>Ga0209026_1000919_pt1 | contig 15050 bp, 18 predicted proteins | sample AraplaCL_Col_mCL_FD_184262 | JGI IMG/M metagenome (GOLD analysis project Ga0209026, IMG submission 184262) | Arabidopsis root microbial communities from the University of North Carolina, USA - plate scrape CL_Col_mCL (SPAdes) (version 2) | ecosystem: Host-associated > Plants > Roots >... | reverse complement strand
CCAGATCCTCAAGGGACGCGCGGCAGCCATTACGCGTGGATCAGACCCACTCGACCTTGGTGATCTCGTACGACTTGCCGCCGCCGGGGGTCATGACCTCCACGACGTCGCCCGTCTCCTTGCCGATGATCGCTCGCGCGATCGGCGAGGTGATCGAGACGCGGCCGCTCTTCACGTCGGCCTCGTGCTCGCCGACGATCTGGTAGCGGGCCTCTTCCTCGGTGTCCTCGTCCACCACCGAGACGGTGGCGCCGAACTTCACCTGGGTGCCGGACAGCTTGGAGACGTCGATCACCTGGGCGCGGGCCATGCGGTCCTCGATGTCGGCGATCGTGCCTTCGATCCAGCCCTGCCGCTCCTTGGCGGCATGGTATTCGGCGTTTTCCGAGAGGTCGCCGTGCGCACGCGCTTCGGCGATCGCGGCGATAACCGCGGGTCGCTCGACCGTCTTCAAACGCTTCAGTTCTTCGTCGAGGGCCTTGTAGCCCTCGACGGTCATCGGAACTTTTTCCATCGTGACTCGAGGTTCGCCTTGGTGATCCCCACCCCGGCCGCGGGCGAACGCGGCCCGGGGGCAAAGAAGCTAGGATTGTGCGGCGCAAAAATCAAGAGTGGCGGTCGCTCAGCTCCAGCGCCGCGACCAGCCCGGGGCGGTTGTCGCCAAGCACCAGACGCCCACCGTGCAGCTTTGCGCAGGCCGCGACAAGGGCCAGTCCGAGGCCTGAGCCTGCGGTCGTCCGCGAGGCTTCAAGGCGCACGAAACGCTCCTGCACGCGTCCCAGATGCTCGGCCGGCACGCCGGGACCATCGTCGGCCACGCGGATCCGGGCGTGGCCCGGGCCCCCGTCTTCGACCTGGACCGTCACGGTGGCGCCCGAGCCGGCGTGGATCACCGCGTTGTGCAGCAGGTTGCCGACCGCCTGGCGCAGCAGGGCCGGGTGCGCGCGGGCGAGAACCGGGATGCTGGGGGCCACGGTGACCAGCGATTGTCCGGCGTCCTCGATCGCCGGGCTGAACAGGTCGGCGATCTCCAGGACCAGGGCGGCCACGTCGATCCGCTGCATGTTTTCGCGACTGAGGCCGGACTCGGCGTGGGCGATGTCGAGCAGGGCATTGAGGGTGGCCAGGACGATGTCGGCCTCGGTGTGGGCGTCGTCCAGCGCCTGCAGGCGGCTGTCCTCAGAGGCGTCAGGGTCGGCGGCGCGGACGAGGGCGCCCTTCATCCGCGTCAGGGGCGAGCGCAGATCATGGGCGATCGAGTCGGCCACCGTCCGCATGCCGGTCATCAGCTCCTCGATGCGGGCCAGCATCTCGTTCATCGACGCGCCCAGGTCGTCGAAGACGTCGCCGTTCGGGTGGACGGGCGCGCGGGCCGACAGGTCGCCGCCGGCGATGCGCTCGGCGGTGTGGGCGATGGCGCGGGTGCGCCCTAGCAGCATGGCGTTGAGGCCGAAACCGGCGGCGGCGGCGCCGAAGGCTGTGATCAGGATCGCAAGGGCCGAGCCGCGGAACACCGCGGCGCGCAGGGCGTCGCGGGCGGACAGATCCTCGGCCACGACCAGGGTGTAGCCGCCGCTCAAGGGCTGGGCGAGGACGCGCCACAGGCGCCGCGGCGAACTGTCAGGCTCGGCCACTGTTCGCCAGCCGGTGTCGGGGGCGTCCAGCGAGCTGACGACATCGGCGCCCGCCACCATCCGGCCATTGCGATCTTCCAGCGCGTAGCGGAAGCCATCGGCGGCCCCGACGCGCTCATGCCTGTTCAGCGTCTCGGCCAGGGCCGGCACCCCTTCGTCGCGTGCGAAGTCGACGAAATAGTCTCGCGTGGCGGCGGCCATCGAGGCCTGCTGGCGTTCGATCGCGCGCTCGCCCATCCGGTCCACGATCAGCAGGCCCATGACCACGGCGGCCAACGCGACCAGCGCGGCGGTGGCCGGCCAGATCCACGGCTTCAGGCGCATGCGATCAGGGTCGGTCCGAGAGGCGATAGCCGGAGCCGCGGACGGTATGCAGCAGGGGCGTGTCGAACCCGTCGTCGATCTTCTTGCGAAGGCGGCTGATGTGGGTGTCGATCAGGCTGGTGTGGGGATCGAAGCGGTAGTCCCACAACTCCTCCAGCATCATGGTTCGGGTGACGACGCGGTCCTTGTGGCGCAGCAGGTGCTCCAGCAGCTTGAACTCGCGAGGCAGGAGGTCAAGGCGGCGGCCGGCGCGGACGACCCGGCGGGTCAGGAGGTCCATCTCCAGATCGCCACAGGCCATGGCCGTCACCTCCTGGCGGGTGGCGGGCCGGCGCAGCATGGCGGCCAGGCGGGCCGAGAGTTCGGAAAAGGCGAAGGGCTTGGCGAGGTAGTCATCGCCGCCGGCGCGCAGGCCGCGGACGCGCTCGTCCAACTGGCCCAGGGCCGAGAGGATCAGCAGGGGCGTATGCACGTCGGCGGCGCGCAGCGCCTTGACCACGGCCAGACCGTCCATGCCGGGCAACATCCGATCCAGGATGACCGCATCGAAGTCGGCGGAGCTCGCGAGATAGAGGCCGTCGCGGCCGTCGGCCACGTGCTCGACGGTATAGCCTTCCTGACGAAGGCCGTTCAGCAGGGTCTCGGCGGCGTCGGCGTCGTCCTCGACGACGAGGATCTTCGCGCCCATGGGCGCCTCCTGCTCACAACAGTCCAGCCCCGAAAGCCTAGCCTGTAAGCGTTGCGAAAGGGTCGAAAAAGCGGCGGGCGCCCGGATGGGGGACGCGTAGCGCCCGCCGCCGCCCCCCTTAGCGCCGCCGCACAAACGCAGACGGCGACGCCAAGAGATGACCTCGACTGGGATGGCCCTTGGGATCAGGCCTTGTTGCAGGCAGCCATGAAGGCCTTCCGCTTTTGGGTGTGGGACGTTTCAGCTCTCCATTGGCGCGCGCACTCCGAGCTCTTCGACGCGGTCGCGGACGGCTTGGCGGCCGGCGCGGCCTTGTGCGCCGCCATGGCGGCGCTGCCGCCGGCGAGCGAGAGCACGAGGACCGAGGAAAGCAGGATCTTGTGCATGGGTGGGGCGGTCTCCTTGCTGCCGTCGTTGCGGCGGCGGGGACCATAAGACGCCTGCGGGCTCGCGCCGGCCTGACCCGCGCCTCGCAAATTTGTAAGGTTGCCCTTAAGTCTCGGCGGACCTTCAGGAGCTCGTCATGGCCGCCAAGCGCGGGATCACCCTCTACCACTCGCCGGGCAGCCGGGCGTTCACCGCCTATTGGATGCTGGAGGAGATCGGCGTGGCCTTCAGCGTGAAGACCGTCGACATCCGCAAGGGCGAGCAGAAGGCGGCGGCGTACCTGAAGCTCAATCCCGCGGGGAAGGTGCCGACGCTGACGGACGGTGACGTCGTGGTGAGCGAGAACCCGGCGATCGCGATCTACCTGGCCGACCGCTACAGCTATGGGACGCTCGCCCCGCGCATCGAGGACAAGGATCGCGGCGCCTATCTGAAGTGGATGGTCTATGCGACCGCCGTGGTGGACCCGGTGGCCTCGCTGCACGAGCAGAAGATCGACCTGCCGGGCTTCGACGTGGGCTTCGGCGCCTTCGATGACATGGTCGGCGCCCTGACCACGACGCTCGAGCATCGCAAGTGGCTGCTGGGCGACCGCTTCACCGCCGCCGACGTGGTGCTGGGCGGCACGATCTCACGCCTGTTCTACCAGCGTATCCTGCCTGAGCATCCGGTGCTGGTGGAGTACAATGCCCGTCTGACCCAGCGCGAGGCCTATCATCGGGCGGCCGACGCCACCTGGCCGGCGCACCTCTACCCGACCTTCCAGCACTGAGGGCTAGCTGTCCTCGAACGCAGAACGCCAGTCGCGGCCCCCGCGGAAAACTCTGAGGATGGTGACGTGATCCTGCGTAACCACGAAGGCGATGGTGATCTTCCGCTCGAACCCCAGGGTTCGCAGGCCCGGGCGCACATCGTCGCGGCGAGAGCCTCGCTCGGACGCCAGGTCGAGGCGCAAGAGCCAACCCTCCAGCCGGTCGAGATAGCGGGATGCGATCAGCGGCGAAGCCGCGTCGGCGATATGGTCATAGAGCTCAATGAGGTCGTGTGCGGCGGGCTTTGAAACGACGACGCTGCGTCTGATCACCCGTCGCCCTTCAAGCGCTTGGAATGGCGGGCGCGAACCTGGGCGAACGCCTCTTCCAGCGAGACCACCTCGTTCGGATCGGCGACGAGCGCGTCGTAGGTCGGACCTACTTCTTCAACGAGCCAGCGCTCGACAGCTTCGTCGCGCTCCTTGAGCGCGCGAAGGCCGGCCCGCACCACCTCGCTGGCCGAGGCATAGTCGCCCGCCGCGACCTTGGCGTCGATGAAACGCGCCTGCTCGGCGGGCAGGCTGATGGTGCGCTTGTGTGAGGCGGACATGCGAGGATCCTTTCCTCGTTACGGTATGACGAATTCATACCGGTGGCGAGGCTGGCCCGCGGTCAATTGCTGTCGCTGACGATCGCCCCGGCGAGCTCTTCCGGGGTGGGGTGTTCGAAGACGCCCTCAGCGAAGTCGAACATGGCGGGCGAGACCTCGATGGCGAAGTTGTCGCCCCGGACCACGCTGCGCTCTTCGACGCGGGCGCGGCGCACATCCACGTCGGCGGTGACGAAGTGGAACTGCAGGGGCAGCTCAGCCGCCTCGGCGATCTCGCGGACGCGGGCGCGGTCCGCCCGGCGCAGCAGGCCGATGTCGATGATGACCGAGACGCCGGTCGCCAGGACGCCGGCGGCCGTCGACCAGATCTGGGCCTCGCAGCGCTGAACCCGCTCGACCATCCAGTCGTACTCGATGGGCTCGGGCATGTCGGGGGCGAACAGCTGCGCCATCCATTCGTCCAGCACGAAGGCCACGGCCTTCTCCCGGCGGGCGAAGGTGTGGGCGTAGGTCGTCTTGCCGGCGCCGGAGGGGCCGAAGATCACATGCAGGGTCGCAGCCATGGGGGGCGTCTAGCGGACGTCGGCGAAAAGGTCGACGCCCGCAGCGCGGCTCAGCGGACCGTCAGCCCGCCGTCGATCACCAGTTCCTGGCCGGTGACATAGCGGCTCTCGTTGGAGCACAGCCACAGGACGCCGTTGGCGATGTCCTCGGGCCAGCCCTTCACGCCCAGCGGCACGGCCATGGCCGACATGGCGTCCAGGTCCGGCGGGGCGTTGGCCAGCGGGTTCACGGCCTGGCCTACCGTGGTCCAGATCGGGGTCTCGATCAGGCCGGGGTGGACCGAGTTCACGCGGATGCCGTCCTTGGCGTTGGCGCACTCCATGGCCACGGCCTTGGTGAAGAGGCGCACGCCGCCCTTGGTGGCGCAGTAGCCGGCGAGGCCCGCCGAGCCCTTGAGGCCCGCCACCGACGAGATGTTGACGATGCTGCCGCCGTCGCCGCTCTCGCGGATCAGGGGGATCGAGTGCTTGGTGCCCAGGAACACGCCGTCAAGGTTGATGGCGGTCTGGCGACGCCAGGCCTCCAGGGTCATCTCCAGGATCGAGCCGCCGATGCCGATGCCGGCATTGTTGATCAGGAAATCCAGCCGGCCGTGGCGGCTGCGGATGCCATCGACGATCTCGGCCCAGGTGGCCTCGTCGGTGACGTCCTGGCGGCGGTACTCGGCCTTGCCGCCCGCCTTCTGAATGCCGGCGACGACCTCCTCGCCCAGGTGATCCTGGATGTCGGTGACGACGACGAAGGCGCCCTCGGCCGCCAGTTTCTCGGCGCACCCGCGGCCAATACCGCTGGCCCCGCCCGTCACCAGTGCGACCTTGCCGCTGACCCGACCTGACATCTCATCCCTCCATTATCATTGATTAGTTGAAGTCGTAGCGCGGCCACCGGCGCGCGAACAGCCCCCTTCACGATACGTCATGGCCGTGCTTGGAGAAGGCATGCTGATCGATATTCGCCCCTGCACGGCGGTAGACGCGGCGGCGCTGGCGCTGGTGGGGCAGGCGACGTTCCTGGAGACCTACGCCCACGTGCTGCCGGCGGCGGACATCCTGTTCCACTGCGAGCATGAGCACGGCGCACAGCGCTATGCGGCCTGGCTGGCCAAGCCGGACGCGTACCGGTTCTGGGGTGCGCAGGTGGCGGGCGGTGGGCCGATGGTCGGTTATGTGATGCTGAGCCCGCCGGACCTGCCAGTGCCGACGGGGCCGGGCGACCTGGAGATCAAACGGATCTATCTGCTGTCACGGTTTCAGGGCGGCGGCGTGGGCTGGCGGATGATGAGCACGGCGCTGGAGGCGGCAAAGGACGTCGGCGCCCGGCGCGTGCTGCTGGGCGTCTTCGGCGAGAACGCGAGCGCAATCGCCTTCTACGCCCGCCAGGGGTTCACCGAGGCGGGCGTCCGGAAGTTCCAGGTGGGCGCCAACACCTATGACGATCTGGTGCTGGCGAAGGACCTTTGAGGCCCTACTGCATCCACTTGGGTGTCGTGTTGCCTGTGGTCATGATCCCGTAGATCAGGCCGACGGCGAGCAGGACGATGGCGGCCACCATGACCATCCCGATGACCCCCTCGAACTTCTCGGCCAGATGCTTCGGCTTGTGATGACGGACTTCGCCGGTATGCGGCTCGGTATGCATGAGACTTCCTCGCAATCCTGTTTGGTGGAGTTCTTGAGCTCCACGCCAGGCTGCGGCAGACGCCAGGGGCGTCCCCCGGAAGTTCGCCGGCCCCGCTTACTGTAAGCTTCAGGGCCAAGTGGGCCGCCGGGGCGCGCCCTTGCCGCCTGTCTCAGTCAGGCGATTTGAAGAGTCTGCGCCCGGATTTTGAGGTGGTCAATCAGCAAGCTTGGGTGGCGCCTGGCTACATCTTAAGATTGCGTCGCAGGCGCAGTGCGCGGCGCCGCTTTTGAGGTCAGGCCCGCGGTTGGCCGGAAGCCTGGGCGGCAGGCGCCGCGGCGGCGGTCTCCCGAGCACCGAAGGGGCTTGCGGCGCGGCGGCGTTCGGGCTCCCGCACAGGACCGAGTGTGGGGAGCGTGGCGTGATGGGGTGGGGTGCGCAGGGCTGGCCGGTACGGCTGGCGGCGGCGTTGGCGATGTTGGCGGGGCCGGCCCTGGCCCAGCGCGTGAACGACAACGCCGTGGCCAGCGCAGAGGACGCCTTCGGCGCCAGCATCGGCACCGAGAAGGTGGGGCTGTACAGCGCCAGCGACGTGCGCGGCTTCTCGCCGGTGACGGCCGGCAACATCCGGCTGGAGGGACTCTATGTCGACCGCCCGGCCTCGTTCACCGATCGCCTGGTGGAGAGCAACACCGTGCGGGTCGGGCTGGCGGTCCAGAACTACCTCTTTCCGGCGCCGACCGGGGTGGTCGAGTACAAGCTGCGGCGCGCAGGCGACAAGCGGATCGTCAGCGTCCTGGCCGGCTACGGCCCGATGGGCGGTGGGCGGGTGGAGGTAGACGCCCAGATCCCAGTGGCGGCGAACCTCAGCCTCGCCGCCGGGGCGGCGATCTTCGAGCACGAGTACGCCAGCGGCGTCGATCCGCTGGCGGTGTCCTACGGCCTGGTGGCGCGCTGGCGACCAGCGCCGAACACCGAGGTGATCCCGTTCTGGAGTCGGATCGACGACTACGACCGCGAGGCCGTGCCGCTGTACGTGGCCGGATCGAGCGGCCTGCCGCCCCGGGTGTCGCGCCGGTACTATCCCGGGCCGGTCTGGGCCGATCAGCGCAACACCTCGAACAACTATGGCCTGCTGGCCCGCGGCCCGACGGTGGCGGGCGTGCAACTGGCGGGGATCGTCTTTCGCTCCGAGAACAAGCTGCTGGCCAACTACGCCTCGGTGTTCTCGAACTTCCAGCCGGACGGGACGGCCAGCCTGCGGATCAGCCGCGACCCGGCCCAGGCGACGGAATCCACCAGCGGGGAACTGCGCGCCAGCCGGGCCTTCGTCGAGGGCGAACGCCGGCACACAGTCTATGCCTCGCTCCGGGCGCGGCGGCGCGCGGCGACATACGGCGGCGGCGTGTCGACCGACTTCGGCCGGGTGACCCTGGGCGAGACGATCACGGTCGGACGGCCGGCCTTCACGCCGCGGCCGGGCTCGCGCGACGTGGTGGAGCAGTGGACCGGCGGGGTGGCGTACGACCTGCGCTGGCGGGGGCGCGGCTCGCTGAACCTGGGCCTGCAGCGCAGCGATTATCGCAAGACGGTGGCGCGACCCGGTGCGCCCGTCTCGGAGACGCACGATCCGACCTGGCTCTACAACGGCGCGGTGGCTGTCGACCTGGCCAAGGGCCTGGCGGCCTATGGCAGCGCCACCCGGGGACTGGAGGAGAGCGGCGTTGCGCCCGACAGCGCGGTCAACCGCGGCGAGGCCCTGCCGGCGATCCGGACGGACCAGTGGGACGCCGGTCTGCGCTGGGTGCTGGCGCGGGACCTGCGGCTGGTCGCCGGCGTGTTCCAGGTGCGCAAGCCGTACTTCTCGCTCGACGACGCCAATGTGTTCCGCGAGCAGGGCCGGGTGCGCCACCGTGGCGTCGAGCTGAGCCTGACGGGCTCGCCCACCAAGGGCCTGACACTGGTGGGCGGGGCGGTGCTGATCTCGCCCAGGGTCAGTGGCGACCCGGTAGACGAGGGGCGCATCGGCCGCCGCCCAGTGGGCCAGACGCGCCGGCTGCTGACCCTGAGCGGGACCTATGCTCTGCCGGCGCCGGGGATGTCGCTGACGTTCGCCGCCAACCACCACGGCGACCGGACCGGCGACCAGGCGAACCGGGTGAAGGTTCCGGCGCGCACGATCCTGGACGCCGGCGTCCGCTACCGGTTCGAGGCGGCGGGCACGCCGGCCCTGCTGCGCTTCCAGGTGACCAACCTGACCAATGCCTTCGACTGGAAGGTCGCCAGCAGCGGCGCCTACGAGGCGAACCAGCCGCGCACGTTCAGCCTGTTCCTGACCATGGACTTCTGAGCCGTCCGGCGGCACACCGCGCGCAAGCTTTGGAGACGCGCATGGTCAGCCTGGACGACTACATCGACGACGGGGACGACGACGAGGGCCCGGACGTCGCGGCCGATTTCGCGGCGCTGAAGGGCTGCCTCAAGGCGCTGGCCGACGCCATCGCCAGCACCAACCTGGCCGTGATCAACGCCAGCCAGGGCGAAGTGGGCGCCGCGACCCAGCGGGTGCAGGCCTCGATCGGCGCCCTGAAGCGCTTCCACGACGCCATGAAGGTGCTGGAGGCCGGGACGGAAGAAGAAGGGGAGGAAGGCGAGGCGGCGGACGAGGAGGACTAGCTTTCCCTCCCTTGATGGGGAGGGAAAGATCGCGCAGCGATCAGGGTGAGGAGATCACGATCCTCACCCTGCTCCCGGGTCTGGTCCTGACTACCTCACCCTGGCCGCTGGCGCGGCCTGTCCCTCCCCATCAAGGGAGGGAAGGGGTCAAGCGTAGCTCTGCAGGGGCCGCACTTCGAGCGGACCTTCGGCGACCGCGGCGATGGCCTGGGCCGCCGCCAGCGCCGCCGGCGTGGTGGTGAAGTAGGGGATCTTCATCATCAGGGCGCTGCGGCGGATCTCGAAGCTGTCCTGCAGCGACTGCTTGCCCTCGGTGGTGTTGAAGACCAGCTGCACCTCGCCGTTCTTCATGTGGTCGACGATGTGCGGGCGGCCCTCCAGCACCTTCTTCACCAGCTCGACCTTGACGCCCTTCTCGGTGAGGTAGGCGGCGGTGCCGGCGGTGGCCAGGATGCGGAAGCCCTGGGCCGAGATGATCTGAGCGGGCTCCAGGATCCAGTCCTTGTCGCTGTCCTTCACCGAGATGAAGGCGCAGCCCTTGGACGGCAGGACGGTGCCGCCGCCCAGCTGGCTCTTGGCGAAGGCGCGCGCGAAGGCGGGGCCGGGGCCTTCGCCGGGACGGATCCAGTCCAGGCCCATGACCTCGCCCGTCGAGCGCATCTCGGGGCCCAGGATGGTGTCGACACCGGCGAAGCGGGCGAACGGGAAGACCGCCTCCTTCACCGCGATGTGGTCGTACGGCTTATCGGTCAGGCCGAAGTCGCTGAGCGGCTTGCCGGCCATCAGCTTGGCGGCGATAGCGGCCACCGGCTCGCCGATGGTCTTGGCCACGAAGGGCACCGTGCGGCTGGCGCGCGGGTTCACTTCCAGCACGTAGATCCGCGGGTTGGCGCTGTGCGGCTCCTCGATAGCGAACTGCACGTTCATCAGGCCGCGGACGTTCAGCGCGCGGGCCATTTCCTCGGTCTGGCGCTTCAGCTCGGCGATGGTTTCGGGCTTGAGCGAGAAGGGCGGCATCGAACAGGCGCTGTCGCCCGAGTGCACGCCGGCCTCCTCGATGTGTTCCATGACGCCGGCCACGAAGACGGCGCCGGTGTTGTCGCACAGGGCGTCCACGTCCACCTCGGTGGCGCGGCTCAGGTACTGGTCGATCAGGACCGGGCTGTCGCCCGATACCTGCACGGCAGTGTTGACGTAGCGCTCAAGCTGCTCGTCGTCGCGGATGATCTCCATCGCCCGGCCGCCCAGCACGTACGAGGGGCGGATGACGATGGGATAGCCGACCTTGTGGGCCGCCTCGAAGGCCTCTTCGCGCGAGCGGGCGATGCCGTTCACGGGCTGGGCGATCTGCAGCTTGTGCAGCAGTTGCTGGAAGCGCTCGCGGTCTTCGGCGAGGTCGATAGCGTCGGGGCTGGTGCCCAGGATCGGGATGCCGGCCTCTTCCAGCGCCGCCGCCAGCTTCAGCGGGGTCTGTCCGCCGAACTGTACGATCACGCCCAGCAGCTCGCCGCGCGTCTGCTCGACCTTGATCAGCTCAAGGACGTCTTCTGCCGTCAGCGGTTCGAAATACAGACGGTCCGACGTGTCGTAGTCCGTCGAAACGGTCTCGGGATTGCAGTTCACCATGATCGACTCGACGCCGATCTCGTCCAGCGCGAAGGCCGCGTGGCAGCAGCAATAGTCGAACTCGATGCCCTGGCCGATCCGGTTCGGGCCGCCGCCCAGGATGATCGCCTTCTTGCGGTCGCTGGGCTCGCTCTCGTTGTCGGGAAGCTGGCCCAGGGCGCCGGTCTCGTAGGTCGAGTACATGTACGGCGTCTCGGCGCGGAACTCGCCGGCGCAGGTGTCGATGCGCTTGAAGACCGGGCGCACGCCCAGGGCGCGCCGCTGCTCGCGGACTTCCTTCTCGGTGGTGTGGGTCAGCTTGGCCAGCCGGGCGTCGGAGAAGCCCAGGGCCTTCAGCTTGCGGAACTCGACGGCGGCGGTGGGCAGGCCGGCTTCGCGGACCTGGCCCTCGGTCTTCACCAGGGTCTCGAGCTGGCGCAGGAACCAGGGCTCGTACGAACAGGCGCCGTGGATCTCGTCGACCGTCAGGCCGTGGCGGAACGCCTGGGCGATCACCCGCAGCCGGTCCGGCGTCGGCTGGGCCAGGGCGCGCAGCACGGCGGCGTGGCGCATTTCCGGATCATCTCCGCCTTCGATGGCGACTTCGTCCAGGCCGGTCAGGCCGGTCTCGAGGCCACGCAGGGCCTTCTGGAGGCTCTCGGCGAAGGTGCGGCCGATGGCCATGACCTCGCCCACCGACTTCATCGAGGTGGTGAGATAGGGCTCAGCGCCCGGATACTTCTCGAAAGCGAAGCGCGGAATCTTGGTGACGACGTAGTCGATGCTGGGCTCGAACGAGGCGGGCGTGGCGCCCGTGATGTCGTTCATCAGCTCGTCGAGGGTGTAGCCGACGGCCAGGCGGGCGGCGACCTTGGCGATCGGGAAACCGGTGGCCTTGGAGGCCAGCGCCGAGGACCGCGACACGCGCGGGTTCATTTCGATCACCACCATCCGACCGTCGGCGGGGTTCACCGCGAACTGGACATTGGAGCCGCCGGTCTCGACGCCGATCTCGCGCAGCACTGCGATCGAGGCGCGGCGCATCCACTGGTATTCCTTGTCGGTCAGGGTCAGCGCCGGAGCGACGGTGATCGAGTCGCCCGTGTGGACGCCCATCGGGTCGATGTTTTCGATCGAGCAGATGATGATGCAGTTGTCCGCCTTGTCGCGGACGACCTCCATCTCATACTCCTTCCAGCCCAGGACGCTTTCCTCGATCAGCACCTCGGTGGTGGGCGAGAGGTCCAGGCCGCGTTCCACGATCTCGCGGAACTCCTCGACATTGTAGGCGATGCCGCCGCCGGTGCCGGCGAGGGTGAAGGACGGGCGGATGATCGCGGGCAGGCCCACGAACTCCAGGCCCTCGAGGGCCTCGTCCATGGTGTGGGCGGCCTTGGACTTGGGGCTTTCCAGCCCGATCTTGTCCATGGCGTCGCGGAATTTCTGGCGGTCCTCGGCCTTGTCGATGACGTCGGCCTTGGCCCCGATCATCTCGACGCCGTACTTCGCCAGCACGCCGCGCTCTTCCAGCGCCAGCGCCGTGTTCAGCGCCGTCTGGCCGCCCATGGTGGGCAGCAGGGCGTCGGGCCGCTCCTTTTCGATGATCTTCTCGACCATCTCGGGCGTGATCGGCTCGATGTAGGTGGCGTCGGCGACGTTCGGATCGGTCATGATCGTCGCCGGGTTCGAGTTGACCAGGACGATCCGATAGCCTTCGGCGCGCAGAGCCTTGCACGCCTGGACGCCCGAATAGTCGAACTCGCACGCCTGGCCGATGACGATCGGGCCGGCGCCGATGATCAGGATCGAGGAGATGTCAGTGCGTTTGGGCATGGGTCTCGCGCGCAAGGGCGGCCGCGCCATGAGCGCGCCGACAAAAGACAGAACTGCAGGTTAAGGCGCCCCAATAGAGGGGTGAGCCCGTGGGCGCAAGCAGACTCACGGCGCATGGCGCCGCAGTTCCGCAAACCGCGTTTGGTTCCCGGAAATTTCTCAACCGAATCACGCAACTAACCTCGGCCTGGGGCTCTATTGTTTCGGGCGTCGACCTTCGGCGTCCGAAGACAAGCGGAGTGCCCATGAGCCTGCTCGACAGAATCCCGACCCTCAGCGACGACGAGGTCGTGAACCTGCTGGCCAACGCTCGTCGCCTCAGCGAACAGGGTGACGACAAGCAGAAGGCCGCCGCCGAGGAGCTGTTGCCGGCCCTGCAGACGGAGGCCGACCAGCGCAAGGAGGCCCGACTGGATCGCGCCAAGGAAAAGCGCGCGGCCACCCGCAAGGCGACGCTGAAGGCCGCCGCGGCCTAGCGTCCCGCTCGCGACGAAGGCAGGGTGGGCGCATGAAGCGCGCCCTGCCGATCCTTACGCTGCTCGCCACCGCCACGCCTGCCGCCGCGCAGGTTCCGCCCGAGCCGGGCAAGCCGGCGATCGTCGACAAGACCCTTTCTGGCCAGCCGATCCGTCCGCCGCAGGGCGAGGTTCGCATCACGATCACCCAAGGCGTGATCCCGGTCGGCGGCGGCATCCCGGCTCACAAACACCCCTATCCGCGGCTGGTGAACGTGCTGGCTGGCCGAATGAAGGTGACCAATCTCGACACCGGAGAGGTCCGCGAGATCAAGGCTGGCGACTGGCTGGTCGACGCCGTGGAGCAGTGGCACCAGACCGAGGTCGTCGGAAACGAGCCCGTGCGCCTGCTGACGATCGATGAAGCGCCTCCGGGCGCGGCGGTCACGATCCCCCGAACGCCGTGATGCCCATCACTCGCCTCTGAGGCGAATTGTGGGCACGGGAACGCTTGCGTCTTGCGTCCGAGACAGGCAGCTTCGCCGCAACTCGTTCGTCGATCAAGGCGACGCAACCGTAGGGACTGACTTGGCCGCCGCTGCGACAACCGACATCCTTTCGCCGCTGATGGCCCGCATCGCCGCAGGCGAGCGGGAAGCCCTGCGACAATTGTACCAGGCCACCTCTGCGAAGCTTTTTGGCGTCTGCCTTCGTATCCTCTCCGACCGCGAGGAGAGTGAGGACGTTTTGCAGGACGTGTACGTCACCATATGGCGACGGGCTGACCGCTTTGATGGCGCCCGCGCGAGCGTGATGACCTGGGTGTCCACCATTGCGCGGAACCGGGCCATCGACCGGCTGCGGGCGCGAGGGCCGATGGCCTATGCCGAGCCCGTGGACGAGCTGGAAATTCCGGACGGGGCCGACAGCGCAGAGTCGTTGCTGGTGGCGGCGGGCGACCGCAACCGCCTGCACGGCTGCATGTCGGAGCTGGACGATCGGACCCAGTCCGTCATCCGCACGGCATTTTTCGACGGCGTCACTTACGAAGCCTTAGCCAAGCGCATGGATGCTCCGCTGGGCACCGTTAAAAGTTGGATCCGTCGGGGACTAGCGAAGCTGAAGGGGTGCCTCCAGTCATGAGCGAAGCCCCTGACCTGACCGAAGACGAAGCCCTGGCCGCGGAACATGCGCTGGGGGTTCTGAACGCCCGCGAGCGAGCCGACGCCGAGGCGCGCATGGCGCGTGAGCCGGCTTTTGCCGCCGATGTGGAGGCCTGGCGCGCGCGCCTGGCGCCCATGCTGGACAGCATCGAGGCCGTGCCGGCGCCGGATGGCCTGTGGCCGCGGATCGAGCGCCTGCTGCCGGCCAACGACGTTGCGCCCGCCAACGACAACACCGCGATCCTGAACCGGCTCAAGTTCTGGCGGAACTCGGCCGTGGGCGGCTTCGCCCTGGCCGCCGCCAGCCTCGCCGGCATCATGGTGCAGGTGAACCAGCCGCCGGTGGTGGTGGAGAAACAGGTTCCGGTGGCGCCTTCGGGCCAGATGCTGAACGCCAGCGTCGTGACCACGGAGCCGGGCGGCATCCAGCCGCTGTTCACCGCGTCCTACGATCCCGACCGCAAGGCGCTGATCGTCACCTCGCTGCTGCCGGAAGGCTCCGACCGCGACAAGGTGCATGAGCTGTGGCTGATCGCCGGCCAGGACAAGCCCAAGTCGCTGGGCCTGATCGAATCCGGCAAGGCCAAGGTGATCGCGCTGCCCACCGAGGTGATGGCCAAGATGTCCGCCGGTGCGGCCCTTGCGGTCTCGCTGGAACCGCCGGGCGGCTCGAAGAGCCCGGACGGCCCGTCGGGCCCGGTTATCGGCGTCGGCAAGCTGTCGAAGCTGTAGCGCGTCGGCG
>Ga0209026_1000912_pt1 | contig 15143 bp, 17 predicted proteins | sample AraplaCL_Col_mCL_FD_184262 | JGI IMG/M metagenome (GOLD analysis project Ga0209026, IMG submission 184262) | Arabidopsis root microbial communities from the University of North Carolina, USA - plate scrape CL_Col_mCL (SPAdes) (version 2) | ecosystem: Host-associated > Plants > Roots >... | reverse complement strand
CCCCAAGAAAGGTTTTGATGGCCTGAAGAAGCGCAAGAAATTGAGCAAGACCCATTTCACGGATAGGATGCGTGACCGCTTGGTGGAGCGGATGGATGAAGAAGATGATTGGGAGCGCGAAAAACGACTCAAAAATAAAGCGGGTTTTTGAGGTCGCTGGCAGCGTTTTCCGGGGAATCGTAACCACGTGGTCTTTTCCGGGCGGCCGGTTTGGAAATTTTGCTTTCGCAATCCCGGCGCAATGGAGCGCCGGGTGAAAGCAAAAAGGTTATGGTGTTTAAATTATTTAGCTGGCAGCAATTTTTGGTGGCTGTCCTGATCTTGAGCAGTATCTGGTACCTGATGTTATTGCCGCTGTTGTACCGAAGGCAATTAAAGGATTGGCTCGAACGCAAGGACGGGAAGCCGGTGGTAGCACCGCTCCGGCGCGAATGGGATGAGGAACTGGAGGATGACCCGGCGAAAGAGGAAGACGAACTGCTCGGTAAGCCGAAGCTGCCCGAGGGCGTTTCCCGCCTGAATATGGATATGTTCGGCTTTGCGCCCGATGTGTCCGAAGAGAAGGAAGATAGCCGCGAATTGCAGCAAAGCCTGGTACCGGATGTCATCGAGGAACTAAAAAGCATTTTTCATATCCTCGAAAAAGAGCAAGGTAACAAAGACGATTTTATTTCCCTGTTCGGTCTGGTCAAAGCCAAATATGCCGGTATCCGGGATACGCCCAGCCAAAGGGCGCTGAACGATTATATCCGCGAAAACGCTCTTTTTCCTATTTCGGACGAAGAATTAACCAATCTCTGGAACTAACCCCCTAATTATTAAAACACATGAAAGCTATCTTAAAATATATCAACAATTGGGTGGCCGATTACCGCGAGTTACCGGCGGAAAAGAAGCGCATCGCGTTCACCAAAACGCTAATGTTCGCGGCAGGCCTGCTAACGATCAACATCTGCTTCGGGCAGGATGGCAATTCCGGCATTAATTCGGCCACTACGCAAGTCAAAGGCTATTTTGACGCAGGCTGTAACCTGATGTACGCCATCGGTGCCGTGGTGGGTATTATCGGCGCGGTGCGCGTGTTCAACAAATGGAACCAGGGCGAACCCGATACCAACAAGGTCGCGGCGGCATGGTTCGGCTCCTGTATATTCCTTGTCGTGGTCGCTACGATCCTTAAATCATTCTTTGGCTTATGAGCATTTACCAGATCAATAGAGGAGTATCAAAACCTATCGTTTTCAAGGGGCTGAAAGCACAGTACATCGCTTATTTGGCGATTGGGCTGGTGGTTTTGCTGGTTGGTTTCGCCGTACTGTATATCTGCGGTTTGAGTTTATGGATCATTCTGCCACTGATCTTAGGACTGGGTACCGGCTTGTTTATTACGGTATTCCGGCTTAGTCACAAGTTTGGTGAACATGGGTTGTCCAAACATTTTGCCAGAAAGCAACTGCCGGATTATATCCAATGCAGTTCCAGAAAACTATTTATCAACTTAAAAATGAAAGCCCTCCCTACCGGGGAGGGTTTGGGAGGGGCTTATGGAAATAGCCATTGAAAAATTATTACCGCTAACCAAAGTAGAGAATGGCGCGATATTATCGGCGCATGGTGATATTACGGTCGGCTACGAAGCCTTTTTGCCGGAGATATTTACCCTGTCCGACCGGGATTATGAAGCGTATCACCAGGCATGGGTAAAGGCGATCCGTTTATTGCCGGTTGGCAGTATCTTCCATAAACAGGATTGGTGGCTGGAAAGCGGTTTTAAGGCTGACTTTGAAAAATCCGATAAGGGTTTCCTGTCGCGTGCCAGCGAACGTTTCTTTAACGAACGCGAATGCCTGGAGCATCGCTGCTATATTTTCCTTACCCAAAAACCGAAAGATCGTAAATTGGGTTCATCGGCTTACAGCAATATCTTACGTAGAAGTTTGGTGCCGCAGCAAACCGTTAATCCAGTATTGTTTAAGGATTTTCTGGATAGCGCAGGCCAGTTTGAGCGGGTATTATCGGATAGCGGTTATTTGAAGCTGGTACGTTTATCAGATGATGAATTAGCGGGGACACAAGAGTACGCCGGTATCATTGAACGTTACCTGATGTTACGCGGTGCCGGTGAGCAACCTTTGCTCCAGGATATTCATATGAAGGATCATATCAAGGTTGGTAAAAATCATTGTGAGTTATACACGCTGTCCGATGTGGAAAACCTGCCGCCTTTGTGCGGGAGCCGTATCAATTATGATAAGTACAGTACTGACCGTACCAAGTTTGCTATCGGCTTCGCTTCGCCTTTGGGTAGTTTGTTGCCGTGTAATCATATCTTAAACCAATACATTTTTATAGAGGATGGGCAGAAAACGATCAAGCGGCTGGAAGCAAAAAAGCTGCGCCTACAGTCCTTATCCGGTTATAGCCGTGAAAATGCGATCAGCCGCGATGCGGTCAACGACTTTTTGAACGAGGCTATCGGAGAACAGCGGTTGCCAATTAAGGCGCATTTCAATGTGCTTTGTTGGTCGGATGATCCGGTTCGGGTACGTGATCTCAAGAATCTCGTTGGTTCGGCGATGGCGCAGATGGATGCTACGGCCAAACAGGAAACCGATGGCGCCGCACAAATTTGGTTTGCCGGGATGCCGGGCAACGAGGCCGATTTTCCAATGAACGATACGTTTGATACGTTTATCGAGCAGGCTGCCTGTTTCTTTAACCTGGAAAGTAATTACCGGGATAGTATCAGCCCGTTCGGTATCCGTTTAGGCGACCGTTTGACCGGTAAGCCGGTGCATGTGGATATTTCCGATGAGCCGATGAAATTAGGGTTTACGACCAACCGTAACAAGTTCATTTTAGGGCCGAGCGGGAGCGGCAAGTCATTTTTCACCAATCACCTGGTGCGCTCTTATTATGAGCAGGGTGCGCATGTGGTCTTGGTCGATGTGGGCCATAGTTACAAAGGCTTATGCGATTTGGTAGGTGGCTACTATTTCACCTATTCGGAAAGCGATCCGATCCGGTTCAACCCGTTCTACCTGACCGAGGGTGACGTATTGGATACCGAGAAAAAGGAAAGTATCAAAACGCTTTTATTGGCGCTTTGGAAAAAGGATGATGAAAATTTCCGCAGGTCGGAGTATGTGGCTTTATCTAATGCGTTGACCGGCTACTTTGAGCATTTGGCCAGGCACCCTGATATTTTCCCCTGTTTTAATACTTTCTATGAGTACCTGATGGAAGTGTACCTGCAAGTGCTGGAAGATGGTAAGGTGAAAGAGAAGGATTTTGATGTGGCGAATTTCCTGTATGTACTCAACCCTTACTATCGTGGTGGGGAATTTGATTACCTGCTGAACGCGACCGAGAACCTGGATCTGCTGCATGAGCGCCTGATTGTTTTTGAAATTGATGCGGTAAAAGACCACCCGATCCTGTTCCCGGTGGTGACGCTAATCCTGATGGAAATGTTTATCAGCAAAATGCGCAAGCTCAAAGGTGTCAGAAAACTGATACTCATCGAGGAATGCTGGAAAGCCATTGCCAAAGAGGGCATGGCCGAATACCTGCGCTATTTGTTCAAGACCGTTCGCAAGTTCTTTGGCGAGGCCATTGTGGTAACCCAAGAGGTCGAGGATATTATTTCATCACCTATCGTGAAGCAGGCCATTATCAATAATAGTGATTGCAAGATATTGCTTGACCAATCGAAATACCAGAACAAGTTTGACGCGATACAGGAACTATTGGGCCTCACAGATAAGGAAAAAGCACAGATCCTTTCCATGAACCGAGCCAATGACCCCAAGCGCAAATACAAAGAGGTATTCATTTCATTGGGCGGCCAATACAGCAAAGTTTACCGTACGGAGGTCAGCCCGAGCGAGTATCTGGCTTACACGACCGAGGAAAGCGAAAAGCTAAAGGTTCAGCAGTACGCCAAAAAATACGGCAGCATGCAGAAAGGGATTGCGATGCTGGCATTGGAACTCACCAATAAAAACAACTAAGTATATGAAAAGCATTTTGAAGTTTATCATCCTGGGCAGTCTGGCTTTACTGTCAGCCTGCCAAAGCAACCGGGGCAACGCGGCCGGCGATTTTATACCGGGAACCTATGTCAACCAGGCGCAAAGCGAGTTCAGCGTAGCCAATGATACGCTGGTTATCAGCAAAGCGGCCAGTACGGATTATATCTACCTGATTACGCGCAAGACCGGCTACCGACGCATCGGCGAAGGTAAATTGTACCCGCTTAAACACGAGGTCAAGCACCTGACCGCTAACTGGGACCCCATAAAGCAGGTGCTGCAACTGATGCAGAATGAAACAGCGATCATCTTCCAGCCGGAGCAGCATAAGCTCTATATCGGCAGTAATGCTTACTGGAAACTGAACGATTAATTAACAAAATTATTCACCACATACCATTTACAGTGCCGCATCCAGCGGTGCTAAAGGAGAACTATGGTGTCCAAAATTTTAAAACTTATGAAAACCTATATGGTCATCCTGCCGCTTTCATCGGCTACCATACTGGTAACCCTGCCCAAAGGCGCTGACGCGCAGTTTGTGGTCGGTTCGGTGATCTCATCGACCGTCGGCCGGGTGATCCGGGCTATTGACCTGGAAGTACAGCGGCTGCAAAACCAAACGATCTGGCTACAGAACGCGCAAAAGGCACTGGAGAACCAGTTATCCAAACTGAAACTTACCGAGATATCGGATTGGTCGCAAAAGCAAAAAGACTTGTATTCCGGCTATTACCAGGAGTTGGAAACGGTTAAATCGGTCATCGCTTATTATGGGCGCATTAAGGATATGACGGAAAAACAGGCCTCGCTGGTCAGCCAGTATAGCTATGCCTGGAACCTACTCAAATCCGACAAGCATTTTTCGGTGGGCGAATTGGAGTATATGCAGAAAGTATATTCCGGCATTTTACAGGAAAGTGTGAAGAACCTGGACGAGATATTGGTGGTTGTCAACTCTTTTAAAACACAAATGACCGATGCGAAAAGATTGGAACTAATCGATAAAGCTGCCGATCAGGTAGATACCAATTGCAGCGACCTCAAGGAGTTCAATAATCAAAACTACACGCTCAGCATCCAGCGCGCTAAAAGCGAAAACGAAGTACTCACTTTAAGAAAGTATTATGGAATTAACTAAGCTATATAAGCCGGTGTGCTGCTTTTTGCTTTGCGTTTTTAGCTTTCAGCTAACACGGGCGCAGACGTTTTCGGAATGGTTTAGCCAAAAGAAAACGCAGATCAAGTACCTCACCCAACAAATAGCCGCGCTGGAGCAATATGGCAGCTATGTCAAGCAGGGTTACCAGATCGCGCAAGGCGGCTGGGGAGGAATCGGTAATTGGGTAAAAGGCGAGTTCGATCTACATTCGGCTTATTACAATTCGCTAAGAACGGTTAACCCCGCCATTAAGAACGATCCGAAAGCCGATAGCATTGTCGCTTGTGCGCAGCTTATTCCGCAGCAATTTGACCACCTGGACGGCTTGATGGCGCTGGACGCAGATACCCGAAGCTATATCCATCAGGTGAAAGCCGCGGTACTGCTTGAAACTGACAAAGACCTGGCGGAACTGCAAGTGGTGATGACCAACGGTAAAGCGCAATTAACGGATGATGAGCGTATCAAGCGGCTGGAGGCCATTTATGAGCGTGTAAAAGACAAGTTGGTACTCAGCGGTTCATTCTGCAATGATGTACGAATGCTTATCGTCCAGCGGAACCAGGAACTACAAGACACACAAACATTAGGGAGGTATTATGAAATTAATTAAGTTGTTTAAACGCTCCCCCTTTTGGGGGCTTGGGGGCATTTGCTTTCTGCTTTGCGCTTTTTGCTTTCAGCCCGCAAAGGCGCAAATCTCCACCGGCCAGGATATGCAACAGTTGCTCTACGATATCGAAAAGCTAACGCAGTTCAAATCCATCCTTTCGGACATGCAGCAGGGCTATACCATACTGACACAGGGCTATGAACAGGTCAAAAGCTTGTCGCAGGGCAATTTTAACCTGCACTCCGTATTCCTTGACGGCCTGATGCAGGTCAATCCGGAAGTGGCCAAGTATGCGCGGGTGGCTGATATTATCGCGGATGAGGCCAGCATTTTGTCGGAATATAAAAAGGCTTATCGCCGCTTTCAGACCAGCGATGGTTTTAATGCGGATGAACTGGGCTACCTGGCGCGGGTGTATGCACAGCTAACCAGCGCGGCGCTCAATGACGTGAACGAATTGGCTAATATCATTACCGCATCAAAATTAAGGATGAGCGATGATGAGCGCCTTTCGGCCATTGACCGGATCTACGCGTCAAGCAGTGATAAGCTATTATTCCTGCGGGACTTTAACCGGCGCACCAGTATACTGCTTTTGCAAAGGCAACAGGAACAAAACGAGGTCAATAACTTAAAATCCCTTTACCCATGAAAAAGAGCATTTATTTGAGCGGAGCAACCTTGCTACTGCTACTTTTTACTGCCACTCAAAGTAATGCCCAGGATATTACTTCCAGTCTGAAAGGGATGCAACCGATACTCAACAAGGTATATGACCAAATGATACCGATGTGCAGCAACCTGATCGATGCTGGGCGCGGTATTGCGGGGTTTGCGGCCTTATGGTATATCGCTTCGAGAGTTTGGAAACAGATCGCGCGGGCCGAAGCTATTGATTTTTATCCTTTGTTACGGCCGTTCGCTTTGGGTCTGGCGATACTACTATTTCCGGCAGTCATTTCGCTGATGAACGGTGTGATGCAGCCTATTGTTTCGGCGACGGGTGCGATGGTAACCAATTCGGATAACAGCATCGCTTTATTGCTGAAGCAAAAGGAAGATGCCATTAAAAATAGTTCCAGTTATCAAATGTACGTTGGGGATGACGGGAACGGCGACCGCAGTAAGTGGTATAAGTACACGCATCCTGATGATCCGAATGATCAAAACGAGGGCACATTTTCCGGTTTGGGTAATGATGTAAAGTTTTGGATGGACAAAATGCAGTACAATTTCAAGAACAATATCAAGCAATGGCTGAGCGAGATCTTGCAGGTTTTGTATGCGGCGGCTGTCCTCTGTATCAATGTGATCCGCACTTTTTACCTGATCGTACTGGCCATATTAGGGCCGCTCGTATTCGGTTTTGCGGTATTTGACGGCTTGCAGCATACATTGACCCAATGGATAGCCCGCTACATCAATATATTCTTATGGCTGCCCATCGCCAATATTTTCGGTTCGATCATCGGGCAGGTGCAGCAGGAAATGATCAAACTGGATATATCTCAGATCAATAGTTCGGGTGATACTTTCTTTAGCCAGACAGATTTAGCTTACCTGATTTTTCTCTGCATTGGCATTGTCGGTTATTTCTCGGTGCCCAGCGTAGCCAATTATGTCATCCATGCGCATGGCGGTAATGGCTTATTGAACAACGTAACCAGGATTAGTCAGAGCGTAACCAATACCACTATTGCGGCAACAACTTCAGGCGCAGCCATGGCGGGCGAACGTTTTGAGCAGGCCCGCAGCAATATCCTGAACGCCCCGGCGGACTTTATGAAAGGCTATCGCGGTGCCGGTAGTGAACATCAAAAAACTAAACTGGAGGGCAAATAATGTTTCAGCATTTTAAAAACATCGACAGTGCTTTTAAGCATATCAAACTATTCAGCTACCTGCTCATTTTGGCTTGTGTCGTCATTACCTGCTTTTCGGTTTACCAGAGTTACCGGAGCAGCGCAGATTTTCGCAGCCATATTTATGTACTGGCCAACGGCAAGGCTTTGGAGGCCATCGCGCAGGACAGGCGGGATAATATCCCGGTGGAGTTGCGCGATCATATCAAGGTCTTTCACGAGGCATTTTTTAACCTCGATCCCGATGAAAAACAGATACAGGCCACGATCAGCAAAGCACTTTATTTAGCGGACGGCAGCGCCAAAACGGCTTATGATAATTTACGGGAGGCCGGGTATTATAATAACCTGGTATCTGGCAATATCAGCCAGCAGGTGACGGTAGACAGCATCCGGCTGGATATGAACAGCTATCCCTATGGCTTCACCTGCTTTGCGACGGAAAAACTGGTGCGGAGTACATCGACGACCACGCGCAGTTTGGTCACACAGGGTTTCGCCCGTAATGTATCGCGCAGCGACAATAACCCGCACGGCTTTTTGATCGAACGATGGGAAACCATTAAGAACCAGGATGAACAGGTTAAAAATAACCAGCCATGAAATTATTTAAGAAAAGACAGACAAGTAGCGGGCAACCGGCGGTATGGCTGATTAGGGTTCGTTCCGTTATTGACCGGAAACAATTGAAAGTCGCAGGCTATTTGAGCCGCCGGACGCAATATTGGAACCGGGGTTCTTGGCTCATCGCATTAGGCTTATTTATCCTGCTGTTCGGCGGTTGCTGCCTGCTCTTGTGCATCAAAGCATTTATTCACTTCTAATAATTAAAAACATTTATGACAACACCAGAAAAAAGAAAACTCATCATGCTGCTGGTCATGCCGGTATTCGTGCTGCTATTCTCTGCATTGGGCTTTTACGCCCTCGGCGGCGGGCAGGGCGCAGAAGCCGCAGAAACGGCGGCACGGAACCCGGGCATAAACACGGCATTACCCGGTGCGAAACTGCAAAAGGACGGCTCGACCGACAAATGGAGCCTGTACGACCGGGCGCAACGGGACAGCGCGGCGGCAAAATCGCATTCAGCAGCGGGGGCGTTCGCCGCATTGGGCTGGGACACGGCTAAATTCAGTAAGCCGGCAAATTCGGCAGAAGCCAACGAAGTTAAAATACAGCAACGTTTGGCCGCTATCAACCACCAGATTAGCCAGCCGCCGCAAACTGTCAGGCCGATTACTGCTGTAGGCGACAATGACCAGGGCGAACAATTGAAACAACTGGAAAAACTGCTGAAGCAAAAACAAAGCGAGGTCATTGAACCTGATCCGCAAATGGCACAGCTAAGTTCCATGCTGGATAAGATCAAGGAAATTCAAAATCCGGGCCTGGTTCAGGAAAAATTGAAGACGGCTACTGCTCTGCAAAAACCAGATAGCGCTTTTAAAGCGATACCCGCCACCATTGACGGGAATCAAAAAGTAGCGCCGGGCGGTGTGGTCAAGCTGATATTAAGTGATACCGTGTGTATTAACGGGATGCTGTTGCAAAAAGGGCAATCGCTTTCCGGTTTATGTTCGGTGACCAATCAGCGGCTGTTACTGGATATTCGGAATGTGCGCTTAGGCACTTCCATTATCCCGGTCAATCTCACCGTGTTTTCGCTGGATGGCATGGCGGGCATTGCGGCCCCGGAAGCGGAACTCGGCGAGGCCGCCGGGCAGGGCGCAAACGGGGCGCTGGAAAGTATGCAATTCCTGTCGTCGGATTACTCGCTCGGCACCCAGGCGGCGACGGCGGGCATCTCGGCGGCGAAAAGTCTCCTGGGCAAGAAAGTGCGCAAGATCCGTGTAAAGCTGCACGGCGGGCAAACGGTGTTGTTAAGGCTCAATAAGTCTTAGCCATGCAACTGGCAACAAGCTATGCCGGGGAAATTATAGGGATGTTGGAAGATGCACAGGACGTGGGGTTGAATTATGCGGTATTTCCGCTACGGCCCGCCGATGCTGAACTGAAGCCGCAGCATTTCGCCTTTTTTGAGCGCTTGGGCGAAGCACAACAATACCTGGAATCTAAGGCTCGCTATTATGAACCGCCGGGGCCGGGGCTGGATTACGAGATCCATCTCCGGCATGTGGAACAATTACTTACAGCAATTAAAAAAGATAATCCATTAAAAAACGAAAAGGAAATGAATTACAACAATCTGGAGAATTTAAAAGAGGAGCTTTCCAAACTGGGTTTTGGAAAGAAGGTCGCCGAAGACATGCAAAAGCAAATGGAAAAAGGCGTAAACAGCTTTCAACTAAACGAGCGGGTCATGGGTAATAAGGGCCAGGTTGACCTGACCCTGCACTTCAAACAGTCGGGCCAGTCCGAAAATTATTATTTAAACAAGTATGATGTGCGACTGCTGAACGGCAAACCGTTGGGCGAGGGTGAAAAATTTATGGTCGTTAACCCGGAAACTAAACAGGACGGGAAGCCATTGGTGCGGTCCTTCGACCTGGTTACGGATGCCATTAATTTCTTTAAGGCGCAGCATGGCGACGCGGTACTGGCTTCGGGTAAGGATTGGGCCAATAAAACCGACCTGGCGAAAATGGAAAAAGAGAATGTGAACTATATCCATAAAGAATTCCAGCGTACCTACAGCAATCCGGACATCAGCCAGACCGTGTTCGTGGAACGCGGTAAAGGCTTTACCGCCGAACAGTCGGTCAACCTGATCCAGGGACGTGCGGTTTACCGCGATGACTTGTTGAAGCTGGGCGGCGAGCCTTACAAAGCCTGGGTGAAACTGGATATGGACAGCCAAAAAGACCGTTACCATAATTTCCAGACGCTGCAATATCATGTGCCGACCTATGGCTTTTTGCTGAAGGATACGCTGGATAAGTTCCATATCAAGGAATTGAGTGATGAGAAAAAAGCCGAAAAACTGGTGCAGGAATTGGAAAAAGGCAACCGCCCACTGGTGACGGTGTTAAAAGGCGATAAAGAGGAAAAACTGTTTATGGAAACTTCGCCGCGTTACAGCCAGTTGAATTTCTTCCGCGAAGATGGCAAGCCGGAAAAAAGGGAGCAATTCCTGAAGGAGCCGCTACAGGAACAGAAGCTGGAGCTCAACAAAGGCAAAGGCCAGGCCAAAGAGCAGGAACAGGGCATGGCCGTTTAAACGGCTGGGTTAGCCGCTGTCTTTTGAAACAATTAATTCATATATTCATTTTAAAATTTAACAACATGGAGACGATCTCAAAATTAAAAGCGCTGATCGCCGCTGCTGAAGCGGACGCGGACAAATTCTTTAACAAAGGCAACAGTGCAGCCGGTACTCGTTTACGCGGTACGATGCAACAGATCAAAGCAACTGCCCAGGAATTGCGTACCGCAGTAACCGAAAAAAAGAATGCCGCGAAGTAATCAATAATTCACGCTTAATAAATTTGCGGGAAGCTCTGTCAGTTTGCTGGCAGGGCTTTTTTATATCCTTGGAGAAAGCTCGTCAAATGCGCTCATTAAACCCAGAGCAATCTTGCGCTTAAAGTAGTAGGTGATATAAATTTTGAAGTTTTCCAAAAAAAAGTTCCAAAAAAACCAATGCTCACTCGTGTCTGTCAAACGCGCGTTATCACGGATCTCCCTGAGTAGCGTTAGGAAATCATTTTCAAAGGCCTCTACTGTAGATATATTTTTTATATACCTCGCCGAGATGCCAGACAATCTTTTCATATAATACCGGATAGCTCTTTTCCGGATGGTCAAAACCAGTTTATCTCTGTTCAAACGTATCTTTTCAATGGTTTTATCCGCTTTGCGATAATTTAAAGTATTTGCCGCATTCTTAGGTTTGAACTGGCCGATGTTATCAATTACAAAATAATCGAAAGGATCATAACCCGGTATTTCCGGGTTTAACAACAAAGGGATTTCAGTAATTGTAAGGGTATTGCTATTTAAAAGATTGTGGCTTTCGTCGATCGCACCATTCAGCATGGTTGGGGTACTTACCCTGCCTGCTCCGTCAACTGGAAAATGATTTCCCTTGGTGGCGGTTTTATTACAATCGTGGCAGGACGGCATCAGGTTGCTCCATTCATAGCAAAGCCAGTAATAACCGGGATGGCCAGGCAAACCGGTTACTCTTTTTTTGGGACGATAATGTTCTACTTCCGGCTCGGGTTCATAACATTCACAATAGGCGCATTTATTTCGATAAATAGCTTTCAATTTGTTTACAACTACTGCATTGCCATAAACAGCTTGCTGGATATTATCTTTATGAACCAGATTAGTAGTATCAATTACTGCTGCTAAATTATTGGGCGACAGAGATGCAGGCGGGCGGTTAAAATTCTTGTTTACCGCCCTCATAGGTCAAAATATTTTCGTTTGAGGTTGGATTCTTTCGCGGCAAGCTGATCCAGCTTCTTATCCAAGAGTGCAAAGAATTCGGTGTCATTGAGGTTGTCATCCACATTGATATTTTCCGGCTCAACTCCCGGGTTTGCCAGGCTGTCCATTCCGAAAATAGGCGAGGTAAGGATTGTGTTCGGTAAGAGATTCTTCACGTCGATGTAGTTCAATGCTTTTACATTTACGCCCGCCACCATATCCCTGGATAGATGATAGATTGCAGCCCGCTCGGTGGTGCCAAGCAGCGGGATCGGGCTGTGGGTGCTCACAATAAATTGGATATGGGGAAACTTATCGGCCAGTATGCCCGGCAGCGCTTTCTGCCATTTCGGGTGCAGGTGAACATCGATCTCGTCGATTAGTACGATCCCTTTTAATTCGGAAGGGTCGATGAGTTCCGGCTGTTGCTGAAATAATCGCACCATCATGTCCCCTAAGAACGCGATCAGGCTGCGGATCCCTGAGGACAGGCGCTCGAAACTTACGCCGCCCGCCTGCTTTTGGCCTGCCAGGCTTTCTTCATAATACAAGATCTCTTTGTGGCTGATATCCGGAAATTCAACTTCGCGGATATCATATACGTTGGGAATGATGTCAATGAGCAACTGCTTGATGTTTTCGTAGCGCGCATTTAAAAGATCGGCTGTTAAAAATTTATTTTTACCAGTTTTTAATTCATCTTCGATCCAGCGGTTAAAGTCGAGCAGCAGGCCGTCCGGATGAAAAATGCTCCAAAGCGCCTGGGTGCGGTCCAAACCGGATTCATTGAGCAGCGAACGCTGCCGCCGGTTATTAACTAATAACCTGGAAGGTCCGTAAGCTGCAAAGGGTATTGATCTTAATCTTTTTGAAATTGGTTTATCGTCGGTAATTTTTACCGTTTTTGGGGTGCCGTAAGTAAATATTTTTGCTTCCGTGATCCAAAGGCCTCCATCTGAATCAGCGATATTTTCATCATAAAAACGGTTCCCCAGTAAAACCGCTAAAGCTTTTAACAAACTGGATTTTCCACAACCATTGTCGCCGACCAGGAAAACGAACTGGCTGTTCACCGGGATCCTGATGGTGCCCGAATGAAACAGCGGCTGCATCCGGTCGATCTTAAAGTTGATCAGTGCAAAATCAAGATAATGCGCCGGCGGGTCTTTTCGATAGTATTGGACGTTATTGTACCAATGCTGGAAACTGGATGCGGGGATAAACCCTGGCGCGTTGGAACTGTCTTCAAATTTATAGCCGGGGGCATAAGTTTCTATCACCTCGTCAATAAGCTTTTTATCACCGCTGATGAATGCTGCCAGAGCCTGCAGGTAATCATAACCCTCATATTCTTTAGACCACCGGTCGGTACCGTCGGGTGCCAAGCCCAATTTTTTGATTAGGTACCGCTCAAAAAACTCAGTTTTGGCGATGCTGTCCTTACTTGTCAGGCTTAGGAAAGTGCGCCCGCTGGCAATCACCCGGAAAAGGATATTTGGTGTTTTATTTTTCCAGTCCATCCCGCTCCAAAAGGACAGTATTACGTTCGAATCATTACCATAGAACCATAAACGCTGATCAAGGCGCTTCTTCATATTGGAGCGGCGGAATGTATAGTAGAACTCCTGTTTTAGAACCAGCTGTTCCTGCCGGATGTTTTCCAAGTATTGATAGATATTTTCACTGATTTCGGCGATAGTGGCCATATTGTGATAAAATTAACGCAAGGTTTTTACGAAGATAGAAAATTCGGCTGCAAGTTAATTGTAGTGATCTATTTTCTAAGGTTTAACTAATTTAGCGCTGATGAAATTTGATTTTGAAAGTGATCTGGCTGATGAACTATATAACGGGTTTGACAATTTTAACGTCAAGCTTCCCCGGCGTGAAAAGGTGCAGGAACATTTGCTGGACTATTTGTCAATCAGTAAAAAGCTGATTTTTCCGAAGCAGAGAGATGTTTTTTTTAACCCGGAATTTCTAAAGCGACTACCTGCACATCCAAAAACTGCGGTTATCAAGCATTTAGCCCATCTTTTTAAGACAGGGAAAGATGTAAATTCATTTCAAAATAAGCGCTTGTTTCAATCCAAATTTCACGATCATTTGGTTTACGAGTGGAGTATTTACCATTTTCATTTGTCGATCGAACACGAACCGAAGAGCTATTTTAGAAAACAGGTTAAGCAGTTGATCTTTGCTTTGGTGACGGATAGCCAGGTTATCTTTTTGGATGATGACAGCCATGCCAGAGGCACCTTTGGCGATGTGAAATGGCTCGAAATTTTACACGATCATTTTCCTGAAGTTATTGCGCCATATAAATCAAATACATATGTTGCTGTGTACCCTGATTTTAACGGCATGGAGCGGCAGCAAGCTTGGGATGCTGGTTTGCTATTGGGGACAACACAAGTCAGGGATGCGATATATCATAGCCCTGGTATCGGCAGAGCAACATCAGGGCACAGCGTTTTAGTCACTAACCAGGTAATGGATATAATGCGGTGGCTTTCTCAGGTAAAAAGCCAATTTACTAACTACTATGATGCTATTTGCAGAGTTTTAAATTTTGATTCGGCAACTGCAAAATTTAATCTAAGATTTGGTCCCCAAACATTTGAAATTGCCGAGATGGAATCAAAAACTACGATACTTACATGCTACCAACTCGTTGATGAAAGCCTTTTAAATACTCCGACTGAAGGCGCTGTGTGAGCACAATCTAAGTCAAGAGTTCAAACTTTCCAATAAAACAACCCTTTAAACAGTCTACAAATAGGTGAGTTTATTCTTGAACATCAACGTCACGGGTTCTATGAACCGATAGTCGAAAACTTCTAATTTTTCCGGATCAACTACTGGTAACCACTAATGCCAGCCGTTCCAGCCGCGTCCTTCGTCCGCCGCTTCACGGCTTTTGGGCAACATGCCTCGTCCCTCGCCATATTGCCTGGTGCTGTTTATTACGATTTCATAAGCCTTTTCAACTTCCCCAATTTTTCCCCGATGGCTTTTTCGCAAGCAAATTTCTGAACGGCGGGACAGAATGCCAAGACCGGGGCCCTGCGGGTTTG
>Ga0209026_1000911_pt1 | contig 15148 bp, 13 predicted proteins | sample AraplaCL_Col_mCL_FD_184262 | JGI IMG/M metagenome (GOLD analysis project Ga0209026, IMG submission 184262) | Arabidopsis root microbial communities from the University of North Carolina, USA - plate scrape CL_Col_mCL (SPAdes) (version 2) | ecosystem: Host-associated > Plants > Roots >... | reverse complement strand
TACATTCACAAACAGATCTTGCGTAGAAGGCAGCTTGAAATAATAGCTCAACTTATGCAGATTATCGGAGTTGTAAGTGATCTTAAGCGTTTTCATTTTACGCTCAAGTATCTCTTTTCCTTCTTCGGCTATCTTACGTTTTTCATCTTTAAGGGATGATTTGATCTTGGCTTTTGCCTTTGCAGTAACTACAAAGCTTAACCAATCTTCCTTGGGCGTTTGCTTGCTTGAGGTAATAACCTCCACCTGGTCGCCATTTTGCAGCTTATAGTTCAATGGAACCAGCTTATGGTTCACCTTAGCGCCTATACAACTTGCGCCTACGTCACTGTGAATTTCAAAGGCAAAATCCAACGCTGTAGCGTTTGATGGCAAGCGGAGCAAAGCGCCTTTTGGGGTAAATATGAATATCTCGTCTGAGAACAAGTTCATCTTGAAATCATCCAGGAACTCTAAAGCGTTCGAGTCCGGATTCTTCAGCATTTCACGCACTTTCTGCACCCATTGGTCCAAACCGCTATCGGTAGATGCTTCTTTATATTTCCAGTGCGCAGCGAAACCTTTCTCGGCAATTTCGTTCATGCGGGTGGTGCGTATTTGTACTTCTACCCACTGGCCGCGCGGACCCATTACCGTGGTGTGCAGCGATTCATAACCATTTGCCTTTGGCGATGATATCCAGTCGCGTAAACGGTCAGGATTAGGGCGATATAAGTCGGTAACGATGGAATATGCCTTCCAGCAATCGGCCTTTTCGTTTTCAGGAGTGCTATCCAGGATAACACGAATGGCAAAAAGGTCATACACTTCCTCAAAAGGTATTGCCTTTTTCTTCATCTTGTTCCAGATGGAGTGGATAGATTTTGGCCGCCCAAAAATATCAGCTTCCAATCCCTGGCTCTGTAATATCTTTTTAACCGGCTGAATAAAATCCGCGATAAACTTCTCGCGTTCGGCCTTTTTCTCGTTCAGCTTATTTTTAATGAACTGGTAGGTCTCGCGTTCCATGTATTTCATGGAAAGATCTTCCAGCTCAGATTTTATAGCATATAACCCGAGGCGGTGCGCCAGTGGCGCATATAGATAAACTGTTTCTGATGAAAGCTTCAACTGCTTGTCGCGCGGCATAAATTCCATGGTGCGCATGTTGTGCAGCCGGTCGGCAAGCTTTATCAGGATCACCCTTACATCATCTGCCAGGGTAAGTAGCATCTTGCGGAAGTTTTCGGCTTGCAAAGAGCTGTTGGTATCAAATACGCCGGAAATCTTGGTTAACCCATCAATGATCTTAGCTACCTTTTTACCAAACTCACGTTCGATATCATCGAGGCTCATATCAGTGTCTTCAACCACGTCATGTAGCAAAGCACAAACGATAGAAGTAGTACCCAGGCCAATTTCTTCGGCAGCAATTTGCGCAACCGCAATAGGGTGGTAAATATATGGTTCGCCCGATTTACGACGCATATCCTTATGGCTCTCAAGCGCCATGTCAAAGGCTTTGCGTATCATGCGCTTATCGCCCTTTTGCAAGGTTGATTTACAAGCGCGCAGCAAAGCACGATAACGTTTTAATATCTCGTTTTTCTCGGCTTCCAGATCTATCACTAATTCTTTCATGGTCAGGCTCCTGCCTTAGGTAATATCATTAACTTGCAATAAAGTTTTTAATTGCGTGTTATAATAAAATACAACAAAAAATGCGTTAATTTTGTAGAGAAGTAAAGTTATGAAATTTATTGCGTTAATCTTACTTTCCTGCTTTGGGCTGTTAGGGTCGGTTTGTGCGCAAACCACGCAACCTCCTGTACAAGGCCCGCAAGCTAATACAACTATACAACCCTCTGCACCGCATTGGGGCAAAAATGATACCATTAAAACACTGGTGACAGTAGTTGACGGCGAAAGCATGCCGTGGGTCATCGCCCCGGAAGTTACTATTCGTGATAGCCGCATTTTTAAAAGTGATGAGGATCGTATGGCTTACATGCGTTTACGCTATAATGTGATCAAAGTTATCCCTTATGCACACTTTGCAGGTTCGCGCTGGCGCCAGTTGCAACGTGACCTGGCCATGACGGGCGATAAGAAAAAACAAAAACAACTGGTTGAGGCCTGCGAGACGCAGATAAAAGATATGTTTAAAAAAGAGATCGAAAATCTGACAATCAGTCAGGGTGAGGTTTTGATCAAATTGATAGACCGCGAAACCAACAACACCAGTTACGATCTGGTAAAACAACTAAAGGGTGGGTTTAGCGCTTTTCTTTTGCAATCTGCGGCGCGTATATTTGGCCACAATTTGAAAGAAACGTACGACCGCGACGAGCAGCGTGATATTGAGCATATCCTACAGCAGGCCGGTTACGACTCGTACCAATACAACTAAATGAGCGATAACAGCATCTACCGTTTTGATGTTGAAAAACTAAACGGTGAAGAACTCAACCTTTCCCAATATCAGGGCAAAGTTCTATTAATTGTCAATACTGCCTCTCAATGCGGTTTCACTCCACAATTAAAAGAACTGGTTGAACTAAAAAAAACTTTCCTTGGTGAGGATTTTGAGATATTAGCCTTCCCATCAAATGATTTTGGCGGGCAGGAACCTTTAGAGGGAGAGGCCATTGGTGAGTTTTGCGAGAGCTATGGTGCCAATTTTCCAACTTTTGAGAAGATCAGGGTGCGTGGGCCTTACGCTCATCCGCTTTATAAATTTCTTAGCAGCAAAAAAGAGTCGGGCAAGTTAACTTCAGTTCCCCGCTGGAACTTTCATAAATACTTGATCGATCAACATGGCAGACTTGTTGATTTTTTCTTTCCCTTTACTAAACCAACTTCGTCTAAGATCCGCAAGAAAATAAGCAAATTATTGGCCTCGGATAAAAAACAAAAGAATGCTTAAGTTAGATATACTTGTATTACCCGTACATCCTGATGATGCTGAACTGGGCTGCTCAGGCACGATACTAAAACATATTGCCATGGGCAAAAAGGTAGGCATTGCCGATCTTACCCGTGGCGAACTGGGCACGCGCGGCTCGGCCGAAATACGCGACAAGGAAGCCGCGCTTTCTGCTAAAATATTAGGTGTCCATGCCCGTGAAAACTTGCGCTTGCCCGATGGTTTTTTTGAAAACACCCGCGAGCATCAGCTAAAAGTTATTGAGGTTATTCGTAAGTATCAGCCAGAGATCATTATTACTAATGCGTATCATGATCGTCACCCGGATCATGGACGAGCCAATCAATTGGTTGAGACAGCCTGCTTTTTGGCAGGCTTACGTAAAATTGAAACCGTTGTTGATGGTGCCGCTCAAAAAGAATGGCGTCCTAAACAAGTATTCCATTTTATACAGGATGAATATATTAAGCCTGACATCATTATAGATGTGACCGGGTATTGGGATAAAAAGGTAGAAAGTATTAACGCTTTTGGTTCGCAGTTTTACAACCCCGAGTGGGAGGGAGAACCACAAACCTATATTTCATCGCCCGATTTTATCCCTATCATCGAAGCTCGTGCCCGCGAATTTGGCAAAGTGATAGGCGCCCGCTATGGCGAGGGCTTTACCTCGCGCAAAATTCTTGGTGTAAACAGTTTGTTCGATCTGCTTTAAGCTACCCGCACGTACTCAAAGCGATTGTTACTATCGTTGCGTTCGCGACGAAGTTTATTTTCTTTAGCCAGCTTTAACAAAATGCCAGAGAGCTCTGAAGTTTTAAACGTTGAGTTAAAGTTGTCTTTGCAGAACTCGGCAACGGACGAAATAGACTGTGGCGCGGAAAAAAAATCGGTAGTTAATAGTTGATTTAAAATTTTGGTAGCACCGGGTTTTTTGCGGCCATGCTGTTCGTCATCATCATGCTTGCGGTTTCTCTTGCCGTTTTCAAAGCCGTCTTCGCCTTTTTCAGACTCGGCCATGGCATCAAACAATTTATCGATGATTTTTACTTGTACGGCTTCAGATTTAAATGAATTAACAACCTCTGATATGTCCATCAGCTGTTTTTTTAGCTTCTCTATATGTTTACTCATTGCAGATAAAAATTATAAGGCAAATTTTAAAACGCGTTAACACGAATAAAAGTTGTTTTTTACAAAATAGCTCTTATTAATTGGGGTAGGAATAACGGCAAACATACAATAATTAGTATGTAATACTTATGACATAAGCCGCAGCCTTTATGACTTAAAAGACAGTTTTTTTGCTAAAATGAGTAGTTGTAGCGAAATTATTACACAGTTAGAGTTTTGACACTATATTTTCTAATACAGTAAGCCCTTCGTCAATATTATTTTTCTCAATAATAAGTGCCGGACGGAAACGGATAGTACGGTCACTGCATCCCAAAAACATTACATTTTGTTGCATGCCACGCGCAATAAATTCATCGCGACTTTTACCATCGGTAAAGTCAAAAGCGCAAAGTAAGCCACGACCGCGCACGTTGCTCATAATGTTGTGTTTTGCGGCGATATCTTTTAAGCGTTGTTGCAGGTAAGTACCGTTTTCGGCAGCTTTTTCAAGCAGGTTGTCTTCCGCTATAATTTCCATGATCTTTGACGAGCGAACCATGTCTACCAAACTGCCACCCCAAGTGGAGTTAATGCGCGATGGTACTCTAAACACGTTAGTATCAATATCATCAACACGGCGGCTGGCTAAAATGCCGCATACCTGCATTTTTTTACCAAAGGCTATAATATCCGGACGGGCGTTTTCGCCAAAATGTTCGTGGCACCAGAACTTTCCAGTTAGGCCAACACCGGTTTGTATCTCGTCGTAGATCAGCAGCGCTTCATTCTCATCTGCCAGAATGCGTAGTTGCTCTGCAAATTCTTTGCGGATATGGTTATCGCCACCTTCAGATTGGATAGGCTCTATGATAATGGCACAGATATCGTCTTTATTTTCCGAAAACGCTTTTTTGATCTGGGCAATACTTAACTCTTCGCGCGCAACTAATTCGGCATGGTTTCCGGCATTTTGCGGGAAATGAATAGTTGGCGTAGACACACGCGGCCAATCAAACTTGGCAAACCATTTGGTTTTACTTGGGTGTGTATTGGTTAAACTCAAAGTATAACCAGAGCGACCGTGGAAAGCATGTTCAAAGTGCAGTACTTTAAAGCCCTTTTCCTCTTTGTAGCCCTTTGCAAAGTTTTTCTGAACCTTCCAGTCCATTGCTACTTTTAAAGCGTTCTCAATAGCTAAAGAGCCTCCTGCAATGAAGAAAGCATGTGGCAGATAATCTGGAATACCTACGCGGTCAAAAGTGTCTACAAACTGTGCATATTGCGTGGTGTAGATATCTGAGTTAGATGGATTGGTCAACGCCGCCAGCATCAGGCTTTTTTTAAATTCTTCATCGTTCACCATTTTAGGGTGATTATAACCCAACGGTACAGACGCAAAGCAGGTAAAGAAATCCAACAATGTGCGTTTGTGTTTAGAGTCATAAATATGTACACCCTGGCTTTTTTCCATATCAAAGGTAAGGTCGAAGCCATCAGCAAGGATATGTTTTCCTAAAGCGGTTTGTACGTTTTCTGGTGTTACGGTAAGTTGATACATAGGGTAAGCGGTTTATGCAAACTTAGTAAAATAGGCCTAAAATTAAAAATTAAGCGGTTTTTGAACCAAATTGTAAAAAAGTAACTTTAAATTAACTAAACCTATTTTTTGTACCGATTTGAAAATTGGTATCCTTGGTTGTCTACAAGAAATTTAAATATGCATTTGCTTTTTCTGCGTGAAAATGGGTTTTCTGCTAACTTCAACCTTAGAATATGAAGATCATTGCCTGGAACTGTAATATGGCCTATCGCAAAAAGGCCGCCGCAATTTTGGCCCATCAGCCGGATATTGTAGTAGTACCTGAATGCGAATGCCCGGAAAATCTGGTCTTCGGTTTAGATACGCAGCAACCGGACGACGTTTTGTGGTTCGGCCGAAATAAGCATAAAGGGTTGGGTATTTTCTCTTACAGCGATTGGCGGTTTAGAGTATTGAAGGAGCACAAAGAGAAATACCGCATGATAATACCGATTGAGGTAACCCGGGGCGAAGAGCGCTTTATGCTATTTGCCATTTGGGCCAATAATCCGGATGACAAAGAGGGGCAATATGTAACACAAGTTTGGAAAGCTATCAACCATTATAAAAAACTATTCAAGGATGTTCCCGTTATTCTTGCCGGGGATTTTAACAGCAATACGATCTGGGATAGAAAAAGGCGAATTGGCAATCATTCGGATGTGGTGACTTTTTTAAAGAAACGGAATATTCACAGTGCTTATCACTCGCACCACCACATGGCACAAGGCAAAGAGGCGCATCCAACACATTTTCTATATCGGCATCTCGACAAGCCTTACCATTTAGATTATTGTTTTGTATCGTCGCCCTGGTTCGAGCAAATTACTAAGGTGGAAATTGGTAGCCATTCGGATTGGTGCGCATATAGCGACCACATGCCGGTGATGGTAACCATCAGCCCCCAGCCCCTAAAGGGGCTTTTAATCACTCCCCTTTAGTGGCTGGGGGCTAAACTTATCCTTCATGCCTAACAACCCAATCAAACCACCGGTATGAATAGCCAATATTTTGCTTCCTGGTTTGAACTCATTTTTTCGGACGAGATCATAGATCGCAAACAGCATTTTTCCGGTATAAACTGGTTCGATAAGAATCCCTGTTTTTGAAATGAAATCTTCAATGAATTTGATTAACTCAGGAGTGGTTTTAGCGTAACCGCCGAAGTGGTAGTGCTCAAGTACATCGAACGTACCCGGTCGTGTAAGATATCTTTCAATCTCGGCGCGCATAAAATCGCCTTTTAAGGCAGCGACGGCGTGGAAGCGGGTATTTAGTTGATTACGGTTTAATCCGTTGATGATACCGGCTGCAGTGGTCCCTGTTCCGCAAGCGCAGAAAATATGATCGTAATCCTCAGTTAATTCGTCAACCAGTTCGCTGCAACCTTGTGCCGCCTCGGCAGAAGCGCCTCCTTCATCGATAAAAAAGGCATCGGCATTGTCGCCAAAATATTTGTTAAACAATGCCTGCTTATCGCGATAACTTTCACGATCTACAAAGCGCAGATCCATCCCGTGTAAACGGCAAAGAAAAAGCGTATCGTTATTTACTTCTTCGCCACGCACAAAGCCAGTTGAGTTGAAACCAAACTTTGCCGCAGCGGCTGCAGTGGCTAACAAGTGATTGGAAAACGCGCCGCCGAAAGTAACGAGGTGTGTTTTGTTTTCGGACTGCGCCCGGTTGAGCACATATTTGAGTTTGCGCCATTTGTTGCCTGATATCAAAGGATGTATCAGGTCGTCGCGCTTTATAAAAACAGATAAGCCCTGCTCATCGAACAATTGATCTTGTATCTGATGAACAGGGCTATAAATTTCTAAGTCTATCTGCATTCAGCTTTTAGAAGCCAAGACCGATACCACCGTTAACCGAGTTGTATCCGCCACCGCTAATGCTGTAAGCAGCATAAATACGGAACACCGCCAGGTTTAACTGGAAACCAAGATCGCCGCGCATGCCGCTAACACTGGTTTCGTTGATCTGTACAGGGTTTGAGACTACTACGTAGCTAGTACCAAAACCAGGTTGGGTTGACTGAATTGGGAAGTTACCCTTAACGCCAAAATCAGTTGAAGCCGATTGATAGCCAATTGAAGCAAAAGGAGTAAAGAACAATAATTTTTTAGAAATAATTGCCTGTACGTTTACACCGTTAAAATTGGCATTGATGCTCTGTGTGCTAAAATCAGCATTGGTAGGCTGACCAGGAGCAGGAGTGGCACCGGCATCTGGTTTTACACTTAAGGATTTGCTATAGCTAATTTTGCTGTAGTTAACTGCTAAAGCTAAATCAAAGGGTTTGATCTTGCCTTTGCCGGCAAAATCCTGAATCAGATCATGCTTAAGCCCGAAACCGAACATGCTTACTGAACCTGCGTCGCTGCCCAAATTGATCGTTGGGGTAGTACGGATGGTTAAGTCGGTATTGCGGAACAAACCGATAGTTAATTGTACGTTTGGAGCCGGGATGGCACTCAAAATTGCTTTAGGCATAGTGAATGTACTTAACTTGTTGCCATTGTCATCATTAATACGCAATACCGGGTTTGCGGCACTGCTGTTACCGCCAAAAGTTTGTGCAATGTTTGTTGGTGATGATGCGTCCGGAGTTAAGTGACTTGACAAACCGATCTTGGTAACGTCAAAAGTTTGATCAGACGTTGGTACCATAGCTAAGTTAGCAGTGATGCGCAGATCAACGTGTAAGAATTTTTTGGTTGCAGCTGTGTTATTCCAGCCGCTGTTTAAGCCCACACCAAAGCCTTTAAATAATGGTTCGGCATAAGCTTGCATTAACTTGGTAACATCCGCAGGGCTGGATTTGATCAGTTGATCGAAACCGCCGCTATTGTTGTTGCTTTGCGCATTTGACTGAAATGCCGTGGCCGTTAATGCTGCGATAAGAATTAGTGGGTAAAGTTTTTTCATAAAAAATAATTAGGGTTAACAATTCGACAAGTAAAAGTAATACTTATTACCTAATAATCAATATTATAATATGATAACGATAATAATAGGCCAGTAACAACATAAAACGGTATTTTTGCGGCCAATGGCTGTTGAAACAGATTTTATAGAACAAGAAGAGCAGGATCTTTACGAGCATTTAAGGATTGTGGTAGATAAGGGGCAATCGCTTTTGCGTATTGACAAGTTCCTGATGCACAGGGTTGAAAACGCATCGCGTAATCGTATTCAAAATGCCATTGAGTTAGATAACGTGCTGGTGAATGATAAACCCATTAAAGCCAGCTACAAGGTTAAACCCCTGGATGTGATATCGGTAGTTTTACCTCATCCGCCCCGCGACACCGAGGTTTATCCCGAGAACATTCCGCTTAATATTATTTATGAAGATGACGATGTGCTGGTAGTGGATAAAGTTGCCGGCATGGTGGTGCATCCGGGATACAATAATTACACAGGCACATTAGTAAATGCGCTGGTATACCACTTTCAGCAGTTGCCTACATTGCCCGGCAACGATGGCCGCCCGGGCTTGGTGCACCGCATTGATAAAGACACGTCCGGTTTATTATTAATCAGTAAAAACGAGCGGGCCATGACCTGGCTGGCAAAGCAATTTTTTGAGCATACCATTACCCGAAAATATATAGCGTTGGTTTGGGGCGATCTGCCCGAAGATGGCACCGTAACCGGGTATATCGGTCGCAGCTATAATGACAGACGGGTAATGTCTATCTATGATACGGAAGAAAAAGGTAAATGGAGCGTTACGCATTATAAGGTTTTGGAGCGTTTGGGTTACGTAACCTTAATTGAGTGCCAACTGGAGACGGGCCGTACGCATCAGATCCGCGCGCATATGAAACACATTGGTCATCCTTTATTTAGCGATGCTATTTATGGCGGGGATAAGATTTTGAAGGGAACGGTGTTTAGTAAATACCGCCAGTTTGTAGATAATTGTTTTGCGATGATGCCCCGGCAGGCCCTGCATGCCCAGGTGATCGGGTTTAAACACCCGACGCAAAAAAAGAATATGTTATTTGAAGCGCCTCTGCCAGAAGACTTTCAATCGGTTTTAGACAAGTGGCGAAAATATGTCAAAACAGATTTGAAAAACGAAGATTGATATAACGGCGTTAGTAAATCAACAAATCAAAAATTGCGTTCAGATCTTTATGTCATCCAGCTTTATCAACTTTAACGGACAGATCCTTCCATCAGACAGCAAATTGCTGACGATACAAAATCGCGCGTTTCGCTACGGCGATGGTTTGTTTGAAAGCATGCGTATGCTGAAGGGCCAGCTCAAATTTGCAGATATGCATGCCGAGCGCCTGCAACGCGGAATGAAAGCGTTGAAACTGGATAACTACTCGCAAATGGACGCCTGGTTTTTAAAGGAAATGGTGGAACTGCTGGGCGCTCGTAATAAAACTAAACACGCCCGTTTGCGCCTAACCGTTTTTCGCGAAGGAGAGGGTTTGTACACGCCATCGCAAAACGCACCCGGCTATTGTTTGGAGATGACGCCGGTTGAAGAACCGCGCTATTTTTTAAACCAGAAGGGGTTAATTGTTGATATTTTTAGCGATGTGCCTAAACCGTTAAACTATCTATCTAACATAAAAACATGTAATGCGTTGCCTTACGTTATGGCAGCCATTTTTAAAGCACAGGGGAATTTGGATGAAGTGTTTCTGCTGAACCAAAACGGCTTTTTGTGCGAGGGCGGAAGCAGCAACGTTTTTGTATACTATCAAAATCACTTGTACACCCCTGCATTAAGCGAGGGTTGTGTAGAAGGAGTTATGCGCCAGGTAGTAATAAATATTGCCCGCAAAATAGGTTTGCCAATTACCGAAGCACAGATAAACCCCGAAATATTATACCAGGCTGATGAAGTTTTTGTAACCAACGCTAGTCGCGGGATTCAATGTGTAATGGGCTACGGTGTAAAACGCTACTTTAACAAAGTAAGCAAGATGCTGGTGGATGAGTTGAATAAGCTGTAAGGATGATATGCATATCCGCACATCTGCACATCTACAGCTTCACTCCCCTCAAAAACTCCTCGATACCCATTCGTTTTTTACCTTCCAACTGTACATCAGTTACGCAAATAAAACCATCGCGGGCGGCAAATTTCAAAAACGTTTTGTTATCGGTTAAAAAGCCGCCGGGCGAAATAGCCGGCTGACTATCCTGCAATTCAGCATTGAATATTTTGAATACTTTATCGTTTAGTTGAGTAAAGGCCGTTGGTATTGGGCTCAGTCCGCGTATCAAATTAAATATCTCGGTGGCGGGTTTATTCCAGTCGATGTTGCAAAGCTCTTTGGTAAGTTTGGGGGCTGATTTAAGTTCTTCATCTGCAGTTAATTCAGATTGCGGATGCTCGTTGTATCGCCCACTTTCCACAGCTTTTACGGTTTTTACCAATAGTACAGCACCTTTAGCCATTAAGCGGTCATGCAAATCGCCTGCGGTTTCTTTTCCTGTTAGGGTTACTTTTTCGGTGAACAACACATCGCCGGTATCTATTTCATGTTTCAAAAAGAAGGTGGTCACCCCGCTTTCTTTTTCACCGTTTATTAAAACCCAGTTGATAGGTGCTGCGCCGCGATATTGCGGCAACAATGATGCATGCAAGTTGATGGTTCCTTTTGGCGGCATGTTCCAAACGGCCTCAGGTAACATACGGAAAGCCACCACAACTTGCAGGTCGGCTTTTAAGGCGCGCAGCTCCTCCAGAAATGTTTCGTCTTTAAGGTTAGTGGGCTGCAACACTTTTAAGCCATGCGCTACTGCGTATTGTTTTACTGCCGATTCGGTAACTTTTTGCCCGCGGCCCGCAGGTTTATCAGGCGCGGTGATCACACCAACAATATCGCTGCCGGCTTGTATCAGTTCGTCTAACGAAGCAACCGCAAATTGCGGAGTTCCCATAAAAACAATTCTCATGAAGGTTGAAGTTTTGTATCTAAGCCAAATCTGCGCAAAATTGTTTTGCGGCGGGTAACAATACTGTAATCTTTAGCGGTATAGCAGATATTTCTTACGCATCTGTTTAAAGTTATCAAGCGCAGGCTGCCAGCTTTGGCGTATTTTCTGCTCGCTTTCGCCGGCTTCAATTTGTTTTTGCAATTGTTTGGTGCCGGCCAGTTTTGGAAAATAAGCAGTAAAAAAATGCGCTTTATCCGGGTAGGCCTTATATAAGTTAATCAGCCAGCTTAAATTCAGTTCGCCGTTCAAACGCAAAGTGTTGGTATTATAGTTCCGCAAGTCGATACCATAACAAACCTGATTTTTTTGTGGCGGATCCTCGCTCATGCCTGCGATACTAACCGGCGTGAAATTGTAGCTGTACTTGCCTTTTAACGCCGGATGGCCAACTTGCTGAAATGGCTGCATGGTGCCCCTGCCAACACTTAAAACCGTGCCCTCAAACAGACACAAACTCGGGTAAAGCAAAATTGACTGCTGACTGTTCAAATTTGGTGAGGGGTTAACCGGTAATTGGTAAACCGATTGATGGCTGTAATTAGCTATTTTAATAATGCTGATCTTGCATTTAATGCCTTTTTTCAACCAGCCTTCGCCATTTATCATTTGTGCGTATTCGCCTATGGTCATACCATGTGTTATGGGCACCGGGTGCATGCCCACAAACGAGCGATTGGGGGTATCCAGCACCGGGCCATCTATAGAATAGCCATTAGGGTTTGGGCGATCTAAGATCAACAGCTCAATATTATTTTCGGCGCAGGCCTCCATCACGTAATGTAAGGTAGAGATGTAGGTATAAAATCTTGCGCCTACGTCCTGGATATCAAATATCATCAAATCCAACCCGCGTAGATCTTCAGCAGTTGGTTTATAATGTTTTCCATAAAGCGATACCACAGGTAAGCCCGTTTTAGCATCAATGGCATCATCCACTACCGCGCCGGCACTAGCGTTTCCGCGAAAGCCGTGCTCGGGTCCGAAGATCTTTTTGATCTTAATCCCTCGTTTTAATAAGCTGTCTACACTGGGTGTTAGTTTGCTGCCAATAACCGAGGTTTGGTTAACCACCATGCCAATGTTCTTATCCTTTAACCTGTTAAGGTAAAGCGCAGTTTGATCGGCGCCGGGAACGATCTTTTTTTCAGGATTGTTTTTTTGCGCAAACGCGGTAGCAAATGCAAAAACAATAAACCCTGTTAGCAGAAAATATTTAAACCTCATCATAAGTTTCAGTAGCAAAACTGCATATTTGCTAAGGTACAAAAAACCACTGCATTGAGTTTTACCTCGTTCATAGCAAAGCGCATTACGCTAAAATCAAGCCGCACATTTTCAAAACTGATTGTGCGTATTGCCATTATTGGCATAGCATTGGGTTTGGGCGTGATGATACTCTCAATGGCCATTGTACGTGGTTTTAAACAGGAGATCACCGAAAAAGTTCGGGGCTTTGATGGCGATATTAAGGTGATTAAGTACGACCTCAATAATTCCTACGAAAATTCATCTTTTATAACCGACGACACCCTTTATCAAGCGGTTAAAAACAATCCCCAGTTTACCAACATTATGCCTTTTGCCACCAAACCGGGCATTATCAAAGTAAATGATCAGATAGAAGGCGTGTTGTTAAAAGGCGTAGATCGCAATTACGATTGGTCGTTTTTCAAAAAAAACCTGGTAGCCGGTAAACTCATCAACTTCAATGATACCATAGCAGCCAAGCAGCAACTAATGATATCAGATATTACGGCGCGCAGACTCAATTTAAAAGTGGGCGATAAGCTGATCATGTATTTTGTACAGCAACCATTAGAGCGGCGACCGTTTAAAGTTACCGGCATTTTTAGCGTGGGTATAGAAGATATTGACAAAATTTATGTTATTGGCGATCTGTCGTTAGTGCGTCGTGTAAACCATTGGGACAACCGAACCATCGGCGGTTATGAAGTGCGTGTAGCGAGTTTTGGGCAACTGGAATCGGCACAAAAAACGTTAGACAATTTATTGCCTGTTAGATTGCGTTCGCACAGCGTTAAGGAAAACTACCCAATGATATTTGAGTGGCTGCCTTTGTTGGATATCAATACCCGCATTATTTTAGGGTTGATGCTGATCGTAGCTGTAATTAACATGATATCAGCGTTACTCATCATGATTTTAGAGCGCACCACTATGATTGGGATGCTTAAGGCCATGGGTGCGCGCAATTGGAGCATCCAACAAATATTCCTGTACAATGCGGCTTATATTATTGGCATCGGTTTGTTGTTTGGGGATTTATTTGGCTTTGGGTTGGCCATTTTTCAGGAACATACGCACTTTTTTCAACTCGATCCGCAATCTTACTATATGTCTTTCGTGCCGATTTTACTACAATGGCCGGATGTGTTGCTCTTGAACATTGGCACCATGTTGATCTGCCTGATAGTCCTCATCATTCCGTCTATGATGGTATTACGAATATCGCCGGTACGCGCGATACGCTTTAAATAACTACTTTTTGTTACTGCTAAAATTGAATTTCAGGTTCAATCCGCCCGAACCAAAGCGAATTTGGTTAGCACCGAGACCTTGTAGCGGATATTTCACGAAAGGTTCAACACTTAGCCGATTTTTGCCAATAGGATAACCCAGTCCAAACGAAAAGTCGAGTGTTTTAGCAAGGTAAAAACTACTGAAACTTTCTATATTACTATTTACTGTTTGTGTTGCTGAGGAAGCGGAGCTGTATTGCGAGCTGTAGGTTTCATTAATAAATGTCCCCGAACTTACCCCTAACGAAACGAAGCTGCTGTTCTTTTGTGGGTTAAACTCATATTTTAAATTTAACGGTACATCTAACGATGTTAATTGAGCGTTATAATTTTTCAAAACAGGGAGCGAATAACTGGCTGCACTATTGTTTGAATAAGCTACGTTTTGCAAAGGTACGGCTGCAGCTGCAGCATATAACCCTTGGCGTTGTGGCAGATGATTGCCGTAGTCTAACGTGTTTTGACCAATTGCCACCCCGGTTGAAAGTTTTAAATTTTTAGCAAGGTGAATATCTGAAGCAAAACCCACGCCTACATTTACCTGGTTGCTGCTACCCGATGCGTAGCTAACATAAGTTGCCGCGTATATGCCAAATGATGCAAGTTTACTATTGTCGGCGTTTGTTTTTTTGGACTTATCGTTTTTGATGGCGGGGTCATTTTCTGTGAATGGCGATTTCATAGCGGGCTTTGTTGGCACTATGATATTCTGCGTAATATTTTTAACTGAAGTATCGGTAAGCGCCTCCGCTTCGGTTTTTTGACTTATATTTTGGTTTGCGGCTATGGCTTGCTGCTCATGGTTTTGTTGAGTGTTGGGCTTGGCAGGTTGGTTGGTTAATGCCGGGTTTTGCTGAGAGGTAATAACCTGCTGATTTGAGGCGCCAATTAGTAATTGACGGCCTTGCTTAACAGCACCCGGATTTTTCTGAAATAAGATGTTTGCGTTTTGCGAGGAATTCTGAACCGACGCGTTCGACAAAGGAGAAGTTGCAGGATGCGTTTGTACCGAAGCGATATTTGTTTTAGATG
>Ga0209026_1000910_pt1 | contig 15151 bp, 13 predicted proteins | sample AraplaCL_Col_mCL_FD_184262 | JGI IMG/M metagenome (GOLD analysis project Ga0209026, IMG submission 184262) | Arabidopsis root microbial communities from the University of North Carolina, USA - plate scrape CL_Col_mCL (SPAdes) (version 2) | ecosystem: Host-associated > Plants > Roots >... | reverse complement strand
CGGCGGCTTCCCCGTCGTGGGATGCGCCGGAAAGACCCGGGCCGTCCTGGGGCTGATGACGCCGAGCGAGGCCTTGCGGAAACTCCTGCCCGAGGGCTGCGGCTTCACGCGCCTCGACGCCAAGGCGTTCCGGATCGAGGGCGTGCGGCCGTCGCCTGAGGCGCATGCGGTGTCGGCGGCCCCGCCGCCGAGCGCCGTCGACCTGGCCGAGCTTGTCGTCACCGCCGAAAAGCGCACCGAACCCCTGCGCGGCAGTCCCTTCGCAGTCACCGCCGTCACTGGCGACGAGGCCGAACGTCTCGGCGCCCGGAGTTTCGCCGATCTCGCCACCCAGGTGCCGGCCGTGGCGGAGACCAACCTGGGTCCCGGCCGCAATAAGCTCTTCATCCGCGGCCTGTCGGACGGGGCCTTCACCGGGCGCACCCAGTCGACGGTGGGGCTCTATCTCGACGACACTCCGATCAGTTACAACGCGCCCGACCCCGACCTGCGCCTGACCGACATCGCGCGGGTCGAGGTGCTCCGCGGTCCGCAGGGGACGCTTTACGGATCGGGATCGATCGGCGGCATCGTGCGCATCGTGCCCCAGGCGCCCGACCCCTCCGGCTACGCCGCCTGGGTACAGGGCGAAGGGGTCGTGAACGAGCACAAGGACCACTCCTTTGGCGGGGAGGCGATGATCAATGCGCCCCTGCTGCGAGGACGCGCCGCCGTGCGGGCGGTGGGCTACGTAGAGGAACTCGCCGGCTACCTCGATAATCCGGGCCTCGGGCTCGAGGACGTCAACCACGGCAAGCGGCGCGGCGGCCGGGTCTCGGGTCTCCTGGAGCTCGACGGCGGCTGGCAGGCGCGCGCCGGATGGGTTCGGCAGGACATCCTCACCGCCGACAGCCAGTACACGACCGGCGACGGGACGCTCGACCGCGACGCCCGGATCCGCGAGCCGCACGACAACGACTTCACCCAGTTCGCGATCGGCCTGAACCGCCAGGGGTCGCGCCACGGCGTGCGGGTGTCCGCCGCCTATATCGATCACGACCTGTCCACGCGCTACGACGCCACCGGCGCGTTCGGCCTCGCCCCGGACGCTGTCGCCGCTTTCGACGAGTCACAGCGGGTGGAGCTCTGGGTCGCGGAGGCCCTGGTGACGTCGATGGGCAGTGGGCCACTGCGGTGGCTCGCCGGCGCCTTCGGGTCTTCGGCCCTGGAGAAGAGCGACGGCCTGCTCGACGCCACGCTGTCGGGCGGCGCGACGCGATCGCTCTACGCCCGGCGCGATCGCCTCAAGGAAGCAGCGCTCTTCGGGGAGGCGGCCTACGACCTCAATCCGCGCGTGACCGTGACCCTGGGCGGGCGGTTGTTCGCGACCCGGGTCGAGACCTGGTCGGGCGCCTTCCAGCTCGCGGCCAGCCCGATCCCGGACGTCAGCGCCCACTTGACCGACGAAGGCTTCTCTCCGAAGGTCCGCGTCAGCTACGCGATGTCCCCCGACGTCGTCTTCTATGCCCAGGCGCAGGACGGCTATCGCGCCGGGGGCTTCAACGTGCCGGCCGTCGCCGACGGCGTGGCGACCGGACCCGCGGCTGCGAGCTTCCGGCCCGACCGGCTGCGCAGCTACGAGGCGGGCGGGGAGGCGCGTCTGTTCGACGGCGCGCTCACCGTGCGGGCGGCGGTGTTCAAGGCGGCCTGGAAGAACGTGCAGACCGACCAGTTCCGGCCCTCCGGCCTGCCGCTTACCGTGAACATCGGCGACGGCAAGAACCGCGGCGCCGAGTTCGAGGTGGTGTGGCGGCCCGACAGCCATTGGCGGCTGCGGCTCAACGGCCTCTACAACGGTCCCGAACTGACCCGCGCCGACGACGTCTTCCCGGCGAAGGCCGACATCGGCCTGCCGGGCGTCGCCGACCGTAGCGGTGGAATCGAGGTCACCTACGGCCTCCAGGTGATGGACGGGTGGCGCGCGGAGGTGACCGCCCAGGCCGCCTATGTGGGCCGGTCCTTCCTCACCTTCGACGGCGCTTCGACCTCGGAGATGGGCGACTACGCCCAGGGGCGCGTCGCGGCGCGTCTGCAGGGCGCGGACTGGCAGGCGGAGGCGTTCGTCGCCAACGTCACGGACGAGCGCGGCAACACCTTCGCGTACGGCAATCCCTTCAGTCGAAGCCGGACGGCGCAGGCCACGCCGCTGCCGCCGCGAACCTACGGGCTTGCCTTGCGCCGCAGGTTCTAATTCAACAGGGCGGATGACGGACGCGCGTTCCGCCCTTCTGGCCGCCTACATGGAGCGACGCGCGGACCTCGTGCGGTTCTTCACGCTGCGCCTGAAGTCGCCTGCCGCGGCCGAGGACCTCGTCCAGGACATCTATCTGCGTCTCGATGCGGTCTCGCCGGACGCGGACGTGCGCAATGCGGCGGGCTATCTCTACCGGCTCGGGTCGAATCTCATGCTGGACCGCCTGCGCGGTGAGCGGCGAGCCGCGGCGCGTGACCACGAGTGGCGGGACACGCAGCATACCCTGGTTGGCGACGAAGAGGTCTCGGACGCGCCGCGCGCCGACGACGCCGTGGCCGCCCGCCAGCGGCTGGCTGCGGTCGTGGCGCTGGTCCAGGAGATGCCCGAGACCACCCGGAAGGTCTTCAGGCTGCACAAGTTCGAGGGGATGAGCCACGCGGAGGTCGCCCAGGCGATGGGAATCTCCCGCAGCGCCGTGGAAAAGCACGTGATGAACGTGCTCCGACGCCTGTCGGAACGGCTCCGATGACGCGAGCATTGGGAAATTGTGAGGAGCTTGGCGTCGCACGGCGTCATACTCGCGGGACGATGCGCCGGGCGGCGCGGGCCATGGCAGGTCGATGAGCGGCAGGAGCGAGGCAGGCAGGGACGGGACGGCGGCCGAACAGGCCGCCCGCTGGTTCGTGCGCCTGCAGGACGACGCCTCCACCGGTGACGACTGGCTGGCGTTCGAGGCCTGGCTGGGTGAATCCCCTGCGCACCAGGCGGCCTACGACCGGGTCGAACAGTCCTGGCTGGATGTCGAGGACGCTGCTCCGCTGCTTGCGCCTGCAAATGATGCGCCCCCGGTGGCCGCGCCTGGTCCCCGGAGCGATCTGTTTTCGGCGCAGCCCGCGCCGCGGCGCCGCGACGCCGTCCGACGTCCGGCCCCGAGCCGCCGGGCCTGGGCGCTGGGCGCGGCCGCGCTCGCCGCGAGCCTCGCGGTCGCCGTCGTGGGCGTGAACCAATGGCCGGGCGCCGCGCCCAGCGAGACCTTCATCGCGGCGCCGGGCCAGACGCGCCAGGTCACCCTGGCGGACGGATCGCACGTCTGGCTGAACGCCGGGAGCCGGATCGACGTGCGTCTCGAACGGCGCGCGCGTCGCGTGCAGCTCGCGGACGGCGAGGCGGTCTTCGACGTCACCCACGATGCGGCGCGCCCGTTCCTGATCTCGACGGGACAACGCGAGGTCCGGGTTGTCGGGACCGAATTCAATCTGCGCCAGCGCGACGGTGACTTCGACCTGACCGTCCGCCGGGGAGTGGTGGAGGTGCGGCCGGAGGGCGAGGCCGCGGCCCGGCCCACCCGCGTCGCGGCCGGCCATCGTCTTACGGCGCAGCGCGGGACGGCCGGCGTGCTCACCCAGACCCCTCCGGATGCGGCCTTCGCCTGGACCCAGGGCCAGCTGGTCTATGAGAACGCCGCGCTCTCCGCCGTCGCCGCCGATCTCAGCCGCAGCCTCGGCAAGCCTGTGCGGATCGTGGACACCGCCACCGGCCAGCTGCGCTTCTCGGGGGTCCTCACCCTCGACGACAAATCGGCGGTGCTGAAGCGGCTGGAAGCCTTCGCCCCGGTCAAGGTCGAGGCCGGCGACGACGGCTATCTGATCCGGCGGCGGTAGTCGGCGCATTTTTCTGCTGAGGTGGTCGCCGGGCCGCGGCGTCGGTCCGGTATGCGGATCGGATTCCTCTTCAATCACGACCAGGTCCACCAGGTCGCGCACAGCCTGCCGATCGCCCTCGCGCTGGCCCGGGGCGCGCCCGACGTGGAGATCGTGGTCGCCACCACCAACGCGCGCCTCAGCGCCGAGGTGATCCGCCTGGGCGAAGGCTTGATCGGCAATCCGATCCGCCTGGTCGAACTGGGTCTGACGCGCCTGTCCAGCCGGGTGCTCAAGGGCGGGTTCGAGGCCGTCGTCCCGGCGGCCAAGCTCCTCGTCTATCGCGACAACCTCGACTTCTTCCGCAGCCTCGACATGCTGGTGGTGGCTGAGAAGACCTCGCTGATCCTCAAGACCCGCTACGGCCTCAAGGACCTGCACATCGTTCACACCCGCCATGGCGCCGGCGACCGGGCGGTGGGCTTCGACAAGGCCAGCGCCGGCTTCGACTTCGTCCTCTGCTCGGGCCACAAGGTCCGCGAGCGCCTCGTGCGCGATGCAGGCGTGCCGACCGAGCGGATCGCCGTGGTGGGCTATCCCAAGTTCGACGTCGCAGCCGGGGCGGGGCTGCATCCCCTCATCGAGGACGGCCGGCCGGTCGTCCTCTACAATCCCCACGTCTCGCCGCACCTCTCGTCCTGGTATGCGATGGGCCGTCGCGTCCTGGACTGGTTCGTCGAGCACGACGACCACCACCTGATCTTCGCCCCGCACGTGATGCTGTTCGAGCGCCCCTTCGTGCTCAGCATCGACAAGCTGCGGATCGATCGTCCCGGACATATCGAGGAGCGCTACCTGCGCGCTCCGAACATCCACATCGACCTGGGCAGCCGTGCGTCCACGACGATGGCCTACACCAACCGGGCGGACGTCTATCTCGGCGACGCCTCGAGCCAGGTCTACGAGTTCCTTGTTCGGCCCCGGCCGTGCCTGTTCCTCAACCCCCACCATCTGCCCTGGGAAGGGGACGCCAACTTCGCCCACTGGCGGACGGGCCGCGTCCTCACGAACGCCTCGGAGCTGGGTCCGGCTCTCGCCGAGGCCCGGCATGACCACGAGCAGACCTACCGGCCGGTGCAGCAGGCGCTGTTCGACGCCAGCTTCGACCTGACCGAAGAGCCGTCCGCCCGGCGCGCGGCGCGCGCGGTCGCGCGCTTCGCCGGCCTGTCGGCGCCGGGCCTGTCGCCAGTCGCAGCTCCGCTCGCCGATCCGCCCCGGCAGGCCGCCTATGGATGAGGCGCGCGGCGTCGTCAGCCGCATCTACGGAAACCTCGGCCGGCTTCTGGGCGGCAAGGCCGCCGCGGGCCTTCTCAGCTTGGCGTACCTCGCCATCGCGGCCCGCGCCCTCGGACCGGCGGACTATGGCGTGCTGGTCCTTGTCCACACCTATGTGATGACGGTCGGTGGGATCATCGAGTTTCCCGGCTGGCATGCGGTGGTCCGCTACGGGGCTCAGGCGCTCACGCTTGAAGACCGACCGCGCCTGACGCGGCTCCTGGCGTTCGCAGCCCTCGTCGAGGGGGCAGGCGGTCTCGCCGCGGTCCTGGCGGCGGCGATCCTGGCGCCCTGGCTGGGCCCGCGCCTGGGGTGGTCGGACACGGCGGTTGCTTTCGCCGGGCCGTACAGCCTGGCGGTCCTCGCGTCGATCCGCGCGACGCCGGCAGGCTATCTCCAGCTCACGCGCCGCTTCGATCTGTTGGGCGCTCACAACATCGTGGCCCCGCTGGCCCGGATCGTGGGCGCCGGCCTGGCCGCGGCCGGCGGCGCGGGGCTCAAGGGCTTCCTCGTGGCGTGGCTCATGGCGGCGCTCGCGGAATGGGCGTCGATGTGGGCGCTCGGGTTCTGGGCGGCGCGCCGGCAGATCGCCTGGCGTCACCTTGCGCCCGGACTGAGGGGCGTGCCGGCGGAGAACCCCGGGCTCTGGCGTTTCATGCTGGCCGCCAACGCCGATGTCACCGCCACCGAACTCGCCGGTCGCGCTGCGCCGCTGGCGGTCGGGTGGATGTTGGGGCCCGCCTCGGCAGGGCTCTACGCGGTCGCCCAGCGCGCCACCGTGATCCTTTCCCAGCCGGCGCAGATCCTCGGCCAGGCGGCCTATGCGGAGCTTGCCCGGATCGCCGTCGCCGGTGATGGCGGGCGCCGTATCCGCGCGGCGCTCGCGCCGGCGATCGGCGTTGCGCTGGCCGCCTCGGCGGTGGTGTGCGGCCTGGTCGCCCTCTTCGGCCGTGACCTGGCGGTGCTGGTCGCCGGCGATGCGTTCGCAGGCGCAGCGGGCGTGATGCTGGCGCTGACGGCGGGCCGCGCACTGCTTATGGCGGCGCCGCCGATGAGCGCGGCTCTGACCGCGCTCGGTCGCCCTGGCCTTTCGGTGCAGGCCAACCTGGTGGCCGGCCTGGGCCTGCTGGTCCTCCTGCCGCCCCTGCTCCGGAACGCTGGGCTGGCCGGCGCCGGCGCGCTGGCGATCGCCCAGGCCCTGACCGCGGTTGGCCTGCTGGCCTTCCATCTCTGGCGCGAGACCGCCCCGGTCGCGCCGACGTCCGAACGGATCGCCGCCTGATGCGCATCGCCTACGTCATCAATTCGCTGGAGGGCGGCGGCGCCGCCCTGCCGGTGCCGGCGGTCACCCAGGTGATGGGGGACCACGGCGCCCAGGTCGAGGTCTTCGCCCTTACGCCGCGCGACCGGCGCGCGCTGCCCCCCATGCTTCAGGCCGGGCTCCAGGTGCATGTCCGCGAGGGTCGGGAGAAGGACCATCTGGCCGCATGGCGATGGCTCGAGGGGGCGTTGCGCAAGGCGCAGCCGGACCTGATCTGGACCTCGCTCACCCGCGCCACCCTGATCGGCCAGCAGGTAGGACGCCGCCTCGCCATCCCCGTCGTCAGCTGGCAGCACGCCGCCTATCTGAAGCCGGCGAACCGGCTGCTGCTGCGGGCTCTCCAGCACAACAGCGGTCTGTGGGTCGCCGACTCCCAGAGCGTGGGCCAACTCACCGCGGAGCGCCTGGCGGTGCCGCCCGAGCGGCTCGCGATCTGGCCGATCTTCGGGGCGGACCCAGACGCCCCGCAGGCATCGGCCTGGACGCCCGGTGAGGCCGTCCGCATCGGCTCGCTGGGACGGCTGCATCCCGTGAAGGGCTACGACGTGCTCATCGAGGCGGTCGCCCGCCTGAAGGCCCAGGGCCTGAAGGCGCTGCCCCCCTTCGAGGTCACCGTCTGCGGGGAGGGGGCCCAGCGCGCTGCCCTGGAGACGCGTATCGCCGCGTTTCGCTTGGACAATATCCGGCTGGTCGGGTTCAGCGATCAGCCAAAGGCCTATCTGGCCGGCTTGCACCTCTACGTCCAGCCGTCCCGCTCGGAGGGGCTCTGCGTGGCGGCCCATGAGGCCATGCAGGCGGGACTGCCCTGTGTCGTGTCCGCGGTCGGAGAGCTGCCGCACAGTGTGCGCGACGGGGTGACGGGCCTGGTCGCGCCGCCCGACGACCCCGCGGCCCTGGCCCAAGCGCTGCACTTCCTGCTGTCCAAGCCGGAGAAGCTGGCCGGCATGGGTTCCGAGGCGCGGGCGCGGACGCTCTCGACCTTCGGGCCGGAAGCCTTCGCCCGCGCCGGTGCGGCGGTCATGGCCCGGCTGCCTGGGGCGCCTGCCAGCGCCCGAGCGCCCGCCCGAGGTCGATCGCCCATCCGCCCGGCGACCGATCCACCCGCTTGACGTCGATCAGCGTGCGCGCGCCGCACGCCGACAGCGTGTGCAGGCCGTCCCGGAACGCGCCCGCGGACGCCGGCGCTTCGATCGCGCTTCCCGGCTCGGCCTCGAACGCGTCGGGCGTGAGCCGCACGATGCGCAGCATGCGGATCGCGCGACCGTAGGTTCCGGCACAGTCCTGCACCGGCAGCATCAGCTCCCCATCCCGGTCGAAGGGTGTCCCCCCGGGCCGGCTGCTGGACCGGTCGATCCGGACGGGGTTGCCTGGATGCGGTCGCCATGGGCCCGTTAGGGCGTCCGCGAAGGCCAGGTGCAGGCGGCCCTGCTTGGCGGCCTGGTCGCCGTCCGGCGCATAGGCCATCCACCAGAGGCCGTCCCGCCGGAAGATCGTGGGGTCGATGGCTGGCGTATCGAGCTCGAACCGCGCGGCCGGCTCCCAGCGGTCGGGGAAGTCGACGGCGCGATAGAGCGTGAAGGCCCCCGACCGGTGCGCCTCGGGCGCCATCCACGTCTCACCTTCGGCCTCGAACACGAACGGATACGACAGGTGCCAGGGCTCGCGGAGCACCGTGCGGCGCGTGAGCACGCGGAGATCGGCGTCCAGGGTCAGGGCGTCGATCACGCCGTGGCGGGTCCGGTAGTCGTAGGCCTCGGCGAGCAGTTGGAGGCGCCCGTCGCGCTCGAGCGCGAAGGGGTCGGCCAGAAAGGTGAAGCTCGGGCCGGGATCCAGCCAGCGGACGGCCGCCTGTTCGAGGGCGCCCGGCGCGGCCAGCGCCGCGATCGGGGCGTCCACCAGACCGATGCGCCAGATGTCCGAACGGCGGGGCATGGGTCTGGTTAGACCGCGTCCGCCTCCGCGGCAACGGCTGCGGCTTCCGAGGGGAAATCCGGCCGGAGACAGAAAAAATGCGGCGGCGGCTGAGGGGCTTCCAGACGCGTGGCGTCATCCCAGCAAGGCAGGGCGACCTGCCGCCCAGTCGCCGGGGGGCGCTCGGGAGTTCGATGCATATCATCTGTGATTTCGACGGGACGATCACGCGGGGGGACACCACCGACATCGTCCTGAGCGCCCTGGCCGACCCGACCTGGCGCGCCATTGAGGATGACTGGCTGGCCGGCCGGATCACCGCGGCGGCGTGCATGCGCGCCCAGGTGGCCCTGATCGGCGGGACCGAGGCGGATCTCGATGCGGTCCTCGACCGCGTGGAGCTGGACCCGGGCTTCGTCGGCTTCGTGCGCTTCTGCGCCGAGCGCCAGCTGCCGATCAGCATCGTCAGCGACGGAGTGGACCGGTTCATCTACCGCATCCTGGAGCGCCATCGCCTGGGCCATCTGCCGGTCTTCGCCAACCGGATGGCCGGCCTGCCGTTCGCGCGGGAGCTGGAGCAGCCTTACGCCCGCGAGGGCTGCGCGGCCGGCTCCGGCGTCTGTAAATGCGCCCTGTCCGGCGCCTGGTCCGAGCCCAAGTGGCCGACGACCGTCTACATCGGCGACGGCCGGTCAGACTTCTGCGTCTCCGCGCGGGCGGACTTGCTCTTCGCCAAGGGCGCGCTGGCCGACTACGCCGCCGGCCGCGCGCAGCCCTTCACTCCCTTCGACACCTTCGACGACGTCCGGCGCGCGCTGGAGACCCGGCTGGACCAGCCCGCCGGAAGCCGCGTCCTGCCTCTCTGACCTTCCAGGAGTTCCCAATGTACGATGCACCCGCGCCCGCGACGGAAGCCGAACTGCGCACACTCGAAGCCGCCTACTGCTCGTGGGGCGACACGGTCCACTACCTCGACCATCCGAAGTTCTTCGAGACCTGCGACGGCTCCTACATGTTCGATGCCGAGGGCCGCCGCTTCCTCGATCTGCAGATGTGGTACTCGGCGGTCAACTTCGGCTACCGCAACCCGCGCCTCAACGCGGCCGCCCACGCCCAACTCGACCGCCTGCCCCAGGTCGCGTCGCAATACCTGCACCGGGAGAAGGTCGAGCTCGCCGCGCTCATCGCCCGCGACCTGGAGGCCAAGTTCGCTCGCAAGGGCCGCGTCCACTTCAACGTCGGCGGCGCCCAGGCGGTCGAGGACTCGCTGAAGCTGGTCCGCAACGCGTCGGGTGGAAAGAGCCTGATGTTCGCCTTCGAAGGTGGCTACCACGGCCGCACCCTCGGCGCCTCGGCCATCACCTCGTCGTACCGCTATCGCCGCCGCTACGGCCACTTCGGCGACCGGGCCCAGTTCATCGAGTTCCCGTACCACTTCCGCGGCCCCAAGGGCATGACCAAGGAGGAGTACGGCGAGCACTGCGTGGCCAAGTTCGCGCGCCTGTTCGAGACCGAATACAACGGCGTCCTCGACACCAAGACCGGCCAGGCTGAGTTCGCGGCCTTCTACATCGAGCCGATCCAGGGCACGGGCGGCTACGTCATCCCGCCGCCCAACTTCTTCACCGGCATCAAGAAGGTGCTGGACCAGCACGGCATCCTGCTGGTGGTCGATGAGATCCAGATGGGGATGTACCGGACCGGAAAACTCTGGTCGATCGAGCACTTCGGCGTGCAACCTGATGTGCTGGTGTTCGGCAAGGCGTTGACCAACGGCCTCAATCCGCTGTCCGGCCTGTGGGCGCGGGAAGAGCTGATCAACCCCACGGTCTTCCCGCCTGGTTCCACCCATTCGACCTTCAACGCCAATCCCATGGGCACGGCGGTCGCGCTCGAGACCCTGCGGATGTGCGCCGAGACCGACTACGCGACCAGCGTGGCCGCGAAGGGCGCCTACTTCCTCGAGGGCTTGCGCGAGCTGCAGCGCCGCTGGCCGCAGATCGGCGACGTGGATGGGCTGGGCCTCGCCCTGCGGTGCGAGATCTGTGAGGCGGACGGCTTCACGCCCAACAAGCCCCTCCTCGACCGCATGGAAGCCGAAGCGATGAAGGGCGACCTGGAGGTCGGCGGCGAGCGGATGGGGCTCATCCTCGACGTCGGCGGTTACCACAAGAACGTCATCACCCTCGCGCCGTCCCTGGAGATCACCTACGCGGAGATCGATACGGCGCTCAGCCTCCTCGACGCCTTGCTGCGCCGCTGCGTGGCGGGCTGAGGACCTGCCCGTGCGGACCGCTGTGCTTCATCTCGACGACGCGCTCACCCCTCAGGCGCGGCTTCGCGAGGCGGTCTGCGCGGGCGGCGGTCGCGAGATCGACTGCCGCGACCTGGGTCCGGAGCTGCGGCTTTGGACCCGTCCATCCTCGCTGCAGCGGCTGCGCGACCGCCTGGCCCAGGCGCTACCGGCCGGGGAGGGGCCTATGCTCGTCTTCGCCGGTTCCGGCGACTTCCACCACATCACCCCGACGCTCGTCGCCCGCGCGCTGGCGTCCGCCGGCGAGCGCGAGATCACGGTCGTGCACTTCGACAACCATCCCGATTGGGTGACCTTTGAGCCCGGTGCGCATTGCGGGTCGTGGGTCGGGCACGTGGCGCGGCTTCCGGGCGTCGCCAAGGTCGTGACCGTCGGGGTCTGCAGCCGCGACATCGAACGTCCCGAGGCCGAGGGCGCCGACCTGCAGCTGGTCCGGGACGGCAAGGTCGAGCTCTACGCCTACGGCGCCGAGTCCGGGGTGGCGCAGGAGATCTACGCCGCGGCGGGGCGTGCCTGGCCGACGATCTCCGGTCTCGGGGAGGAGGCGTTCGCGGCCTATCTGCGTGAGCGCGTCACGACCGACGCCGTCTACGTCACCATCGACAAGGACGTGCTGCGCCCCGAGGACGCCGGCACCAACTGGGACCAGGGCCGCACCAGCCCAGACCTCCTGGCGGCGCTGGTCAGGGCGGCGGCCGACGGGCGCGAGGTGGTCGGGGCCGACGTGGTGGGCGACTGGTCCGCCCCGGCGTACGGCGGCGGCCTCGTCAACGCGCTGTTGAAGCGCGGCGAGGCGGTGCTCGACCAGCCTTGGCGGCCGCCGCCTCCCGAGGTCCGCGTCCGCAACGAGGACGTCAACCTGATGCTGCTCGAACTCTTCGAGGGCGTCGGCGCATGACCGAGCCGCTCAACATCTGGACCGGCGGGCTACTGGCCTTCTGCGTCCTCACCGACATGGCGCGCGAGCTCAACTTCAAGGCCGCCAGCCTGCGCGCGGACCGCACCCGCTACCTGCTGTCGCTCGCCACCCATCCCTTCCTCTGGATGGGGCTGGTGTTCTGGGCGGTGGAGGGCGTCGCCTGGCTGATCGTGCTGGAGCATGTGCGGCTGGCGATCGCCTTTCCGATCATGGCCCTGACCTACGCCGTCACGCCGATCGCCGCCGGCCTGCTGCTCCACGAGACGCTTTCGCGCGGCCAACGCACCGGCGCGGCGCTCGTCGCCATCGGCGTCCTCGTCGTCTCGTTGTCCGACCTGCGGGCGTGACCCGCGAGCTTCCCCCAGACCCGGAGACCTTTGCATGAACGACCTGAGTTTCCGGCGCAACCTGGGCCGCAGCAAGGGGGTGCTGCTGCTCCACGGCCTGACCGGCGCGCCCGGAGAGATGCGCTTGGTGGGTCGCCGCCTCGCCAGGGCGGGCTTCGTCACCCGCGCGCCGCTCCTCGCCGGTCACGGCGGCAGCGTGTCCGACCTCCTGCGCACCGGGTGGCGGGACTGGCTGGCGTCGGCGCGCGAGGCCTATCGCGAGCTCGCCGCCGAGGTCGATGAGGTCTACGTCGCCGGCATCTGCGTCGGCGGGGCGCTGGGCCTGGCGCTCTGCGCCGAAGCGCCAGAGATCCGCGGCGCGGCCGTCTATTCCATGACCTTCGAATACGACGGCTGGAACATGCCCCGCTGGGCGACGGCCGCCCCGCTCATCCAGCTGGTGGCGCACCTGCCGCTGGTGCGCAAGATCGCCTTCGACGAGCCGTATCCATACGGTCTCAAGGACCTGCGTCTGCGTGAACTGGCCTCCCGGCCGGACGCCCTCATCGAGGGCGCGATCGACCGGCTGCCGCTCGGATCCCTGTACGAGATGTACCGGCTGGGCCGGCGCGTCGAGCAGCTCGGGCCGCAGATCGAAACCCCGACGCTGATCGTCCACGCTGACGAAGACGACATGAGCCATCCGCGCAACGCCGAACGGCTGGCCGCGGCGCTGGCCGGGCCGGCAGAGATCCTGCGTCTCGACGACAGCTACCACATGGTCCACGTCGACCGGCAGCATCGCCTCGTGGCCGAGCGCACGGCCGCCTTCTTCGGCGCGCCGCTGGCCGTCCGCGCCGCCGCCGACCTCGAGCCGGCCGATGCCTGAGGTGCGCGTCGAGACGAGCCTCGCGGGCGTCGACCGGAAGGCGTGGAACGCCCTCTTCCGGAACGAGACGGAGGACTACGACTACCTGCGCGCCATCGAGGCGTCCGGGCTGGCGGGCTTCCGCTGGCGCTATCTCCTGGCGTTCGAAGCTGAAAGGCTGGTCGCGGCCGCGCCGGCGTTCCTGATGGACTATGCGCTGGAGACGACGCTGGACGGCCGCCTCCGGCGCTGGGCCGCGGCGCTGCGCCGCATCGCGCCCGGCCTGCTGACGCTTCGGGTCGGCTGCATCGGCTCGCCCTGCACCGAGCGCGCGTTGTTCGGCGTCGCACCGGACGTTGCGGTCGGGGCGCGGCGGGCGTTGCTGAAGGCGATGGTGGTGGCGCTGGAGGCCGCGGCCCGCGCCGAAGGCTGCCAGGTGGTGGCCCTCAAGGACGTCGCCGTCGACGACGCCGAGGCGCTGGGCGCCGGCGCCCGCGAGCTCGGCTACTGCGCGGTGGCCAGCCAGCCCAGCGCCGACCTCGTCATCGATTTTGCTGACCTGGACACCTACACGGCGCGGCTGAGCGCGAGCGCGCGCAAGGACATGCGGCGCAAGCTGAAGGTCGAGGCGCGCGTTCGGGTCGAAGTCCGGCGCGAGGTGGACGATGTGCTGCCGCGCATCATGGAGCTCTATGCCGAGACCCGGGCGCGGGCCGACCTCGCACTGGAAACCCTGACGCCGGAGTACTTCCGGGCGGTCCTGCGCGAGAAGGCCGAGGGCGCCATGATGGTGCTCTACTGGCAGGGCGAGGACCTGCTGGCCGCCAACCTGCTGCTCGCCGATGGCGCGACCCTGGTCGACAAGTATTTCTGCATGGAGGCCGATCGCGGCCGGGCGCTGAACCTCTATTTCCTGAGCTGGTTCACCAACGTCCGCTTCTGCCTGGAGACCGGCCGTACCCGTTACGTCGCCGGCCAGGCCGCCGAGGACGTCAAGCGACGGCTCGGCAGCCGGCTCAGCGGCTCGGCGCACTATTTCCGCCATCGCAATCCGCTGCACCAGGCGATCCTCAGCGCGGCCGCGCCGCTCTTCGCCTCGGGTCCGGAGCTGGCGGCATGAGCGTCTGGAGCGAGGCCGGCGGCCCCTCGCCGCTGCGCCGCAGGATCGCCTTGATCTGTCTCTGCGTGGCCTTGCCGCTGCTCAGCCTGGGCTACCAGGTCTGCGCCAAGCAGACCGCGCTCGAGCTCAGCAGCGTCGGCTTTGGTTGGACGTGGTTCGCCCGCCTCGTGCGGCTGCATGCGGCCTGGGCGCTGCTGGGTTTCGAGATCGCCAGTTTCGCGGCCTGGATGACGGCCCTGTCCGAGATGAAGCTGAGCGCGGCCTTCCCGATGTCGGCCATCGGCTATGTGCTGATCATCCTGACCAGCTGGGTGATCTACGGGGAGCCGGCGACAGCCGCCCAGGTGGCGGGCGGCGCGCTGATCCTGGCGGGGATCTGGAAGATCGGCCGCGACGCGCCGGACGAGGCGGGGCCGCCGTGAAGTCGCTCGCCCTCAAGTCCCTCCTGCACGAGTGGCGGCGCTTCCTGCCCGCCGTGGTGGCCGTGGCGTTCTCCGGGCTGCTGGTCCTGCTCCAGGCCGGGCTGATCCTCGGGATCTTCTCGCTCTCCAGCCAGTACGTGACGCGGTCCGCGGCCGACCTCTGGATTGGCGATCCCGGTGTGCAGAGCCTCGACCTGGGACGTCCTCTGAACGGCCCGGCCGAGGCCTATGGATGGATGAACCCGCATGTGACCCGGCTGGAGCCGTTCCTCTGGGGGTCCGGGGAGTGGCGAACCCGCGATCGCGGCCGGGTCAACGTCTACATCGTGGGCGTCGATCCGCGGGCGGACGGCCTGGCGCTGGCCCAGGCGCTTTCCCCCGAACAGCGCGCGGCGCTTGCCGAGCCGGACGCCGTGCTCGTGGATGCCGCCGACCTGCACAAGCTGCAGGCGACGCTGGGCGACACCGGCGAGATCAACGGGCGCTACGTCCGCGTGGTGGGCGTCACGCGCGGCCTGCGGGCGCTGGGCGGGGTCAATGTCATCGCCTCGGTGGCGACGACCCGAAGGCTCGATCCCGCCGCGGGCCCCGACGGGCGCGTGGCCTATCTGCTGGCCAAGCTCGACCGTCCTGATGTCGCGCCGAGCGTGGCGGCCAGCCTGAACACTGCCGGCGCCGGCCGCGGCTTCGAGGCCCTCACCGGTTCGGCCTTCGCGCGGCGAACGACCCGCTACTGGCTCCC
>Ga0209026_1000907_pt1 | contig 15189 bp, 9 predicted proteins | sample AraplaCL_Col_mCL_FD_184262 | JGI IMG/M metagenome (GOLD analysis project Ga0209026, IMG submission 184262) | Arabidopsis root microbial communities from the University of North Carolina, USA - plate scrape CL_Col_mCL (SPAdes) (version 2) | ecosystem: Host-associated > Plants > Roots >... | reverse complement strand
GGTCCGACTGGCGCAAAGCTCCGGAGGAGCAACCTGTTTATAGAATAAGATAAAAGAATTTCAATGGCTCCAGCGGAGCCTCCTAATTCCGGTGCTTATTTCGCCCAAACCTTATTCTCAACACTTATCCGCACCGAAAGCATAATGGCGTTTAATACCGTGAAAATTATGGCAGTGTAATACAAGTGAAAAACCATTGGTATAATGGCTATCTCGCAGATCACTTCGCCGTAGTTAGGGTGCTTGAAAATTTTATACGGACCTTTTTTAACCGGAACTACACCGGGTATACGGTATATCTTGGTGTTCCAATATTGACCTAAGGAACTTAGCGCCCAAAACTTGAATGCCAATACCAATACAAACAGGATCAGGAAAACATAGTCTATCTGCGCATCGGGTGTGAAGATGTACTCAACAATAATAGAAATGATGAACAGCGTATGCAGCGCCACAATAAAGGGGTAGTGGCTTTGCCCATACTCTATGGCGCCATTTGCTAACAGCCATTTTTCGTTTTGGCGCGAGATGTACAACTCCGACAGTCGCTGTAGGACAATGATGCTGATAAAAATGGCGAAATACATTACTTACGGAAATTTAATAGCACCATTTCACTTGAAAAACCTGGCCCCATGGCCATCATCAATCCGTAACCTTCTTCGTAGCCCTCTTTGATAAATTCATCCAGCACATACAATACTGTCGCGCTCGACATGTTGCCGTAGTTGGAAATGATCTTACGCGTTTTAGCCAGTTCGTTACCTTTCAGTTCCAAAGCATCGGTGTAAGCATCCAGTACTTTTTTACCTCCGGGATGGAAGACGAAGTTTTTGATGTCGCTCAATTGCAAGCCCCGTCCGTTTAAAAATTCGGTTATGTCGCCACAAACGTATTGATTAATAAATGATGGAATATCCTTCGAGAACAAAACCTTGAAGCCGGTATCCTGAAACTCCCAGCCCATCACATCTAACGAATCATAATACAGCTTACTGCTGGCGGCAACATATTCAACCTTTGGATTTTTGTCGTGGTTATCGCCCTTAACAATACATGCGGCAATACCGTCCGAAAATAAACTTGTGCCGATGAAATTACTCTTGTTATAATCGTTCTTGATCAGCGTAAGCGAACATAATTCGACTGCTACCAATAACACAACCGCATCCGGATTAGCCTTAGCGATCACACTCGCCTTTGCCATGCCCGAAACGCCGCCGCCGCAACCCAAACCAAATATAGCGCTGCGGTTTACATGCGGGTTCAAACGCATTTTGTTGATGATGAGCGCGTCCATGCTGGGCGTTGCCAGCCCGGTGGTAGATATAAAGACGATGTCGGTAATGTCGTTTTGATCGATACCTGCTCCTTTAATACATTCTTCAACAGCCTCAACAGAATATTCCAGCGACATGCGGATGTAATCATTATTGCGCTCCTCAAAAGACGTATCCTCTTTATACCAATCCAGCGGCTTACAAAAATTGCGCGTAACTATTTCGGTATTATCAAAAGCAAATATCAGTCGATCCGTTTGCGGGAAATTCGCCGAAAACATTTCATGTACCTGCCTTTTAACTTCTCGCTGATCTGTTTTAAAGGGAAGATCTATCCTTGATGTGGCTGCTATGTATGGCATATCAATGGCTACGTGCGGTATTTGCTGTGGGTTGCTTGTGTTGATGGTCTGAATAAGGCGCGGCTAAAAACTAAAAAAGGCAACCCTGAGGCTGCCTTTTTGTTTTGAGCAATTGGAATATAGCTATCTATTTTTTGGCTGCAACCACGCGATAGCTTTCCGGCGCCCCCAGGTAACTAGGTTTTACGCCGCCTTTGTCTACCACAATTTTCTCAACCACCACCTGCGGATCAACCAACCAATATTTAATGATGTGTTTACCTGGTGTTGTAATGTGATGGGTAGAGATGAGTTCTTTTATTTCATTAGCTGAAGCTGCTTCCATGGCACCTTGCGCAATTCTGGTATTTTCTATTAACGGGTCAATATTTACTTTTTGAGGGGTTTCATTGTCGATAGAAATAGCATACCACAACCCTTTACCATGCGTAGGATCAATAGAAGGCGCAGTATAAACACGTAGTTTTACTATGCCGGTATCGGCAACATTTACTTCATACTCCAGGTGGGGGCTGTTACCACCGGGATTTTCAATACGAGCTGCGGTAACCGGTGTAGCCTCAATACCATCCAGCGTACGGCCACGATCTGGCAATACCAACCATTTAACCTTATCACCATTTACCATTTTGCTATAATGAACCGCTTCCATTGATGCATAACCGTTGGCTAATACAAAGCCAGAAGTAGGTGTAGGAATGCTGTTATTTACAACCGCATTTACAATGGCTTTGCTGCCATTGGCGCCGGTAATAGTTAACGGAACTTCTTTAGTGCCTTTTGGCGCTTTGCTCCAATCAACACTTACCCAGATACGGCTTTGATGATCGATCGATCCGCTTGGCGCAGACACCTTTACATAAGGAGCCGACGAAGTAACTGTATAATTAAATACCTGGCTACCGCGATTAAAGATGTCTATGTACCGCGATGTATTTGGATACTTAGTAAACTCAGGGAGTATCGCTGCAGACTGTTCATTTGGCCACCATGCTGATGAACCTTCTACAGATACACCCATCTCGGCCCCGGCGTTAGGGGTAACGGTTACAAAATTGCTGTTAGGATTAGCGTCTGGTAAACGGTTTGCTCTTGGCTCGGTCCAGCTAATATAGCCAATGTGTATCTCGTCCATCATGTGCTGCCATTTGCCATTTGCCAATGTATCATTGTAATGTTTAGATATCTGGGCGTCGCGGTCAAAATCACGTTTTGCAAGCGCCATTTCATCATTGGCAGATACACGGCCTTGCGCCCCGTACCATTTATTTTTTGAAGTAGCCAGGTACATTTCGTTAAAGTTTGCGCTGGCAATAACCGGGTGCTCCACCAATTCGTAAAAAGCATCCTTATATTGAGCCGGCATTTTTTTAGATAGCGCCAGGGTTTGATCGCGTAGTTTATTGTAATCAGATACAACGGTCTCAAACTCACGATAATCGGTTAAGCTGTACGGTGTGCTGCTTCTTACATTAGTAGGGTTCACCAGTTCAGGCTTACGGCGACCGTTATATTTGCCATAAGTATCTAAAATATAAGCGATCTCATCGGCATGTTCAGGGCCAAATTGTTGTGCTGCCCAATCGCGTGCATATTTTTTCAAGCCGTTAGCCGGATATTTAGCCGGGTTCCATGCATAATCTAAAAAGAAACTTATCGGGAACTCCAGTGGTTTCAAGTCGCCTACGTTTACTACCCACTGTTTTTTCACACCATATTCATAGGCTAAATGTAGTTGCTCCCAGGCGTGGGGCAAAGGGTTACTGTTTACCCATTGGTAATTGCGCGGACCGCCATGATAATCAAAGTGATAATAGATTCCATAACCGCCCGGATTTTTTGGTTCTTTTAAATCAGGCAGACGACGAACATTGCCCCAGTTATCGTCGCAATATAGCAATTCAACATCGCCGGGCACGCGCATACCGGCATCATAATAATCCTGTACTTCTTTGTAAAGCGCCCAAACTTGCGGCGTTTTTGACGGATCTTTATGAGTAACATCAGCGATAATTTCACGCTGACTTTTTATGATATTTTCAAGCAATGTCTTATTTGCCTCGGGCCCGCCCGGCGCCATTGGTGAATCACCATCACCACGCATTCCCACCGTGGTTAAAACCTCTTTGCTGCCTTCGCGCTCAACACTTTTTCGCCAGAAATCTTTCAATAAGTCTGGGTGAGTTGCAAAATTCCATGCCGCCGATTGCTCTTGCCTGCTAAGATTAGGGTTAAACCTTCCCCATTCTTGTTGAGCGCGATACAGCGGTTCATGATGAGAGGTACCCATTACTATCCCCATTTTATCAGCTAACACAGAGTTATCCGGGTCATCATCATTAAAAGCATTTCCCCACATTGCCGGCCACAAGAAATTGCCCTTTAAACGAAGGATCAACTCGAACATATGTTCATAAAGAAAGTGATTGACACCCTTGTCCATCACTTTTCCATTTAGCAAAGACGGCTTTGTGTTTAATCCGTCAAATTTAGCTTTTGCCCAGCCTGAAAAAGCAGGTGCCTCATCATTAATAAATATACCGCGATATTGCACCGCAGGTTCGCCATCGGTATGGCGCGCAGCAGCCACGTACAAATTGCTTTTATGCTGAATAGGTACATCGCCCCACCAATACCATGGCGAAACGCCTATTTCTTTTGACAGATTGTAGATACCATAAATAGTACCTCGTTTATCGCTGCCTGTAATAACCAAAGCGCTTTCAACGCCCGGCATTGGGTTTTTAACTACCTGCGAATAATACATCTCGTTTTTACCCGACAGACCTTTAATATTTAGCTTGCCGCTTTTCGCCATTTGATCGATTGCATCATTTTTACCAAGTGTGCCAACTATTACCACGTTTTTGCCAGATACTTTGTCGGTTGATAGTAAAGGCTCGTTACCGGTTACCGCTTTAACGTCGGCTTGAAAGTTTTTCAAAGCCATGGTAACGCCCTCAAATTCGCCCGAACCGGTAAATACGGCTACGGGCTTACCGTTAATCGATAACGGAAATGCGCCTGCAACAGCTTTGGTTGAAACATAGGGCACGTCGTCGGCATACACCTTATTATAATTGCCGGTTAACAAAAAGGCTCCAAGCGATAAGATAATAACTATTCGCTTTAGCAGATTTACTGTTCGGAAACCGTTTTTAATGATACTTCTTTTCATATTATGGTTATTAATTAATTCGATTTAACATCGATTGCAGAAACCAGCCCGGTTGTAAAAGTTTTTCGTCTTAATTTAGTTAGTAAGATAAACTAAAAAAAAAGCCTTTGTACGCACGCTATTTGTCAATATGCCGGTTAAGCATTCTAAGCTGATCTAAGATACATCTGAATACATCAGCCGATAAAATTAGCTGTTATACAGTTATTTATGTATTTATTTTAGGATTGCAATCGATTACAAATATTTACGAATATAGGTGATAGGGTCTGAAAATACATAGTTCATACGCACAGATTAACAACTATTTTACAAACGCGGCGCAAGATTGTGTCTAAAATCTGCTAAAACGGTTACGAAAACGATTTAGTTGCCCGAAAAACGATAAAAATGGTCGTATATATTCTTTTAAAAATTTTCTAACAAAAATCGATTGCTTTTACTGAAATGATAATAAAGAAAATGTTTTTATAGTGGATTAATAAATTTTTTGAAAAATTTTGAAGATTTTTTTCACGAAAATACCTGTCGATTAAAAAAATATTACGCAATCGATTGCATTTTTAATTTTTCTTTTTACTTTTATTCCCAGTTAATTACCAATTATAACGACCATCTTATTTAAAAGTACAAGTTACCAGGGCAGGGCTATGAAGTGGCGTTTTATGCAATGGATTGCTTTTGAAAACCGACCGTTATAAACCAGACACTTATTATTTAATAACCAATTAAAACTAAAGAAAAAGTATGGGGAAAAACAAACTTTAACTACGCTATTAGCAAAAGTCTGTTACCAGGCTTGCATCAAAAAAGTTTACCCTATACGGCTTTGCATGAAGTTAAAGGGTAGCAAACACAAATCACAACCAATTTAAACGCATACTAAACATGCAACTTTCTATCATCAATTAATCAATTATGGAAAAACTTAGACTTATCAAAGGCTGGAAAACCTTGCTGCTGCTGTTTTGCATGAGCTTGTTTTCAGCTTCGATTTTTGCCCAGGGTACAACCCTGAGGGGTAAAGTGGTTGACCAAAAAGGCGAACCACTTATCGGCGCAAAGGTAGCCGTAACAGCATCGCCGGCTACGGCGACTGCCACGAGCGTTACCGGTGACTTCTCTTTGCGCGTACCAGCGGGTACAAACAAAATTACCATCTCTTTTGTGGGTTATGTTTCGTTAGATGTAAACATAACACCAGGTAAGAGCGATTTGGGCCAAATTCCATTGGCACAGGATCAAACCAACCTTAACGAGGTTGTGGTTGTAGGTTATGGTACCTTAAAGCGTGCCGATGTTACCGGTACTGTCGCAACCGTTGATGCTAAATCCTTACAAGAAGTTCCTTCTGCAAACGTGTTTCAACAATTGCAAGGTAAGGTAGCTGGTTTGGATGTTACTTACAATACCGGAGGTTCGCCTTCTATTACCATTCGTGGTAACCGTACTATCAGCAATCCAGGAGCGGATGGTCCGCTGGTAGTTGTTGACGGCTCACCTTATGGTCAAGACATCACCACTATTAACCCTAACGACATCAAAACCGTCGATGTGTTAAAAGGTGCTTCTGCAACAGCTATCTACGGTTCACGTGGCTCGGGCGGTGTAATTCTCGTTACTACCAATCGCGGCCGTGTTGGCCAGACCGTAACCGGTTATGACGCATATTATGGTATTAACACCCTTGAAGGCGAACTGCATATGTTAAATGGTACACAATATAACCAATTAAAATATGATGGTATTGAAGGCGGTTATCTGCAAGCTGGTGCACAATCACCTCAGGCAGCCTATCCTTTAACTACTACAGAGCAGCAGGCTTTAGCAGCGGGTATCAGTACTGATTATGTAAAATTGCTTGATCATAATGCCTATACATTAGATCAAAACTTAAGAATATCAAGCGGTACAGAAAAAACGCAATTTAATGTGGGCATGGGATACCGTATCAATACAGACCTGGAAAGCTCTGCGCTTAACACCAAACGGGTAAGATTGAATGCAAGTATCGACCATAAGATCAACGACATTATCAAGTTTGGTATCAACATCGATGAAAGCTTAACCATGACCAATGGCGGTTATGGCGGCCAGTTTGGTACTGCGCAATGGTTAAGCCCGCTTTCTTATCCTTATAACGCGGACGGCAGTGTTAACCCACTACCCGTAGTTGGTACATTAGATGGCAGCACACGCAGCCCGTTATTTGCACGTACTATGCCTGATGTATTTTATAACTACAATCGTAATACTGTAAGTAATAATATACTATATGCTCAGGTTGATCCGGTTAAGCATTTATCTTATCGTTATACAGTTAACTATCAGATGGCGCAAGGAAACGGCAACAGCTACAATGGTATCAACGGTGTAGATTTGTTGACCATTGCGAAAACAACCGCACAAACTAACAATAGCGCTTCGTACCGTCTTTATCAACAGCATTCATTGACCTATGACAATACGTTTGCGCAAAAACATCACGTAAACTTTGTTGCAGTATTTGAAACAACAAAAAACCATAGCGAAAGCAGCTTTATTCAAGCCAGTGGTATTCCTGAGGATGCCAACAAAAACGCTAACCTTGGTTTAGGAACATTTACTAACGATGGTGGTAGCTTTATCGAAACCGGTTTGATCTCATACGTTGGTCGTTTAAACTATGCGTTTGCTAATAAATACGACTTAACCGGTACTATGCGTTGGGACGGTAACTCGCCATTAGCAACCGGACACCAATGGACATCTTACCCATCAATTGGTTTGGGTTGGGTGATCAGCAACGAGGCTTTTATGCAAAAATATAACGGTGTTATAGACAACCTTAAGCTTCGCGCCGGTTTCGGTCAAACCTCCTCAACAGCTACTGCAGGTGCTTACGGTACATTAGGGCAGCTTAGCTCGTCTAAATTCCAATATGGTGGCGGCTCTGCAGGTGATGCAGCGGGTGTACGTGTAACTAGCTTGGTAAACACCAACTTAACCTGGCAGCGTACTGCTGAGTATAACATCGCGTTAGACTTTGCCTTATTTAAAAGCCGTTTAACAGGTAGTATCGAGGTTTACCAACAAAAAACGACCGGTATTATTTTGAATAACAACTTACCGGCTACTTTAGGTGCAAATAGTCAGCCAACCAACTTGGGTGCATCTTCAGACAGAGGTCTGGAAATTAGCTTAAGCAGCATTAACGTGCAAAACAAAGGGGGATTTTCATGGAATACCGATTTTAACATTGCGTTTAACCGTGAGCGTATAGATGCCTTACCAAACGGCGGGTTGATTAACATCGGCAATGGCCAATTTGTGGGCCAGCCTTTAAGTGTTATCTACGATATCAGGAAAATAGGTATCTGGCAACTGTCTGACGCAACTCAAACAAATTCAACTGTAATTAATCCACAAACCAACCAGCCTTACTTGATTTCAGGTGCGGTTAGGGGGCAAACCTCGCCGCTGCAATATCCTGGCCAGGTTAGAGCACAAGATGTTAATGGCGACGGAAAGATCGATGCAAATGATAACCAGTTCATCGGTCACTTTAACCCTAACTATACATTTGGTTTAACCAACCGCTTTAGTTACAAAAATTTCGACTTGAGCATTGTTATCCAGGCCAGAATGGCGTTTACTACAACAATGCCTTATGTTGCGTCTGCTAACTCAGCAACCAACGGATGGCAGTACCTTAACTTAGGTCGTCACAATCAGCCGTATATTCCGTACTGGACACCGGCTACTCCGAATAACCAGTTCCCGGAACCTAACGACTTGACACAGTCGCCGTTCCAGTCATCTTTGCAATACTTTGACGGATCATTTATCCGTGCAAAAAGTATTAACTTAGGTTACACTTTGCCAAGCAACCTTTTGAAACGTATTGGCGTAGCATCATTAAGAGTTTATGCTAACGTAACCAATCCGTTCTTTATCTACGCACCTATCAGAAATCATGGCGTTTACGTGCCTGATGCTGAATCTGTTAGCGGCGTAGGCGGACAGATAGTAGGCCCAAGCACCAGTGGTAATATTGCCGGTGCAGGTACCGCTTACGGTTTGGTTGCAGGCGAACAAACACGCGATTTTGTATTTGGTATTAACGCAAGATTTTAACGACATATAGAAATATGAAAATTTTAAACAAAACAAGTATCGCCATTGTAACGGCGGTGGTACTTACCTCAACCTTTAGCTGTAAGAAGCTATTGGTTGAAAAGCCAGAAGCGCAGCTATATCCTGATTACTTCAGTACAGCAGGCGGTATACAGGCTGGCGTTACCGGTGTTTATAACGACCTGAGAGGTTTTTATTCTGGTGAACCAATTGACCTGATGGAAGGTACAGATGAGGCGCTTTTTGGCTCTCAACAGTCTACCGGTGCCTTACCGTATGACACCTACAACGGTTTAAATTCATCCAACACTCCAGGTTTTGGTGGTTTATGGTCAGACATTAACACCTTGAATGGAGTAATTCAATACGCTACAGCGAGCACCGCACTGGATGCTACAACAAAAGCGCAATTGATAGGACAGGCTAAGTTTCTACGTGGCTTTATCTATTTCCGTTTAGTACAAACCTACGGAGGTGTTACTGCTACTCAGCCTAGCGGTATACCGTTGCATACAACTTTTATCACTGTAGCCAGCACAGCGGACGCACCTGCTAAATTAACGGATATCTATGCGCTGATCATCCAGGACTTTACCGATGCTGCCGCAGGACTTTCTAATACGATTAACCCGGCATTTGGTAACGGCACAACCGGTAAAACCGCAACCTCGGCAGTAGCTCAAGCTTATTTAGCTAAGGCTTTACTTACCCGTGGTTATACCGAAGCCGCACAATCTACAGACTTTACCCAGGCAGCTACCATTACGCAAAACCTGATCACCAACAAAGCTACTTATGGCTTAGACCTTTGGCAGGATTATAATGATGCTATGAAAGAAGCCAATGACTATGGTAAAGAAAACATGTTTGGCATTGATTACGGTATCGGAACTGCTGATGCTGCTTACTCTGGTTATACCTTACAAGGAAGCGGTGGTTATGGTTTGAATGAGTTAATGGTGCTTTGGCGCTGGAACTACATCAGTAACGCAGGTATTGACAACGTTGCGGGTGTTGACCAGGTACCTCAAAAAATAGGTGGTCCTTCGCCAATGCAGCGCGACGTTTACAACGCACGCCCTTACGGACGTTTGGAACCAAACCCTGCTTATATCCAAAAGGTATTTAATGATGCTAACCAAATCCGCGACACACGCTTTGACGCTACTTTCCAAACTTTCTGGATCAATAACGTAAGTGTAAGAGCCGGTAAAACCAGCACAGGTGGTTCAAAACCGCAATTAAAACCTACTTCTAACTTCTCACAAACCTCTTATAATATCCCGGTTGACGGTGATACGGCTGTTTTGATGCCTAACGCTGCTCAAAGCGCGGCTACTACTATGGCCCGCAGAGATGCATTTCCTGGTCTAATTGTAACCCAGGCGCAATGGAGCAACGCCATATTCCCAACTGTTAAAAAGTTTGATGAGTTGCAGCGTACTTACATGAACGACTTCTCTGGTCGTCCGATTATTTTGTTACGTTTCTCAGAAGTTTACCTGATAAATGCAGAAGCTAATTATATGGCTGGTAATGCAGCCGCTGCTGTAGCATCGTTAAACGTGTTGCGTGCTCGTGCTGCCTATCGTGTACCTGCCGATGGCGCTCAAATACCTGCAGGCCAGTTTAGAGTTACTGCAGCAAATCAAGCAGCTATGAATGCTGCAAATGCTGCTGCCAACCAGTTAAGCCCTGCAGAGGTTGCTTTAATGAGCATACCTAATATTACTACCGGTACTACTCCTGATGCTTGCGGTATGGACGTGATCTTAGACGAGTATACCCGTGAGTATATGGGTGAGTCTCGCCGTTGGTTTGACTTGGTTAGAACTCAGCAATTGGTTCGTCGTGTAAAAATCTACAATCCAAATGCAAGAAATAACGTACAGCCTTACCACATGCGCAGAGCTATCCCTCAATCGTTGATTGACGCTGTGTTAAGTGGTCCTAAATATCCTCAAAATAACGGATATTAATAGACCTATACAGTCTTAAATATAAGCCGGATGCATACAAGCATCCGGCTTTTTTATACTTCAATAATTAAAAACCTATGTTATGAACACATTTTTGAGAACCTCAAATTTCCTTTTTGCGGGATTGATCGCCGTCTCGCTGGCATCATGCAGCAAAAAGAACGATGGCGGATCTACCCCGACACCGCCGGTAACTACAACCCCAGATACCACTACATTGCGAGGGTCTACGGGTGGATTTTATTTTGGCATGGCCACAACCTACAACTTGTTTAATACTAACGCAACATATGCTGCCGTTGCCAAAGGCCAGGCCAACCAAACAACTTTTGGCAACGAAATGAAACATGCTTCAATAGTGCAAAATGACGGCAGCCTAAATTTTACAACAGCTGATGCTTTTTATAACCTGGCTACTAACGCCGGTCTGCAGGTTTATGGCCATACGCTTTGCTGGCACGCACAACAAAACACTAATTATTTAAATACACTTACAACGGGTACCACAGTATCTACAACTAACCTGGCATTAAACGGTAGTTTTGAAGGTGGGATAACTACCAACTGGTTTACGCAGGTAAGTACGGCAGCACCAACAGCAGCAACCATTACGCTTGATAATACTACTGCCGAAGATGGCAACCAGTCTATGAAAGTAGTGGTTACCACTCCGGGAACTAATACCTATAACATACAAGCGGTAAATGATGCCTTTGCAGGCGCATCGGCTGCCGGACAAACCTATAAAGTTAGCTTTTGGGCAAAAGGTGCCGGCAGCGTAATATTGGTAATGCAAGGCACTCAATATGAAGGTGCCACTACATTTAATACTACATCAAGCTGGGCGCAATATTCAACTACCGTAACATTGCCGGCTACTGAAACCGCACCGCAGGTAAGATTTAATTTTGGTACGGCAGGAACTTATAATATCGATAACGTAGGCGTTTTCTCAACCACTCCTGTGGCACTAACTCAGGCACAAAAAGCGGCTAACGTAGACAGTGCCTTTAAAAAATATGCATCTGGTATGGTTACTCATTATAAAGGTAAAGTACGAGCCTGGGACGTGGTAAACGAAATTATGGCCGATGGCGCCAGTGGCCTGCGCACCAGCAGTAACACCAATAGTGGCCAGTCGCTGGGTACATCGGGCTACTTTTACTGGACGGATTATCTGGGCAGAAACACCGCTTTAAAAGCGTTCAACTATGCACACGCCGCCGATCCTAACGCCCTGCTATTTATTAACGACTATAATTTAGAATCAAACAGTGTTAAACTGGATTCGCTTATTGCGCTGGCAAAAGAGATACAGAACAAAGGTGGGCACATTGATGGTATTGGTACTCAAATGCACATTAGCATAAACACCAGCACCACAGGTATTGATGCCATGTTTACAAAGCTGGCAGCTACCGGCTTAAAGGTCCGCATATCAGAGTTGGATATTGCGATAAATACAAGCAAAGCAGCTGGTTTTACGGCAAATTCAACCCAGTTAGCGCAGCAAGCAACACTTTATCATTATGTGATAAATTCCTTCAAAACCATCATACCTAAAGCGCAGCAATACGGTATAACAGTTTGGGGGGTAGGCGACGCCGACAGTTGGTTAAACACTTCCTCATCGTCCGACGCTCCTTTGCTATATGACAATTCTTATACAGCTAAACCTGCTTATACAAGTGTAAAACAGGCTTTAAAAGGGCAGTAATTAAAATCAATCACTTCTACAACAAAGGCTCCGTTTCTGGAGCCTTTGTGCTTTATAAGCTATTGCGATTAGATCTTAATTATCCGCCTTATCACATCCAGTACCGGCTGATGGTCGCGCTCGGTGTTTTCGGTCCACAAGATCGCTGATTGTACCTTTTGGGGAATCTTATCTAACTCAATGTACTTGATGGCAAGTTTTTGGTTGGCAAGCGAATTCTTAGGTTCAATGGTAACGCACAAGCCGGCTTCAACTAGTTTTAATGCCGAGCTAACCGATGAGGTATGGTGCGCTACATTAGGTAAAAAACCAGCATCCATGCAAATAGATTGTACGGTTGACACGTAGTCGCTGCCTTCCACTTCGTGCGGTAAGATGAAGGGTTCTGCTGCCAGATCATGTAAATTAAAAGAGCTTGCGCTGGCGGGATGATGGTTAGGTAAAACCACTACAAACGAATCTTTCTGAAAAATCCGGCTTTTTAAATTTGAAGGGACAATGGGGTTGGTAGCAAAGCCAATATCTATTTTCTGCTCGGTGAGATCGCGATACTGCTCATCGTTGTGCATCTCGCGCAGCACGGTTTTTATGTTGGGGAACTCCTCCCTTATTTCTTTAATGATCTGCGGAAGGATAGATTGCATCACCGAGTGAACGTATCCAATGCGTATTTCACCTGCCTCACCGTTATGAATTTGCTTAGTGCGGTTGATGGCATAATTTAATTGATCCAACGTTTGCTGAGCCGCCTGTTTGAAGTAAATGCCGGCTTTAGTAAGCGAGACATTCCGCTTGTTGCGAATAAACAGCTTTGCACCTACCGCTTCTTCCAACTGCTTGATTTGCCGGCTCAACGCAGGCTGCGCCATAAACACTTGTTCTGATGCCTTGGTAAAGTGCAGCGTATCGGCCAGCTTAATAAAGTTGCGTAGCGTTTGGGTATCCATTTATATCATTTTTGTTATGAGTTGATGCAAATTAAGTATTTTTTATTATTACTTGCTTCCATTTCCTTTGTACAGAAATCTACCGATGAAAATATTTAACTCATGGTATTTTCGATCCTACCCATCTATAAAAAACATACTAATGAATGAAGTAAGAGCGAATCTTATTCTTGCCGAGGAGGTCGCCAAAAATCTGTTTAACGAAGTTGAGCAAATGGGACTGATCGCTCCCGGTAAAACCGAAAAGCAACTAAACGACGAAGTCGTGGGTTTGGCGAAACAAGCTTTTGGCATCACCGATTTTTGGCACAAAAAGATAGTTCGTGCCGGTGCAAATACTATGCAGCCCTACGGTGGCGATCCACCCGACGTAATGATACAAGCCAACGATCTGGTGATATTGGATTTCGGTCCGATTGTTAACGGTTACGAAGCTGATGTAGCCAGAACCTACCAACTTGGCAATGATACGCAAAAAGCGAAATTGATAACCGGCGTAGAAAAGGCCTGGCAGGAAGTTAATGCATGGTACAAGCAACAAACTAATGTTACCGGGGCGCAAGTATATCAACAAGTAGTTAAGGTGGTTGAAAGCTACGGTTACACATTCCCTGGCGAAATAGCGGGGCACGTTGTAGGGCCTTATCCGCATGAGCAATTGGGCCCGGGTAATTTGGGTTTGGACATTCATCCGGATAATCACCAGGATATGTTTTTAAAAGATCCGCAAGGGAACGATCGCCACTGGATATTGGAGGTGCATTTCGTTGATAAGGCGAATAACCAGGGTGCGTTCTTTGAGCAATTAATTAGCTAATGTTAATGCATGAAAGTAACGGTATGCGAGTTACGGGATAACGAGGTTGAGTTTGTTGAAGATTGGAGCAAGCTAAAAATGCATGTGCACGATCATAAACCCGACCTGCTTTTGCTACCCGAAATGCCCTTTTGCAAATGGGTAGCGTCAGAAAGACAACCTAATTATGCAGCCAGGGTTCAAAGTGTAGAAAAGCACGAACGCTGGTTAAAGGAACTGGAAAAGTTAAAAGCTACTTATATCGTTTACACCAGGCCTGTTATTCACGACGAAAAATTTTATAATACCGCCTTTGTTTACGAACAGGGCGTTGGTCATCGTAAAATACATACTAAAAGCTTGTTCCCTGAAGAAACTCATTTTTGGGAAGAGACATGGTACGATGCCGATCCGAATAAATTGTTTGAGCCGGTTACGATAGGAGACATTAAGATAGGCGTACTGATCTGTACGGAAATGTGGTTTACCCAGCATGCGCGCAACTATGGTAAACATAGCGTAGACATCCTGCTGTGCCCAAGGGCGTCGGGCATGGCATCTGTTAATCAGTGGATACGTTGCGGACAGACCCTTTCCGTCATTTCGGGCGCCTATTGTCTCAGTTCAAACCGGGCCGGTAAGGGCGACAACGATTTTCAATGGGGCGGAAGCGGCTGGATCACTAAGCCAGGTACCGGGAATTTGGTAGGAGTAACCGCAAGCACAGACAAATTTCTCACCCGCGAAATAGATATCAGCAAAAGCCGCGCAGCTAAAACGGATTACCCGCTTTACGTGAAGGATTAACCTATTG
>Ga0209026_1000906_pt1 | contig 15191 bp, 14 predicted proteins | sample AraplaCL_Col_mCL_FD_184262 | JGI IMG/M metagenome (GOLD analysis project Ga0209026, IMG submission 184262) | Arabidopsis root microbial communities from the University of North Carolina, USA - plate scrape CL_Col_mCL (SPAdes) (version 2) | ecosystem: Host-associated > Plants > Roots >... | reverse complement strand
CTTGTTTGAGTGGTTTTATTTCGAGTCTCATTCGATTCAAAAAGCAGTTCTTCTATCTTTTTTTTACCTTCCTCGCTCTCAACGTCAATAATATAATTTTGCCTTTCGAGTGATTGGGTGCGACTTAATATCCTACCATTATATTTATTGTAAACAAGATACTCTAAGGGGATTTGATAAACATTCTTAGGAACCAAAGTGTCGTTCCAGGGAATTTCCATTTTACCAAATGGGTTCTTTTCATCCCTCGAAATGATTTCTTGTATCTTCTGTATTCGGGTTTCCTTATTCATAACCTAATTGTGATTGGCGATAGTAATTACTTTATTCAGCGCGTACAGTGCGAAGAGTTGTTTTTTCGGAACCGCATCCTTATTGAAGATCTTTATATCCTTTTGAACGAACACGGGTTCCTTAAATTCTAATTTATTAATTAATTCGCCAACAAATTCAACTAACGTGGTCGGTTCTAAATAACCACCTATGCTCTGTTGCTCCTCATACATCTTCTGCAAATGTTCTTTTGTAGCAACTTTCTCTGAAAAGCCATTGTTGATGATCTGAATAAATTCTGTCCCGTGCTCTAAATTTTCAATGATCGGCTCGATTGTTCTGAAATACCCCTCATCATAGTTGAAGGATGGGAAACCTTCTCCATTGCCATACTGGATCGAGGTCAGCCATTTACTTGCTTCCTTTTCATTGTTTAAGATATCATAGTTGGACAAGGTCACAGTGATATTTCCTTCTTTAAAGGGATGCCGCCTAAACCTCGAACCACTTTTCCTCTTTCGGGGGACGTCAAAGGACCTTTCTTCATAAGAATTTAGGTTTGGAACCTTTTCGAGATCGATTACTTTCTGTAAACATGGAGCGGGCACCTCGCTCAGTTTTAATTCGTTCCTTACTATGGCAGCAAAGGCCCGGCTTACTGATGGACATACGGCATTGCCTACCAAACGCCACTTTGTGCCTTCGGAACCGATAAATTGATAAGTTATGGGAAAGCCCATGATACAACTGGCCTCTCGAACTGTTGGCGTTCTAAATTCACCGTCGCCGGTCCTGTCATATTCTGATCGATATATCAATGCCTCTCTCGATGTTCCGATTTTTGTAGCTGTAATTGTTCTGCTTGGTTTATCTTCATTCTCCGGGAATGACATTGTTCCCATATAAGGGTGATTCACCTTTAAAAATTTAGAGTTTTTCCATTCGCTTGAATATAATCCCGTATCATAAAAATGGTCAGTAAGATCGGACTGCTTGATCTTTAGGTTGGGATAGATCGGATCTGAAACGAGTTCATCCGATATCTTGCTGTTGGGCTTAGGAAGTATATCTTTGATAAATGCTAATTTCTTAAAGGGTTGTAGATCGTTGTCAAATATCTCTTTTATTTCGCCGTGAGTCTTTTGCGGTACCACCAATGCTCCTTTAGAAATGATTTCGCCGGTAACGACGCGCTTTCTGATTTGCGCAGAACCATATTCAGCAGAGTTGATGACAACACTATTACCCTCGATCTTTATGGCGATTTTGGTAGGGCTTAATCTATGCTTCTTAGCCCACTCATGTAATCCAAGATCATTAAAATTATATTCCCTCGCTAAATATGTAGTGGAATTTGTGACGTTCTCCATGAACCAAGCCTTCAATTTTGAGTTAGGCTGGAATTTTTTGACAGCAACGATTTTTAGGAATGTTTCAGTGAGTTTTACCCCTAATGATTTATCGGCTTTGCCGGAGTTATTTGAACTTGAAAAGCTTACACAGGGTGGGCTTCCTAAGATCACATCGGTATTCGGTAGTAACTCAATAAGTTCAACGGAATCGCGGAAATCCAAGATATTTTGCAATACCCCCTTACCATCACCATAATTATAATTGTAAGTATCGACCGCCGGTTTCCAGTAATCGTAGCCTTTAACTATTTCAAAACCCTGTTGTCTGAAACCTTCGGAAAATCCACCAGCGCCACAAAAGAAGTCAATAAGGTTTAATTTAGTCATGCACGAAATATAGATAGGAAAAAAATATTACAAAAATTTATTTTTCACCATTTCCACAATTGTTGACAAGCTATTCTTAATATCACATTCCCAAATAGTTATAACTGTCCATCCTAATGATAAAAGCTCTTGATTTTTATGTGCGTCACGGTCTTTATTCTTAGTGAATTTATTTAGCCAAAACTCTGTATTGGTTTTTGGTAGATTTGTGTAGCATCTCTCGCAACGGTGCCAAAAGCATCCGTTTACGAAAATTGCAATTTTCTTACCTGGAAACGCTATATCTGGACGTCCGGGAGCCTTTTTCCAATTTAGGCGATAACCTCTAACTCCAGAATTCCAAAGAGCTTTTCTTACCAGTAACTCGGGTTTAGTATTCTTTGCTTTATTAGCGCTCATTACGACTGAAGTAATTTCCTTTTTCGGAATTGGTGCTCGCCCGTCTCTCAAATATTTCGTTCTTACTTCTTTAATGCCCATGTTATTTTAATAACGCTCATTCATCTATTTATCTCATAATTTATCATTAATTGATTATTATTCCTAGTAAAGCTTAGGGATATTAATTTAATTACTAAATTGTCGTGTTTAAACCTTAATCTTTTGTTAGCATGAGCCTAGATGATTCAAATTTTTCAACCAGGACGCTTTACAATGTCCCTGTCTCAGATATTTCCGCAAATCCGTTTAACCCTAGACTTGTTTTCGATCCTGAAGAATTGAATGAGCTAAAAAAGTCTATTAGCAAGGTTGGTATTTTAGTTCCACTTACGGTTTATCGAAATACCAAATCTTATCCCAAAACTCGATTTATTTTGTTGGATGGCGAAAGGAGGTGGCGGTGTGCTCAAGAACTAGAAATGCGAAATATTCCTGCTAATATCATAGACGAGCCTTCCGATGATACGCAGAACATACTTTATATGTTCAACATTCACCATTTCAGAAAAGAATGGGCCCTTTTTCCGACTGCACTGAAGCTTGAAACAGTCATTCAAAAACTAGGCACAGATCAAGAAAGTGTGCTTTCTGAATTCACTGGAGTAAGTCGATCGATGATTAGGCGATGCAAAACTTTGTTATGGTTCCCTATTAAATACAGAGACGTTTTGCTTGAAAAAGGGGGGAAAATCTCTACGGATTTCTTTATTGAACTATTCCCTATTGCATATAGATTGAGTAGTGAAAATGAATATTTATTTCCATTGGGAACGGAAAGATTAGTCGATAAAATGATAGAAAAATTTTTAGCCCAACGAACAATATATGATGTAAAAGAATTTCGCGACATCCGAAAGGCTATGGGCTTTTATGATAAATCTGGAGATATTTCCAAGTTTGTTTTAATTTTTAATCAATTTATTGATAATCCCGATTTAGGGCTGGAGATATTCGAAACTACTGAAATTGAGGACGATAGAAGTAGAAAAAATATAATGCGATACATAAGTTTTCTAAACACCTCTCTTCCAGAGATTAATACGGACTTAATAAGTGATTATATGGTCGTAGATCAGTTGAAGCAGTTACATAGGATTATTCAAGATTTACTTGATGCTATTGATTAGTTATTATGTTAGCAATAATTGATCGCATTTATTTCTTGATAAGAAACGGCAAGCGATTAGAACTGAAACTTGCCTCATATCAAGGGTTTAAGAAGAACATCATTGAATGGAAACGTCAAACAAGGCTTCCTTGGTCCATCATTTTTAAAATGCTTGACGAATTTGAGGTATATACTTCGCCCAAAATTCGAGACATAATAAGACAAGTTGTAACAGATCATGAATCAATTTTTTCCAGGGAAAATTGTTTTATAACAGGCTTTGGCAACACCGGAAAAAGCGGTGATATAATTTTATATGAATTTAGCCATACAACTAATATCAATCAAACTAAAGTCAAAAAGACATGGCAACTCAACTCCTTACCATCTGGAAGCACAATAATTTTCGTTGAGGATATAATCGGCACAGGTAATCAATCGGTTGAGTATATTCAAGACAGACTAAATCAAGTCCTTAACCCTAGCCATCAACCTTTTTTGCTTAGTCTTTGTGCAACGCGTCAGGGTATTGAGAATCTAACTAATAACACGCACTTCCAAGTTTTACCGGGAGTAATATTAGAAGAAATCCATCAATACTATTCCACCAACTCGCTATTATTTAGTTCGCAGGAAAAGGAAAAAATTTTAGAGATTAATGGTAAACTTAAAAGACCTGGAGCATTTGATTTTGATTTGGGGTTATTGTTAGCATTTTATTTTACCATTCCTAATAATGCAATGCCAATTTTTTGGAAGGATAATTATAGATATTTAGATGCAAACGGCCAAGAGAGCACTTGGAATGCTTTACTACCAAGACAGTATTGATTTATGACCGCGAGCCGCCCAAACCAACGAAGCGAATGCAAAGTTGGTTGCGAGCAAAGCAAAAGGTCCTGGCAGAGAAAGCGCGAAGCGCGACTGCAAGGTATCTGCGACAAACAACTGGCGTTGATATTGAGTAATGCGGATAGCATTACAATATCAATATCCATGACAGTTGCGCAGCCTTTTGCGCTGGCGTAGGCGAGCAAAATACGATTTGCGTCGGTTCTTCAAAATGTTGAATGTAGCAAGCTTCACCTGGTCGAACAGACCAAGTGTAAAGCGCAGCGGAAGAGAAACGTATCGAAGAAACGCGGGAGCAAATATGGAGCGTAGCCTCTTGCTAATTCAAAGCTGATGACAGATCGCAAGCGTGGGAAGTGACCTGCACATTTTATTTACAGGTTGTATTATAGATAAGATGTTGACTAAAAACTGTGCGGTCGGTGCGTTAGGCGCGGTACCCTTTTAAAGTATGCGTGAGCATTATTTACAAGGGTACGACATCTGGCGACAGCTTTGATAGCATTGGCGAAGCGCAATACCTTAGAACCTGTGGGTAAAGGCCTGTGGGCTGATAGAAGCGTAAGGCCAAGATGGGAAGGGCATAGCTTCCCATACCCCATGTAAGCAACAAATGAGGGATGGGAAGCGGTTGGCTTAGATCATTCTGTTCTTCCAATTAAGGTAATTTGTAAGGCCCCCTAAGTCGGGAAAGACCGATGAAGAGTTAACTCCTAGTCGGTCAAGTTGGAGAAGTATTTCGTCTCTTTGTTCTCTACTAAATAGCAATTTATTGAGACGCTTGATGTATTTTCCACTGTTGTCAAGCTTGGTCACTCGGCCAGTATTGTCAAAATATTTATGTGTGGTAAACCACCCGTTTTGCGCTGTGATGCGTTGTGTTATATGATTAGGCTTAAAAGCTAATGTCAGATCTTGAGTTAAAGGCGAACCTGTATCTGTTTCTGCCAATGAGCCCTTGTCAAGGTATAAAACCCAAACAGAAACATCCTCATCCTCATCATCGATGTTATCCCAAAAAGCAAACCAAAGTGCGATGAGTGGGTTTGTTGTCCAATCCAACAAGCGAGTTTTTAACCCATGATGTTGTGCAAATGCTAGCAAATCCCAATCATTGTCCAGTATGTCGGGAGAGATTTTGCTTCTTCCAAGTCTTTTAAATTCCTCAAGCAACTCTTGTTCTTTATCGCGCAATTCGAAATCCACTCCCCCTCGCGCAATGCTCGGTTCTAAACGCCAGCTTGCTTTAGATTGGCCTCGATAAAGAGTCAAGTCACTCATTAAGTCGTCAGCCCCAACTCTTTGAATAAAGTCTAAAAAGGATTGAACGCGGTATTGCTTAGGTGCTGGTACAGTTGGCATCCCCTAAGTTATGAAATTTAAGATAACGGGGAAACGAGTTAGACGAGCCAACGAGCGGTAGCGAGTTGGCGAAGTGAAACAAGCCTTGGACATTAGAGGGTCTGATAAATCATTATCTTGTTTGAATCCAAATATCTTATTCCTATCAGCGTGTAAGTGTTTCGGTCTTCCACGGTTATCTCACAAGCACCACCTGCTCTATCTGTTGCGTTCCAACGTTGAATATTTTGCTGCGGCATTCCGATTTTCCGAGCAAACATATAATTCGTGTTCCCGCTATCATCGAATACTAAAGCGTTATTGTAAAGGTATGCATCAAATCGTTTCGAGACAGCACTATAAGTATGGGCATTAGCTACGCCCTGAGGGTTGACGGTAGTATAAGCTACCTTAACGATGGTATATTTTACCTGTCCATAGCTGGCAATGTAAAAGGCAACTAAGGCTACTATAAGCATTATTCGTTTCATGTTAGAAAGAGATTTTGGAAGCTTGCCCTTTTAAAGGCAAGCTCTGGTTTCTTAATTGTTCGGAATGTATTGGTACTGATAAGAGACTGTAGTGGTATTGCCAACAAAAGTTTCTGTACTACTGGTAGGGTAATGTTGGCTGTCGTACATATAACTGTAAAGGCCGTTTAAGGCACCATCAGTGAACTTAGCTATGTTATGATTGCCTGGGTAAAGTGGAACACCATTTTGGTACCCATCGCTTAACCGAACATAAACTAAGTAGACCCAAAACGGCAAAGTACTACTCAATGTATTGGCAGTATCGAACGTCGTGTTGACCACACCCTGACCATAACCTTGCGTGTTATTCCCATCACTATTATAGTTATAGTTAAAGGTATTGCTCAAAGGCGAAGTTGTAACACTCAGTAGCGAACCCTGATAAAAGAGTTTGACATCATCGTAAAGCACATTGCCTGGCTGATATAGCTTGATCTCGCTTATATTGTTATTTAAAGCAGTGATCGTCGCTCCGGTAAAGGCATGGTATGATGGATTGCTATCTACAATGGTTGTACTTATAAAATTGCCACTACCATCATAATTGAACGTTGTCGTTCTTGTGTTGTCGACGGAACCGTCTGACTTGTAAGCGTACTCAACATCTGTTGTCAGTTGCTTACCCTTATAGGTAAACTCCAAAAAAGCCTTACCAAACCCAGGTTTGCCGACTGTGTTGTTGATGATTTTAGATAATAACTCAGATGGGCCAGTCGCAGGCTTCGGTGCCACTTTCTGACAAGCGGGGAGCGTCAATAAAGCTATTGACAGGTAGTAATAAGATTTCATTTAGATGGGTTGTTAGGTACCGATACAGTCCTAAATCGGTGGGTTATAAACAAGAAAGCGCAGGACTACGACTTAGTCTGAGCTTCAGAGGCACCTAGGAGAGCCCTAATAACCACAAACAAGTTTTCACCCTGCACTTTCGTGCAAGGCGTCCAACTCATTTGTTCTGATTATTATTAGAAATTTCCTAGGTTTCCTGAAACCGAACAAACAAAGCTTACGCTCTATTAATATTTATTTGTAAATGATGTTACTTTATAGTTTCCTCCTGTGTTTATGCGAAGTTAGCAAACAGAAAGTGTATTACGCAACTTGCATTAGCTTTTTGCTTTTACGTTGCTTTCTGTACGGAATCAAGTAGAACGTGTGAAACTTCCTCGTCTCATCAATGTATTCGTACAATTCATCAGTATTGGCTATGAACCTTTCAGCTCTGATACAGTCCTCGATATTGACATTAGTTTTCTCTACTGAGGTTTGACTGTAAACTGCTCTGGCGAATACGTTCGTAAGCGGAGAATAAGATGTTGAGTTTGAATAGCCGTAGTGTATTTCAGCTTTGCCATTACAATAGTCTTGTAATCTTAAATAGAATAGTGGCGAGATAATCTCATGCACTATACCGGTCTCGCCCAAAGGTTTAAACTGTCTTTGCAAAGTGTATCGCATCTCCTGTCTTTCTATTGAAGCAATTAACGTCAGCAAGACTTTTAGAATGTTGTTGTGTGCATCGACGACAGCTTGGTTATAATCAATGATGCTTGTTTTTAATAATGATTGCTTATTCATATTGATTGAGTTATTGGTGAATAATGTAGAAAGGCTGGCCTTAAAGCCATAGCCTTTCGGTTTGTTATTGGAGATTTCAGAGCAATTCCAGACTGTCCTTTTTATAAGGGTACTGTTCTGAATGATTGATAAATTGATTTATAAATAGAAAGGCCAAGCTGTTAGCCTGGCCTTGTAAAGAGGGTTATCTAGTGATCGCGAAACTTACCCTTATAAATGAGTGAATACGAATTTCTTGTCCTGAACTCTCAATGTGGTTTGGTAGTATGTTTCAAAATCGGGTTTGAGAATGCGCTCTGTCGCTGTTCTGTCAAGGGGATAAGAACGTAAGAACTTTCTTATCGCTAATTCATAATCGCACTCATTAAATGCATATTCAGCTTTGTAGTCGCAGAGCAGATTGCATTCAAGCCATAAGTAAAACGATGGTGTAAGAAAAGTGTGCATACCGAATAATCCATCACTTGTATCGGTTTTGTGATCACGCTCAAAATAGACTTCGCCTGGCTTTAAATAATGACTTCTAACGAGGTTTACAATTCGATGGTATTCAGCTTCAACACATAGATTATGTGACTTCTTCTGCCTGAATTTGCTGCTCTCTATTGCCATTATCCACCTTTTGCGTGGCCTGTAGCGAGGGTCAACTTCATAATGTGTTTCGATGATTGGTAGTTGTTTAATGTCTGCCATGATGTTGATTTGATTAGGTTAACTAATGAAGTTTCGAGGTTTGGGCAAGCTGCATGAAAGCGAAAGGCAGCAGTCTTTGTACTGTAGATGTCCGTTTGGAGTGACGATTTTGAGCGAACCGGATACTACGCTTTCAATGCAGAGTTCTCGCCTAAAACCCTCGAAACTATTTTGTTTTAAACTCGTCAACACGTGGGGCGATATATCTGAGCTGTTACTTTGAGCAAGACATAGGGGATATTTCTATAGAAAAGAGCAAAATGCTATTTGCTTTAAACGTTGGTAACCGGAGGGGTTATTATAGGCGCGGATGGAATTAGAATTGTTACCTTTTATAAGAGTAAACATCTTTATACTTATAGGTTTATATCACCAAGCAGCAGTATCATTTCATTAATCTTAGCCTTAATACTATTAACGAGATCGCCATTGGCGATTCCTTGCCATGGCTCATAAGAGGTCTCCCAATTGTTCTTATATGGTGGTTCAAAGTCTCTTTGGACAACCCACCACTGGCTTTTATCGAATATTCCTACTAGTGGGTTTAATACCATACGTAATTTTTCTGGAATCTGAGTTTTAGTCATATCCTCAAATGCACACAGGCCGTAAACCATCCCTGCTCTTCCATATTCTTGCATTTGAAAATATATACCTATGTATTTCCAGTCAGCCTTATAAATACTTAGTCCTGAATATTTGTTATTCAGGTTTAGGCCATTCTCAACAATATAACCTTTTGCTTGAAACTCCTTTGCGATCATGCTTATTTCTTCCGAAAGTCTTACCATAAGCTCATTTGTAGCTGCATCAAGGTTATTATGAATTGTGAACGCCGCTTCAAGATTCAGGTTTATTAAGTTATTCAGTTCCTTAGCCATATTGTCATTGATCGCTTGATTACATAAATGTTTTATAAGAAAGAGATATTGCGTAATGGTTTCTCTCAATGTTGGATTTGCTACAGATTCTTTACGACAAAACTCTAACCATTTGGTTATATCGTGTTTATAGGAAAGACATTTATAGTCTGTATCAACTTGTAATCCCTCCTTATCAGCTTCTTCACACTGCCTACCGTCCAACGTAAGATAAAATAAGTCTGCTGTCGGATAATGATTTCGGTATCTAGTGAGTTGCTTTGCCTGATCTCGGGCATAAATCTTGTTTTCTATGACCATGTGATTACGATGTATATCAGTAATCAATATATCAACCCTTCCTCCTTCCGTTTTAATCTCATTCATCGCGCCAAGATGCTTCTCAATGTCCACCATAGCGTTACCGGTTTTAAATGCATTGCCTTTAAAGTGAAAAAGATCAAAAAACAACTTTAAGAAAACGTCTTTGTGACCGTGGCTTCCCTGGGGATTTAACAGTTCTGCAAGGAAGTTGCTATGTAGCTTTACTTCGGACGTATGGAGTTTAAGAACTTTGAAGATATTAAAAGTTTCACCCGATAGTTGCGCTAGTTTATCGTACTTGTCGGTGAGCGATTTGACTTGCGTAAGTAGATGCTGTAAAGATTGTGATTGCATTGCTTAGTTAGCAAGCTAATTAAAAGTACTTAGTTTTCAAAACAGAGTTTTGCTGCTATTTTAAAAGGTTACCTTATAAACTAAAATTTAGAATCCATAACAAACAACAAAAGCTGCTCAAGGCAGCTTTGTATTTAGACAATAATTATTATGGGATATATACCCTTTCTTAAAAACTGTCCATGAGTAACAGACTAAAGAAATTCGATTATTCTATAACCCTTCAACCAGTTACTCCATTCATCTTTTCGGATGTTCTCGCGGTTTGATAACTTGGCCAGCTTCCTCAATAATTTGAGATTGGCTTTATGCCCTACAAGTCCTGTATCTTCAATCCCATTTTCCAATAACTCCGTTACTTCTTCGCTTGTGTAACCTTTGTTGATTTCAAAGTTTTCTTGTACAAAGCTTCGAATTAGGTCAAGGTTGTTTTGAGCTTTAGCCTCCTTCTCTTGTTTTAGAACCTGCTCAATATCATAATCAAGCTTTGCAGCAATAGGTAGGGTAGCTTTGTCAATGATAGCCATTTGTTTTGGGTAACTTAACCTAAGCATTTCCAAATTGAACTCTCGATACTCACCATCCGCGTTGCTTTCCATTATCTCTTTGAGCCTTTGGCTTACGAACTGATTTACTTTTGGCAGGGCCGTAAAACTGTTGATCTCGCGAAGTTCAGCATCTGTTAACGCAAACTGTCGATAACCGGAAGATGCATCCACATTGAATAAATCTTTGTTGCTATAAGCAAGTATCAAGCCTTTGCTAGTTTGGTAACATCCTTTAACTCGTTCAATGTTAGAGAAGTTATCAACCATGAAATAATTAGGAGTGCTGTCGCGATGGAAGTATGAAAACTCTTCAACCTTTAAAATTTTGTTTAAGAATTTGTTAAAATAGTCTGTGTTTGAATAATTACGAAACCTGGTTACGCCGATATGCAATCTGAGGATGTCTTTCAATATATCCTCAATCTCTGTTTTTGTAAAGCTTGTTAGTTTGGAATTATAATTCGAGATGTGATAAATATCTTTAGCGACAACGATGTCTGGTTCCCCTTTAACTTTCTCGGGTGCTCGGAACCTTCCAATAATCTGTATTGCTTCCGTTACCGGGTCTATAACTGTGTGTTCGATCGCAAGAGGGTCGGAGATCATGATGATGATGGGGTCGCATCTGTAGTCTTTATAGTCAATGTCGACGGCTGAGAAAAACCTCCCTGTTAAAAAATTATACGTTGTGAGTTTGTCATTGATATAGTCGTATGCATTTAATATACCATCACGTTTCAAGTCCTTGACACTCTTGTTTGAGCAGAAAACCGCATGGTCACCAATCCTCAACCCTTCAATGATATGCCTTATTCGCTGGGTTGATTTAAAGAATATGAAAAACTTTCTGTTGGTAGTCTCCCCAAACTGGTTATATGAGTCAAAGATTTTCTTTAACTGGAAGATGATGTTGTTTGTCGAGTACACTGTCAAGTGATGTTTAAAAATGTAATTAGGCTTAATAATAACATGGCTAAACTCTTTGAAACGTGGGTCGCTAGGTATGATGGGTGTCGCAGATACAAATGCTTTCTGCTCAAATAAAAAGAATAACTCCAATGGGTCTGTAATCCGATCACGATAGGAGACATCTTGAATGACCTTCTCACACTCATCGAAGAGTAAGAAATAGTCTTTAAATACAGTAGGGCCAATCGCTTCTACTACTTTGACGAAACCCTCAGGAGTGGTTAATATCTTTTTATAATCTTTTCTGTTAGCAATGTATTCAGTAATGTGATCGACGGTAATTCGTTCATGCACACCAAGCGCAATCTTATACTTACGTCTGCCCTTATTCATTTTAGCGCATTTGCCAATAATGACAGGTAAGTTGGGTTCAATGATTATACTGTTCCTTTCAAACTCTAATTCAAGAGTAGTTGCTCCGCAACCCGTAAGCTCCTTATGGATAATGCTATCGGTAGGTAAACCATTGGTCTTGAACGGTTCCAATTGGGCAAGGAATTGGCCCTCTGAGATATAATATACTTCAGTTTTCATGTTTGTAATTTTTAGTTGATCGTTGTGGTGTGGTTAGTCTAATTCGGTAAAATCATCTTCATTGGCTGGTTCATCATAAGCCTCTAACAAAGCGGCTTCTTGCTGTATGGCGTCTGTTAGATCGATACCTAATTGTTTCTCGAAATTGTTGTAGGCATCAATTACAGTGACAGCATTACCCCAAAAAGATAATAAGACTTGTTCTTGGAATGTGGTGAATGTCGGCTTCTCTGTTATCGTGGTGTAGGTACATTCAAATCGTTTGGCGAGAGGCAAAGACGCTGCTGTTGTGAGTTTTGCGTTGTCAATTTGGATAATCGTGTTAGTACAGTTTACGTAGTCAAGTGGTTGAGGCAATTGTAGACTAGACAAGGCAATTGTGAAGGTAACATCCTTAATAAAATGCTCATTAAAAGTCGGCTTCCAGAGTACAGTAGCCAAAGGGGTTAAACCTTTTCTTGGGATGTTCTTGTAGTCAACACCCATAATAAAATAATAACCGTTGCGCGGTGAAAGAGAGCTTGCACCTTCGATTTTAGCATTCTCAAACTTGCTAATGAGTTCCGCTTTAAGTAGATTTTTAAGTGACATAGTGATTTGATTTTGTAGTCAACTACATTGCTGACAGTACAAAAGTCACTATGATTAAATGCGTGAAAGGAAATAGCGATTAGCGAATTTTATACATTGTTATTTCCGTGATAATGAGGATTTAGCATTCTTATTCGATTCATCAATAAACTCCTCATATAGTCTTTTTTATCAGATTGTATCTCATCTTCATTTACATAATTAAATAGAGCTAACACATCGAAATAAAAGTTTGATAGAGCATCTGGAAGTAACGTATCGGTAGTAGGGCTGTATTGTGTTTCTTTAATCAAATAATCATATAGATAAAAACAGATTTCAGCGTATCTGGCATTAATACCGCGCATGGGTTTAGAAACTCTCTTTTGAGCCTCAATAGTAAGTTTTGATATGCTTAACTGTAAACCATTATTCGTTTCCTCAAAAAAGTCCTTCATCAATCGGTACTCGAAGTTTTGCGCAGACATTTTGCCTTGCATGATAGCATCTATTAAGGTCTTACCTATCCAATCTACAGTATTTTGGTCAGTGACTTTACCGGTTCCTTTCAGAGTCTTTAATATCAGAGAATTGTATTGCTTTACTGGAGTGTTTGCGAACGCTAATAACAGAGTAGCCAACTCTTTGGTACGCTTTTGTTGTTCATATTGGAACCATAATTCATCTATGATTGCCTCAAACTCCTGCACCTTCCCAAGTACTAAAAATAGAAGATCATCGTAGTAATCTAACAATTTATACTTCTCAGCTATAATCCTAAAACCCTCTTCGGTTTTAGCTATGTCATCTTCCTCATAAATATGATTGAGTGTAATAGGATAACCATCGGGATAGTATTGCTCCATCAAAGCAACATCATTAGGAAAGTTGTAATACTTGCTTAATCGCTTGAAGTTGGGTTTGGGATTGAAGTAGTTTAGCATCTCTTTTATAAGGGAACCAAGATAAGAAAAGCAGGGACAGTTGCCCATCCCTGCATGTTACTATTATGATAACTTATTGAGCTTGTCAATATGTCGCAATACGGTGTCTTTGGCAATTTTAGCGTAATATGATTCAGTGGTAACTGTTTTGCTATGCCCTAACAGAAATGACACGATTTCGATAGGGATATCGTTGTTTAAAAGCACCGTTGATGCAAATGTCTTCCTTGCAATGTGATGTGTTAAAACCTTGTTGATGCCAATAACTTCTGCTATCTCCTTTAGATATGAATTCATTTTTTGATTTGAGATGACAGGTAACAGCGGGCCTCGTTTATTTGGATATCCAAACTGTTGCAACAATAGCATTGCTTTTGGTAACACAGGTACCATAATAGGTCGCTGAGTCTTTTGTCTAATCATCTCAATCCAAACTGTACCGGTTTTGTCACTTTGCAGATGACCGCTATTAAGCAAAGCCGCTTCATTATAAGCTAAGCCCGTGTAGCATGAAAAGATAAAGCAATCTCTTACTGCCGCTAAGCGGTCTTGTGCGAACTTGTGATTTTCAAGTTCCTTCAATTCAAACGCGTCGAGGAACACAACTTCTTTTACAAACTTCTTCTTCTGGTAAAGAATAAATGGGTCAGACGTTAACCATCCATTGCCTACAGCAATTTTAATTACCTTCTTAACACGTTCTATTACTTTGTTAATGGTGTTCTGATTTTGGTTCTTCTCAGTTTTTAAATAATAATCTAGGTCGGACAAGAAATTCAGCTTCAAATCCCTCAGCGGATAGTCGCTTTTATTATAATAGTGCTTTATAAAGTTAGAAACGTGTCCCTGAATGATTACGAATTTGTCATAGGTAGCTTGAACGTAATCTTTGCCAATTAAAGTTTTCATTTTTTTGTTGTGGTAGTCAAACGCTAGCAGTAATGTTTTCTGTTCGGTGTCTTTTCCTGAAAACCTGTTGTAAACATCGTCAACATAAAAGAATTCTTTGTCTCGCAGAATCTGATTGTATGACTTTTGAATGTTCTGCTTTATAAGGTCAAGATTGCTGTTGATATAGTGGGTGTCTGCTGAGTTGCCTTTCACTCGCTGCACCTGAACATTCCATTGTTTCTCATTAATAAAGTGACCTGTTGAAAACTGTTTACGAGCGTTGTTGATAGTAATTCTGCAGAAGATCGGGCTAGCACCCTTGTCATTAATTTTAGATTTGTAGAGGAAGAATAGAATACGGAAGCTGTGTGTCATCGCTTACTGATTTAATGGGTGAAAAATCAGAGACCGATTTGGTGTTGATATACAGGTATTTAAAAGAATTTCAAGTGTACCTTTTTTGTTTTTTCAAGTGTACCTCGATTTAGACCTTATTCAAGACTTTTGCTAAATAGAAAAGCCTTTTAGATTAATCTAAAAGGCTTTTCTTGTCTTGAGGTAGCGGGAGCAGGACTCGAACCTACGACCTTCGGGTTATGAGCCCGACGAGCTACCAACTGCTCCATCCCGCATTGTGTT
>Ga0209026_1000905_pt1 | contig 15262 bp, 11 predicted proteins | sample AraplaCL_Col_mCL_FD_184262 | JGI IMG/M metagenome (GOLD analysis project Ga0209026, IMG submission 184262) | Arabidopsis root microbial communities from the University of North Carolina, USA - plate scrape CL_Col_mCL (SPAdes) (version 2) | ecosystem: Host-associated > Plants > Roots >... | reverse complement strand
GGTCTGGGCCGCCGCGCCCAGCCGGACCTGCTGGCGATCAGCCTGTCCGGCACCGACCACATCGGCCACCGCTACGGCTCCGGCGGCGCCGAGATGTGCGTGCAGCAGGCCTCGCTGGACGCGGCCCTGGGCGCGTTCTTCGCGAAGCTGGACGCGCTGGGCGTGCCCTATGTCGTCGCCCTCAGCGCCGACCACGGCGGCATCGACGCCGCAGAGCGCATCGGCCCGCCGGCCCGGCGCGTGGACACGGGCAAGATCATCGCCGGGCTCAACGGCGAGCTGCGTACGAAGTTCGGCTACGGCTACGACGCCATCAACGGCGACGACGCCAACCAGCTGCTGCTGGGCCTGCCGCCCGAAGACAACAAGCGCCGCGACGAGGTGATGGCCGCCGCCGTCGCCTGGCTGAAGGCCCAGCCCGAAGTGTCCGACGTCTTCACCGCTGCCCAGGTCGCCGCCGCCGCTCCGCCCAAGGGCAAGTCCGCCGCCGACCTGACGGTCATCGAGCGCTTCGCCGAGAGCTTCGACGCGCCGCGCAATGGCGACATCCTGGTGAACTACGCCCAGTTCTCGACCCTGGGCATGCCCAGCCAGCTGGGCCAGAATGTCGCCGGCCACGGCTCGGCCTGGGACCACGACCGCCAGGTGCCGATCCTGTTCTGGTGGCCGGGCGCCAGTCCCGCCGACGCCGGCCCGATCGAGACGGTGGACATCGCACCCACCCTGGCGCCGCTGCTGCACATTGCGGCTCCGGACGTCGACGGCCGCTGCATCGACCTGGGCCAGGGCTGCCCCTAGCTAGCCCGGCACGGCCACGAACTTGCGCGTCGGCGGGTGGCTGGTCATGTCGTGGTCGTGGCCGGTCAAGGCGTCCACCAGGTCCCTTAAGCGGTCCAGGTGACCCTCAAGCAGGCCGCGCGGCGTGGTGTCGTGCTGGTTGCACAGGAACGCGGCGGCCGCGACCGCCACCCCGTGTTGCGCGCCATTGCCCATCAACTTCACCGACGAGCCGGCCACATGGGTGACGCTGATGTGCTTGCCGGCCATCAGCAGGTTGTCGATGTTCGCCGAGTAGAGGCAGCGGAATGGGGTGCCGTAGGGCTGCTGGTCGCGGACATCCATGATCCAGTCCTTCAGGCGGAAATCGTACTTCCCCTCGCCGGGCGCCCAGGCGCAGTGGATGCAGAAGAAGCCGTCGTTGGCGACCAGCAGGTCGTTGTAGCGGGTCTGGTTGCGGACATCGTTCTCGGTCAGCACGTGGTCGCCGCGATAGCGCCGGAACTCGCCCTGCGCCGCCACGAAGGCCATCCAGTCGAACTCGAGGTTGGCATAGGCCTCGGGCTCCATCGTCTTCACGTTCGAGAACGTCCCGTACAGCGCCCGCATCAGGTAGTCGCGGACCAGCTCGCCCGAGGTGTAGGGGTCCAGCCACTGGCCATATTCCCAATAGTGGGTGGCCGGGAACTGGTTCATCCAGGCCTGGGTCGGGTCGGCGCTGAACTGGAAGGTCGGGTTGTCGGGATTTGCGCCCGCCGACAGCCCCGCGCCGTTCTCCTGGCCTGATTTCACCAGCTGCCCGCTCAGGTTCGCGTAGTCCTTGGACACCTCGGTCGCCCACGGCACGTCGGGGAAGGGGACCGGCTGGTCCGCCATCCGGGTGCGGAAGAACAGGGTGTTGCCGTGGTGCATCTCGTCGGCGACCTCGGGGGCATAGGGCTCGTCGAAGTCGGCGCGGGCCTCGCGGCCGAACATGGTCTCCGCGCCCGCCAGCATGCCCAGCATCGCCACGCCGCTGGCGTCGATGAACACCCGGCCGCGGAACCGCGTCTCGGCCCCGCCGCGCGCCTGGACGGCGTCGACCGACACGATGCGGTCACGCTCGCGCGCCGCGGCGATGATCCGGTGCTCCAGGAACACCGACGCTGTCGGCTCGGCCTCCAGCAGCGACAACGCCGCCAGGTCGCCGTCGGGCGTCCGCTGCGCCAGCTCGGCCAGCAGCTTGCCCTGGGCGCCGCGCGGCATCAGGCCGATCTCCTTGCTGGCGTTGCCGCCCAGCACCGGCCGGTCGTGGATCAACGCCACGCGCTGGCCTAGCCGCGCCGCCGTCAGCGCCGCCGCGCAGCCCGACACGCCACCGCCCACGACGACGACATCGAAGTCGCCCGCGTCCGCCGGCTGTTCCGGCAGGCCGCGCAGCCGCTTGCGCCAGGCGCGGCTGGCGGTGTCCACGGCGTTCGGCGGCGGCGTCTCGTCCCGCCCCAGGAAGATCGCGTCGCACCGCCCGTCGAAGCCGGTCAGGTCGTGGAGCGCCAGCCGCGCCTCGCCCGCCGGCAGCGAGATCTTGCCGGCTGCTTGCCAGGCCCAATCGGCGCCGTTGGTCCCGAAGTCGGTGGCCAGGCGCGTCCCATTGATCGACAGCGCGAACCGTCCCGGTCCGTGCGGTGCGGCCCAGTCGCGGGTGCGGACCCACAGCGCGTAGTCGCCGGCCTCGGCGATGGCGACGGTCGTCGTCGCGTCGGCCACGGGGCGCCCCAGCCCATGGGCCAGCAGGTAGGGCGAGCCCATCTGGGTCTCGAACTGCGAGTCGACGACCCACCCGCCGATGTCCGCGAAGTCCTCGGCCTCGATCAGGATGCCGGTGGCGTTTGTCGTGTCGCTCATCGCTGTAGCTCCTCAGGCGCCGATGGTGCGGCGGCGCGGCCCCACCCGCAGGCCTTCGATCCGCGAGCCCTCGGCCCCCAGCACCGGACGCAGGGCGTGGAAGAGGCGGGCGTAGTTGTAGAAGGGCACGCTGGGCCACAGGTGGTGCATCAGGTGCAGGTTCTGCTGCAGCAGCAGGAACGTGCCGCCGGGCCACAGGCTGATGCGGGTGTTCAGGTAGCGCTCTGTCCGGTCGAACGGATGGTGCGGCAGCCACTGGAAGAAGATGTTCAGGATCAGGATCCCGATCCGCGTGGGCAGGAACCACAGCATCAGCCAGTCGGCGGTGCGGCCGGTGGCGATCGCCGCGATCAGCAGCGCCCAGGTGAACAGGGTCACGGCCGAGACCTGGGCGATCTCCGAGGGGCTCAGGATCGCGCCCAGCCGCTTGTAGCGCTCGGGGTTGATGAACCGTACCGCGAACACCGGCAGCAGCGACATCGGGACCATCACCAGCCACTTCAAAAGGAGCTGGCCGAAGGTGCCCTTCACGACGATGTCGGGGTCGCGCTCGGTGTTGGTATGGGAGTGGTGCAGCACATGGGTGCGCTGGAGCGCCGGCCAGCCCGACCCCATCCCCAGGGCTCCGATCCAGCCGACCACGGTGTTGATCCAGGCCAGGCGCTTGGGACTGGCGACCACATTGCCGTGGATGGACTCGTGGACCAGCGAGTAGTGCGCGTACGAGACGGCGGCCAGGATCGGCGTGCAGGCCCAGAGGGGCAGGGTGCGCGTGAGGCCCAGGCCGATCACGGTCAGCAAGGTCACCGGCAGCACGGCGGCCAGGATCAGCGTCGGCCACGCGACGGCCGGCGACAGCGCCAGCGCGATACGCTTCTCCTCGGCGTGCGAAATACCGATCGCCGCGCGCAGCGCCTTGGGGTCGTGAGCGCCATCCGCCATGGCCTGTCCTCCGCTGTCCCGTGTTCCCGGAATTGGCCATCACGATAGCAACTTCGAAAATCAAAGCGACTCAAAAATGACGGGGTCGTCATTTTCAACGCGAGGACTGGACAGCAAAGGTATGAAATTCATAGGCTTTGCCCGGCGAGGCCTTTCGGCGTCGCAGAATCGGCCGTGGGGCCGGGAGCCAAGAGCCGCGTGAACCCCTCCGAGCCCGACGACACGCTCTGTCCGATCGCCCACTCCACGGGCCTGGTCGGCGACCGCTGGTCGATCCTGATCGTGCGCGAACTGCTGATGGGACAGAGCCGGTTTCAGGACCTGCAGGCCCAGACCGGCGCCACCAGCCAGATGCTCGCGGCGCGCCTGAAGCGGCTGGAGGCCGACGGCCTGGTTGAACGCCATGCCTATTCCCAGCGCCCCCCGCGGCACGAATACCGGCTGACGCCCAAGGGGCGGCACCTGATGCCGGTGATCCTGGCCCTGCGGACCTGGGGCGAGCAGTGGTGCAAGCCCGAAGGCGAGGGGCCGGCGACGCGCATGTTCCACCGCGCCTGCGAGACCGAGCTGGACCTCGATGGGCGGTGTCCGACCTGTGACGTGCTGGTGGCCTGGACCGACATGCGTGGCCAGCCCAGCGAGGCTTGGGCCAACGAGCGCCGCCGTCGGGCCGCGGACTTCCTGGACCACCGCCGCGCCACGCCCGGCCCGTCCGCCGACTGAGCGGCGCGCCCAGCCCGCTCCACGCTTCACGCCCATTGATGGCCGACGGCTCTCCCTGCGCCGTCTCATCATGCTCTCAATATTGTCGTACAATCCAATTGACATGATCGTGCAGTCTGGTGTGTCTTCCGCTCAACGGCGTCGGAAGCGCCGAGGGAGGGATCATGCGAAATCTGTTTTGCTCCGCTGCGGCGGTGTCGCTGCTCGCTGCGTCGTCGGCCGGCGCACAGACCGTTCGTCCGGCGGCCACGGACGCCAACAGCACCGCCATCGAGGAACTGGTCGTCACGGCGACCCGGCGCGAGGAGAGCCTGCGCGAGATCCCGGCGACCATCGCCGCGGTGACGGGCGAGCAACTGGTGGCCACCGGCCCGGTCAACGGCACCGGCGACCTGCTGCGCACCGTGCCGGGCGTGCGGTTCAACGACCTGCAGAGCAACAATCTCAGTGAAGTCTCGATCCGCGGCTCGGGCACCCAGCGCGCCACCGGCGCGGACTCGGGGGTCGGCCTGTTCGTGAATGGCGCCTACGTGGGGTCCAGCACGCTGGGCGGCCGCAACTTCCGCCACGTGGACCACTTCGACCTGGAGCGGGTGGAAGTGCTGCAAGGCCCGCAAGGCGGTCTCTACGGCCGCAACTCCGAGTTCGGGGTGGTGAACCTGGTCTCGGCCAAGCCGAAATTCGACAACTCGGGCTACGTCAGCGGCGCCTACATCGGCAAGCTGGAGCAGACCAAGCTGACCGGCGTGGTCAACCAGCAGATCAACGACGACTGGGCGATCCGCATCGGCGCCCAGGGCATCAGCCAGTCCAAGGGCTTCAACTACAATCCGAACCAGGACCGCTACATCGACGACACCGACGGCTGGATTGCCCGCGGCCAGGTCCGCTACAAGCACGGTCCGCTCGACATCGACTTCCTGGTCGACGCCCAGGATCTGGACCTGCCCAGCTTCGTGGCCGTCTACGCCCTGCCGCCGGGCCGCAACGCCCAGATCCCGCAGGGCCTGGCCCAGGACCGCTTCATCGCCCCGCGCGACGGCGACGACTATGTGAAGCAGAAGGCCCAGCGGGCCATGATCCTGGCCGACTACGACCTGGGCTGGGCGACGCTGACATCCACCAGCATGGCCACCCACTGGATCTCGCGGCAGGCCTATTCGCCGTCGATCGATCTGGCGCTGGAACGCCAGCTGCAGCTGTCGGGCCAGCTGGGCGCCTATCCGTTCGGCCAGGTCCGCACGGTCGCCAAGGACCGCGGCCTCTATCAGGACCTTCACCTGGCCGGCGACGCCAAGGGCGGCGACATCCAGTGGCTGTTCGGCGCCGACTACCTGCTGCAGCACGACCTGAACGGCCTGGATATCGCCACCAGCCCCTGCACGTTCCGGATCGGCGCCAGCATCTGCGGCGGCACGCCGACCACGCCGCTGTGCTTCACCGGCATTCCGAACTCGACGCCGTGCCCCGCGACCTTCCCGCTGACCTTCGGCACGTCCAGCCGCGCCCCGCTGCGCAACGAGTCCTACTCGGCCTACGGCTCGCTGAAGTACACGGTCGGCGCCTTCACCCTGAACGGCGAGCTGCGCTACTCGCACGACGACAAGACGGTCACCCAGACCGTCTACCGCCTCTACACCCTGACCCTGGCGAACCCTGTCGTGGCCTACGACTTCTCGGCCAGCCGGGTGAACTACACGATCACCGGCAGCTACAAGCTGCCCACCGACCTGCCGGGCCTAGTCTACGCCAAGGTCGGCACAGGGTACCGCGCCGGCGGCGTCAACGCCCGCATTTCGCACCCGCTGGCGCCGAACCCGTTCCAGCCGACCTACGGCAACGAGGACACCACCAGCTATGAGCTGGGCTACAAGGGCAACCTGGCGCCCAACATCTACCTGCGCCTGGCCGCCTACGCCTCGCGCACCAAGGACGCCATCACCACCATCACCGACGGCTGCTCGCTGGTGAACGCCTGCATGCAGGGCGCGACCCAGTTCAACATCAACGGCGGCACCGTGCACGCCCGCGGCGCCGAGGCGGCCCTGGACGGTCGCTTCCATGTGGGCGGCGGCATGCTGAACCTGAGCGGCAGCGTCTCGCGCCAGCGCGCCCGCTTCGTCGACACGCCGGCCAACTACTCGGGCCTGCCGATCATCGACTCGTCGGTGGCCCAGATCCCCAAGTGGACCATGTCGGCCTCGGCCAACTATCGCCGCCCGATCACCACCGACATCGACGGATTCGTGAACGTCACCTACTCGGGCCAGAGGGGCGGGGTGCAGGACACGATCACGCCCACCGCGCCGCGGGTGGACCTCAGCGACCTGGACGTCATGAGCCTGCGGACCGGCGTGCAGGTGAAGCGCCTGGAGCTGGCGGTGTTCGTCCAGAACCTGACCAACGAGCGCGAGGTGCTGCTGAACCTGCAGACCAACGGGGTGCAGACCGCGCTACGCTACAACCAGCCGCGCACCTTCGGCGCCAACGTCATCTACCGCTGGTAGGGGCGGGCGTGGAGAACGGCATGGGCGCGTCGCGCCGAGGGGTGCTGGTCGGCGCCGGGGTCCTGGCGGCGGCCGGGTCCGCGGCGAACGCCGCCCCCGCACCACCGGCGGCCGACGCCGTGTCGCTGCAAGGCGTTCTCGAACGCTTCGCGGGCTTCGGCGTGAAGGCCTCGGGCGGGCCGGGCGACACGGCCAGCGGCGCGTGGCTGGAGGGTGAGGTCACCGCCCTCGGCTTCCGCTGCGAGCGCCAGGCGTTCGATGTGCCCTATGCGGACGCCCGCACCGCCACCCTTTCGGTGAGCGGCCACAGCGCGGTCGTCTTCCCGCAAGCCATCGTCAGGACGACCGGCCCGGCTGGTCTGACAGGCCCGCTGCGGCCGGTGAGCGTCCCCGGCAGCCTCGAGGGCGCCATTGCGCTGGTGGTGCTGCCCTACAAGCGCTGGGGCTTCCTGGGGGACGCCGACGCCGCGCGGCCTCTCGTCGATGCGTTTGCGCGTGGCGCGATCGGCGCGGTATTGGTCACCACAGGCCCCACCGGCGAGGCGATCGCGCTGAACGTCAGCGCCACGCAACCCGGGTTCCGGAAGCCGGTGGTGATCCTGGCGCCGAAGGACGCCGCGCCGTTCGTCGCCGCGGCCCACGCCGGCCAGCCCGCGACCCTGATCGTCGACGCGGACGTGGGTCGCCGCCCGGCCTTCAACCTGGTCGCGCGCCTGAATCTGGGCGCGGCCAAGACCCTGATCGTCACCACGCCCCGGTCGGGCTGGTTCACCTGCGCCGCCGAGCGTGGGGCCGGCGTGGCGGTGTGGCTGTCGCTGGCCCGCTGGCTGGCCGCGGCCAAGCCCGGCGTGAACCTGGAGTTCGTCGCCACCAGCGGCCACGAGTACATCTACCTGGGCGGCGAAGAGTACCTGAAGCATCACGCGCCGAAGCCGGCGGACACCCGCATGTGGGTGCACATCGGCGCCAGCGCGGCCGCCCGCGACTGGCACGAGCTGGCCACCCTGCGCCCGCTGCCCAGCGCCGACGCCCAGCGCGTGCTGACCGCCACACCCGAGGTGATCGACGGCGTTCGGCGCGCCTTCAAGGGCCTGAGCGGCCTGGAAGCCGTCTATCCCGCCGACCGCGCCAACGCCGGCGGCGAGCTAGTCAATGTCATCGCGGCCGGCTACGCCCCGGCCATCGGCCTCTATGGCGGCCACCGCTTCTTCCACACGGCCGGCGACGACCTGCGCTGCGTGTCGGGTGAGCTGGTGGCGCCGGTCGCGGCGGCTTTCCGCACGGCCATCGCCGCGGCGCTGGCCTGATGTCCCAGCCGCATCCCGCCCCGCTGAAGGTCGCGCTCACCGCCTCGGCCGGCGCCGCCATCGAATGGTACGACTTCTTCATCTACGGGACCGCCGCGGCGCTGGTGTTCCCCAAGCTGTTCTTCCCGGCCGACCTGCCGCCGTTCGCCGCCCAGATCGCCGCCTTCGCCACCTTCGCGGTGGGCTTCTTCGCCCGTCCGGTCGGCGGCGCGGTGTTCGGCCACTTCGGCGACAGGGTCGGCCGCAAGCGGGCGCTGGTGGTGGCCCTGGTCACCATGGGCCTGGCCACCGCCGCCATCGGCCTCCTGCCGTCGTACGCCACCGCAGGCGCCGCCGCGCCGCTGATGCTGGTGGCGCTGCGTTTCATCCAGGGCTTCGCGGTCGGCGGGCAGTGGGGCGGGGCGGCGCTGCTGGCCATCGAGAGCGCGCCCGCCCACCGCCGCGGCTATTTCGGCAGCTTCGTGCAGATCGGCGTGCCGCTGGGCGTGCTGCTGGCCAATGTGGTCTTCCTGGTCATGGGCGCGGTGGTCGCGCCGCAGGCCTTCCTCGACTGGGGCTGGCGGATTCCGTTCCTGGTCAGCGTCCTGCTGGTGGCGATTGGCCTCTACGTGCAACTGCACCTGGAAGAATCCGCCGAGTTCGACGAGCAGGCCAGGGCGCCGGAGACGTCGGCTGGAAAGCCGGCGCGCTCACCCATCCTGGCGGTGTTCCGCGATCATCCACAGGCCCTGTTCCTGGCCGGCGGCGCCTTCATCGCCAACAACACCTGCTTCTACATCGCCATCACCTATGTCGTGGCCTACGGGACCACGACGCTGGGGTTGCCGAAGACCACGATGCTGGCGGCGGTGATGATCGGTAGTCTGATCATGGTCCCGGCCCTGATCCTGTGCGGCTGGGTCTCGGACCACTGGGGCCGCCGGGCGCCCTTCATGTGGGGCGCGGCGTTGTGCGGCCTCTTCGCCTTCGTCTTCTTCCCGCTGGTCGAGACGGGTTCGCCAGGGCTGATCGCGCTGGCGGTGAGCGTCTCGCTGATCCTGATCAGCCTGATGTACGGCCCCCAGGCGGCGCTGTTCGCCGAGCTGTTCCCGGTGGAGGTCCGCTATTCCGGCGCCTCGCTGGGCTACCAACTTGGCTCGGTGCTGGGCGGCGGTCTGGCGCCCATCATCGCCACCGCGCTGTTCGAGCGCTTCCAGTCCAGCACGCCGATCGCGGTCTATCTGGCCGCGACCTGCGCCGTGTCGCTGGCCTGCACGATCGCCCTCAGCCTCCGGGCGCAAAGGACGGTGGACGCATGATGGGATCCTGGGTTCTGGGCTCCACCCTGGCCATGGTGCTGGGCGTGGGCGCCGCGTCGGCGCGGCCGGCGCCGGTGATCGAGACGCCCGCGGGCGCCCTGCGCGGCGAGGCGGTCGGGCAGGTGAACGCCTTCCGCGGCATCCCCTACGCCCAGCCGCCGCTCGGCGACCTGCGTTGGAAGCCGCCGGTCCCGCTGGCCCCCTGGCCCGGCGTCCGCGAGGCCCGGGACTTCGGCCCCGCCTGCCTGCAGATCGCCATGCCGGCCGGCTCGATCTACGGCCTGGAGCTGACCCGCTACAGCGAAGACTGCCTGACCCTGAACGTCTGGGCGCCGGCCGACGCCAAGGGCGCGGCGGTGATGGTCTGGATCCACGGCGGCGCGCACCGCATCGGGTCCAGCGCCGAGCCGATGTTCGACGGCGCCGCCCTGGCGCGCCGCGGGATCATCGTGGTCTCGATCAACTATCGCCTGGGCGTCCTGGGGCATCTGGCGCATCCGGCGCTGTCGGCCGAGAGCCCGGACGGTGTTTCGGGCAACTATGCCCTGCTGGACCAGATCGCGGCCCTGGCCTGGGTGAAGGACAATATCGCGGCCTTCGGCGGCGATCCGGCCAAGGTCACCGTCGCCGGCGAGTCCGCCGGGGCCACCAGCGTCTACTACCTGATGGCCGCGCCCAAGGCCCGGGGCCTGTTCGCCCGCGCCATCGCCCAGAGCGGCAGCTTCATCTCCACGCCCGAGCTGAAGGCGCGCCGGTTCGGCGAGACGCCGGCCGAGACCATCGGCGTGGACCTGGCCGCCAAGCTGGGCGCCCCGGACCTCGCCGCCCTGCGCAGCCTGGACGCCGCCGACCTGGTCCAGCGGTCCGCCGCGGCCGGCTATCTGCCCTGGTACACCGTGGACGGTCACGTGCTGCCGGCGCCGCTGGTCGAGGTGTTCGAACGCGGTGAACAGGCGCCCGTGCCGCTGCTGGCCGGGTTCAACGAGGGCGACATCCGCACGCTGCTGCGGTTTGCCCCGGCCGAGATGCCGAAGACCTCGGCCATCTACGAGGCCGAGATCCGCGCCCGCTATGGCGACCTCGCCGACGAATTCCTGCGGCTCTATCCCCCAACCGACGTGCGCGAGAGCGTGCTGGCCGCCGTGCGCGACCAGGTGTTCGGCTGGTCCACCGAGCGCGCCGTCCGCCAGCAGACCCGCATCGGCCAGCCGGCCTATTCCTATTTCTTCGACCACGGCTATCCGGCGGCCGAAGCCAGGAACCTGCACGCCTTCCACGCCTCGGAGATTCCCTTCGTCCTCGGCACGCACGATCGCACCGTGGCGCTCTGGCCGAAGGTGGAAGCCACGGGCGCGCAGGGCGATCTGACCGAGGCCATGCAGGCCTATTGGGTGGCGTTCGTGCAGACCGGGCTTCCGGCGCCTGGCGGCCAGCCGGCCTGGCCAGCCTACGGCGAGACCCGGGCCTACATGGCCTTCGAGGACGCGCCGCGCCCGCGCGCCGACCTGATGCCCGGCATGTTCGAGCTGAACGAAGAGGTCGTCCGCCGCCGCCGTGCTGAGGGCGACACCCCCTGGAACTGGAACGTCGGCGTCGTCTCGCCGCCGGTGCCGCCTAAACCTTCGGAGTCCCGATGATCGACGGAGCCATGCAGCCCTTTGCGCTGACGCTCGACCAGTTCCTGACTCACGCCGCCAAGTGGCGGCCCACGTCGGAAGTGGTGACCGCACGCGAGGGCGGCGCCATCGACCGGGTCACCTACGCCGACCTCAAGGTCCGCAGCCAGCGGATCTCGGCGGTGCTGGCCGGGCTGGGTGTCGGGGTCGGCGACAAGGTGGCCACCCTGGCCTGGAACAGCCAGGCGCACGTCGAGGCCTGGTTCGCGATCATGGGCATGGGCGCGGTCTGCCACACCCTGAACCTGCGCCTGACCGCCGAGCATCTGTCGGCCATGGTCGAGCGGTCGGGCGCCCGTATCGCCATCGTCAGCGCCGACCTACTGGGCTTGGCGCGCCAGATCGCCGAGCGCGTGCCGCAGGACCTCAAGTTGCTGGTGATCGACGGGCCAGCGGAGGAGGGCGCCGAGGCCCTGGAACCGCTGATCGTGGATGCGCCTGACGGCTACGCCTGGGGCGGCTTCGACGAGACCGCGCCCTGCGGCCTGTGCTTCACCTCAGGCACCACCGGTGCGCCCAAGGGCGTGACCTACACCCACCGCGCCAGCTTCCTGCACACTATGCGCCTGCTGCAGGTGGACAGCGTCGCGCTGTCCGGCGCCGACGCGGTGCTGGCCATGGTGCCGATGTTCCACGCCAACGCCTGGGGCCTGCCGTTCGCCGCGCCGGCGGTGGGGGTCAAGCTGGTGCTGCCGGGCCGCAACGCGGATGGGGCCAGCCTGGCGCGGCTGATCCGGGCCGAGGGCGTCACCGTGGCGGTGGGCGTACCCACCGTCTGGCTGGGCCTGCTGGAGCACCTGGAGAAGACCGGCGAGACCGTCCCGACGCTGAAGCGGATCCTGGTCGGCGGCGCACCGACCCCCCCGGCGATGATGGCCCGCCTCGAAGAGAACCTGGGCGTCACCGTCCAGACCAGCTGGGGCATGACCGAGCTGTCGCCCGTCGGCACCCTGGCCCCGCTCAGCGCCCCTCGCTCCCCGGCCCAGTCCGGCCGCGTGGCCGTGGGCGTCGACCTGATGGTGGCCGACGCCGAGGGCCAGCCGCTGGCCGAGCAGCGCAACACCGAGGGTCATCTGCACGTGCGTGGGGCGGCGGTGATCGACCGCTACTTCGGCGAGACCAAGCCGGCCACCAATGCCGACGGCTGGTTCGCCACCGGCGACCTCGCCCGCATCGACGAGGCGGGCAACCTGGCCATCACCGGCCGCGCCAAGGACCTGATCAAGTCGGGCGGCGAATGGATCAACCCGGCCGAGATCGAGGCCATCGTCGCCGCCATGCCGGAGGTCGCTCTGGCCGCCGTCATCGGCCGGTCGGACCCCAAGTGGGGCGAACGGCCAATGTTGTTGGTCGAGCTTCGCGATCCCGCCGTCGCCGACGCGGACCTGCTGGCGTCGCTGAAGGGCAAGGTCGCCAACTGGTGGATCCCGGACCGGGTCGTGCGGCTGGGCAGCATGCCCCTGGCCGGCACCGGCAAGATCGACAAGCTGCGCCTGCGCGCGCAGTTCGCCGCGGCCTGACGCACCCAAATTTCGAGCAAAGTGAGTGAGATGAGCGAGCAAGCGAAGGTTCTGAACGGTCGGGTCGCGATCGTCACCGGCTCCGGCGGCGGCCTGGGCCGGGCGCACGCCCTCTACCTGGCGTCCAAGGGCGCCAAGGTGGTGGTCAACGACCTGTCGCAGGCCGCGGCCGATGGCGTGGCCGGAGAGATCCAGGCGGCGGGCGGCGACGCGATCGCCGTCGCCGCCTCGGTCACCGACGAGGCGGGCGTCGCGGCCATGGTCGAGCGCGCGTTGGCGACCTGGGGCCGGGTCGACATCCTCGTGAACAACGCCGGCATCCTGCGCGACAAGAGCTTCGCCAAGATGACCATGGACGACTTCCGCCTGGTGGTGGACGTGCACCTGATCGGCGCGGCCATCTGCTGCAAGGCGGTGTGGGACACCATGCGCGCCCAGGGCTATGGCCGCATCGTCATGACCACCTCGTCGTCGGGCCTGTACGGCAACTTCGGCCAGGCGAATTATGGCGCCGCCAAGATGGCGCTGGTGGGCCTGATGCAGACCCTGGCCATCGAGGGGGCGAAGTCCAACATCCGGGTCAATTCCCTGGCGCCCACGGCGGCGACCCAGATGACCCACGGCGTGCTGTCCGACGAGAGTCTTCGCTGCCTGGAGCCGGCCCTGGTCAGCCCCGGCCTGCTGGCGCTGGTGGGCGAGGACGCGCCGACGCGGGCGATCCTGTGCGCGGGCGCCGGCAACTTCGCCGCCGCGCACGTCACCCTGACCGACGGGGTCTATGTGGGCGACGCGGCCGATGCCGGTGAGCGCCTGGCCGCTAACTGGGGCCGGGCCGCCGACCGCAGCGTCGAGATCGTGCCGGACTACGGCTTCACCCAGGCCGAACGTGAGCTGGCCAAGGCGGGCTTCGGCGGCGCGCCCGCCGTGCTGCGCTAGGGCCAGGCGGATGATCGAGCTCTATCACTGCCACGACGCGCGCTCGTTCCGCGCGCTGTGGGCCCTGGAGGAGTTGGGGCTCGACTACCGCCTGCACGTGCTGCCGTTCCCGCCCCGGGTTCTCCAGCCGGAATACCTGGCGCAGAACCCGCTGGGCACCATCCCGCTGCTGGTCGACGGCGACGTGCGGATGACCGAGTCCGCGGCGATCCCGCAGTATCTCGCCACCCGCTACGGGCCGACGCCGTTGGCGGTGACGCCGGACGAGCCGGACTACGCGCTCTGGCTGGACTGGCTGCACCGCGGCGAGGCGACCTTCACCTTCCCGCTGACGATCGTGCTGCGCTACAGCCAGCTCGAGCCCCAGCCGCGCCGGCTGCAGCAGGCCGCCGACGACTACGCCCAGTGGTTCTTCTCGCGCCTGCGCCACCTGACCCGCGCCCTGGCCGACCGCGAATGGCTGTGCGCCGGCCGCTTCACCATGGCCGACATCAGCGTCGGCTATGCGCTGCTGTTCGCGCGGACCTTGAACCTGGAGCACCGGTTCAGCCCTGAGATCGCGGCCTACTGGGATCGCCTCAGCACCCGCCCGGCCTTCCTGGCCGCCCAGGCGGCCCAGGTCGCCTAGTCCAGATAGGCCCGCATCAGGGCCTTGGCGGTCGTCGCCAGGGAGCGCACGGGTCCGGACTCCTGCAGGGTGACGCGCGCGACGTGGCCGCCCTCCAGCACCATCAGCAGCGAGTCCGCGAGCCCGGTGTCCGTCGCCCCGGCGGCGGCGGCCATCTCGACCAGCCGGCGGTGCATCTCGCGCTTGTGCTCGACCGCCACCAGCCGGGCCGGGTGGTCGGGCTCGTGCAGCTCCAGCGCGGCGTTCGACAGGGCGCAGCCGTGGGTCTCTTCGCAGGTCTTGTTGGCGAAGCCCTCGAACAGGGCCTCTAGCTGCTTGCGCGGATCGCCGGGGTAGGGGGCGGTGACCTCGTCCCACCAGGCCAGGCCATCGCGCGACTGCTCGCGCAGGCACTCGGCCACCAGCTCGTCCTTGGACGGGAAGTTCCGGTACAGCGTCATCTTGGTGGCGCCGGCCTCGGCGGCGATCGTCTCGACCCCCACCGCCCGGATGCCGCGCTCGTAGAACAGCTCGCGCGCCGTATCGAAGATCCGGTCGCGCGCCGACTTCTTGGTCAGCGCGGCGGGATCCCCCGTCCGGCTGCGGTCAGCTTCCATCCCCATTTTTCTTCGTTGTCCCTTCCTTGACGTGAGAGTGACCGGTCAGTATCTATCGGAGCACGATGATACCGAACGGTCTCGTCACATTTTCAATGTGCGCCTAGGCGGCCCGGTTTTCAAGCACCGGTCCCTGCGGCGCAAAATCACCTTCCCGGAGATGGTCATGCGTGTGTGGACCCTGGCGCGGACGAGCGCCCTTCTGGCTCTTTCTCTTTTCATCGCGAGCTGCGGCGCCCAGGCCCAGGACAAGTCGGCCGAGCCGCCGCCGCCCGAGGTCACCACTGCCGCGGTGGTGACCCGCGACCTGCGGCCCTGGGACGAATTCACCGGCCGTCTCGAGGCCATCGACACCGTCCAGGTGCGGCCCCGCGTGGGCGGCTATGTGGACAGCGTGCGCTTCACCGAGGGTGCGGTGGTCCGCCAGGGCCAGGTGCTGTTCCAGATCGACCCGCGGCCGTTCCAGGC
>Ga0209026_1000904_pt1 | contig 15264 bp, 11 predicted proteins | sample AraplaCL_Col_mCL_FD_184262 | JGI IMG/M metagenome (GOLD analysis project Ga0209026, IMG submission 184262) | Arabidopsis root microbial communities from the University of North Carolina, USA - plate scrape CL_Col_mCL (SPAdes) (version 2) | ecosystem: Host-associated > Plants > Roots >... | reverse complement strand
AATGCCGGCAATGCCGCTTTTGTCGGTGCGTACAACAGGCGTTTTGGCTTTAAACGCTGCTGAATAGGCAGTCAGTTCATCCTCCAGCGCCTTGTATGGTCCGGGTATGGCCCAGGTAAATAAGGGGTCGTATCCATTGTAAAAATCGCTCACACTTTGAACAGACAGTTTCAAATTGGCGATCACCCCCATTGCCTCGGTAACCGATTCGAGGGTTAGGCCGCGTTCGGTTTTAAGTTTCTCCTCTAAAGTTTTGATCTGTTTGGTGATGTCCGAGTATTCTTTCGCCAGTTTATCAGCATCTAACTGATGGCCCCTGCTGCGCAGCTTTTCGGTAGCATAGATATTTGGCAGGAACGGGAACCAGGCTTTTACCTTTTCAAATTCTGCACCCTCTTTGGCAGATGTGCGCAGCTTTTCGGTCATATCCCGTTTAAACAGGATATAATCTGCCTTACATTCTTCGGACAGGCTGTTGAAGTTGAGTTTTTCCAGCCGGGCTAAATATTCGGTATACAAAGCCATCAATTTTTCTCGCCTTTCCGGCGAACCGATACCATCAACGGCAGCACCATTGGCACCCCCGCGCGGGGCCTGTACTTGTTGCGTTGCGGCGGTTCTTCCGCCCGTTGTATCGCGATTACCTCTTGCGGTGGTGTCGCGACTGTTCGCGGCCGTTCTTCCCCGGGTTGTATCTCGGTTAGCTGCATTACCGACATTTGGAGTAGCCGCCGCAGGTCTGTTTCCACCAGCAGGAGCCGCAGCGTTAGCACCGCCGCCGGCAGCATTTGCATTACCACCCGCCGCATTGGCCGCAGGCGTAGGTGTCCGGTTGATCATCGGCGTATAAAAACGCATCAGCGCGCGGTAATCGGCTGTGTAATTTAAGATGAGGTTGGGCATTTCCTGGCAGGGCACATAGTCGCCGGTTGATTGCGCGGATGCAGCCAGGCTGAACAGCATAAAACCACATAAGCACAGCGGCCATAATAGTAAACTTCTTTTCATAATTGTGATGGGTAACAGCATGATATAAAACAGCCCGGACTTGCGGCCCGGGCTGTTTTGGTATTTAATATTAATTCACCTTATCCAGATAGCTCGCCAGGCCCTCTATGGCTTTTGAGGCGATAGCTATTTGCTGTTCGGCCTCGTGCCAGTCGCGTTGCTCTATCGCTTCGCGGATACCCGGCATGGTTTTTACGCCATACCCGGTGTAAAAGCCCGGCGCGTAAATGGTATGCTTATACCACGGGCGGCGCGGCAAGCCTTCCTGCGAAAGCAGCATTTGCTCTGCACGATACAACTTTTCGTTCATTTCTTTATGCGCGCCAGGGGTGTTACTGGCTGCGGTCCATCTGTCGTTTAGTCGCGCTGCAGCAGCTTTCAGGTGCTCTATGGCAAGGTTCAGCGCGGTAAAATCAACCTTTGGTACTTCTGCTTTCGCTGTTGGCAGTTTTAGCTTCATGGCGGGGTTGGCAGCCAGTTTATAAGTGCCGTTGGCTACCAGCTCATTTTCATGGGCAGTGGTTTCGCGCATGGTGTTGGTGAGGTCGCTCAGTTCTTTATCGTAACGTTCGATGGTAGCCGAAAGGCTCCGGAAATCGAACGGTAAAACATCGGCATCGGCCAAACGCAATACAGCATGACCAACGGTTTTTGACAAAGCCTCGCAATAAACAAAGCCCGGATCTTTAAAGCGAACAAAATCGGCATACGAGTCGAAAATAGAGTGATATTCGCCACCCGAACCCTCGCCGCCATAGCCGAAATCTAATGTTGGGATACCTAAGTGCTGCAGGAATGAAGAATAATCTGAACCAGAACCCAAAGCGCCCAAACGGTTAGGGCCATTGCCGGCTGCCGCACCACCGCGACCGCCACGTCCACCGCCACTGCTGGCCTGCTGACGTGCTTTGCGGCGCTCATTAACGGTTACGCCGGTTTCCGGATCGATCACGCTGTTGCCAATTTCATCGGCAAAGGTTTCCAAAGCATGCGAACCGCTGGCGCTCATAAATCCTTTTGAAATATCGTCGCTGTTGATATATACCACTGCTTTTTCCTGTAGTTCTTTCGCATGGTCCTCAGCAAATTCGGTACTGCCAATCAGTCCCGGCTCTTCGCCGTCCCAGGCGCAATAAACAATAGTACGTTTTGGTCTCCAACCGGTTTTTAACAATTCGCCCAAACCTTTGGCCTCTTCCACCAGTGCAGATTGTCCGCTCAGCGGATCATCGGCACCATTCACCCAGCCATCGTGGTGGTTACCGCGAATAACCCACTCATCCGGAAACTCCGAACCTTTTATAGTAGCCACCACGTCGTAGGCGGTCACCATGTTCCAGTTAAAGGCCAATTTTAAATGCACCTTGGTAGAGCCGGGACCCACGTGGTAGGTGATTGGCAAACCACCGCGCCAATCGGCAGGAGCAACAGGGCCTTCCAAAGCAGCTAATAATGGTTTGGCATCGTGGTAGCTTATTGGCAATACCGGTATTTTTAAAATGGTCGGTGCGTCTTTTCTGTCCAGGCGTTTAGCATTGGCCGTAGCGCCTACGTTTGGTGTTAGCGGGTCGCCCGGGTAGATCACCATATCCATTACCGAGCCACGTTGAACGCCATATTCGTTTTTGAAGGCACCTTTAGGATATACATCGCCTTGCGCATAGCCATCATCCGCCGGATCAGAATAAATGATACAGCCAATAGCGCCATGCTCATAAGCAACTTTTGGTTTGATACCGCGCCATGACTTGCCGTATTTGGCGATCACGATTTTACCTTTAACATCTATACCCATATCGGCGAGTTTATCGTAATCTTCGGGCAGGCCGTAGTTTACAAAAACCAGCTTGCCGGTTACATCGCCATCGGCGCTCCAGGCGTTGTAGGTAGGTAATTGGTTAGCCTGGTTGGAGGTAGCGTCTTCCTTAACCGGCAGTTCGCGCAGTAGCGCGGTATATTTTGTCGGGCCGGTCATTTCCAGCACGCGTGTTTTTGGTGTAGGCATTAAAACCTGGTAGGTTTCAAGCTTTGCATCCAGGCCGTAACTCTTAAACTTGGCCAATATCTTTTCGGCCACTGCCTTGCTGCCCGGCGAACCCAGGCTATGCGGATAAGCAGAAAGTTCTTTCAGCGTACTGCCGATGTGCGATGCGCTTAATTTGCTGTCAAATTCTTTTTCGAGCTTGATCTGTTTCTGTGCCGATTGTTCGGAAAAACCGGTGATCTTTTGTGCACTGGCGCCCATGGCACAGGCCAATAACGCAAGCGTGGTGATTTTTTTATTCATTGGAGTCAGTTTGTGATGCTGAAATTAACGTTTATCGCCTACAAATGCAAAATTGTGCCGTTTGCTATTAATGCATATCTTTAAAAACTAACTTAACCTCCATGAAAAAAACGCTGTTAATATTAACTGTACTTTTTATCCCAACGCTGATGATGGCGCAGAAGGCGCAAAATCCGTCAACTGCTATTCCGGGAATGGCTTATATCAGGTCGGCTGATTTAAAGCGCGATATTTTTGATATTGCCAGCGATGCTTATCGTGGCAGAAGGGCGGGAACCTTAGATGAATTACGCGCTGCAGCCTGGGTAGCTCAAAAAGCACAGCAGGCCGGTCTGAAACCCGCGGGCGATGACGGCACCTGGTTCCAGTATTTTAATATTCACCGCACACGCGTAAATAACCGCAGCACCTTTATGGTGAACGGGCAGCAGCTGCACTTGTTTAAACAAGTATGGTTAACCCAACCTGTGGCCGCTCATATTGGCGGACCGGTTACCTGGCTTAACAGTATGAGCGATACCTCGGGCGATTTGCGCGGAAAGATCGTTGCGTTAAAAATTGTACCGCCGACCCCGATGCCTTTAACCAGTACCAGCTTATGGCAATACCGTTATGCTTCATCAGCAATACGCCAGCAAAGCACCGTATTGCGCAGAAAAGGTGCCACAGCAGTAATTTTTGAGGCCGATGATGCCACTGAAAGTTTGCTGGCTTTTATCGGCTTTAATTATGAGTCGGGACAATATACTATTGACGCACCCGCAAATAATAATCGCGCGGCGGTTGCTGCAATGCCGATTTTCCTCGTCAAAAAAGGCGCAGCAGAAATGCTAAAACAAGCCGGCGCGATGGTAAAGGCTGATTTTGATATCGACCGGTTTGATTATCCATCCGTAAATGTAGTAGCTAAAGCCGAGGGTACCGATCCTCAACTAAAAAAGGAATATGTGTTATACAGCGGTCACCATGACCATGACGGCGTGGGCAATCCCGTTGGGCAGGATTCTATCTGGAACGGTGCCGACGACAATGCTTCGGTAACGGTAGGTATGCTGGCTATTGGCAGGGCATGGGCGGCAAAGCCTGGCAAACGCTCGGCATTGTTTGTTTGGCACGGAGCCGAAGAGCGCGGATTATTGGGCTCTAAGTGGTATGTGGCGCATCCAACGGTAAATAAAAGTGATATTGTTGCGGTATTGAACGGCGATATGATCGGCAGGAATTCTGTTGATTCGGCAGCTTTGCTGGGCAGTTTGCCGCCGCATAAAAATTCATCAGTTTTGGTGGATGATGCCATGCTGGCCAATGCCAGGGTTACGCATTTTAAAGTTGATTTTTCGTGGGATGATCCCAAACAGCCCGAGGGTTGGTATTTCCGCAGCGACCATGCGCCATACGCGGCTGCCGGCATTCCATCGATATTCTTTACCTCGTTGCTGCATCCTGATTATCATACACCAAAAGACGAACCGGCTGGCATCAGCATAGAAAAGCTAACCAAAATGACGCAGTGGATGTACGCTACCGGCTGGGCGGTTTCGCAAGCGGCCGAGCGGCCGCCGCTGGATAAGAAATAAAACCAAGCACAATTTTTGTTGTTGACAACCAATAGTATTTCGAATAAATCCGATAGATCATTGCATGAAGCACCTTCGCTATTTATTTTTTTTAGCCCCTATAGCCATCATCGCTGCGTGTTCGCCAAAGGTGACCAACGCCGTTAAGCCGCCGGATAACGGGCAGCTAAAACCCATCGTAGTATCCGACCCGAACATGAAGCCTATGGTAGTGGTTGTTCCTGGTCCATACGCACATACTGATAGCGTTTATACTACAAAAACAGATTCGTTATTGGGATTAGCCCGCTTACAAAAGCCGGCGATACTAATTGACACTGCAGGAATGAGTATCCCATCTAACTGGGTGGGTACCGTAAATTTCGGCATACGTAAGCCAAATTTCGTTATCCTCCATTTTACCGGGCAGGATTCGGTGCAGCAAACTTTGCGAACGTTTACCTTAGCCGGTCCGCAAACCAGCGCGCACTATGTAATTGCCAAAGACGGTAAGATCTACCATATGGTGAATGATTACCTGCGTGCCAATCATGCGGGCGTAGGCAAATGGGGAAGCGTGATCGACATGAACAGCTGCTCGTTGGGCATCGAGATAGACAATAACGGCACCGAGCCTTATACAGATGCAGAGATTAAGAGCCTGTTGATACTGCTTGATTACCTGAAAAAAACCTACAATATACCACAAGCCAATTTCATTGGCCACCAGGATTTTGCACCAAAGCGCAAACCTGATCCCGGGCCACTTTTCCCATGGAAAACGCTGTCTCAGCATGGTTTTGGCTATTGGTCCGATGATCTGCTGGATACCATTCCGCCTAATTTTGATCCAACAATAGCCTTACGTTTGATAGGTTATGATACACGTGATCTAAACGCCGCCATAATTGCCTTTAAACGACACTTTATTCAAACAGATCTATCGCCTATGCTAAGGCCTGAGGACTTGCTGGTGCTATACGATCTGAGTAAAAAGTATTAGGCTGACGGTTGGCAGTTTAATCATGCCCGGTGCCTTCCCATTTTAGTTTTAAATAAACCTAAATGCTATTCATCATTTGGATAGCCCGGTTACTGCGCAAAAATACCCGCGGCCACACTGTTTTTCTGTTTTTTTGATGATGATCTGCTAAAGGAGCAACCCCTTCTTTCGCTACCTGATTTATCGCTGTTGTGAGTATTGGCACCAGTTCGGTAGAAATTTTTAATTTAATGTTAATTTGAGTAAACAACAACGAAAATTATGTGTTGTCTTTTTAACAGCATATGAAAAGGTTGAGCGTCATCTTCATGGTTTTACTCACTTGTGCGGCTTATGGACAAAAGGCGCACCGTGCGCCTAAATTCGCTATTGATTCTGCCGATTGGATCACTGATGATCTGGAGGGAAGCCTTACGTTCTATAAAAATCAAACTAAAGAAACTTCATTGAAGGATAAGACTTTCGCCGATTTTGGTATTTACGCCGCAATGGGTAAATACAGCATTAACAAAGATACGTTGGTGATTACTCACGAATATGATGATAACGACAAACAACACCAGGTAGAACGTTTTAAATTTTTGGTTAAGCACCTGGACAAGCAAAAATTAGTTTTACAGCCAATTGTTAATTTTTCGAGACAAAAATTGAGCGAAGAGGGCATTGACAGCCTGGCCTTTACTGATTTTGCAGGCAGGCCCCGCAGACAGGAGCCCGAATATCATTTTGAAAACCTGCAATATGCCGGGGACAGATCGTTCAAATTTAAGCAGCTTTCATTTAAGCCGGCACCGGGTTTAACTGTACAAATAGATAACACCGGGGTTTATTATTTAAGGGGCGAAAATCCCTTAGACAGCCTTCATTATGGATTTTTTAAGGGTGTGCTAAACGGCGACCAATTGGATACACTTAATAATTTATTGCAGAAAAGCCAGATAAGGAAAATGAGGGATTGGCCGAATGGCCGCTTTGCCGATAACGGTGACGAGTATGAACTGGCCGTTGATTACGATAACGGTGAGTTGACGGTAAAAACCGATGTATGGCCAATATGCACCCACGATCTTTTGATGTTTTTAAAACAGTCGTACCAAAAAATAGGGCTGGAGCCAATTTATTTGAATAAGAATGTTGGCAATAAGAGGCTGCTTGCAAGGCCCATGTCGGCCCGCGCAAATATAGATTAATAATGAGTCCTCAAACCGGGGGCTACTTTTTCACCCAACCATCTTTCAAAGTCACGGTGCGGTTAAATACCAGCTTATCGGCGGTCGAGTAGTTTTTATCTAAGGTAAAATACCCTTTACGGATAAATTGATAGCCCTTGCCCGGAACAGCGTTTAACAGATCGGGTTCCACATAAGCGGTCTCAATAATGTGTAAACTATCCGGATTGATATAGTCTTTAAAATCGCCATCCTCATTAGACGGATCTTCCACACGGAACAGACGGTCATACAAACGTACCTCGGCGGTTTTAGCATGTGGAACACTTACCCAATGGATAGTGCCTTTTACTACCAAACCGCTGGTGTCATCGCCAGATTTCGAGTTTTCGATGTATGAGCAATAAATCTCGGTCACGTTGCCGTCGGCATCTTTTTTAAAGTCGTCGCATTTAACAATATAGGCATTCTTTAAACGTACCATATTACCTACCGCCAGGCGGAAGAATTTTTTTGGCGGATCTTCCATAAAGTCTTCGCGCTCAATCCATAGCTCACGGCTAAACGGTATGTCCCTGCCACCTTCGCCACCCTCTACTTCCGGGTTGTTTTCGCCATGCATGGTTTCGGTTTTTCCTTCCGGGTAGTTGGTGATGATCATTTTGATCGGATCTAAAACTGCCATGCGGCGCCATGCGGTTTTATTTAAGTCCTCGCGAATGCAGAACTCCAGCAGGCTCATGTCTATCATGTTATCGCGCTTAGCCACGCCAATGCGGTCACAAAATTCACGAATGGATGCCGGGGTATAACCGCGGCGGCGGAAACCACTAATGGTAGGCATTCGCGGGTCGTCCCAGCCGTCAACATGTTTATCTACTACCAGCTGCAAAAGCTTGCGTTTGCTCATCACCGTGTAGGTCATGTTCAGGCGTGCAAACTCATATTGTTTGGATGGGAAAATCCCCAATTCTTCTATAAACAGGTCATAAAGCGGACGATGCGGCACAAACTCCAGCGTACAGATAGAGTGTGTGATCTCCTCGATAGCATCCGATTGCCCGTGAGCAAAATCATACATGGGGTAGATGCACCACTTATCGCCGGTTCGGTGATGATGCGCGTGCTTGATGCGATAGATCAGCGGATCGCGCAGCAGCATATTTGGCGATGCAAGGTCTATCTTGGCACGCAGTACTTTGGCGCCGTCGGGATATTTACCATCCTTCATGTCGGCAAACAACTGCAGGTTCTCTTCAACCGTGCGGCTGCGGTATTGGTTAGGCGTGCCGGGTTCGGTTGGCGTGCCTTTTTGCGCAGCTATTTCTTCGGCGGTACTGTCATCCACATAGGCAAGGCCCTTTTTTATCAGGTCGCACGCAAACTCGTACAGCTTATCAAAGTAATCAGAAGCATAAAACTCGTTGGCCCATTCAAAACCCAGCCATTTTACGTCTTCCTTAATGCTGTCAACATATTCAACATCTTCTTTAACGGGGTTAGTATCATCAAAGCGAAGATTGGTTTTGCCGTTGTATCTTATAGCTAAACCAAAATTCAGGCAAATAGATTTGGCATGGCCAATATGCAGGTAACCATTCGGCTCGGGCGGGAAACGGGTTAAAACCCTGCCGCCGTGCACGTTTTTGCTGATATCCTCTTCAACTATTTCCTCTATAAAATTTAATGATCTTTCCTCGCTCATAGTTGGGCAAAAGTAATAAAATTTAGAGTGCTGTGACCAAGTTGCTAATGGCGCTTTTATTAATATTATATTATGGATAAATTTTTAAGGTCAATCCTGAAATATTTTTAGATATTGAACGAAATAAAATGGCCACCGGCAGCTTTGACGATATCAATAAGATTCCGCCGAATTTTACAATGTCCGGTTGGCAACAAATATTTGCCGTTTTCGTAATAGTTGCCTGATCTGTTTTAGCTAATCCGTGTTTTCAAGCTCATGCTTTATACCCTGCAAAATTGCGGAGATGTGATGCTTTTACCCCTATTTAAATGATTGATTAAATTATGAATAACCTGCTGTTAGCATATGAAACATTTATTCGCCGAAGATTACATCATTCAACAGAAAGCGATGAGCGCGATCTAAGGTATTGGCAAAACCAATTATTTTGCAGCTTCCTAGTTTATTGTCTTCCTATTAGTTTGATAGCAGTACTGCCAGGGGTTTATATTGCCGTGAAAGACGGGGCGGTTATAATAGCAACCGTTGATGTGTTTTGCTTCACTTTGGTAGCTTTGGCAACTTTTTGGCCGATGCTTGCACTACGAAACCGAAAGATATTGGTTGTCGGCGTTTTTTATTTCCTGGCTGTTTTTCTGGTTAACACGCTGGGATATTTTGGTCCGGGAGTTTTTTACCTGTTTTTTATTACCGTATTGGCAGCACTGATATTTCCGGTACGGTATGCTTACCTATCGGTGTTGGTTAACATATTGGTGTTGCTGCTATTTGCACTTATCATCAACTTTAAGTTTTATCCGTCGGCGTTAGTTAACCAATACACCGTAGGTAAATGGATAGCCTTTAGCGCTAATCTGATATTCGCCAGCCTGATAGTGGTACTGTTAATTGACAAAATATTTAAAGGATTACAGTTAACCATATCTAACAAAACTAACCTGCAGGAACGCTATCAACTAATTTTTGATAGAAGCCCGCTGCCTATGTGGTTGTTTGATACAGACACCTTTATCTTTTTGGATGTAAACGAGGCTGCTATAAGGCATTATGGATATACCAAAGCAGAGTTTTTATCAATGACCATAATGGACATCCGCTACTCTGAAGATATTCCTCAAACTAAGGAAGTAGTAAAAGCCAATACGCTATCAGGCGAGTTTTTTGGCGGAACCTCGCAGCATTTGAAGAAAAACGGCGACGCTATATATGTAAAGGTAGAAAGTAACCTGTTGTTGTTAGATAAGCGTTCGGTGCGCCTGGTGCTGGCGACCGACATTACCACCCAGGTTGAGCACCAACTGGAAGTATTTAACGTAAATCTTAGAGTTAAAGAATCCGAAGCTAATTTACGAGCCATCTTTGACAGCGCTATTGATGGATTTGTATTGCTCGATGGGAAGGGGTGCATTAAGCTCTTTAACGACAAGGCTTTAAATGCCATGAGGTTTAATAAGGGACGAGCCCCCTTCGAAATTGGGCGCAGTATCTTTGATTTTATTGAACCGCCAAGGTTATCTTATTTTAAAGAAATAATAAAAAAGGTTTATACCGGCGAGACAGTTGATTATGATCGGATGTTTCGTGATAACGGCCAGATAAGCTGGATAAGGTACACCCTTACGCCGGTTAAAGACGGACAAAATATTGCCGGGGTATGCATTACCGGAAGAGATGTTACCGCAAGGAAATTATACCTGCGGTCGGTAGAAGAACAAAACAGGGTTTTTAGAGAGATATCCTGGGTGCAATCACACCTGGTGCGTGCGCCACTGGCCCGCATCATGGGTTTGGTGCCTTTGGTGAGCCAGGAAATAGATGAGGCCGAAAGGTCAAAAATTCTGGAATATCTTAACATATCCGTTGCTGAGTTGGACAGTGTGATTAAAGAAATAACACAAAAATCAACCAATATAATAGACAAATATCCGCACCTGGGAGAGATGGAATAGCGGACATAATAATATCAGGCCTATTATTTGTTATTTTTACGGCACCAATTTCACCACCATCATGACATTCCAAAACCTGCTTATTGAGCAAAAAAACCGCATTCAGATCATTACCATTAATCGCGAAAGCAAGTTAAACGCCTTAAATAAAGATACGCTTGCCGAACTGCACCAGGCGCTGACCGCTGCGTTTGCTGACGACAATACCGGTGGTTTGATCATTACCGGCGCCGGGCAAAAAGCCTTTGTTGCCGGGGCAGATATCTCCGAATTTGTGGGTTTGAATGTTAACGGAGGGCATGATCTTTCTAAGAGCAATCATGAGCGCGTTTTTAATTTAATTGCCAATGCCGCTAAACCGGTTATTGCCGCTGTAAATGGTTTCGCGTTAGGCGGAGGATTGGAACTGGCAATGGCCTGTCATATCCGCATTGCTTCAGAAAATGCGAAAATGGGGTTGCCCGAAGTTACCTTAGGATTGATTCCGGGGTATGGTGGTACACAACGTTTAACTGCTTTGGTAGGCAGAGGCAAAGCCTTAGAAATGATCATGACGGCCGATATGATCACTGCGGCCGACGCGCTGCAATTTGGTTTGGTAAACCATGTTGTTTCTTCTGGTGAGTTAATGTCAAAGGCCGAAGAAATGATGACCAAAATCTTGTCACGCGCGCCGCTGGCCATTGCGGCCGCTATTAAAAGTGTAAATGCTTCTTCTACCCCAAATGGTTACGAAACCGAGATAAAACAATTTGCCAGTTGCTTCGGAACGGAAGATTTTAAAGAAGGTGTAGACGCATTCCTCAACAAGCGAAAAGCCGAATTCCGCGGCGTATAAGCAGTTTTCTGACACAAATCTGACCAAATAACCCAATTGGTCAAAAAATAAATAGCTGTTAATCAATCGATTGAATAATCGTGACATTTGGATGAAAATAGTGTTGTGTTTGGTGCTTTACTTTGCCCCGTGTTTAAAACAAAACATTAAAAACAACACAACATTAATCATGAAAAATCTATTCAAAATTTCAGCATTAGTTTTAGCATTTGGCGCAATTACTTATAGCGCATCAGCACAAACCAAAACATCTTCATCATCAGATAACGTACGTTTCAGTGTTGGCGTAGATGCGGGTATTCCAACCGGCAACCTTAATAACCTGTACAACTGGAACATTGGTGGTTCGGCACAAGTAGACATTCCGTTGGTAAGCCAGTTAGACCTAACCGTTAACGCAGGTTATAACAGCATCCAGGGTAAAACCATTGCAGGTGTTACAGCAACAAACATTCAGCTGTTGCCGGTTAAAGCTGGTTTAAAATTCTTCCCGGTTACTCACTTCTATATTCAAGGTGAGGCAGGTGCAGCATTTTCTTTAAACAAAAAAGATGTAGGGTTTACTAATTCTGCCGCGTTTATTTACGCACCACAAGTTGGTTACCAATTTGCCCTGGGCGGTAGCAACGTACTTGATGCTGGTGTGCGTTATGAAGCAAGCACTAAATTTAACGACAACTTTAGCAATAGCACTGTTAACTTCTTTGCTTTGCGCGTTGCCTATGGCTTTTAAGTTACCACAACAATTGCAAAATGGAAGGGCTGCCCGCAAGGCGGCCTTTTTCTTTTTAACCGTGCGATGAAAGAGTAGCGTAATTTTGGTATTATTGCGCCTTTTACAACGGATACTGTTAATTTTAGTTAAAAATATCCCGAAATTGATTAATGCGGTTAGCTTTGCTGGCGAAAGCCCTTTTTCTGCATTAAAAATAAACTGATATATACGATGTTTAAGCCTGCGCGCGTTAACTCGATGATTTTGAAGATAAAAATGAAAGTTACCCTTTACCCGCTGCTTTGTTTCCTGTTGGTTTTAGTATTTGCCTCTAAAGTTTCGGCACAGGTGCCGCCAGATACTGCACGCTTGTCGTTTGGTGTCGACGCGGGTCTTCCTTCGGGAGACATCAGTTCGCGGTACGTAGCTATGTTGGGTTTTTCTGTCCGTTTTGATTTTCCTATCAGCCGCCACTCATACATCACCGGCGAAGGGGCCTACAACACCTTTTACCTTGGAGATGGTTCTACCACCACCCAGCAAGCCATTTTGAACGATCCGCTGCCGTTGCTGCAAACCGCGCCGTTTAAATTAGGTTATAAATACTTCCTGTTCGGTAAATTCTACGTACAGGGGCAGGTTGGTACTACTTTGTTGGTTAACAAAGCCGCGTTGTACGCTACTAACGGCTCGCCGTTTACCTGGTCGCCGGGGATGGGTATGGTGTTTGTATCAAAAAAACACAAATCAAGCTTTATAGATTCGGGCATTCGCTACGAAGCAGTTAACAGCTTTTATAACGACCACGACAAATACAGTTATTGGGCGTTCCACTTCTCGTATGGCTTTATGCTTTAATTTTCAATTGAAGTAAGCTGAAATTATACTTTACAAAAAATTTATAATTTTAGCATCTTTGTGTAAATTGACAGGCAAAACCATTTACCTGTTAAATAATCATTGCCGGTATGAAGAAGATACTCATCATAGATGATGAAGTTAATGTTGCATTATTACTTTCCAAGTTTTTAACGCGAAACGGATTTGATGTGTCTACTGCGTCGAGTGGTGCAAGTGGGTTAGAGCAATTAAAAGCGGGTAATTTTAACCTGGTGCTGTGCGATTACCGCCTTGAAGACACAGACGGCCGCGAAATGCTGCGCCAGATCAAGTCAAACTATCCGCAAACGGGTGTAATTATCATCACCGGCTACTCTGATATTAAAATGGCTGTGGAGCTCATTAAAATGGGCGCTTACGATTACATCACCAAGCCGCTATATCCAGACGAGATTTTAAACACCATCACTAAAGCCATTGAAACACACAATGCTTTGGTTGAGGGACAAGACGACGGCCCCTCGGCTAGCGCCGGGATAAATCGTAAACAAACAGTATCGGCGACGGCATCAGGGATGGTGATCGGCAGCAGCAAAGCCTCTAAGGAGCTTGCCCGCCAAATTGAATTAGTAGCTCCTACTAATTACAGCGTAATTATTTTAGGCGAAAGCGGTACCGGTAAAGAGGAAACCGCTAAAAGCATACACATGCACAGCCCGCGCCGTAACCAGCCATTTGTGGCGATGGATTGCGGATCGTTAACCAAAGAGTTGGCAGCCAGTGAGTTCTTCGGGCACGAAAAAGGCTCGTTTACCGGCGCATTTGCCACTAAGATAGGTCACTTTGAAATGGCTAACGGCGGCACGTTATTTTTAGATGAAGTGGGTAACCTGTCGTACGAAATACAGGCTGCGTTGCTGCGTACCGTGCAGGAGCGAAAAGTAAAGCGGATTGGCAGCACCAAAGAGATAGATCTGGATGTGCGCATTATTGTAGCAACTAACGAAAACCTGCAGGATGGCATTATGAAAGGCCGTTTCCGCGAGGATCTGTATCATCGCTTTAACGAGTTTAGCATTCATATGCCACCGCTGCGCGAACGTGGTCAGGATATTATGTTGCTGGCAGAGCATTTCTTAAAAATGTCCAATGCCGAGCTAAACCGTAATGTTACCAGTTTTTCGCCGGCAGTGGTAGAGTGTTTTATGAACTATCGCTGGCCGGGTAATATCCGCGAACTAAAAAATATTGTACGCCGCGCAGCGCTGATTGCCGAAAGCAACGAGATCACTACCAAAGCGCTTCCGCTGGAGATATCAAATTATAAAATACCTACGTTAGACTATTCTACCGCCGGTGATGTACCGGAAGTTCGCGAGCAGCGACATGACCTAAAAAATGCTGCTCTTGAAGCCGAATATGATACTATTTTGCGCGTATTGAAAGAGGTGAGTTATAACAAAACAAAAGCGGCAGAGATTTTGAAGATAGACCGTAAGACGCTTTATAATAAAATGAAGGCCATCAACTTGAAGTGATATGCCAACATCTCAAAAAGAAGACCCGGCCGAACGCCTGCGTACGGCAAGGCATGATATCCGTAATCAACTGTCGAACATTAATTTGTTAATTGAGCAGCTGAAATATGAAATGCAGAACGCCCCTGCCGATCAGCGTGATTGCCTGCATATGATCACAGACAGCATTGAAAAGATAGATTCGATCTTAAAAAGTACCGAGTAACAAAACCGCCTTAATAAAACATTTTGGCGGTTTGTTGCTTTTAGAGCATACAATCCGCGTCAATGTCCATTTTCGACTATAAACAGCGTAACAATATTATACTGGTGAGCATTATTGTGCTTGGCTGTTTCTTGCTATACGCCCTAACCAGTTTGTTTAGTTCTATATTGGGCGCAATTGTGCTTTTTACGCTTTTCAGGCCAATGTATCTTCACCTGGTCGAAAAGAAACAATGGAATAAAACCATTGTGGCGCTGCTTATTATCTTTATTTCGCTCATTGTTATTATTCTGCCCTTTTTAACGCTAAGCTTTATGCTTATCGGTAAAATATCCAGTATCAATAAATCAGACCTGCCAATACAGGTGTGGCAGTTTAAAATTGATGACTTTGCCGGAAGGACGTTCCATCAGCCCCGCTTTTTTGAGAATACCATGGATAAGTTTGG
>Ga0209026_1000903_pt1 | contig 15274 bp, 9 predicted proteins | sample AraplaCL_Col_mCL_FD_184262 | JGI IMG/M metagenome (GOLD analysis project Ga0209026, IMG submission 184262) | Arabidopsis root microbial communities from the University of North Carolina, USA - plate scrape CL_Col_mCL (SPAdes) (version 2) | ecosystem: Host-associated > Plants > Roots >... | reverse complement strand
GGGTCTCTATCCGTTATCCTGATAGGCTCCCTGTTGATTGAATACTTAATTAGAACCCGGGATTTTGTTTAGACTTGGCATTGGTTGTGATCTCACTGCTTGGTATCGGTAAATAGATAAACCGGTCGGTTATGTTCTGACCATCGGCTATCGCTAAAGCAAGGTCATTAACGTTGCTGGAAGAGCTACTCAATGGCGGAATCATCTGAACGCCATTCGGGAAACGATTGGTTCCTCCGCTTGAAGCCAGGTCACCACGGCTTTTTACCGTCGACAGCAGGATGCCCCATCGTTTCAAATCCTGCCTGCGCAAAAATTCGCCGTTCAACTCTTTTAATCTTTCATTTTGTATGGCCAGCCTGAAATCGTCCCTGGTCAAACCGGGCGTCAGATCTGCAGCAGTCTGATCTATAGTTTGTAACACGGCGGTGGCAGTCGCACCTGTACCGTTTCCACCAGTAATGGTAACAGTAGGGACAGTTGTGTAGAATGCGTTTGGCGATGTGATGTTGATCGATGTGATCTTTCCTCCGGAGATGAGCGCTGTCGCTGTAGCGCCGTTCGTAACAGTAAACAACGTATTGTTAAAGGTTAAACTTGCACCTATGGTTATAGTAGGAACCGTTGTATAACCTGTTCCTGCATTTGTTATTGTTACCGAACTGACACGGCTTCCGGTTCCATAACCACGGCGCCTAACCTGATTGATAGCGTCGTAAGCTACTGATGTTGGTCCGTTTACTTCGTTCTCCGCTTCGGCTAACATCAACAACACATCCGAATAACGCATCAATGGCGAATTTTGTGGGCTGTTGTTCGGATCTATCGGACGAGCGGTTTCATATTGCCTGCGCCATTTACCGGGGTACCTCATCCACCACGAATTCCAGGCGATGGGTACTTCGGTTGGGTTGGTCGTCGTAGTTCCGCCGGTTAAGGTATAGGGCGCAACGCACCAATCCCTTCTAATATCAGGCGAAGCATCGGTTTGAGCTGTAGGATTATAAGTTGAAGTATAGGCCCGATAAAGAATAGCAGTAGATCTGGTGTTGGCGGCTACCTTACCATATGGGTTGATCGAGTTATTATTTACACCGATCAGGGGGTTGGTTATTTCCCGTAAGGCAGGCAACGATGCATTAAAGTAAAATCCAACCTCCCACATCACTTCATGATAAGTATTGTCATAAAGGTCCGCGGATTCGTTGATGAATATTTGTCTGTAATCCGGGTTTAATCTGTGTTCGCCCGATGCCACCACCTTTTTGGCCCAGGCCAGCGCATCAGCATAGCGCTTGGTATCATTCACCGGGTTGCCGGCTGCAAACAAACATACCCGTGCCAACATAGCTTCGACGGTGGTGTAGGTTACGCGTTCGGTATAGCTAAGGTTGCTGGCTTTTTGATCGATAAGCATGGCTTCGGCATCGGTCATTTCCTGGATAACATAATCGTACACCGCTTTGCTCGGGGTAAAAGCAATCTGTCCATCAGCCGGAGATTTGGTGGATGTTATTTTTAGCGGTACATCACCGAAATGTTGTGTCGCTGTAAACAAATAATAAGCCCGTAAAAATTTACACTCGCCTATGGTATGCCTTTTATAAGCATCGGTAAGGCCGGAGGCTTTATCAATATTCTCCAGCAGCGTGTTGGCGCGCTCCACACCCTGATAAATTGCCTTCCAAAGGTTATTGACCGATGTTTCAGTAGGCGCTGCGCTGTAATGCGCGGCAAGCGCTGCAGTATTGGTAGAATATGATTCATCGGTGCCTTCTGATATCTGGGTACGGAATTGATCGCGGTACCAAAAGACGTCGTTGTTCAATACGTCGTAAACAGAGGCCAGGTAAGTATCGATCTGAGTCTGTGTCTGAAAATAATTTGCCGGGGCTAAAAAGCTGGTTGGAGTGGTTTGCAGTACTTTTTTACAGGATACGCTAAAAACCAGTGATCCTATTATTGCGATATTTATAATATGACGTTTCATGTGTGTATCGGTTTTATAGTGAAAGATTTAGGCCTAATGTTACGGTAAATGCCCTCGGATATGCGGAGAAATCATAGCCCTGCGTTAATCCGTAACCTTTCACGGATACTTCCGGATCGGGGCCCGAATAACCCGTCAGGGTGGCGATGTTCTGCGCTGCGGCATAAGCTCTCAATGTTTTAAACCCTGCCTTCTGCAAAATTTTAGACGGTAGGGTGTAACCCAATTGAACAGTTTTTAATCTCATAAAAGACCCATCCTCAACCACTCTGGAAGTGGTTACCCGGGTTCCGTTGGCATTAACCCTGTAATACGAATTACTTGGGTTAGTAGGCGTCCAGCGGTTAACATAGGTAGCAAGCTGGTTAACAGTCAGTCCGATAGGGGTACTTCCCTCCAGGTTTACCCGGTTAGCGTTATAAATGTCATTACCGTATGACCATTGCAAAAAGATATTAAGGTCAAAGTTTTTATAGGTAAAGTTGTTGTTAAAACCACCGGTATGGATCGGGTTCGGATCGCCAATAACGGTGAGGTCATTGTCGTTTACAAGGCCGTCTCCATTGATGTCTTTATATTTCGGGTCGCCAGGTTGTTGCAGCGCGCGTGTGGCCACACCGTTCGAACCGCTGTAAGATGGCACATTGTCTTTAAGCAAATAGGTTCCATTAGGAAGCCTGGTAAAGTCGCTTAGTTGATAATTGCCATCGTAAACCAGCCCATACATTTGCGAGATCGGTTTACCCACTTTGGCTATATATCCTACAATATTGTTCAAGGCGTTGCCCTGGCCTCCAACAGCGGTGAGCAGGTTGTCTGTTTGTCCGTTTAAGGCCAGAATCTTATTCTTGTTAAAAGAGATATTGAAACTGCTGCTCCAGTTCAAACCTTTCCCGGTAAGGTTAATGGTGTTTAATGTAAGTTCAAAACCACGGTTCTGGGTTTTACCTACGTTTGCCGTGATATTGGCATAACCGGTGCTTGTCGGGATGGGGGTATTCAATAAAAGATCATAAGTTCTTTTATCGTAATAGTCAAGCTCCAGTTGTATTCTGTCCTTAAAAAAGCCGAGGTCCAAACCGGCATCGAATTGTCCCGTACTTTCCCATTTCAGGTCGCGGTTTCCCAATGTGGTGATGGTGTATGCAGGAACGATCGCATTATTGAAAACGTAGTAAGCGTTGCTGCCATTATAAAAAGTGATCTGCGATTGATAATCGTACGGGCCAATACGATTATTACCGGTTACACCGTAGCTGGCTCTTAATTTTGCATTGGAAATAAAGTCGTATTTTTTAATAAATTTCTCCTGTCCGAGGCGCCATGCAATTGCTCCGGATGGAAAATAACCGTATTGGTTAGGGCCGTTCGGATCAAATTTAGATGATCCGTCGGCGCGGATCGACGCGGTAAATAGATATTTCTCCATCCAACTGTAGTTCAACCTCGCAGCAAATGATTGTAAACCATAGTCAGAGGTGGTATAAACCGGGTTGGTAATGGTGCCATAAGCTAAGGCATCAAGTCCACGGGTATCATCCGGTACGTGAATAGCTGAGTATCCGTTTGCCTTTGATTTATCATACTGTATGGAATAGATACCTGTTGCCGTTAATACGTTGTTTTTATTAAAAGCTTTGTTATAAGTTAATACATTCTCAGTAATGTAATCGTTGGTTTCAGTATTTAAAAAACTGCCGTTGATACCGTTTGCCTGCCCCTGGATAGTTAGCGGGCTGCCGGCGCGTGTTTGTGTATTGTTAAATACTTCGTTACGCCCCTTGGCCAGATTTGCAGCTGCCGTTACCCGGTAGGTAAGATTCTTAGTGAAGCTGTATTCAGCGTAGGCGTTGCCAATAAATACGTTATTGATCCTTTTGTTATATTCGTTGAGCGCAGAATAAATTGGATTGATGCGTTGATCACCTGTGATCAGATCAGGATCCAGGAGGTCGTCCAACAAGCTGCCGGGGTCTGATGAACCGGCAACTGGCCGATAGCTCCATGCTGCATATAGTAAGTTGAAATTGATATCGTTCCCTCCGATGCTCGATGTTTGGTTTCTTGGCACAGTGCCATTGGATATACTATTAGTATAGTTTGTCGTAACGCCTACCTTTAGTTTTTTATTAACCTGCTGATCAAGCGATATCCTTCCTTGCCCACGTTTATAGTCGCTAGCGATCACTACACCCTGTTGATTGGTGTATGAGCCTGATATAAAATAACGTGTTCCTCCCGACCCACCTGAAATGGAGAGGTTATGATTAGAAAACGGCCCCTTGCGAAGAACCTGATCCTGCCAGTCGATTCCAGGATTGTCTTTATAGCTATCCAGGGTTTTACCATTCGTAAAGTAGGTGGCGGCGGTAACCGTTGGATTGATTTCGTTTTGCAGCTGAACGAATTGGTAGGGATTCATGAGTTGCTGCCGTTTGGTAACGCTCGATATCCCGTAATACCCGTTGTAATTGATGACAGCATCACCCATTTTACCTTTTTTGGTCGTAATCAAAATAACGCCATTTGCCCCACGGGCTCCGTAGATAGCGGTTGAAGAAGCGTCCTTTAACACCGTCAGGGTTTCGATCTCGTTAGGATTGAGAATGTTGTTGTCAGGGTTTTCGATGGGAAAACCATCGATAACATATAAGGGCGAGTTATTTCCAGTCACCGAGTTATTTCCACGGATCACGATATTTAACGCATCACCAGGTTGCCCGTCTCCGGATGACACCTGGACGCCGGCCACGCGGCCCGCCAGACTTTCCTCAAATGACCTGACAACGGCCTTTTGCATATCGGTTACGCTGGCTTGCCCAACGGATCCGGTAACATCTTTTTTGGCCTGCTGTCCATAACCAATAATAACAACTTCGTTCAGCGCCGTTCCTTCGTTTTCATTGAGTGTAATTTTTAAATTGTTATCCGTTCCCACAGCAACTTCTTTGGTAAGGTAGCCGATAAAAGAAAATACCAGTACGGCTTTGTCCTGGGGAACGCGGATAGTAAATTTTCCGTTGAGATCGGTAGGCGCCCCGGTTTGCGTGCCCTTGACCAGTACGCTGACGCCGGGCATTGGCTCGCCCTTTTTGTCAACCACCGTTCCGGTAATTTGTCTTTGCTGGGCAGTCGCTGTCGTACAAAATGCAGCGACCAGACCAATGATCAATAAAATGCCCCTGCAGCGTTGAACCGCAAATGACATTCTTTGAGAAAATTGTTCTGCATGTTTAGTAAAACTTCTTTTCATAAAAGTGCTCGTTTGTGTTTTTAATTTAGTTCAGAAAGGTTTTAGTCCAGGTTAATAAGGCGGTTTTTAATTCGGCCGCCTGCAATAAAGCCTCATCTCAGTTTATTTGTACAATTCAAATTATTATATCAGACAAAAAGCATGGTCAATGCGATTTGCGATAATTGGTTTAACAAATATATATATAAAACTAAACCGATTTAGTAACGAATGCAATTTTTACCTTTTTACTAAAAATTTTTTCAGTCAGTTGGGGAATTAATAACAAAACATTTTAATTGTTATTAATTCATTAGATATTTTTAGGTGAGCGAGGTTTCGCTGTAAACAAAAAAAGGAGATTGCCAAGACTTTAAAGCGAACAACAGCCCGCTTATGTGCGAAAAAAAAATAAAATATCTTTAATTAAGCGCTCTGAATCGGTTTAGTTAACAGGAATAAAAGCGAAACAATAAGTATTATGGTTTTGACCGGGATACTGACGATTCACGAAGGATCAGTTTGGTGCCGAGTTTGATATGCTTATACTTGGTGGGCTTTTTTGGTTCAGCCAGGCGCGAAAGCATTAGTTCAATAGTTGTTTCAGAAATCTCCTTGATGGGTTGTGATATGGCCGAAATAGAGGGAGTGAACAGCCGGAATAGGTTGTGATCATCAAAAACGATCACACCCAGATCGCCGGGAATACTGAGCTTGAGATTGCGGATAGCTTCCAGGCCGTTGTCTGCAATATAGTTCGTCGCAAAAAAAACCGCGTCCATTTCCGGGTGTTCTGTAAGGTAAACCTCGATCTCCTTGATGGTTTTTTCCTTGTCGTCATGATAGGTGATCCTTTGGACAATATGCGGGCTTTCGATTTCATCCATCGCCTTTTGATAGCCAAGCAGCCTCTCCGTCATCTGGATCTGGTCTGACTTCAGGGTAATCATTCCAACATGTTTATATCCATTTTGAATAAAATGCTTCATCGCTTCATAAGTGCTCTGGAAGTTATCAACCAGCACATCGTCAGTTTCTACTCCCGGAATTGAACGGTCAAATAAAACCACCGGCAAATGATCATCGATCAGGGATTGGATTTCTTTTTCTATTCCAGGTGGAGGTGCAATAATATAGCCATCCACCTGCCTCGACCGGTACACTTCGATAAAATCTTTTGTTTTTTGCGTATTGTTTTCGGTGCTGCAATAAACGATCTTATAGCCCATGCGATAGGACGCCTCTTCGATCATCCGGGCAACGGACGCGAAAAATGGGTCGGAGATGTCCTCAACCATCATACCAATGATCTTGGTTTTGCCCGTACGCAGCGCCTGGGCAAACTGATTAGGCCGGTAGCCGACCTCTTCTATATAATCGAGGATCTTCTTTTCTAAACTTTCACTGATATGATACTCTGATGCCTTACCATTCAAAACAAAAGATACCGTTGTTTTGGAAATATTAAGATTTTTAGCAATATCTGCGATGGAAAGCTTTTTCTTCATTTCGATTATCGTGCCGCGGCCTCTGTATGATTACTGATCAAATATAAAGAAAAACCAGTTAGGCAAAAATACTAAATCGAATTACTAAACAAAACTACTAAACTACCGCCGTTAAATACATACTCTCGTATTTGAATATCTACCTGCAGAGTTAACCCGGAAAATAATTAAGGATGAAATTAGTTCGGCGCCGGGAATCAAAAAAGCAACTATCAGTAAAAAAACAGTAATGCTTTTTTTATCAGACTATGCGAAAACTACGTGAACAAAAAACCCCGCTTGTTCAAGCGGGGTTAAATCATTGATTTTGAGGCTCCTGAGGCTGGGCTCGAACCAGCGACCCTCTGATTAACAGTCAGATGCTCTAACCGGCTGAGCTACTCAGGAGTGTTTTCCGGTTTGGAGTGTGCAAAAGTATGATTATCCAGCTAAATTCACAATCTTTGTCAAAAAAAATTTAAAAAAATATAATTCATGAGTTTAGTTGTTATTGGTACTGTAGCTTTCGACGCCATTGAGACCCCTTTTGGCAAAACAGATAAAATCGTTGGCGGAGCCGCCACTTACGCTGGTTTGGCCGCTTCTTATTTTTACGATAAAGTAAAAATTGTAGCCGTTGTCGGCGATGATTTCCCCGAAGCCGAGATCAAAGATTTCAATGAACACCATATCGATACCGAAGGCCTGCAGATCAAAAAAGGCGAAAAATCCTTTTTCTGGAGCGGCAAGTACCATAACGATATGAACAGCCGCGATACCCTGGTTACCGAATTGAACGTACTGGCCGATTTCGACCCCATCATCCCCGAAAGTTACCAGGACTGCGAATACCTCATGTTAGGTAACCTCACCCCCCAGATCCAGCAAACCGTTATCAACCGCCTGCACAAGCGCCCTAAGCTGATCGTGATGGACACCATGAACTTCTGGATGGACATCGCCATGGACGATCTGCTAAAAACCATCAGCATGGTCGACGTGTTGGCTATCAACGATTCCGAAGCCCGTCAGCTATCCGGCGAACATTCCCTAGTAAAGGCCTCTAAAAAGATCCTGGCCATGGGCCCTAAATACCTTATCATCAAAAAAGGCGAACACGGCGCATTGCTGTTTGGAGAAGGTCAGATCTTCTCCGCACCGGCTCTGCCACTGGCCGACGTATTCGACCCAACCGGCGCAGGCGATACCTTCGCAGGTGGTTTCATAGGCTACCTGGCTAAAGTAGGCACCGTAAACTTCAACAACATGAAGAACGCCATCATCTACGGTTCGGCTTTAGCGTCGTTCTGCGTGGAGAAATTTGGCACCGAGCGCCTCAAAAACCTAAGCAAAGCCGATGTAGCAAGCCGCATTCAGGAATTTGTAAGCCTGGCGCAGTTTACTATAGTGTAACATATAGTTCATGGATCATAGTTCATGGCTACCTGTAAAGCGTTCTTACCATGAACCATGATCTATCAACTATGAACCCTGACCCATCAACCATGAACTAAAACATGAAGTACAGGCAATTAGGCAACACCGGCGAGCAACTTTCGGCAATTGGTTTGGGCTGCATGGGCATGACCCACGCGTACGGCGAACGCGACGATGCCGAATCTATCCGCGTCCTCAACCTCGCGCTCGACCTTGGCATCAATTTTTGGGATACCGCCGATATTTATGGCCCGCATACTAACGAAGAGCTGCTCGCCAAAGTGCTGGTACCTAACCGCCAAAAAGTGTTCATCGCTACCAAATTTGGCTTTACAGGCGGTAAAGCGGGTGCCCGCAGTTTTGATGGCTCGCCCGCTTACATGCGCCAGGCTGTCGAAGGCAGCCTCAAGCGACTCGGCATCGAAACTATCGACCTCTACTACGCCCACCGCATCGATCCGCAGGTACCGGTCGAAGAAATGGTTGGCGGCATGGCCCAATTGGTGCAAGAAGGCAAAGTACGCTATCTCGGCCTCTCCGAAGCCTCTGCCGAAACACTCAAACGCGCCTGCCAGGTACATCCCATCGCCGCCCTGCAAAGCGAGTACTCGCTGCTCACCCGCGACCCGGAGCCCGAGATCCTGCCCGCCTGCCGCGAGCTCGGCATCGGCTTTGTACCCTTCAGCCCGCTCTCACGCGGACTGTTCACCGCAACCCTGCCAACCAACGAATCCGGCTTTAAGGACAACGATTTCCGTTTGACCATCCCCCGCTTCAACGGCGAATATTACGAAAACAACGTCAGGCTCTCCGCCGCCTTTGCGCAGCTGGCGGCCGATAAGCACTGTACCCCCGCCCAACTGGCATTAGCCTGGGTGCTGGCACAAGGCCGGGATATTATCCCCATCCCCGGCACCAAAAAGCAAAAATACCTCAAAGAAAACGCTGGCTCAGTAGATATAACACTTAGCCCTGCCGACCTGGCCGATATCGAAGCCATCATCAAAAAATACCCGAACACCGGCCCCCGTTACACCGAAGCCGGCATGAAAATGGTCAACAAGTAATTGGTAATTTTAATGTGCAAATGTGTTTTTGATGTGCAAATGCGTGTATGTGCAGATGTGCAAATGATTTTTTGATTGGCCTATTCTCTCCACCCGTCATTGCGAGGCACGAAGCAATCTCTATACTGTACAGAACGGCTATGCAGGTCCTTTTGAATTTCATCAAGCAAGTCCTTTTGAATTTTTACTTTTAACTTTTGAATTTAAAAAGGGGCGTTGCCTGCGGCCCAGGCTGTCCGCTCATACTGCACAGGCCTTAGCCACGGCCTGCCCCGAACCCGTCGCACGGCCGGTATCCGCTCCCATCCCTAACGCAAACTCCCGTACCCCATCACCACCCGACAAATCATTTTTACTTTTTACTTTTGAATTTTGACTTTTTACCAGGGGGGAAATTGTAAGAATATTTTCCATGTTTTCAGTTTTGAGCTGGAAGGCGGAAGCTTGACGCAGGAAGCTTTTTTGGGAACCACCCATCACTTCCGACTCCACGCTCTCGACTCCCGACTCAGGACTTTCAGACTGCCAACTCTCTCCCCATTCAATCATTCTGTCATTCAATCCTTCAATCATTAACGCCCTCCCCGGACTAACATTCACCCCCTCCAACGCCATCTGCGTTTTCAAATCAATCCCTTCCAGCTCAAAATCCTCCACCGGGTAATCCATCGGCAGGTTATTCGCACGCCTATCCACAACCGCCACCGTTGCTGATACCTCTTCTTTCTTTCGGACTTCCGGACTTTCGGACTTCGGACTTTCTTCACGTTCTTCGTCTTGATACTTGATACTAGCTACTTGATACTTCACCGAACCTACCGTTCCATAAAAATTAAGGTGCCTCGCAATCTTATCCAGCGCACTCATTTTATTATGCAACTTAATGCGGCTCTGCGTACCCACCCGGTAACCATCCGCGTCCTGTATCTCCACAAAGTCGTAATAACTTATCGCCGCCTTCTCGTCCACCGTCAAATCGTTCATCCTTTTCAGGCAGGCATACTCGTCGTAATAATTGCCCATATTGCTAAAAGCAATTTTCGAAAGTTCCCGCAATATCATATCATGCGTGATCTCCAGCCGCTGGCTGCGCCGGTTCATCGCCTCCTTTAAATATTGCTGAATTTTAGGCACATGCAGCAAAGCACCCTTGCGGCTCGTGTTCTCACTGTAGCCGCTGTTTATCGCGGCTTTAAAAGCATTAAAATGGCTTAGGTACTCATCGCAAAAGCGCTGCTGCTGATGCGTTAATTTTCCGTAATCGTCGTTTGTTTCCATATTTCTGTAAGTGTTGTATCCACTTAAAAATACGCAAAACGCTGCCCAAAACAGTCTCACGGTTTTAAGACTAAATTACCCACAGCCGTTGTTGATCGTGCTTTTTGATACTACAAATTTATGCGCGGGCTGCCATGGTGATACTTCGAGGCGCTCAGTAGTCGAACCACGGCGCGGTGGCTTTGTGCCAAATGCTCGTTTTCAAAGCGTCACTGCGAAGAATGAAGACAACCGAGCCGAAGTGAGTTCATTGATGCCGATAAAAACAAATTAACGGATCAATATCCCCCGACTTAAGAGGCTTTGTATAGTTTACCACAAGCGGAGGCGTGCTTAGTATCTGGGGTATTTATTAAGGATAAAATAATATATACAAATGGCAAATTATCACATTACCAGCGTTATGCGCGTATTTATATTTGATATATAAACTTAAAAACAGCTTATTATGAAAAACACAAAATTAATGCTCCTGGTGGCATTTGTATGCACTATGCTTTCGTTTGGGGCGGTTACGGCCAATGCGCAAACCACGGTTCCGGTAACAGTAACCTCGTTATCAGGCAGCGATCCTTCATTTGCAAGCCAGGTTACTTATTATGTTACACTGCACAATAATACTACTAACGATGATTATTATTTTCAAACAACGCCTTACAACCTGTCTGATGATGGCTCGTACCATATCGGCAGCATCCCTACCGGTGATTATAGCGTCAGTATTTCTTTTTCACACTATAATTATTGGCAGTCTTATTTCGACTGGAATGTTAATGGCTATGATGGTTATAGCCTGAGTATGTACAGCGGCACTGATTATACCCTAAAAAGCAGTGTTACAGTTAATGATAACTATCCGATGGGTGATTACGGATTAGCAATAACCATGTACAGGATTTAAAAATATGCGATTTATATTAAAGGCTGCTTTATGATAAATGGAGCGGCCTTTTTTTGTTTAACCGTTTTCTTTACTGGCACAAGTTTAACGGCTGACCGCGCGGGGATTAACTTATGCCTGTTATTTTTACAAACATGCTGCTTGCTTTAAGGGAATAGTATTGGAATCACAAGCCCCCCCAAACTGGCGCAAGTATGCGGCGCAAGCAATGCGCACTGTGTACTTGTGCCTTTAACAAGCCCACGCGCTGGCGCACGCGTGCCGCGTGTGCAATTGCCAGCATAACAAGTCTGCCCCCCGCGTTAAGGATTGCAGCGGATACCGGCCTGTGGCTAAGGCCCGTGCAGTATGAGCGGAAAGCCTGACCCAAAGGGGAACGCCAAAAAACATAAGAGGCAAAGCCATACCCGTACCGGCAAAAAAGCAAACAAAAAGCAACTTGATATTTCTACGGAGTAATATTATATTTACACAAACGGCCTTATCTTTCAATGTGCATCTTTAAATACATTTTACTTTTGGTTTTCGCTAATATATGTGCCATTAATATTGCATGCGGGCAAAAAACCGACACCTTAAAATTTTATTATCAACAGCAGGGGCGTTTTTTCAAAAGGATACCCGGTGCCGATAGCTGCGATTTTTTCAAGGTGATTATACCCGATGCAAAACACCGGTTTAATAGTGTAAGAGAATATTACCGCGATGGCAAACTTAAACTTGCCGGCCGATCGATAGCTGATGAACGAAGGGACACTTTGGGCGCTGTTTACTTTCAGGGCGAATGTATACAGTTCTACAATACCGGCAAACGCAAGGCAATTACTACTTATAAAGATGGGGTTAAAGACGGGCCCGAATACCTGTACTATCCGAATGGGCAGCTCTATTGTATCAACAAGTTCGAATACGCCTCAGGCCGTCCGGCAAAACTCGTTTATTGGGAATGCCACGATAAGAACGGCAATACGATCTCTGAAAACGGCAATGGAAATTGGATAATATATGACGACGATCTGAACGAGGTTTATATGCAGGGCCCTATAGTTAATGGAGAAAAGGATGGCCGGTGGGCCGGCGCAATAAAACTGTATTCCGACTCGGTAAGATACGTTTACAATTACCACAGGGGCCGGTTGGTGTCAGCCGCGGGCTATGACAAAGAGGATAACAAGTACCCGTTTACATCCGAAATTGTGAAGCCGTTTTATAAATGGGGTCCAAGGGATTTCGTCGACACTTTTCACGGCAATTTAAAAATTCCAAAAGATGCCCAGGGCCATAAAATGAATGTTGATACGGTGAGGATCTCGTTTATTTTAGAAAAGGACGGCACGCTTAGCCAATTTTCAACGGTGGGCGATACTGATCCTGTTTTAGCCGATGCGTTGATGGCAGCTTTCCTAAAAACATCAGCTGGCTGGACACCCGGTAAATACTTTGGCATACCGCTGCGCACAAAAATTACAACCGCAGTAAAAAAGAACGAAGAGTTTATGGGGCGCTATTCCCGTGTATTTTTTCGATATCAAGAAGAAATATTGGGTTTTTAACAAACGGGTAACTGCCCGTGCTGGCGCACGCGTGTCGCGTGTGCAATCGCCGTACTTATATCTTTTAACTATTCAACCCGCTTATATTCCTTAATCAACGCTGCATCCGCCTTTTCATCAAGCAGCTCCCGCGATCTCAGAATAAGGTACAACCCCACGACCGACAAAAACAAACCCAGCATCACCGCGTCAAAAGCCCCGATGATTCGCTTCGACCCCAAATAGGCACAAAGCCGTAAATAAAAAAGCCAAACCAAAACCCCCATACAGCAAATTTTGTCTAATCTACCAATTAACCCGGTAATAAGTGTCCTAAACTATAAGCCCGCGTTAAGGATTGCAGCGGATACCGGCCCGTGGCTAAGGCCTGCGCAGTATGAGCGGAAAGCCTGACCCAAAGGGGAACGCCCTTTTTAAAGTCAAAATTAAAAAGTCAAAATTAAAAAAAGGACTTCCAGAGCAAAGCCTTCAACTATTTAATTCAAAATGACTTGCAGAACCCCTCTGTATGATGGGGTACCGAAACAAGTTCGGCATGACCTGTATTTTTCTCATCGGCACATTTGCACATCAAAACACTTAGCGCCTCCGCGCCTCTGCGTGCTTTCAAGTCTCCCCTACCGGGGGAGATTTAGAGGGGGCAGAAATTTTCGTAATTTTACATATGCAATCTGCTTACCATAAATACAACGCAAAATTTCAGGAGGCGCTCTCCACCCTAAACCCGCAGCAACTGGCCGCCGTTAACAAAATGGATGGCCCCGTGCTGGTTATCGCAGGGCCGGGTACGGGCAAAACCCAGATCCTGGCGGCGCGTATCGGCAAGATATTGACCGAAACCGATGCCCTGCCCCACGAAATACTTTGCCTCACCTATACCGATGCCGGCGCCGTTGCCATGCGTAAGCGATTGTTCGATTTTATTGGCCCCGATGCCTACCGCGTCAACATTTACACCTTCCACGCCTTTTGTAACGAGGTGATCCAGGAAAACCTGGAGTATTTTGGTAAGATGAATCTGGAGCCGCTGAGCGATCTGGATGCCGCTTTATTGTTCCGCGAACTGGTGGATGAGCTGCCTAACGATCACCTGCTCAAACGCTTTACCGGCGATGTATACTACGATGTACCGCGACTGAAAAGCCTGTTCAGCACCATGAAGCGCGAAAGCTGGGATATCGCTATGATCGAAAGCGCTGTGGAAGCTTATTTGGCCGACTTACCTTTACGCGACGAATTCATCTACAAACGCGCCAACCCCAAACTCGGCATCGCCATCGGCGATCCTAAACAAAAAGATATCGACGCCGCCAAAGCCAAAATGGATAGCCTGCTGGCCGCCGTAAAGCAATACGACAGCTACACCGCCAAAATGAAGGCCCGCGGCGCTTACGATTACGACGATATGATCATCTGGGTGCTGCGCGCTTTCCGCGAAAACCCCGAGATCCTGCGCCGCTACCAGGAGCGCTACCAATATATCCTGGTGGATGAGTTTCAGGATACCAGCGGTTCGCAAAACGAACTGCTCAAGTTTATCCTCAATTATTGGGAAACCCCCAACGTGTTCGTGGTGGGCGATGACGATCAGTCGATCTTCAAGTTCCAGGGCGCCAACATGAAAAACATCCTCGATTTCGCCAACGATTACGTGGATACCCTGTACACCGTGGTGCTCAAACACAACTACCGCTCTAATCAGCATATCCTCAATATCTCAAGAGTGCTCATCGACAATAACCGCGAGCGCTTAACGCGACAATTGGAACTGGATAAAAACCTGGCGGCCGCCCATCCCCGCTTCTCCGAACTGGAGGTAGAACCCCTCGTCCGCGAGTACGATAACCCCGATCAGGAGATAGTCGACGTGGCGCACCAGATAGAAAACCTGGTAGCCAACGGCACCGAACCGGGCGAAATAGCGGTCATCTACCGCAACCACAGCCAGGTAGAAGAGCTGGTGCATTTCCTCGATCAAAAAAAGATCGCCGTAAGCACCCGCCGCAAGATCAACGTGTTCGAGCTGCCATTTGCCGAGAAGATCATCAACATTTTAGATTACCTGTCCATGGAGCTCGACTCGCCCTACAGCGGCGACGAAAAACTGTTCGAGATCCTCCATTACGATTTCTTCAACATCCCCCCTATCGAGATAGCCAAAGCCAGCATCCAGGTATCGCAGGATAACTTTGCCACTTATAACAACAACAAACCCAAAACATCGCTGCGCCGCTACATCAGCGAGATGCGTGCGCCAGCCCAGGCCAGCCTCTTCGATGCCGCGCCAAATACCGGCATGAAGTTCCTGATCAGCGATATCGATTACCTG
>Ga0209026_1000899_pt1 | contig 15331 bp, 7 predicted proteins | sample AraplaCL_Col_mCL_FD_184262 | JGI IMG/M metagenome (GOLD analysis project Ga0209026, IMG submission 184262) | Arabidopsis root microbial communities from the University of North Carolina, USA - plate scrape CL_Col_mCL (SPAdes) (version 2) | ecosystem: Host-associated > Plants > Roots >... | reverse complement strand
TCGCGCACCTACAGAATTGAAACCGTTGCGCAAGGGTTTTAACGAGATCAATACCACGTTTAAGGTCATCAGTCGTGAGCGCGAGACGCAATATCACTACCTGCAAAAGATATTGGAACTGGTAGATACTGGCATCCTATCGTACGAAGCGGAAACCGGCGAAACAGGCTGGATCAATGATTCGTTTAAGCGGCTATTGGGCATTCCGTATTTAAAAACCATTCACTCGCTCGAAAAACGTGAGGAGACCTTATACCGCGATCTGATCAAGCTTCGCCCCGGCGAAAGTAAGATAGTCACCATCACGCGCAATCAGCAGCAAATAAAAATATTGGTAAGCGTTAGTGCGCTGCGCAGCGATGACAAGGTTTACCGATTACTGGCCTTTCAGAACGTTAGTGAAGCTTTGGACGAAACCGAATCGCGCGCGTGGCAAAAGCTGCTTAATGTAATGACGCACGAGATCATGAACTCCGTTGCGCCGATATCTTCATTGGCTGATACGCTGAAAAATCGCCTGCAAAGTCCTGAAATTGCAAATAACGTGCGCAATGCTGAGTTAGAAGACATTGAGCTCGGCATAGATACCATCAAACGCCGTAGTGAGGGGTTATTAAAGTTTACAGAAAGCTACCGCAATCTGAATAAGATCACTCGTTTGGACTTAAAACGTGTATTGGTGTGCGACCTGTTCGAGAATATCAACACACTCATGGCGCCATCGCTGGAAAAGAAGCATATCGAGCTGGATATCGTTATCCGCGACCTAACCCTTGCGGTTGATATCGACATTAATTTGGTGGAACAAGTGCTCATCAACCTTGTCGTAAATGCTATCGAAGCAGTTAAGGATGCACAACATCCGCAGATCACGCTTTCTGCCGAGGTACAGTCCAACTCGAAGATCGTTCTGAAAGTGGCTGATAACGGCATCGGTATGCCACCTGAGTTGATCGACAAGATATTTATCCCGTTCTTCAGCACCCGCAAAACCGGAAGCGGTATTGGCCTGAGTTTGTGTAAGCAAATTATGCTGCTGCACAAGGGCACTATACAGGTACAGTCGGCAGAGGGTAAAGGCTCTGCGTTTTTGTTGCAGTTTGTGGCGTAGACGCTTTTCTCGGTGATATTTAGGCTACAACGATTTCGTAGATTTTTGACTGCAAAATTAATCCCGATGGCGTAATTTGCTGTCTAAGTACCTCAATCCCCAATTATAACCTTACTTATGCAAAAAACATCGCTAGTAAAACTGGCCGTTGCGCTCAGTTTTATTACTTCCGTTGCTATGGCGCAAACGCCTGCGCCGGGCATTAATCAACTCATTTCAAAAATTAACGACTACAACTCATCCATGCCGGTTGAGAAAGTGTTTCTGCAATTTGATAAACCCTATTATGCCACCGGCGATACCGTATGGTTTAAGGGATACCTGATGAACGAAACGCTGAAATATTCGCCTCTAAGCAGTCGACTGTATGTAGAATTGCTGAACGACAGCAATGCCGTTATCAAACGCTTTGTGTACTCGGTGTCGTATGGATTAACGTGGGGCTCCGTTCCTTTAGATCCTACTTATGTACATGATGGCTCATACACCATTCGCGCCTATACCAATTGGATGCGCAACTTTGGCGACGAATATTTCTTTAAACAGGCTTTTTACGTCAACAACCAGGGCGACAAAACATGGCTTATCAACGCCAAACCCAATATTGCCGGAAACGAGATAAAATTAGAGGCCAAGCTGGCTGGTTTAGATGGCAAAACCGCCGCCGAAAATTTGGTGGTGCGGGTGCGCAATAATAAAAAGCAGCTAAGCCGAAATGCAGTTCAAACCACTGCGGATGGTACCATGAATGTTAATTTCACTTTGCCGCAAAGCCAACTTAAAAATCTGGAGCTGGTGGTGACGGATAGGAATGATGCGGGCAAGAGTGCCATCATTCCGGTTAAAGTGAACCGTCCGCAGGATGTAGATATTCAGTTTATGCCTGAAAGCGGTCCGCTGGTGGTGGGCATACCCTCGCACGTAGGTTTTAAAGCCGTTGGCGAAGACGGCAAAGGCCTACCCGTTGAAGGTTCGGTTTTTGACAGCGATCATAACGAAATGGCGCATTTAAGCGCTACCAAATACGGCATTGGTACCTTTGATATGGCGCCGCAGCCGGGCAAAACCTACTTGGCCGAGTTTACGCTGCCCGATGGTAGCAAAAAAACGGTTGCGCTACCAAATCCACAAAAAATGGGCAGCGTGTTAAGTGTTCGCAACGCGTTAGATCGCGATACGATAACCGTTTCGGCCTACAATACCGGAGAGCAGGCTGGCAAGTATTTTTTGCTTGGGATATCACGCGGGGTGATCTGTTATGGCGCCTCGCTGAGCTTTAGCAATAACCATTTTTCGGTGCGCGTGCCCAAGGCTTTGTTCCCAAGTGGGGTGGCGCATTTTATTCTGATGAATCCTGCGCAGCAGCCCGTAAATGAACGACTGACCTATATCGATCATAAAGACAACCTGAAGATCGACCTGAAGCCTAATGCCGCCAGTTACGCTGCCCGCGATAGTGTTGCAATGCTAATCAGCGTAAAAGATGAAAACGGTAAACCTGTGGTAGGTAGCTTCTCTATGGCAGTAACCGATAATAACCAGGTGAAACCTGACGATGCAACCGCTCATAATATCACTGCCAGCATGCTTTTAGCTTCGGATTTAAAGGGATATGTAGAAAATGCGCCATCATACCTGCAACATACAGACGAGGCGTGGAAAGCTTTGGATGCATTGCTGTTAACACAAGGTTGGGTAGGTTATGATTTAAATAAGGTAAACCAACCTGCCAAACCGCAATACGAACCTGAGTACAAATTTGCTGTGCGTGGTACGGTAAGCAACGCGATAAATAAACCCATTGCCGATTCGCGTGTGATCCTGCTTTCTAAAGGCGATTTAAACCTGGAGAAGGATACGCTGACCGACAAAGGCGGCAAGTTCATATTTACCAATTTTCCGCCGGTGGGCAAATCTACCTTTGTGATTTCTGCAGTAAACCAAAAAGGAAAACCTGTGAATAACGGCATTAGCGTTGATGAAAAGAACCTGACTGCTGCCACTTCATCCGGTGTACCAACCCTGGAGCCATGGAATGTAAATGCAGATGCAACGATATTGAATTACGTGCGCACTAATCGCGAGTGGCAGGACAGTAAACCGAGGTATGATGCTAATGGCAGGTTGCTGCGTACGGTAGATATTAAAGATCGCGCAACGGTGCGCAATTCGCAAAACCTTAACGGCGCAGGCGCTGCCGATCAGGTAATTACAGAGGATGTGCTGGTAAACGCCGGCAAAGCTACTTTGCTGGATGTGCTGCAGAGCAAGGTAAAGGATTTCCACGCCTCTATGTTTAAAGCCAAAGATAAATCGGTGAACATGGAGTATTACCTGCGCGATAAGAAGGCTCAATTTGTGTTTGACGGCGTTTTCCTTGACAGATTCTACGATGCAATCACCGGCTTGCCAAACGAGCACTATGAGTTTGTGAAACAATATTTGGATTATATCTCGGCAGAGGACGTGCTGGGTATCGAAGTGATCTATCACCGTAACGGACGCTATAACGCCAATTTAGCAAATGGTGCAGACGATGTACTAGCTACAGATGCGGCTGGTCCACGTGGCTCGGATAACGCCTTTATTGAAATTACTACCAGATCGGGGCAGGGGCCGTTTTTGCAACGCGCCAATGGCATCTATATCTATAAGCCATTAACGCTGGCGGAAAATAAGATGTTTTATCGCCCGCGTTATGTGGTTAAAGGCGAGGTTACAGGTAAGGATGTTCGTTCAACTATTCATTGGGCACCAAATATCGTCACCGATAAAGATGGTAATGCAACGGTCTCATTCTACGCCGCCGACAGATCAGCCAATTATACCATTACTTGCGAAGGTGGCGACCTTGACGGCAAAATCGGCTTTCAAACAGCGCAGATCACCATAAATGGCAAGTAAAATGCGCTAATGATTATAGCGTAATCAAAATTTTTAGCTTAACCGTAAAGTGTTTTCATAATCAACGCTTTACGGTTTTTTAATGTGCGATTAAAGCGTATAGATATTAATATAAAATACTGTAAATCAGTATTTTATGAATTTTTTTACTTGACAATATAATCGCAATCACTTTATATTTACCACATAAACCAATTATATAACCATCATCCCTTATGAGGTTAAGCAAAATTATTTTAATGCTCCCGGCACTGGCCTGGAGTTTAGGCTCGTTGGCACAAACCGAAATTGGCGACCGCTTTTTAATTCAAAGCGAAGCAAAGCTATCGGCAGCGAAGGTGCAATATGCCTCGGGCGATGCTGCCGTCGCTAAAGATGTTAATAGCCTAATCGCCGATGCGGATAAGGCCATGACCGCCGGTCTGTTTTCTGTTACTTTTCATAAAACCAAAATGGCACCAAGCGGCGATGCGCATGATTATGTTAGTCAGGCACCGTACTGGTGGGCAGATCCTTCAAAACCTGATGGTAAGCCCTATATACGCAAAGACGGCGAGCGTAACCCGGAGATCTATCTGCTGCATGACGATTCGCAAATGGGCGAGATGGGGCAGGCGGTTAAGAAACTCGGACTTGCCTATTACTTCACCGGTAACGAAAAATACGCACAGCGAGCCGCTGAGTTGATGAAAGTGTGGTTTGTTGATGCCAATACCCGCATGAACCCAAACTTCAACTACGCGCAATATATCCCCGGGTTAAATGATGGCAGGGGTATTGGTATTATCGAGAGTCGTGGATTGGTAGACATCCCTGATGCCATTGCCATGATGAGCAATAGCAAGGCCCTTACCGCCGATTTGAAAAGCGGGGTGAAAAAATGGTTCGCCGAATATTTAAAGTGGCTGCAAACGAGCAAAAACGGCAAAGACGAAGAGCATTCTCAGAATAACCACGGCACCTTTTATGATGTTCAGGTTGTTGATTTCGCCATGTTTACCGGTGATGATCAGTTGGCTAAGCGTGTGATTGAGAAGCGAACTATCGCCCGCATGGATACCCAATTTACTACGGATGGAAGACAGCCGTTGGAACTGGAGCGTACCAAATCATGGGGATATTCAAACATGAACCTGGATGGGTGGTGCCGTTTAGCGGTTCTGGCCGATCATTTGGGTATCGACCTTTGGCATACGCAAAAAGACGGCCGCTCTATTAAAAAGTGCATTGAGTTTATGATGCCTTTTGTGTTGGATCAAAAGAAATGGTCCTACAAACAAATAGAACCCATCGGCTACGGCGAGACCATCAGCATATTAGCTTTCGCTGACGGCAAGTATCCCGAAATGGATTTTAAGCAAGCCTATAAATTACACGGCGCGCCCAAACCATGGATGTAATGGGGAGCGCCGCCAAGCGATATCTTGTAATAATAACTGCAATTCTGCTTCCCGTTGTTGGCTTTGGCCAGCAGCTGCGAAAGCAGGTTGTAGAAACCTTGCGGCCCTATGTAATGAAGGAGGCTGCCTGGGCTATGACCCAGCAACCCATTACTGTTACTTCGGAGCATAGCAATCGCAGTGCAGGTGGGCGGCATGATTTTTTTTCAGAAGGTGATTACTGGTGGCCCAATCCAAAGAGTATTGACAGTCCTTACATTCAAAAAGACGGCCTGACCAACCCGCAGAATTTTGTGGCGCACCGCCAGGCCATGATCAGGTTTAGCAGGATCATCGGTGCGTTGGGTAGTGCATACAAACTTACGGACGACAAGAAATATGCGCTCGAAGCTGAGAAACATTTGCGAGCGTGGTTCATTGACACCGCCACATTGATGAACCCCAACCTGCTCTACGCCCAGGCCATTAAGGGCGTGGCTACAGGCAGGGGGATTGGGATTATTGATGCTATCCAGTTGATGGAGGTGGTGCAGGGGGTAGAGGTGATGCAGTCCGCGCTTAGTCCTTCGACGGTGGTCGGTATGAAGAGTTGGTTTACCCGGTATCTTGCCTGGGTTACCACTCACAAGTACGGCCTGGATGAAATGAATGCCAAAAACAATCACGGCACTTGCTGGGTAATGCAGGTGGCCTGCTTCGCAAGATTTACCGGCGACAAAAAGCTGCTTGAAATGTGCACAGAACGTTACCAAAACGTGCTGATACCGACGCAAATGGTGGCAGATGGTGGATTTCCGCTGGAATTGAAGCGTACCAAGGCGTACGGCTACTCCATTTTCGACCTGGATGCTATGGCGACCATATGCCAGATACTAAGCACACCAACCAACAACCTCTGGGCATGGCAAACCACCGATGGACGGGGGATTAAAAAGGGAATAGCGTTCCTTTACCCATATCTTGCGGATAAGACAAAATGGCCCTATCCGCATGATGTAATGCATTGGGACGATTGGCCCGTTGCGCAGCCCTCGCTGGTGTTTGGCGCAGTAGCTTATGGAAATACTAACTGGCTGAATACCTGGAAGATGCTTAACCATGCGCCAACGGATGAGGAAGTAATTCGCAACCTGCCGGTGCGTCACCCGCTTCTCTGGCTCAACTAAGGCGGGCTTTGTTTACTGCGGATTTTTTTTAAGTTTGTTTTACCAATTATAACGGGCTCATTGATTAATTAAGGATTATCGGCGCAGCCCTGTTTTTTAGCGGATGAGGGTGCAATGATACCAAAATTCTATAACTTTGTTTTACAGATATTTACGCTGTTTTTTTTTCTTACCCTTGGCCGGGCCTCGGCGCAGGATGTGGTAAAAATTGACGACAATGTGCCGCACCACATCTTTACCTACGGCGAAATTGAATACCTGCAAGATCCTGATAACCAAATTACGTTCGATGATGTGCGCAAACCGCAATACGCAGCGCAGTTTCAGAAATCAAAAACCTACACCCCTAAGTACTATAACAGCGATTCATGGTATTGGTATAAGTTCAAGATCAAGCAATCGTCCCAATCCAAAACCCATTGGCTATTAGAGTTTTTCGATCAAACCATTAACAATTTAGCGCTGTACGTGCCGGATAGTAATCATACTTACAAGGTTTACAAATACGGCTATGATTACGATTTTAAACAGCGCGAGTACAAGCACAAAAACTTCACCCTTAGCTTAAGAAACAACGCCGATACGGTTAACACCTTCTATGTAAAGATCAAGGCAACGCAGGCCGCCAACGTTTTAATTGTGCTGCGCGATGTACACTGGTTTGTAGAGTATGCCCTGAGCGAATACCTGGTTTTTGGGCTGTTCTTCGGGATGATATTGATATTCAGCTTGTATAACCTGCTGATGTTCATTGCGGTACGCCAAAGCAGGTATTTGTATTATGTATTGTACAATCTTAGTGTAGGCTTTTATGAAATGTGCCAGGATGGCATCGCCTTTCAATATATCTGGCCCGATGCACCTATCATTAACCAATATTCTGTAGGTACGGCGATATTTTTAAGCAGTGTATTTGGCTTGCTGTTTACCTCCAACTTCCTGTACCTCAAAACCAAAGCGCCAAAACTGTACCGAATCCTGATAACTATAGTACTCTTACGATGCGCGTATTACATCGCCTGTTTGTTCGATCAGCAACTATTCACTTATAAAATACTGGAATTTATACCGCTAACCTTCGCATTTTACTGTGGGGTTTACATTTTAAGGCGGGGGTATAAAGCGGCGAGATTCTTCGTTGTGGGTTATGGCTTCCTTCTTCTGGGTTTAGCCACGAAAATACTTTTGTTTTTTGATGTGGTGTGGATACCGTACGGCGTAGCCACGCACTATAGTTTAAGCTTCTGCTTTGTGATCGAAATGGTGCTGGTTTCTTTTGCTATCGGAGATAGTATCAGGCAGTTACGTCGAAAAAAAGACAATGCGCAGAAGCGGATGATACACCAGTTACGTATCAATGAAGATTTAAAAGACACACTGAACAACGAGTTAACTAACCTTGTTGAACAGCGTACCAAAGAAGTAGTCGCCAATGCCGTAGTGATCGAGAAACAAAACGAGGAATTGAACGCCATGAACGCCCTGCTAAAGGAGCAATCAGAAAATATCTCGCACTTAAACAGCCTCTTGCAACACGATAATGAAGAATTACAGGTAAATATTGATAAAGTTACCCGCGCCAGGGTGATGTCTCAGGAGGTTGACTTTACAGAGTTCAGCAAAATATACCCTGACAGGGAAAGCTGCTTCAAGTTTTTGTCAGAACTGAAGTGGCCCGACGGTTATAGCTGTCGCAAATGTGGCAATACCAACTATTTATCAGGCCATTTACCCTATAGCAGGCGCTGTACCAAGTGCCGTTATGAAGAGTCGGTTATTGCTTACACCATTTTTCAGAACACCAAGATACCTATCACCAAAAACTTCTATATGCTTTTCCTGATCTATACTTCCAAGGGGAGTATCACTTCTAATAAACTTTCTGAAATCTTAGAAATAAGGCAAAGTACCTGCTGGTCTTACCGCGATAAGATCAAAAAAGTGATGGAAGACAGGAAGAAGGAGCTCAAAAATGCTGGTGCCGAAGGCTGGAGCAAACTGGTACTGGAAGAATAGCGATCGTTTACCTTTCCGATAATAACTAATACGCTAATTATTAGCGCATTTGTCCTCGTTTTTACCCCTTTTTAATACCGACTAAAACGTATTCGTAAAAAATGTAAAAAAAAGTTAAATTTTTTTGATTGTGATGTAAGCGTATAAAATTATACGCTACGACTTAATAATATGCCTTATAATGCTATGCAGGCATAATATTACGGGCGAATTAGTGTATTGTATGTAACCGTATTAAAATCTTTAAAAACGGCCTCCACGCTATCAAAACGCAGTTTTTGCCTATTGTTTTTTAGTTTAAATGTGCCCTACATTTACATAACCAATTAACGAAACCGATTTAAAAATTATGATTAAACCAAACTCCACGGCATAGCGCCGCGACGATTGTTTTATACGCAATCATACCCAAGGGACAATAAGATCCCATACAGAAACCAACCAATTAATAGCAACCAATTAACATTAGCATGGAGAGAATTTCTACTCAACCTATTTTAAAACCCCGTAACTATTTATTAAAACTGATGCTCTCGGTTTTAGTAATATTGTTTAGCGCATCGGTATTTGCGCAAAGCATACGTGTTACGGGCGTTGTTAAAGATCCCAAAGGCGAAACGCTGGTAGGGGTAAACATATTAGTGAAAGGCACCACCATTGGCACGGGGTCGGATGCGAACGGTAAGTTTAGCATCAATATACCTAACAACAATGCGGTACTGGTAGTAAGCTACATCGGCCACATTACTAAGGAGATCCCTGTAGCAGGCAAAACCAATTTCGACATCACACTTTCAGAAAATGAATCAAACCTGGATGAAGTAGTAGTAACCGGTTACGGCCAAACCGTAAAACGCAGCGATCTGGTAGGCTCTATCGGCAGCGTTAGCGCGCGCCAGTTAAAAGAGCGTCAGCCAACCAGTTTAGCCGATGCGTTAGAAGGCCAGATTGCCGGCGTACAAGCCGTTACAGATGGCGGTGATCCGCTTTCGCCAGGAACTATTCAAATTCGCGGTATGTCTACTTTGAATAGCGGTAACGGCCCATTGTATGTTATCGACGGTATTTTAAGCGATGATGCCAGCTTTCTGAATGCACAGGATATCGCCACCATCGAGGTATTAAAAGATGCAGCATCCGCAGCTATTTATGGTGTGCGCGGTGCAAACGGTGTTATCCTCATCACAACCAAAGGCGGTCAGGAAGGTAAAGCCCGTTTAAATGTTAACTACTACCACCTGTTGGGTCGTTTGGCCCATAAGCTACAAACCACATCGGCCCGCGACTTAACCTATTATCGTCGTGTAGAAAATGGTGGTGCAGGTACCGGCGCAGCAGTTAACCCCGACTCAGTAAGTACTTTTGATAACAAGGACAATGATTACCAGGATCTGCTTTTCAGAACCAGCAACAAAGACAACGTTAACATCAGCCTAAGCGGTGGTAAAGGTGGCTTATTGTATTACGGTAGCTTGAACTACATCAATGACCAATCTATTGTTATCAATAGCTACGCCCGCTCGTTGATCTCATCGTTGAATGTTGAATATCAAGCGACTGACAAGTTTAAAATTACCAATCATATTTCGTTTAACTATACTACCGGTAACGCTATCGATGTTGGCAACACGGCCAACCAGGTGTTTCAGCGTAATCCGTGGGTGTCGTTATATCGCCCTGACGGATCGATGGCCGGCTATGTGGAATCCAAAAGAAACCCGGTTGCTTATGCGCTGTACGGTGAAAATGTGCCGACAACCTATACCATTCAGGACGACATGATAGGTAATTATCAGTTCACAAAAGATCTGCGCTTCACCGCATCCGCCAGTGCGCGTTTGGACGACTTTAACCGTCAAACGTTCATCCCGCTATCAATCACTTCAGGAGCTTTGGGCCCAAATAGTGGTACATCATTCGTGGATGATAAATTGTACTACGATTTACAAGCATTCTTCAACTATAATAAAACCTTTAATAAAGATCATGTACTTAGTGCGGTAGCAGGTTTTAGCCGTGATCGTCATAATGACAACGGCTATAACCTTGCGCTGCAAAACTACCTGAGCGAATCTATCCGCGTATCGAGCGTGGCTACGTTGGTAAATACCGGGATTAACAGTACTGCAACTTATAGCTCAACCGAGTCTATGTTTGCCCGTGCGCAATACGCTTACAAAGACAAGTACATTGTTAACGGTACGTTCCGTCGTGACGGCTCGTCAAGGTTCGGCCCTGATAACAAATGGGGTAACTTCGTAGCAGGCGGCGCTGCATGGCGCATATCTTCTGAGAAATTCATGGACTGGTCTAAAAAATGGCTGGATGACGCGAAGATCCGCGGCAGCTATGGTGAGTTGGGTAATGATAAAGAATCTGACTTTGCTTACGAAACCCTGTTAAACTTTGGCGTGGGTACGGTAACTACCAATAGCGGTGTTTACAATGGTCTGAATGCGGCTTATGTTAGCCCTAACCTGGGTAATCCTACATTACACTGGGAAAAAACCGCTATCCAAAATTACGGTATCGATTTAACCATGTTTGGCGGCCGTTTAATCGTTACGCCGGAGTTTTATATTAAGAAGACCAACGGCTTGTTATCATCACAGATACTGCCTGAAGAAACCGGTTTACGCAGTGGTGCGGTTAACTTAGGTAACATCTCGAACAAAGGTTTTGAGGTTACCATTAATGCTACGCCATTGGTAAACAAAAACTTTTCATGGAACATTAACGGCAACATAACCTTCCAGGATGCAGGTTTGATTACTTATCTAAACCCTACGGCCACCGCTATACAAGGCTCATACCTGGTTAAGCAAGGCGGTCACATCGGCGATTTTTATCTGCTGAAAAACTTGGGTGTTTACCGTTGGGACGTATCAAACGCTTATGATGTTAATGGTAACCGCTTGAATCCGGTTGGCGTAAATGCTGCAGGTACTACCGCTACCGGTTATACCGAGCAAGATGGCTCAACTTATACAGGTGCTATACACCAATTAACCAGGAACGGTAAGATATTGAACGGTGGCAGCACCATTTGGCAAGACGTTAATAACGATGGCGTGATTGATGAAAATGATCGCCAGGTGTTGGGCAACGCAATACCAAAAATACTGTTTGGTGTTACCAACTACTTCACCTATAAAGGTTTCACCTTAAGTGTATTGGTAAACGCAGCGTTTGGCAACAAAGTGTACAACTCTGTTGCAAACGGGGTAAACAACGAATCATCCAACTATACACCGCCGACAGTCGCTGCTATCTATAACTCATGGATACATCCGGGCGATATTGCCATTTATCCAAACATGAGCGGCGCAGTGAAAGATACTTATGGTTCGATAGCTACCGGCGAGAATAGCTTGTACCTTGAAAACGGTTCATTCATCAGATTGGCGAGCGTGAAGTTATCGTATAACTTCCCAACCAAAATTGTATCGAAGATCAAAGCCAGGAACATACAAGCATATGTGTACGGCAACAACCTGCTAACGTGGACAAACTACGATTGGTTTGACCCTGAGTTTACTGTTACCAATCCGCTGCAACAAGGGTTTGATAGTGGTAAATATCCGCGCAGACGCGAACTGGGTTTAGGCTTAAACATCGGGTTTTAATTGAGGAGAAAGAATTATGAAAATGAAAAATATAATCATCATTGCCACCCTGCTGGTTATTGCCATAGGTGTAGGCAGTTGTAAAAAAGATGTGTCGCTGCAACCTTCAAGCGGTGTAACCATCGACGGATACTTTAAAAATCAGAACGATATCACCGCCTCTTTAGCAGGCATTTACTCAGCTTTTCAGGAAGAAATGGAAGGTTCGGGCAACGGCAGCGACGAAGGTTACGGCGGACGTTATCATTACTGGGGTGATGTGCGTGGCGATGCGTTTACGTCATCAACCTATGCAACTTACAGCGTCATCGAAATGGCGCATAACACGTTAGAGTTTAGCAACTCGGCGGCGGATTGGGCAGGTTTGTACAAAACCATAGGCCGTGCTAATTTGGCTATCAAGTATTTTCCGCAAGTGCCTGCGTCAGATCCTAACGTAACGCCAACTATTTTAAATAACTCGTTGGCCCAGGCATACGCACTGCGTGCAGAAAGCTATTTCTACATTGTTAGGGTTTGGGGCGATGCACCAAAATGGACAGACCCTTATTTGGACATTACCAAATCGGGCAATAAGGCGCGAACAAAAGCAGCTGCGTTAGTCGATTCATTGATCATCCCTGATCTAACCCAAGCCTATTCGCTTATCCAGAAAAATCAGACCCCAACGGTTTGGTATGTAGGCGAAGGGGCCATTTGTGCCATGTTGGCCGATGTTTACATGTGGCGCGCATCGGTAATGGGCGGTGGTACAGCCGATTATCAAAATGCTATTTCCTGGTACAACAAATTGTTCCTTGCAAAGGCGCCTACCGGTAAAGTATACTCTGCAACGCAATCTCCGGCTGCAGCTGATATTGAAACAGCAGCAAACTGGAAAAACCTTTTTCTCAACCCGACGCAATCCGTCGAACCGATATGGAGCATTAACTGGGATTACACCGTTAATGGATGTGCCTGTATACCTGTCTTCGTAGGCTTGAGTAATAACTATGTTCAGTTAGATCCGCAATTCCAGGCAACCTGGAAACTTCAGTACAAAACTGATATGCGTGTAAGCAAATCTATCGATACGCTGAACACCCTTAACCACATCAACCTTTTGTACAAGTATTATAACCTCATTCCGAATAACACAGGTATTACGCCCGTTGCCAGTAATTTAAACTTTAATGTTTATTTGCCAATGTATCGTTTAGGTGATGTGTTATTAGAATATGCAGAAGCCAGCGCACAAACAGGCGATCTGGCGACAGCGTTGAAATATTTGAACCTGATCCATAATCGGGCTTATGGCAGCAATTACACATCGGCACAGTTGCCAACGCAGGCTGCTATGATAAACGCTATTTTGCAGGAAGACCTGTATGAGTTATTGGGAGAGGGTAAACGTTTTTTTGAGTTAATAAGAACCAATCATGTTCATGCCATTATGGACCCGATATTGAACTTACGAAATGGAGTTACCGATCCGATTACCGGCATCACTACACCTGATACCAAAGGTTTCCAGGACGCGCCAAACCGTTACTACTGGCCGGTTAGTCAAAGCGCGCTAAATGCAAACCCATTGTTAAAACAAAACCCGGGATATTAATTATGAAAAAGGCAAATATTATTACTTTGATCTTCATAGCGGGATGCCTGAGTTTTGGCTCGCTGCTTTCAGGCTGCTTGAAGCTGCAAAAAGATTATAACCGTGTAACCAATGTAGATACGCTGGATGCGCATGTGTACACAACCGCATGGGGATATTTAAAAAGACGCGCTTATGGCAGCACTACCGATACCATCTTCCGCAGGTTTTATGATGCGGTGATCTATTCTGGTATTGATACCAATGAATACACCAAACCGGGGCGTACCTACATCTTTCTGTCAAACAGCGAGATCACCACAGCAAGTACAGGTTTTTGGGCAAAGGTTACAGTTAACGGAGCAGCTGCAAAAAGCTGGGCCAGTTATTCTAAAACGGATGTAAAAAACTACTTGTCGTACTTAATTGCGCAGGGCTTTTATTCGCATTACGGTTTGAAAATTACTGATCAGCCATTTAATACATTGGCACCGGCCGGGGCGTACACTACTAATCCGGTTACTTTTAAGTTTCCCGGTACGTTTGTTACCAATCCAACGTCGATTATGATGGTGCATGTATCCAACGCAAATACCGTGACCTCCCAGTTGGATTATCCGATCGTGATAAACGGAGCCGTAAATATCACCTCAAGCGATTTGGAAGCCACTAATGGAATTATCCAGGTGGTAAACAATGGCAATAGCGTAATTACACCGTTCTTACCTCAATAAGTTTTTTCTCAGAGCGTACTGCGACGAAAGCCGCAGTACGCTTTTTACATCATCTAATAAAGAGTTTTGTGCCCGCACTCCCCCCCAATATGCTATTTAAAAAAACGATAATTCTGGTTGCACTTGCGGGTGCTTCATTTACTGTTTTAGCCCAACATAAAAAATCCGACGAAATAGATAAGAAAGTCGACGCATTGATGGCAAAGATGACGCTGGAAGAAAAGGTGGGTCAGCTAAACCAGTACACCGGCGATCGTGCGGCAACGGGCCCGGTCACCGCCAGCAGCACCAAGTACGCTGATATCAAGGCAGGTAAAGTTGGTGCTATGCTAAACGTGCGCGGTGTGGCCGATACCCGTATGGTGCAGGAAATTGCGATGCAATCGCGCTTAAAAATACCGATGCTGTTTGGGCAGGATGTAATTCATGGTTATCGTACAACATTTCCTGTCCCGTTGGCAGAAGCTGCCAGTTGGGATATGGACGCAATAGAGCTCTCTGCAAGAACGGCCGCTACCGAAGCTGCTGCTTCGGGTATCCATTGGACCTTTGCGCCAATGGTGGATATTGCCCGCGACCCACGCTGGGGCCGTGTAATGGAGGGTGCAGGTGAAGATCCTTATTTAGGATCGCTGATCGCCCGTGCGCGTGTAAAAGGTTTCCAGGGAAAAGGTATTGGTAATACCGATGCCGTAATGGCCTGTGTGAAGCATTTTGCGGCCTATGGCGCTGCTTTGGCAGGTAGAGACTACAATACGGTCGATATGAGCGATCGAACGCTCTGGGAGGTTTATTTGC
>Ga0209026_1000898_pt1 | contig 15363 bp, 8 predicted proteins | sample AraplaCL_Col_mCL_FD_184262 | JGI IMG/M metagenome (GOLD analysis project Ga0209026, IMG submission 184262) | Arabidopsis root microbial communities from the University of North Carolina, USA - plate scrape CL_Col_mCL (SPAdes) (version 2) | ecosystem: Host-associated > Plants > Roots >... | reverse complement strand
GATGGTTGAAAGGGATAAACGCGAAGAAACTGAACCCGGATGTGGAAATAGGGCAGGATGGACGCAGTGGAGTAAACAATAACAATGTAGCCAGGGATGTTTATGGGCTGGCCTTAAGTTATTATAATTTATTTGATTATTTACCAATAAATGCGGGTGACAACTATCTTTTGTTCTTTAATTCGTTTGTTCCTCTTCTCCCTAATAGTTTGTACAATGGTAATATTGCAAACCAGGAGGTAAATATTAAACAATTTACCCCAACGTTGTATGTGTACAAGTATGACCAGCTAAACCGTCTAAAAAACACCGCGGCATCCTTTGATCTTAGACCACAAAATTCAAATGGAATTGTCTTTACAGCCACACCAAATTACCGCGAAAATTTCACCTACGACGGCAACGGCAATATTTTGAGCGCTAACCGCAATGGTAATGCCGGGCTGATGGATAGCCTGAAATACAACTATAACCGCGATGCCAATGGTTATTTAACCGATAACCGCCTGCGCTATGTACACGACAGAGCACCGGATGCTAACGGTTATACCACCGACCTTAAAAATCAGACTGATACGACCGGCAATTATAAATACGATGCCATTGGTAATTTAATACACGATACCCAGGCCGGTATTGACAGTGTTAACTGGAGTGTATACGGTAAAATTAAAAAGGTAATTAAAGGCGCTAATGCAATAACCTACAGTTATAACCCTATAGGCCAGCGGGTAACTAAAACGGCCAATGGTTTAACCGTTTACTACGTGCACGATGCCCGAGGCAACACCTTGGCTTTGTACGATAATAAGACTGACAGCATATATTGGCGCGAGCAGGACTTATATGGCAGCAACCATTTGGGATTGTGGCAACCAAATATTAATTTAGCTACCGGCAGCGCGCAAATCTCGTTTGATACCGTGGGCCGTAAATTTTATGAGTTAACTAATCACTTGGAAAACGTGTTAGCCACCATTACCGACAAGCGGGTACAGATCGGCAGCGATACCACGGTTGACCATTATGAAGCCGATATAGCCAGCGCACAGGATTACTATGCCTTTGGTATGCAGCAGCCTGGAAGGACGTATAACGGTGCTGAATATAGGTATGGGTTTAACGGTCAAGAGAAATCTACAGAAATTGATCCGAATGGTAATTTGAATACCGCGGAGTTTTGGGAGTATGATACAAGGTTAGGCAGAAGGTGGAATATAGACCCTGTTGTAAAACCTTGGGAAAGCGGCTACGCGACTTTTTCTAATAATCCTATTGTTATTGCAGACCCCGATGGTGACGACGGAACTAAACCAACACTTACACCTGAGGAAGCAGCTAAAATATCGGGTTATACTCATCTTGGAATTCAAGATGTTAGAACACCAAAACCTAAACCACCAACGACAACAAATAATCAACCAATGCCTGGATACCCGAAACCCAGAGCAGGCGTTACAGCAATTCCATTTAGACAATCACCACCTGATATTCTTGATAAAATAATCGCTGGGGCAGAAAATCTTGATAAATGGCTGCGGAGCCGAAACGATCCATCAAAGAAATGGTTGCAAGGCACTTCGCAAACATTTAGAGGTGGCTATATATTAGTTAGTGACGGTACTAATGGACGTAGTTTTGAAAATGGGGATAAGACTCTACATCTTTATGGTGTTCTTAACATGTCGGCCATTGCGTTACTTGCAAACGGTGCGGAAATTAGCACAAACTATGAAAACTTAACCGGAACATTTGATTTCGCTAATATAGTTTCCGAAGCACACGATGGTGTAGAATATGTAAAGAAAACCGCTGAGACATTACATAAAAGTACTAAACCTGTTGAACCGTCATCGACAATGATGTATGTTGACCCCATTAGACTTGATACTGTTGATGAGGCAACGCATGACAAACGAACGAAGAGTTACAGTAATTGGACATATGTAACTAAAGAGGAGTATGAATATTATAAAACACACCCAAACCCACTTAAGAAGAAGAAAAGGAAATGAAAAGAAATATTGTCATCGGAGTCATACTTTTTATTACAATAGTTTTTGTATACTGCTTTTTTAATCCTCGCCGGGAAGTATATTATACATTATTAAAGAAAGATGGTGTAATAGAAAATCGCAATAAAAATGGTCAATTAAACGGCGAAGTAATAACGTTTAAGGCAGGTAAGGTTCAAAACAAAAAAGAATATTCAAATGGACTAAAAGAAGGATGGAATTGTGATTATTATCCAAGTGGTAAAATAAAGTATAGAAATTATTATCATTTAAACGAAGCTACAGGTCCTGAATTTCAATACTATGAAAATGGAACTTTAGCTTATAAAGCAACGTTAAGAAACGGCGTTAGATATGGAGAATATTATAAATATTCTATGGACAACCATCTTATGTCTTATTCAGCGTTTGATGTCAAAGGGCAACAATTTTCTACTTTCAATTATAATGAATTAGGTGACATTACTAAAGTTAGTATTCCTGTAAGTATAAATACCTACTCAATAAATACAAAGACTGGTATAATTGTGCCATTACACTTTGAGGAAAGAGAAACAGATATTAAGGATATGTATGTGATGATAGGTACACCACCTGGCGCACAAATAAAGGTAGTCGTTAATGTTAATAATGTAGAATATAATAATATAAAAATTGTCAATAATGTGATAAGAATAGAAAATGCCTTTCCTAACAAAGGATTGAATCCAATATTTTTAAAACTTGACTTAACATACCGGGGCAAAAAAATAATTGAAAACTTAAAAGGCGAGCTATCGATTTTAAGGGAGTAACTCAACTGGCGTATGTATCGTCCCAAAATAAGTTTGCAGGTTAATTGATTAATCCTGTTATAGGTTTAATTATTTATTCTTAAAAAACATAAACCATGAAAAAGAAACTATTACTGGCACTGGCATTGGGAGTTGTTGCTGTAACTTTGTTTTCATTTAACAGGGCAAATGTTAAAACAAAGCACAGCTTCACTAAAAAGGCGCATGCCAGGTACTTTATACCCGACACGACCTGCAATTTGTCGGACAGCGCCTACTTTGCCGGCTATACTTTTGATACGAGCTACGAATTGTATACCAATACCCCTTCGGCGCCGGCCAATATTGTTAAAGTAAATGATGGCACAAGGTATTACTATGCCACGGGCAATATTTATCCGGGCGGGCCGCACAGCCTGTTGCGCTACAACGTTAAGGTATATGCCGGTTGTGACAGCACCACGACCGTTATTTATACAGGTTCGGGGTTTGTTAGTATGTAGTGATTAGTAAACAAAGGCTTGCCGAAGGAAGCACCCGAAAAGACAATAGTCGCAATAAAGGTTTAAACAGGCTGCTAAATTAACTGAGCAGCCTGAAAATTGTAGCGGTATATTACTTTACCCGCTCCAGGTATTCGCCGGTGCGTGTGTCGATCTTAATTTTATCGCCCTGGTTTACAAACAGCGGCACTCTGATCTCAATGCCGTTCTCGGTTGTTGCAATTTTAAGCGCGCCCGAAGAAGTGTCGCCTTTAACAGCCGGCTCGGCATAGGTAATTTCCAGTTCAACGCTGTTAGGCGCTTGCGCCATAATGGGTTCGTCGCTTTCGAAGGAAACGATTACGGTCATGCCTTCCTTCAGGAATTTTACAGCCGGGCCGAACAGTGATTTCGGGATATTAAATTGATCGAAAGTGGTGTTGTTCATGATGACCATAAAATCACCGTCTTCGTAGAGGTATTGAAAATCGTTGGTTTCAACCCGGCAGATCTCAACCTGTTCGTCGGTGCCTAAACGGGCCTCTACAATTTTTCCGGTTTTTATGTTGCGAAACTTATCTAAATAGAAGGCGCCGCCCTTACCCGGGGTACGGTGCAGTACTTCTGTTACAGTTACCAGTTCGCCGTTGTAACGTAATATATTTCCAACTTTAATTTCGGATGCTTTGGCCATGAATGTGATTTTAATTTTGACGCCAAAGATAGCTTAAGTTATGGTATGGCCTAATTAATAAAATGGTTTGTAAGTAAGCCAAACAGGCGTCGGGCTATTTTATTTACGCCTTAAAATGCGTATATTGTAATACAGGACAACAAAAAGCCATTGTAAATTTGATAACAGCGCGGCGATAACTAATAAAAAATACCCATAATTTCCCCCCTGTCCGCGGGGAAGGGTTGCGAAAATGATAATCCTACACTTAATGTGGCTCATACCGATGTGCAGGATATTATCCTGATTAACCTTGAAGCGATGGTATCAAAGAATCAAAACAAAATTGTACTGTGCAGAATTGAAAAGATAGTGGAGGTATACCGCGCAATTGGTTTTGAGTCTGGTAAAAGTAATATGCAAAAGGTTGCCCATTATCGCCTGGATAATCAACAATTTAATTCTGATTTCTTACAGATTCTCCAAAAACATGGAGCAGCTGTTATCGAGCGACTGGATAATTCTTTTGTGATCCGGAAAGCAGGTTGCGATAAGGATTTTGATGCGCATTATTTGCTGGACGGCCAGCACCTGCTTGCGTTTTGCAGAAGCGGTTTAATTGTTAGCGAGAGTTTGATGAGCTTCGAGACGGGTTTCATTGATCAAAACCGAATGAAATGATAAAGCGGATGACGAGCGGCCATCCGCTTTATCAAATTTATTCCTCACCAGGCAGTGGCGGGGCTATAAACGGATAATCAACATTGTTGATGATCGGCTTGATATCGAAGAAATCGTTCAATACGGACTCTGCGGTACAGTAAGCGCCTTCAACCCATGCCTGATCGTTTGAATAAGCCTCGCCAACTATAAATATGTTGGCATCAGCGCCATGTATCAATTGTGATGGCTTACGTATCTTGCGCTGTACATCGCATACATCATAATGGGCGGCATAAGCGTGATAACCTGCATTGAATGGCGGTAACGACCAATCCATATACCTGGTTTCTAATGGTTCGGGTATGGTATGGTAATCGGCGCCGGGGCCAAAGTGCAGGGCAGCCAATTGCTGGCGCAGCATATTTACCATCACCGGTTTAGCCTTGCGCGGGCCATCCAAAGGCTGGTAATTCCCCGAAAAAGGTACTTTCTCTTCCGAGTCTGTTCCGTATTCGAGTTCCTCCCAAAAGCTGGTATATTGCTCATCATCATAGCTGGCTAAAATACCATAAACAGGTTCTCCGGTTTTATCTAAGGCATTATTGCCAAAATAAACCACCTGACGTATAGGCATATCGGTTACGCTTGGGCCAATTGTATTGGGCAATACCGCGGCAGTGGTAAGAACTTCTTTTTGTGCCGGTGTGAGTTGAGCGCCAACAGAGTTTTGTACCGCGTTAAACATGAGCTGAGCGGTATAAAAAGGCTGGTTCATTACCGTAATATCCTGGCTCATTTGATACAGGTATGGCGCCATAACAGTACCCTCTAAAGCAGTGATGACACTGGTGGTGATTGTAAACAAGCGGATAGGCGCCGGGTATTTGGCTTTATCCAGCCACCATGCCTCGCTGAAAAACATACCCACTTTATATGATGGCTGCAATACTGCCGATTCGAGGTATAGGGCTACTTTCTCATGGTTAAGTACATCTACACCAGCATGGTCTTCATAACGGGTTGCCTGGGCTACCAGGTCGATAGCGCCGCGCGGCATAGCCATCCAGGCGGCATCGGTAATTTTTGAGGCCGATTTTTTATTTGGATTTTCCCTTGTGGCGATGGTATAATGCACCTTACCATCTATATTTAAAATAGAATGCAAACGGGTATTAGGGTGGTATTCAAAATGGACGCCTTTTTCTTTAGCTAATTTTACAATAGCATCAAATAAAGCATTAAACATGCTCGAGTAACCGTGCGTTAATGTTTTGTATTGATTGCCCGGTGTAAACTCGTTATTGGCCTGCATGGCCACTGCCGAGTTCCAGTTGATGACGTTGGAAGTGTAACCGTTGCCGTCGGCCGTGTAGTTAAAACCCTCTGAACCTAACTGATCAAACATTAAATTCCAGTAACCGATATTTTTAACCTTATCGCCCTTTTTGAATACCGATGACGGCGGCATATCCACTTTAATGGCGCCATCGCGGTAAAAGTTATACCAATCGTTACGGGTTACAGGGTATTGAGGGGTTACGGCCAGATTGCCAACAACCGAGAACCCATTATCAGGCGGATAATACTGCCCATCGTTAACAACCTTATAAGGCGCCGGGTTGGTAGTAGTTATCTGATTAAGGTACATGTGTTTGTGACGGAGGTAAAATAAAGGGAGATCCGACTCGTTAAATTGTACCGAAAACTGATCGAGATTAAGATCTTTAATTACTGTAGTAACCAGCCGATGGCCTTGCCCGTTGGGTGTTCCATCCCAATCCGAATAGCGCATACCACCTAACTCCAGGTATGAGTTGGTGCTTTTGTTTTGATAATGCCAGGTACAAACACGGGCGCCGGCCGGACGGGTATGTTTTTCCGGGCCAAGAAAATCATATTTCCCCCAGTCGTACAGTTCAAGCACGTCACCGGCAACCAATTGTTTGGCTTTGCCTTTTTCGCTTTTGGTTTCGCCGTTTAACAAGCGCCAGGCTGTATAAAGGCCGGCAGCCCCGGCTCCAAAAATGGAATAAGTTTTTTTCATCGTTTAGTTTATGATAAAGTTTTAAGATTTAAGGCATAGTTCCAAGCCTGTACATTTGGCCGGGGAGATCTTTTTGTGGAATCACCACTTCAACCAACGTAGGTTTATCTACCGTGTGCGCCAGTACTTTAAGCAAAGCTTCCAGCTCGTTTATGGTTGTAACCCGGTGACCGTCAGCATTAAATGCTTTGGCAAGGGCCAGATAATCCCATTTTGGCAGGATATCGAAAGTGTCGAACTTGTGTTCGGGGCCCGGCTCAAATGAGGTAATATCAACGTATACTTGTTCGATGGCATACACCTGGTTGCTCATCACAAATATCACTGCGTTAAGCTTGTTGCGCGCCAGCGTTGATAACGACTGGCAGATCATCATAAAGCCACCATCGCCGGCTATCGTCCAGGCGCGCTTGCCGCTGCCCATCTGCGCGCCCATTGCCGCACCGGTTTCAAAACCGATACATTGCCATGCCGCCGACGAGATAAAGCTGTTTTGCTTTAAGCCATAAGCATTTGTGGCCACGTAAAGCGAACTGCTCACACCATAGGTCATGATGATGTCTTTTAACAGGTTATGATCTGTTAAAAATTTCATAGTATGCTGAAAAAAGCGGTTATATGTAATAACCTCTGGATCTTTTGCCCACTGCTTATCCGAGTTTGATAACCATGGCTCGGGATACTTTGGTTGTGGTGGTGCCACAGTTTTAAGCGGGTATGCCGGAACGATCGGAGGAGTGGTACTTGGTTTTGATGTTTTAAACAAGTGTAACAAGCCCTCCATAAAATCGCGCATGGTAACGCCTTCATATAAATAATAACCGACACGCACCTGTTCGGTATTCGCCAATACCACGTTAGGGTATTGGTTTTCTATAAAGAACAGGTAGTCATCGGTCATGATGGTGCCAAGCGTTAAAAAACAATCGGAGTTAGCTACAGTTTGCACGACGCTATCCAGTGAAGCGGCATCGGCATATGTGCCGATAAATTTTTTGCCGCCTTCGTCCAAAACAGTTTTGCCAAGGCTCGTCGTCGTATACAAAAAGCCGCTTGCATCAATAATTTGTTGTAATAAAGGAGCCAGGCCGTGGCGTAAAACTTCAACTCCTGCAAATATCAACGGGTTTTTAGCTGCGGTAATTTGCATCCATGCCTGAGTTAAAGCATTTTGTAATCCTAAAGGTTCACTTTTTTCGATGATCGCTTTTAAAGGCGTTTTTGAAGGATGGGGGCAAGGTTCGGCCCAAACTTCTTTATAACAGGCAATATAAACCGGGCGACTGTGGGTTAACGCGGCTATAATTAAGTTGTCTATCTTTTCGGCTGCGCCTACCGACGTGCTTAAGGTTATAGCGCCCACGGTTACATGCCTGTATATTTCTTCATCAGCCTGCAGGTTTCCTGTCGAGTGATGGTAAAGCACGCCATACATGCTGGTAATATTTCGGGCATCGCTGCCCGGCGTGGCGCTAATCACCACAATCGGACTGCGCTCCACATAAGCGCCGGCTACTGCGTTCAAGGCACTATACGTACTTACACCATATTGTAACGACATTGCCGCTAAACCGCGGGTTCGGCCGTAAGCATCGGCCGCATAACCTGCATCAAGTTCGTTGGCGCATCCAATAGCGTTCACACCCGGGAAAGTTTCGAGCGTTTGGGTGAAATGTTTTACATAATCGCCCGGAATTTGAAAAACTTCGGTAACGTTGAGTTGCTTTAACCGTGTTAACAGATAATCGGCAACCGTAAATGGTTGATCTGGCATCGCAATAAGTATTGATTTTAGGTGGTATAAATATAATAGGTTTTACATTTAATTTATATTATTAAAATAATATTATTAATACTTTTTTTTGAGATGGAGACATTACGCGGTACTGCAGAAAAATAAGCTGTGGCATTTTTCTGCTTTGTTTAAGTAAACGTTTTCGTAAATAAATGTTCGCGCTTTTTAAAAAGCAAGGGATAAATTATTCAATTTCGGTTCGATAAACCTGTATTGACGCCTGATTGGCCTTTTATTATTTCAATTTGAGCCTTTTGCGAAAAGCCAATTGGTATATTTTATCTTTAACCTTAAAATTATAAATCAAACACGACGCAGCCTGTGAGTTTCAAAAAAATAAGTTTAGTGCTAATGATCTCGATGGCATGCGCGGACATTTTCGCGCAGACCGCCAACCTGGTTAAATACGTTAATCCGATATCCGGAACCGCCACCAGTACCACACCATCGGCACTCAAACATGGTTCTGTATTGGCTAATTTTGCGAATACTATACCATCGGTTTGCACTCCTTTTGCCATGACACAATGGACGCCGCAAACACACGCAAGCGAGAAGAAATGTATCCCCCCATATTATTATCATGAAGACGAATTCTCTGGTTTCCGGGCTTCGCATTGGATAAGCGGGTCATGTACGCAGGATTACGGCAGTTTAACCATAATGCCTATAACCGGCGCACTCAAAACAACCGGTTTTGCAGCGAAATTTACTCATGCCAATGAAAAAGCAACACCTTATTTGTACAGTATCGATTTGCAGCAATATCATATCAGCACTTCAGTTACAGCCACGCCACGGTGCGGTATGATGGAAGTAACCGCAAATGCGCCAGATAGCTTGTATTTGCTAATGATGCCTAATAGTGATTTTGGCGAGGGTTATATCAGGATAGATGCCAAAAAAGGTGAGATATATGGTTATAACCCGGTGCACCGCATTTACCAGGGCTGGGGTAAACAGGCTGGGTTTAACGGTTATTTTGTTATTCATATTGAAAAGGCTTTTACAAGTAAAGGGACCTTTTCCGGTAAAGATATTTTTAAAACTGACGGCATAAAAAATCAGAAGAATGTTGGCGCCTACATCGGGTTTAAAGTAAATAAAGGTGAACGAATCATTATCCGTATCGGGACATCATTTACAAGCATTGCAGGTGCCCGCAAAAATTTAGCTGCCGAAATACCCGGTAGTAATTTTGAAGTCGCAACGGCCGCTTGCAAGGTAATCTGGCAAAAGGCATTAAGCCAGATTAAAGTTGAAACTACCAACGAGCAGGATAAGGAGATTTTTTATACTTCTTATTATCACGCTATGCAACAGCCGCGTTTGTATAACGATGTTGACGGCACTTATCCGATGTTCTCATCAAGCTATAAAAATGCAAACATAGGTAAAGGCAAATATTATGATGATTTTTCGATGTGGGATATCTATCGCGCCGAAATTCCACTATTCGAGATACTGAAGCCTGATTTCGTCGACAACCTCGTGCAGTCGTTGATTATCAAAGGTAAACAGGCTGGATGGATGCCCATTTTTCCATGTTGGAATAGTTTTACTTCTGAAATGATCGGTGACCATACAACATCGGTCATTAGCTCGGCTTATATTAAAGGAATAAGTAATTATAATGCCGCCGAAGCTTACCAGGTTTTGAGACATAACGCGTTTGAAACACCTGCCAACAAAAACGACTATATAGATGGCAAGGGACGGCGTGCTTTGGATAGCTATTTAAAATATCATTATATCCCGTTGGAAGATAGCGTTAAATACGCTTTTCATACACAGGAGCAGGTAAGCCGCACCATTGAGTATGCTTATGATGATTATGCCCTTGCGCAATTTGCTAAAGCAATACATAAAACTGCCGACTATAACCAGCTTATTAAAAGAGCCGGTTATTGGGCAAATGTGTTTGATCAGCAAACAGCAATGGTGCGTGGCCGCTATGCTGATGGGAGCTGGGTGATACCTTTTAGTGCGGATAAAAAGGAGAGCTATATTACCGAAGGCACTCCAAGGCAATATACTTTTTATGTACCTCAGGATGTAAGTGGGCTAAGCCGTTTGATGGGTGGTCGGGGAAAACTCGAATCGGAGTTAGATAGTTTGTTTGTAAAAGGCGAATACTGGCATGGCAACGAACCTGGCCACCAGATACCGTTTATGTACAACTATACCACATCGCCATGGAAAACTCAGCAGGAAGTACGCAAAATACTATCAGAAGAATATGGTAATGGCCCTGGCGGATTGGGAGGCAACGACGATGCCGGCCAGATGTCGGCATGGTATATGTTTGCTGCTATGGGTTTTTACCCGATAAACCCAATATCTGGCGAATACCTGCTGTGTTCACCCATTTTCGATAAGGTGACTATCCAATTGCCAAAAGCAAAGACATTTATACTGCTTGCTCACAAAACCAATAAAACGGCAAAGTATATCCATCTGGTTAAGTGGAATGGGAAGGTATTGTCTCATAATTATATTAGTTATAGTAATTTGATGCAAGGAGGTGAGCTGGAAATCTTTCTACAGGATAAACCCGATAAGAGCTGGGCAAGTCAAGCACAAAATCAGCCCTGGAGTATGTCGGGGCAAAGCAAATAACTGTGCAGTTAAAATATATAAAAATGCTAAAACGTGTACCTCAAATTCGATTTGTATTTCTTTTTCTGACAGCCATTTGGTGTTTAACCTCTGAGGTTTTAGCACAACAAACGTATGGCGGTTATGTTAACCCGATGATAGGTTCGCAAGGGTTGGGGCATATTTTTGTAGGGCCGTCACTGCCATTTGGAATGGTGAAACCGGGACCCGATTGCGGCGATGGGGGATCAAACAGCGGGTACAAACCCGACATGACTGAACCCATCATTGGCTTTAGCCAGGTACACATCAGTGGAACAGGCGGCGGGCCAAAATATGGCAATATTCAGTTGATGCCCTTTTCGGGAAATGAAGATATGATAGACCAGCGTTCATTGCGTGACCAGGAAACAGCTAAGCTAAATTATTATAGTGTGCTGCTTAAAAAGCACGGGATAAAAGCAGAGCTAACTACTACTACGAAAGTTGCTTTTCATCGGTATACCTATCAACCCAACGCCTCAAAAGCTGTCAAAATTGATCCTGGTTTCTTTTTAGGCGAAAAACCTATACCCGATTACCGCGAAGCCCAGCAGTTTGTAGGATCGGAAATTGAAGTTACTTCCGATACAACTGTACGTGGTTACAGCCGCATCCGCGGCGGCTGGAATAACGGCGCTGCTTATACCGTTTACTTTTATGCTGTTTTTGATCATCCGATAAAAAGTCTAACCACCTGGAAGGGAAAGAAATTGTTTCCGGGCACGGCAAAACAAACAGATTCGGGCGAAAAAACAGGTGCCCTATTATTTTTTGGCAATAAAGGATCGGAAGCAGTACAGGTTAAAATAGGTATTTCCTATATCAGTTCGTTAAAAGCGGAACAAAACGTTGTAACCGAAATACCGGGCTGGAATTTTGATAAAGTATTAAATGACGGCCGGTTGAAATGGGAAAGGGAATTTAAAAAACTTGAAATTGATCCGGCTGCTACCGCTGAACAAAAAGTAATGTTCTATACTGCATTGTATCATACCATGTTAATGCCGGTTGATCGTACAGGTGAAAATCCACTGTGGACAACCGACCAGCCTTATTACGATGATTTTTATGCCATTTGGGATACCTTTCGCAGTTCAAGTCCGCTGCTGACTTTGCTATCGCCATCGCGCCAGACAGAAATAGTAAATGCTTTGCTGAGCATCTATCAGCATGATGGGTATTTACCCGATGCCCGTAGCGGCAATTTTAACGGTCGTACCCAAGGTGGCTCTAACGCGGAAGTAGTTATTGCTGATGCCTATGTAAAAGGATTGAAAGGGATCAATTATGAGCAAGCGTTATCGGCAATGGTGAAAGATGCAACCGTACCGCCGGGAGGGAATGAAGAAAAGGAGGGCCGTGGCGGATTAACAGACTATAATACCCTGGGCTACGTATCTCTAAACAACGTAAGGGCCGGTAACCGTACCGTTGATTATGCTTATGATGATTATTGCATAGCCGAGTTGGCTAAAGGGTTGAATAGAGATGCAGAATACAAACAATATTTAAAACAAGCGGATAACTGGCAAAACCTTTGGCGGGGCGATTATCAACATCATGGGGCAATGGGCTTTATTATGCCGAAAGATGCCTCCGGGCATTTTCTGGATAGTTTGGTTTATGCCGACCCTAACGGAAAGATCAGTTATTTTCAATACACACCGTTAACGAATGAATATCCCAAATACCGGTGCTGGTGGTGCTGTTTCTTTTACGAAGGTTCGTCATGGGAGTATTCGCTAAGTATTCCGCACGATATTCCGGAAGTTATCCGGCGATCAGGTGGTAAGCAGGCATTTATAAGCAGACTCGATACTTTATTTGCAAACGGTTATTATAACGTGGCTAACGAACCGTCGTTTTTAACGCCCTGCCTTTACCATTGGGCGGGGAGGCCCGATCTGAGCGGCGAGCGCGTGCGGCAGATCGTTAATCATAACTACAATAGCTCAGCATCCGGCATACCGGGTAACGATGATTCGGGGGCAATGTCCTCATGGCTGATATTTCATATGATGGGTGTTTATCCTAATGCAGGCCAGGATTATTATCTACTGCACGCACCACTATTAAAACAATCTGTATTGCATCAGGATAATGGTGTTGATTTCAAGATCAGCACGATAAATTTTTCGGACAAAAATCGCTTTGTCAAATCGGTAACTCTAAACAAAATACCTTTAAAACGCGCCTGGATAACTCATGAAGAGATTATAAAAGGAGGGGAGCTCGTTTTTGAGATGGATTCGAATGCATCAGATTGGGGTACAAACGAACTCCCGCCAATCAAGTTAAAGCAATAATAATTAACAGGTTACGCAGAATCTGATATACAGATTTGTTTATATGTTTTTTTAATTGTAAAATTGACAAGTAAACCAATCTGTAAACCAACCATCTATTATTGAAATGATAACCGCAAAAAAAGCAACGCGTTTAGGCACCGCGATTTTCTCTGGTGTTTTATTATTTGTTAATCTATCGGCGCAAAGCCAAACCAAACTTACCCTGCAATTGGATAATGCTTCGACCAAAGTAAGTCCGCAATTGTATGGCGTAATGACCGAAGAGATCAATTACTCGTACGATGGCGGTTTATATGCCGAACTTGTTCGCAACCGCACGTTTAAAGATAACCCTAAAGCGCCGGATCATTGGTCGCTGGTGCAGTCCGGCGAAAGTAAAGCGGCAATTGCTTTAGATACCAAACATGCGATCAATAATGCTTTAACTACGTGTTTAAAACTAGATATAGAACAGGCCGGAGCCAGAACCGGGATAGCTAACGATGGGTATTGGGGCATACCCGTTAAGCCGGCGACTACTTATCATGGTAGCTTTTACGCTAAAACCTCCGGTGCTCCGACTGCGCCTTTGACCATCAGCATAGAAAGCGCCGATGGAAAAACTACTTATGCTACGGCGCAGGTAAGCGGCGTTGACGAAAAATGGCAGCAATATAGTTATACGTTAACTACCAAAGATGTTAAGCCTACAACGGATGCCCGATTGGTAATTACGGCAAATACACCGGGCAGTTATTGGTTTAACCTGGTTTCGTTATTCCCGCCGACATATCATAACACGGCTAATGGCAACCGGGTTGATATCATGCAATTACTTGGCGATATGAAGCCGTCGTTTTTACGATTGCCCGGTGGTAATTACCTGGAAGGGCAAATGTTTTCGACCCGTTTTGACTGGAAAAAAACTTTGGGTAGTTTAGATAAGCGTCCCGGCCACATGGGTACATGGAGCTACCGCTCGTCGGACGGGATGGGACTGCTGGAATACCTGAAGTGGTGCGAGGATCTGAACATGGACCCTGTGCTGGCTGTTTTTGCCGGATACACCCTTAATCGGGATTACCTGGAAGCAGGCCCGTTGTTAAAACCGTTTGTTGATGACGCACTCGAGGAAATAGAATATGTTACCGGCGACGTAAACACCAAATGGGGCGCAAAACGTGCTCAGGACGGGCATCCTAAACCATTTAAACTAACCTATATTGAAGTGGGTAATGAAGATGGTTTTGATGTTTCAGGTAGTTATGATGGCCGCTTTGCACAATTTTATGATGCGATAAAGGCCAAATACCCCAATCTGCAATTAATATCAACCATCGGCGGCCGCGACGGCCTGGGGTCAAGGTTCCCGATAACTTTACGTAAGCCCGATGTTTTGGACGAGCATTATTACCGCAATGCCTCTGAGATGGAAAGCGATGCAAATCATTATGACGATTACGACAGAAAAGGGCCTAAAATATTTGTGGGGGAGTGGGCCACCAGGGAAGGCTCTCCGACAACTAATTTTAACGCCGCATTAGGCGATGCTGCCTGGATGACGGGTATGGAACGTAATTCGGATATCGTGGTGATGTCGTGCTATGCGCCGTTGTTTGTTAATGTAAATCCCGGCGGTATGCAATGGAAATCAGATCTGATAGGCTACAACGCGTTAAATAGCTACGGTTCGCCATCGTACTATGCGCAAAAAATATTCAATGAAAACAAAGGGGATAAGGTTGTTACCATTCTTTCTGAGAACATCCCGACACAAATGCAAAAGCTTAGCGGCCGGGATTCGGCAGCAGGTAAAACAGCGAAACCCATACCGGCGATGTTTTATGTAGCAACTAAAGATAGCCGGACAGGTAAAGTATACGTTAAAGTTGTAAATACGCTTGGTACCGCGCAAACGATAAATATTGAGTTAAAAGGCGCTGCAAATGTAGCTTCTACCGGCACGCTTGTAGAGCTTAAAGCCGATAAC
>Ga0209026_1000893_pt1 | contig 15431 bp, 14 predicted proteins | sample AraplaCL_Col_mCL_FD_184262 | JGI IMG/M metagenome (GOLD analysis project Ga0209026, IMG submission 184262) | Arabidopsis root microbial communities from the University of North Carolina, USA - plate scrape CL_Col_mCL (SPAdes) (version 2) | ecosystem: Host-associated > Plants > Roots >... | reverse complement strand
AGGTTTTACTGTTGATGCGTAGTTCTTAGTTAAACCGGATATCAGTGCATCTGCCTCGCCAAACTGCACCATGCAGGCACCATAATAGTTGGGGTCGCTCATGGCTTTTCGCGCCTCATATAAAGTAATGCCCTTGCGCTGCCGCTTGCTAAATAGATATTGCGCATACTCCTCGGCACGTTCTGCAGTAATCTCCGGGTTGATGATCTTCACATCGCCCAGGTCCAACTCGTTCTCAGCGATGATCTGTTTGATCTTTTCTACCTCGCCCAGTAAGATAGGGGTAGCGATGCACTCATCGCGAACGATTTGCGCTGCACGTAAAATTTTATAATTATCCGCATCTGCAAATACCACACGCTGCGGGTTTTGCTTGGCTTTATTGGTGATGTTACGCAGCAGCTTGTCGTTTGGCCCAATGCGCGAGCGTAATTCCTCGCGATAAGCGTCCCAATCTTCAATAACCTTACGCGCTACTCCCGAATCGATAGCTGCTTTGGCAACAGCCGCCGATACCTCGGTGATGAGTCGCTGGTCCATCGGTTTTGGAATGATATAATCCCTGCCGAACTTTAAATTCTTAACCCCATACGCCAGGTTCACCGATTCGGGAACCGGTAATTTGGCCATTGAGGCAATAGCATATACTGCTGCTATTTTCATTTCTTCGTTAATGGCTGTTGCACGTACGTCCAACGCCCCACGGAAGATATACGGGAAGCCTAATACGTTGTTTACCTGGTTTGGATAGTCTGAGCGGCCCGAGGCCATCAAAATATCCTTACGGGTGGCAATGGCCAGTTCGTAAGCAATCTCCGGATCAGGATTTGCCATTGCAAAAACAATCGGATTTTTGGCCATCGCCTTTAGCATGTCAGGCGTCACCACATTACCTGCCGATAGCCCGATAAACACGTCGGCGCCTTTCATGGCGTCAATTAAGGAATGGATGCCTTTTCGCTTAGTGGCAAATTGCCTGCGGGTTTCGTCAAGATCGGTGCGGGTTTCAGAAAGCACACCATTGATGTCGAACATCACTATGTTTTCTTGCCTAACCCCTAATGACAGGTACATTTTTGAGCAGGAAATGGCCGCCGCACCCGCGCCATTCACCACCATTTTAATCTTTTCGAGTTTCTTTCCTTGTATTTCGCAGGCATTCATCAGTGCCGCACCGGATATTATTGCCGTACCATGTTGGTCATCGTGCATTACCGGAATTTTCATCTCGGCTTTTAAACGACGCTCTATCTCGAAACAGGCAGGTGCTGCAATATCTTCTAAGTTAATGCCGCCAAAAGTTGGCTCTAGCGACTTAACGATATTCACAAACTGATCGACATCCTTCACATTCAGCTCCAGGTCGAACACGTCGATATCCGCGTATATTTTAAACAGCAGGCCCTTGCCTTCCATTACAGGCTTGCTGGCTTCGGGGCCTATATTGCCCAAACCTAACACAGCGGTACCGTTACTGATAACGCCTACCAGGTTTCCCTTCGCCGTATATTTATAAACATCGTCAAGGTTTTCGGCAATACGCAGGCAGGGCTCGGCTACGCCGGGCGAGTAAGCCATGGCAAGATCGCGCTGAGTGTTAGTAGACTTGGTAGGTACAACCTGTATTTTACCAGGGCGGCCTTTCGAGTGATAGTTCAGCGCGTCCTGTTTACGGTTCGGTTTATTCATAGCATATAATTGTGGCCCCAAAGTTAACGCATTTGGGTTGTATCCTTATAAAAAAACCCGGCTATGAACAATTCAACTACCGGGCAACCGTAATATTTTTATCCGCGGCTAATTTTAAGTACCATTCCGGGTTGGATAGCGCCTTTTTTTAAACCGTTTAATGATTTTATTTTTTCTACCGAGTCGTCAAATTTCTCCGCAATCATCCCTAAAGTGTCACCATGTTTTACTTTGTAAGTGATGAATTTAGATTCGCCTTTGGTAGCCACGCTATCTGCCGCGGCCTCGTGCGAATCATTCAACCAAAGTTTGGTACCGGCTGCAGGGTTATTACCGCGCATATTGTTCCAGTCGCGCAGGTCTTGCAGTTCAACACCGTATTGATCGGCAATATCCGTCAACGTCTCGCCTTTTTTCACTTTATGATATGGAGGGCGATCATTCGCCGAAACAGTAACTGTCACAGCGGTTGAAATCGCGGTGTTACCATTCAACAAATCATACAAAGCGGCATAACTAACCGAAGGTACTTTTGGTATCACTAAACGGCGTGGCGTGGTTGGAGAACCATTAACGATCATTTTACGATACGACGGATTTAGTATTTGCAACTCGCGCAGGTCGCGGTTCATAGCGGTAGCTACGCTGCTCAGCGGGATAAAACGGTCTACCATAACGGTATCGGTATTCATGCTAAAGCTACCTTCCAGCGGACTGATATCATGCTTGGCTGCATAGTTGATCACATAGTTAGCGGCAATGTAAGCCGGCACATAATTGCGTGTCTCGGCAGGCAAGTATTGGCGGATGGACCAAAAATCCAACGCGTTGGCTTTCTGGATGGCACGCTCTACATTGCTTTTACCGCAGTTGTAGGAGGCAATGGCTAACAGCCAATCGCCAAATTCCATGTAAGCATCTTTTAGGTATGCTGCAGCAGCATAGCTGGCTTTTATCGGATCGCGGCGCTCGTCAACGTATTCGTCCATCACCAAGCCGTACAATTTGCCGGTGGCCGGCATAAACTGCCATGGCCCCATAGCACCAACGCGCGAAACCGCCATTGGGTCCAGCTTTGATTCTACGATAGACAGGTACTCAATTTCCTGCGGGATACCAGCTTCACGGAACGCCTTCTCGTAAATAGGGAAATAATATTGTGCCAAACCTAACACATGGCCCATCTCGTCTTTATGGCGGGTGTACAGGTCGATGTAGGTTTGAACGTATTCGTTATAATCCAGCTGAACGTCCTTTTGGATAGAATCCAACCGGTTTTTATAAACGGCCAGGTACGACGGTAGCACAGGCGCCTGAGCCAGTACCAGGGTTTTAGTTGTATCAGAAAATGTTTTTGATTTAATGTTGCGGGATGAATCGCTTATTGACCGGGAATTGGCCTTAACAAATGGACATAGTAATAAAATGCAAATAGCACAGGTAATTAATCTCTTCATTCTAATCCTTAGGGGTTACACATGCCTGCTTGCCGCAGTAACATTATTTTACTAAAATATAATTTTTTTATAGTGTAAGGAAATATTGCGCAAAATTTAACAATTCCTTTTCACCAAAGCTTTTAGCTAATAATTGTAACCCTAACGGCAATCCGGCGATATTATTGCCCACCGGCAAAGAAATTGCCGGAGCGCCTGCCAATGAGGCTTGTACCGTGAAGATATCGGCCATGTAGGTAGTCACAGGGTCGGTTTCCTTGCGGCCAATTTCGGGTGCCGGCTCAGGTGCCGACGGAGTTAAAATAAAATCGTATTGGTTAAGCAACTCGTTGGTTTTATCGCGGATGAGGCGACGCATCTTCTGTGCTTTGGCGTAATAAGCATCATAGTAACCAGCACTCAAAACAAAAGTGCCCAGCATAATGCGGCGCTTTACTTCTTTGCCGAAACCTTCGGAGCGTGATTTTTTGTAGGTGGATAGCAGATCGACGGCGTTTGGACTACGGTAACCATAATGTACACCGTCATATCGCGCCAGGTTAGATGATGCCTCGGCCGTTACTAAAATGTAATAAGTTGGTACCAGGTATTCCAGGTATTTAAACGAAACCGGCTCAACTGTATGTCCATCAGCTTTTAGTTTCTCAATAGCAGTTTTTAGCGACTTCTTTACTTCTGTATCGGTGCCTTCGCCGGTAAGCGCATCCTGCAGATAAGCTATTTTCTTTTTTCCTTGCGGAAGGGCGAGTTCATCCGTATAATTCGGTACCGGTTGTTGCGATAGGGTGCTATCGTATTCATCGGCACCAGCCATAATCTCTAATAACAACGCCGCATCTTCTACCGAACGTGTAACCGTTCCTACCTGATCAAACGTAGAGGCGTAAGCAATAATACCATAGCGTGAAATTCTGCCGTACGTAGGTTTCATACCAATCAATCCACAAAACGCAGCGGGTTGACGTACAGAACCGCCGGTATCTGTACCAATAGCGGCATGACACATGTTAGCCTGTACTGCAACGGCCGATCCGCCTGACGACCCACCCGAAACGTGGGCTTCATTGGCAAGGTTTTTTACAGGCCCGAAATACGAATTTTCGTTGGTAGCGCCCATGGCAAATTCATCGCAATTGCAACGGCCTATGATAATAGCATCTTCTTCCAGCAATCGCTCAACAATAGTAGAGGAATAGACGGACGTGAAATTTTCAAGGATCTTTGAGGAAGCGGAAACTTTATGGCCCTTGTAGCAGATGTTATCTTTTATGCCGATAACCATCCCGGCCAGGCGGCCCGCTACACCTTGTTTAATGCGTTTGTCAACCAGCGCTGCCTGCGCAATGGCTTCGTCTGCAAACACTTCATTAAAAGCATTCAGGTTAGCATGCGCCTTAATTTGCTCAAGATATTTTTTTACCAGTGATGAAACGGTGATCTTACCATTTTGCAAATCGCCCCTGATCTCGCTTAACGAAGAGTAGAATGTAGACATCCTGCTAAAATATAAAAAAAGCTTAAAGCAAAAGGCTTAAAGCACAAAGCTTCTCACTTCCTGCTCTAAACTTTTCGCTTTAAGCTTTACGCTTTTACCTTTCGGCGTTATGCCTTAGGCTTTTCTTCTTCTTCCTTTTTTGTTCCGTTTTGGGCGTCTTTAAATTCTTTCACGCCGGCGCCCAAGCCTTTCATTAATTCAGGAATTTTTTTTCCGCCAAACATCAACAAAACCACTACCAGGATGATGATCAAGGTTGTCGGGCTTTCAAGTCCTCCAAAAAACAGGAAGGGGATATGTGCAAGTACCATAATATCTTATTTTATTGTAATTTAAATTAACTATTCTGTTCTTTATCAGGCGCAGAGGCTGACGTTGGGTGATCTATCAAATGAAGGTCATCGGCACGCTTCTCTTCTACCATTTTAGTTACAAAATCGGGATCATCGTTAGCTACAACAGGGCTTTCTCCAACTGCCATGGTATTAGGCACGTGGTTGGGCGCAATCTGCGGCTCGTGATGAGTTACCTCCTCCTCTTTATATTCGGCAACCGGTGTTTCTGCCACCCGCTCTTCTGCCGGTTTCTGCTCATCCTCGGTCTTTTTCTCCTCGTAGGTGTTGATCTGGTTTTGTATTTCGCGTTTTACACCTTCCGATGCATCTTTAAAATCACGAATTCCCTTACCTAAGCCGCGGGCTAACTCGGGCAATTTGTCGCCGCCAAATAACAGCAGTGCCACGATCATGATCAGGATAATCTCGCCACCGCCTATATCAAAAAATAAATATACTGAATGAAACATTAGCGTTTATTTGGGTTACAAATATACGGAATTAAACGTTAATTGGTTTTAAACTATTTATCTGGGGGCTAACCAAACTTGCGGATCTACGTAAGTGTTGCCCTTTTTTAACACAAACACCAATTGGGTATCGCCAGATGATGGATCAACTGCCGCAGTACCTATGGTTTGTTTAGTGCTTACTTTTTGCCCGTTAGAAACAGAAACGCTTTTTAAGTTTGAATACCCGGTAAAGTATTCGCCGTGCTTAACTACTACTACATAAGTACCGCCCAGATCCTTAACCATTAAAACCTCGCCTTCAAAAACTGCACGTACAGATGCGTTAGAACTAGTTCTTAACTCCCAGCCTTCATTTTCAACTGTGATGCCCTGCATTTTATAGTTGCCGAAACCATGTATGATATCTGCGCTGGTTACCGGCCATGGCAGCCGCCCCTTATTACCCAAAAAGTCGTTTGATAACCTTGCAGCTTCGGGGGTTGCATTTAACACCTCACTGGTAGTTCGTTTGGCAATTACACGGGTTGAGGGAACGTCCTTATTTTCGCTTTTTGCTGCCTTGGCTGCTGCTAAACGATCGGCCTCTGCCTGTTTACGTTTTAGTTCTTCAATTTCGCGGTCAATAGCCTCTCTGATAGCGCGGTTACTTCTTGCAATACGGGCTTGCAGGTCCTGAATCTGCGGCCTTATCTGCTTTTCATGTTTACTCAGATCGGCAACCACCTGTTGCTGATCTTTACGTTGCTTACCGAGGTTGGCTTTTTCTTTTTCCTGATCGACCAACAACGTGTGTTTTTCCTGCTTATCCTTATCCAGCTGCGCAATCTGGTTATTCAATTTTTTTTCAGTGCCCTGAATGTAATCGGCCTGGCGCTCACGATAAGCACCAAATTGCTGCAGATACTTAAGGCGCTTATAGGCCATATTAAAATCCTTAGCTGCAAAAATAAACGTCATTTTATTATAGGCACTCTGATTGCGATAGGCAAACAGCACCATGCCCTCATATTCTTTTTTAAGCTGAGCAAGCTGCCCTTGCAGCGAATGGACTTCGTTATTGCTTTCGGATATCTGGTTATCGAGGTTATGCACCTGCGAGTTAATATTATCAATTTTTTGCTGGCGAACGCTGATTTGCGCCTTGATGATGTTGAGCTGTTGCAGCGTAGCTCTTTTGTTATTGGATGTCTGCTCCAGCTCGCGGCTTAACTGCAATAGTTGCTGGTTAAGATTGTCGCGCTGCTTTTTTAGCTCAGCGCTGCTTTGTGCGTGGGCGTTTACCGCGCCAAATATCAGTAGGAATAAAAATGCCGCTTTTAAGAATTTCATCTGCCCAAATGTATTAATTTTCATCTGCGGGTTTATATTTTTCTGGAATACTAAATGGATAATCAAGCGGTTGATCCAGGTCTATCTTGGTGTATTTTAAATTTAAGTGTACGTTTTTATTGCCCGCTGATGACTGGATATCTATCTGCGCCGGCACCTTTTTCCCCGAGACCAAAGTAAAATCGCTATTGGTTACCTGTAACGACTGCCCCGCGTTATGATTAGAGATATTTAGCTGCGCGGGCTTCATATCCGGGTTAAGCATCAGTTTATAAACCAGGTCCTCTAAGGTGCCTGAGATTAGAGTTCCGCCGGCCTCTTGTTGTGAGCTGGCATTTTTATCATTTAATATAATAGCCTGGGCGTTGCCAATTAAAATAGACTCGAGCATTTGATAGTTAACCTTATCGTTGGCAAACTGATATAGATAGCTAAAAGGTTTTCTTAAATATTGCCCGTGAAGCTTGTCTATCATCATAATACTATCCGGCGTGATCACTGCACGGGCCACTTCTACCGTTACTACTAACGATACCGTTACCGATACCCATATTTTTTTGCCCTGCGCAATGCGGATGTTCAAGGTAGCATCATTCTTATCTCCATTGATGTCCAGCTTGGTAGTTGCTTTACCCGAAAAAGTATTGAAACCCAATTGGGCACTGCGCACAGCATCTGTTAAATAACTTTTTTTAGGAACAGGTGCGACAGATGGGGCGGCAGCAACCGTAGCGGTGGTGGTAGTAGTTGAAGTTGGAGGCGGCGTTGCCACCAGCTTTTTTTTGGCTTTGCAGCTAACCATCGCCAGCACACAAAGTAAAACGAGCAGCTTACTCGATATATTTCTTTTCATTAATTTTCCTATCCAGTGTTGGTGAATTGCCGCCGTACTCTTTGGCTTTTTTCCAATTGGCTACCGCAGTGTCAACATCGCCCAAAAAGAAAGAGATATCACCAAAATGCTCCGTTTGGGTAGCGCTCTTATCTTTATTGTCGGCCATGGCCTTTTGTATCCAGGTTTTTGCTTCGGCATATTTTTTTTGCTTAAACAAAATCCAGGCGTACGTATCTTCAAACGATGCAGTATGTGCTTGTAAATTGTTGGCTCGCTTAGACATTTCGGCGGCTTTATCTAACGCTTCACCACGTAGCGACAAATAATAAGCATAGTTATTTAGTGTATAAACATTTTCTGAATTATACATCAGCGCTTTTTCGTATGCGTCGTCAGATGCCTTATTATCCTTCAATTCATGATAATCATCACCCAAGGCTGAAAAACAAAGTGACAACAAACGCTTGTCTTGAAACTCAAGGGACGTAGCGGTTTTTAGATAACTTAATGCCTTGGTGAAATCCTTTTTTTGCACCATAGCAAGCCCAACAAAATAATTCATCCATGGGGCATTAGGAAAATACGATAACGCATTCAACCCGTCGCGCAATACCCCATCGATATCATTCATACTTAGCTCAATTCGCACCAATTGCTCATGTACATCGTAAATTTGATTGCTAATGCTTATCGATTTTTGGTACGCAGCTTTCGCTTCAGCAAACTTTTCATTCACCGACAACATGTCGCCGTAAATGGCGTTTAACTTGGCATCGTTTGGTGTAGCGTTAACAGCAATACGCGCCAGTTCCATTGCACTGGCCTTCGCCGATGGGTCTGGAAACATCGGAAAATATCCGGTTATGATCTTGACTTTCTGATCAACGTCTACATCGGATATAGCAAAAGCTAATTTCAATTCATTGAATGAGGCATTAGTGCTTTTTTTATCACGGTACATTTCGGCTAACGCCAAGTGGATCAATCCGTTGTTGGGAGCCACTTTTCGCGCCCGCTCCAGCGTTTCCATCACTTTATCTGTTTGCCCCATTTGTCCATAAATTTCAGCCAGCAACAAATAGTAACGTATCTGGTTAGGATCCGCCGATATACGCGCCTCTAAACTTATCGCGACCTTATCAGCCTTCCCCTGCTTCATGTAAATTTTATTGCGATTCACAGTAAGCTCCTCACTCGGGCCGGTTACTTTTTCAACCGCATCATACACCTTTAACGCTTCATCAAATTTACCTTCTAAAAAGTAGGTATTTGCGCTGTCGTAGTAATAATCAGGCTTATCGGGATTGATGCGCTTTAACTGGTTAAATACGTTTTCAAGCTTGGCCAGATCGTTCGATTTTTCGTAAACATCTGCCAGCGAAACCCAGTACCACTCGTTGTTAGGTTTAAGGGTTGTTATTTTTTCAAGCAATTCTTTAGCCTGGGGATAATCGTTTTTTTGCTTGTCTATCTTAGCCAGCTCAAACATGGAAGCATCGTTCTTCGGGTCCATAGCCAGCACCTTGTTAAACAACTCTGCAGCTTTAGGGTAATTCTCGGTCGCCTTCTCGCTCAGCGCCGAAAAAAATATTTCGGTAACCGCGTTGCTATCCCGTTTAGCCATAGGTTGTGCCAAAGTAGCAGCGCCCTCTTTCATGGGCGTTACATTTTGCGCCTGTACAGCTCCAAAAGTCAGCAGCAAACCTGCAAAACAATATTTAAAACTCAACTTCATTAAATTTTACTTAACCTGGGTGTGTCCAAAACCACCTTCGCCTCGCATAGTTTCATTTAAAACTTCCACCGTCTCCCACTCTACTTTTTCATGACGGGCCACTACCATCTGTGCTATACGGTCGCCGGGATTAATTTCAAACGGCTGATCAGAAAAGTTGATCAGCAGTACTTTTACCTCGCCACGATAATCGGCATCAATAGTTCCCGGCGAGTTAACGATACCAATACCATGCTTAAATGCCAGACCGCTTCGCGGACGAATTTGTGCCTCAAAACCCTCAGGTAATTCAATATGCAAGCCAGTTGGCACCAGTTTGCGCTCCATAGGTTTTAACACCACGGTCTCTTCAATATCGGCCCGCAGATCCATACCTGCCGCGTGTGCAGTTTCGTAGGCAGGCAGACTGTTTTTTGAATTATTGATTATCCTGATGATCATCGAATAAATATAGCCTTTAAATTTCTCCACTCAAAATATAACACAACTGATACAAACAGTATCAGCAAGCCGTCGCCAATAAAAATATTGGAGTTGAACACGTAGAATGATAAATAAACGAGCAAAACCGACGAAATGATATAAGCGAGGTTCTTTTTTAGGTTGTATGGGATAGGGTAATTGCGTTGACCCCAGATGTAGGATAGTATCATCATGATGGTATAGGCAATTAGCGACGCCCAGGCTGATGCCATGTAACCATATTTTGGAATGAAAACCACGTTTAGCACGATGGTTGCTATGGCACCAACACCAGATATATAAAATCCATATTTGGTTTGATCTGATAGCTTATACCAGATAGAAAGATTCATGTAGATACCCAAACTTACGTAACCAAACAACAGCAACGGAACGCATTTCAAGCCTGACCAATAAATTTGCCGCTGTATTGGATTACCGGCACGGATAAAAAACTTCAACAGATCAATATTGGCTACTAGTGCAACGAACATTACCGATACCATGATCACAAAATAATCCATGATGCGGGCATAGGTTTGCACAGCGTTTTTGTTTTTTGAATGACTAAAGAAAAATGGTTCGGCGCCCAACCTGAAGGCTTGCACTACCAGGCTAAGAAAGATAGATATTTTTGCGCAGGCACCGTAAATACCCAGTTGCGTTTCGCTTATTGTACCCGGCAGCAATTTATCCAGTAGTATTTTATCGAGGTTTTCATTGATGATAAATGAAATATTAGCGATCAATACAGGCCAGCTATATAATACCATCTCGCTAAAAATTTTCCAGCTGAATTTTAATTTAACAACAGATATTTCGGGCAATAATAAAACCAATGTAAATACACTGGCCATCAGATTAGAAAGAAAAACATAACCTACCCAGTGAAACCGATACCATCCGGCCATCCAATGTGCGCCAGGAAGTTGATTTTTTATAATGTATGGCACTATAAAAAGAAAAGCCAAGTTTAAAAACACAACAAACACCACATTAAGCAGCTTGATCATGCCATATCGCATTGGCCGGCCGTTAGCCCGTACTTTTGCAAACGGTATAGCACATATCGCATCAGTAACCAAAATGAAAATAAAACAACGCACATAGAAAATATAATCAGCTACTGTTGCCGCTTTATCCCCTCTTATCCATGTTGCTATTTCGGTAGTAAAAAGGCCTGTACCTAACATAAATACTACCGCAACGCCTCCAACAGTAAAAAAGGAGTTAGCATAGATCTTGTCTTTTATGGTTTCGTATTTATTCAGATAACGGAAAAAGGTGGTTTCCATTCCGAATGTAAGCATGGCACCTATTAAAGAGGCGTAGCTGTACATATTGGTGAATATGCCATAAACTTTAACCGAAAGTAAACCTACCAGAATTGGAGTAAGGACAAAAAATATAGAGCGTGAGATGATGGTACTTAGCCCATATACCGCCGTTTGCCCTGCAAATTTTTTAGCTGTTGACAATTTTTAAATGATGGTGCGAGGTATTATTAAAACAAACCCCGTTTTAACACTTCAAAATTACGATAGTTTTTTAATTCGCCGTCATGGCTGTCAATGCTTTCCACTTTGGCATCTTCGGGGCCGTCATTGCACCAGTCTAAAAACATTTCGAGGGTGGCCTGATCGGCTTCGGCTTCTATAAAAACATCGCCATTGGGCATATTCTTTATTGTACCGCGTACTCCCAATTGGTCGGCAACGGCTTTGGTTGACGCGCGATAGAAAACGCCCTGCACTTTCCCTTTCACAGTGATATCGAGATGCTTCATTTGGGTTGGAATGTTGTAAAGTTGAAAGGTTGCAAAGTTCGCGATTGTTTCAGGATTGACGAAATTGAGAAGCCAGGTAACTTTTCAACATTCCAACCTTTCAACTTTACAACTAAATTAGTCTCCTAACTTTGGTCTCCTCGGTAATTTTCAGGCCGTCTAAGCCGGTAATTAAGTTTAATCCCGGTGTCTTCCCTGGCTCCAGCGACCCTTTGTCCGCGTCGATGCCTAAAAATTTGGCACCGTTTAGGGTACCCCATTCCAACAGTTTTTCGGTACTTAATGACGGGTAATGTTTTTGCAAAACGCGCATTTCGCTCAAAATACAAAGCTTGCTGTTAGAGGCAAGGCTGTCGGTGCCCAGCGTAATGTTAAAACCCTGACCAAGAAACAGATCGATCTTTGGTAGCTTATCTTCTATATACAAATTGGCATTGGGGCAAAAGCACCAATGTATCTTGCGGTCAAAACGTTTGATGAAGTAAATATCTTTCAAATTGGTGCAGGTGTTGTGCACCATCAAAATATCCTGCTTGCTGGTTAGCAGTGGAATAACCGATTGCAAGGAATTACGCGCCTGTGGTTTAAAGTAACTGATATCAATACCAAAATTTTTATACAGATCTAAAAATCCACCCAATTTATAGCGGTAAAATTTATTCTCATCCTCACACTCCTGGTTATGCATGGTGATGAGGTTTTTATGCGTATCGCAATATTTTTTAATGAGTTTAAAGAGTTCTTTCGATACCGAATAGGGTGCATGCGGAGTAATAGAACAAGGCATTGGTTCAAACTCGGCCATTAAGGCTAAAGCTTTTTCAAATATTTCATCGGCACGTTCTGGGGTGAAGCTGAAGGTTTCTACAAAGCTGTGATAATATATTTTGCTTTTTTTCTTTAGCTCGACAGTGGCATTGGTGTTAGAAATATCGCCTACGGCAACAATACCGTTTTCGTACATATCGGCATCTGCTTTAGCAGCAGCTGCGGCAATTTCGCCGGCGGTTGATTGGCGCAGCTTTTGAATTTGCTGAATAAAGGCAATTAACCCCTCCTTGCTTGGAATTTTACCAACCAGGTGTGAAAGTTCAACATGACAGTGGGAGTTAATAAATCCGGGACAGATAACGCCCTTCAATTCTTCGATGGGAATATTAATGTCGGGTGGCATATCTTCGGTAACAGCGATGATCTTACCCGAATCATCAACGGTTACAACGCCATTTTTTATCGGATCGGCACAAATAGGAAAAACGTAATCGGCTCTGAAAATTTTCATTTAAATAGTATTATCTGTCACACCCTCCGTTATTTACTATTTTACCTAAACAAGTACTACGTTAACTTTTGGTTATTGTTTTTAATATGTAAAGATAAAGCAGAAATAAAAACACACACCCTAAAATTCCGTATTTTTGTACCCGTGAGTACCGTTACACAGAAGATCGACATCCGTAGTTTAAGCCTGCAAGAGTTGCAGAAGCATTTTATCCAACTGGATGAAAAGGCTTTCCGCGCAAAGCAGGTTTACGAATGGCTATGGAAAAAGTCGTGTTTTTCTTTTAGCGAGATGAGCAACATTTCAAAAGAACTGCGCACTAAACTGGAGAACGACTTTGTTATCAATAACGTTAAAATCTTTAACTCACAGGTTAGTGCTGATAAAACTATAAAAAATTCTTTTATTTTACATGATACTCACTTAATTGAGGGCGTTTTAATTCCCACTCCCGAGCGAATGACCGCCTGTGTATCTTCACAAGTGGGATGTAGCCTTACATGTAAATTTTGTGCTACAGGATATATGGAGCGCAAACGCAACCTTAATCCCGACGAAATTTACGACCAGGTGGTTTTGATCGATCAGCAATCGCGCGAAAACTATGGCATCCCGCTTTCTAACATCGTGTACATGGGTATGGGCGAACCGTTACTTAATTACAAAAATGTGCTCGAGTCGATAGAAAAGATCACATCAGAAGAAGGTTTGAACATGTCGGCTAAGCGTATTACGGTATCCACCGCGGGCATTGCTAAAATGATCAAAAAGTTGGGCGATGATAATGTTAAGTTCAACCTGGCATTGTCATTACATGCGGCAAACGACCAGAAGCGTAACGAGATCATGCCTATTAACGAACAGAATTCGTTAAAATCATTAGCCGAAGCGCTTAAATATTACTTTGCTAAAACTAAAAACCCGGTAACCTTCGAGTACATTATTTTTGATGGCTTTAACGATGACATTACCGACGCTGCAGAGTTGGCTCGTTTTTGCAAACATTTGCCTTGCAAAGTAAACATCATAGAATACAATCCAATTGCTTTTGCCGATTTCCTAAATGCCGGCGAAGATAAAGTAGAAGCCTTTGCCGCCTATCTGCGCAAGCAAGGCGTGAATACCCACATCCGTCGCAGTCGCGGTAAGGATATTGACGCAGCTTGCGGTCAGTTGGCTATTAAAGACGGAAAATAATTACACCATTACCACCCCCCTAAAACCGCGCGCCGCATAGTAAGATTGCGCACCATTGTGGTAGGTAAACACATGATCGTACCGCCGGTCGCAAAATAAGGCGCCACCTAATTTGCGGATAGCATCGGGGGTTTTTATCCAGCTCGAAGTTTTCAGATCAAACTTTCCTAAGGTTTGTAGGTGGCGATATTGGTCCTCATTTAACATTTCAATTCCCATTGCGGCAGCAATGTCCATAGCACTGTTTGCCGGCTTGAATTCTTTCCGGGCATCTAAAGCGGCGTGATCGTAGCATAAGTTTCTACGGCCGGTTGGCGTTTCGGGCGAACAATCGTAAAAAGTAAATGCATTGGCCACCTCATCATAGCCTACTACATCGGGCTCGCCGCCAGATTGTTCCATTTCGTTTAGCGACCAAAGTTTGTCTGGCTGATCGTCCAGCTTCTTTAGTACATCGACCCAATTTAACCCCGGGTGCCTTTGCGTATTTTTCTCAAAACGAGCCTTTAAAACGACTAATAATTCGGCTTTTTGCAAGGCAGATAGTTCCATAATTGTGTGCGATTATCGACACAAGTTACGCGGTCGTCGGTAAATTTTATTTATCGCGAAGGAAATTATTTATTCTAACGTCTAATTATTAATTACCGGTACTTGGACCAGGAAGAACTTGTTTCGCGACTGATTGAGGGCGATGAAAACGCCTTTATACATTTGGTAAACACCTATAAAAAAATGGTGTATAACACGGTATTGGGTTTTGTGCAACAAACAGGTGATGCGGAAGATATTACGCAGGATGTTTTTATAAAAATTTATGAAAGCATCAGTGGATTTAAACAGCAAGCTAAGTTAAGTACCTGGATATACCGCATAGCGATAACGCAGGCGCAGGATTTTATCCGGCGGCGTAATCGTAAAAAGCGGGGTGGTTTTTTGGTGAGTTTATTTGGCTCAAGTGATGAGTTGGTTTATGATCCGCCTGATTTTATACACCCGGGCGTGTTGGCAGAGAATAAAGAGCAGTCGGTAATATTATTTAAAGCGATAAACCAGTTGCCCGAGAACCAAAAAACTGCCTTTTTATTGCAAAAAGTGCAGGATTGTACACAGCAGCAAATTGCCGAAGTGATGCAATTAAATGAAGGAGCAGTAGAGTCGTTGCTTTCACGGGCAAAGGCTAATTTAAGGAAACAATTAAGCAGCTATTATTCAACATTATGAAAAGCCAGCAAGAAATTGATCGTTTAACCGAAAGCGCTTTAAGCAGCCTGGATAATCTTCAACAAGTTGAGGCAAACGATTTTTTATACGGCAAGATTGTTAATCGCATGCAAATGCGCCGTCAGCAAGATC
>Ga0209026_1000892_pt1 | contig 15431 bp, 12 predicted proteins | sample AraplaCL_Col_mCL_FD_184262 | JGI IMG/M metagenome (GOLD analysis project Ga0209026, IMG submission 184262) | Arabidopsis root microbial communities from the University of North Carolina, USA - plate scrape CL_Col_mCL (SPAdes) (version 2) | ecosystem: Host-associated > Plants > Roots >... | reverse complement strand
CCCGCCCCGTTCAGCTGGCCGCTGGCGAACACGAAGTCGGACGCATAGTCCAGCTGCTCGCGACGGTATTCGGCGCCGACCGAGACGCCGACGCCTTCCTCAGCCCAGGGGCTCTTCACGCCATAGTTCGTGAGGTCGCCGCCCAGCGAGAAGTTCACCACCCGCTCATAGGTCGAACCGGTCGAGTAGCTGGGCGTCTGCAGGTAGTCGAGCGCCGCCTGGGTGACGCCGCCGATCTTGAAGAGGTTGTAGGGTACGCAGTCGGTGTCGGTCTCGTTCAAGACCGAGCGGCACACGGGTTGTCCGTTGGGGCCGGTGACGACGTCCAGGGCGTTGTCGATCGCGCCGGTCCGGAAGTAGCCGCTCTGAGACTGCTTGAAGCTCACGCGGCCGTACTGCATGGCGAAGTCGTAGTTCCAGTTCTCGTTCAGGTCACCCCGCAGGCCGACGACATAGCGATACTGGGTGTGCTCGGTGGTGCCCTGGCGGCCGCCGCCCTCGACGTTCCGGCGGGCGACAGTGCCGTTGAAGACGGCGTTGGGATTGGTGGTGTTGCCGCAGGTCTCGCCGGCCGCGCCGCCAGAGACGGCCAGCAGGCCGCGCTGCTGCGCCGACATCAGCGGGTTGGCGCAGTTGATCGAGAACGTGCCGGCGAAGATGCCGCCAGGGGCGATCTGATAGGTGGACGTGTCGTCCATGAACATCAAGTCGGCGTAGGCCGTCGCCCAGTCGTTGATCTCGTAGTTCGCAAAGGCGCCAAGGACATACCGGTCGTCGGGCCGCTGGTAGTAGTTGGTTGGGCCGAAGTTGTAGAGGTCGGTGTTCCCATTCCGCGCGCGGAAGGTGTTGCCCGGACCGGCCGGGTCGACGATGAAGCCGCCCACCCGCGCCGGGAAGGCCGTGCCCGAGCCGCCGCAGCCAGCCGCCGCGAAGCTGGCGCCCGAGTTCAGCGTACAGGCGGAGTAGTCGCGGTTCGACTGCAGGATCGGCTCGACGTGGCGATAGCCCGCATAGATCGTGGCGTTGCCCTTGCCGTCCGGCGCATTGACGCCCATCACCAGCGTCACTTCCGAGGACTCGCCATCCCGGACGTTGTGCTTCGGCAGGTCGTAGAACTGCGGCGATGACGCCGCCGCGCGCGCCGCCCTGACGACACCCTGGACCTCGTCGTTATTGTTGTTGTGCTGGTAGGTGCCGTACTGGGCGTCGACGCGGATGCCTTCGAAGTTCTTCTGCATGATGAAGTTCACCACGCCGCCGACCGCGTCCGCGCCGTAGACCGCCGAGGCGCCGCCGGTGAGGATGTCCACCCGCTGCACCAGCGCCGCCGGGATGAAGTTGAGGTCGGCCGCCAGCGCGCCGCCACCCGTGTTCGGCGTGCCCGGCATCAGCCGCCGGCCGTCCACCAGCACCAGGGTGCGCGTGGCGCCCAGGCCTCGCAGGCTGACCGTCGCCGTGCCCGTCGACGCGTTGGAGACGGCGGAGCCCTGAGCCGCGAAGGCCTGCGGCAGGCTGTTGATCATGTCCTCGACCCGGGTCACCCCCTGGGCCTTCAGGTCCGTCGCGCTGATGGCGGTCACGGGGCTCACGCTCTCGAGGTTCGGCGTGGGGATGCGGGTCCCGGTGACGACGACCTCGGAGATTTCATCGTTGCCGGCGGGTGCGGCCGCGAGCGCCGGGCTGACCGTCCCGATCAGTCCGCCAAGGATCGTCGACGCCAGCAGCGCCTTCCGAAAGAATCTCAAGTGCAATTCACGCCCTCCATATCGGCCGCAAGTGCGGGCCAAAGCTTTTGCGCCGACTGCTCTTCAGCGGCGCCGGTGGGGGAAGCTAGGAGCGCGGGAAGGGATCGCTTAGAGACTTGATCTCGTCTTGCAGACGACGATGCGTCTTCTAGAACGAAAGGCGTGCGAGCTGGCGCACTCGCCATCGACACAATGTCGATACATATTTGTTTTTATTCATAAATCTTTCTCACCGACGACACCGCTCATCCTGGCGCATGGGGCATCGCGGGCGGCGCAGACCCAAGATGTCGGCGTCCCGTCGGAAGTCTTGTTGGCACTGTTGCTCATCGGCAACTGACGCACGCCCCGACCGGCCGACAGCTGGGCGGTCAGTTCAGAACGGCCTCAGTTTGTCGAAGACCAGTCACCCGTCTCGACTGCGGTGGAACCAGTCCGCGCGGCGCGTTGGCGGCGGCCGGGCCAGGGCTGGTCGGCCACGGGCGGAGGCTCGCCGTGCCGCCACGACGGGCCAGCCAGCCGTTCGACGACGGCGGCGGCCAGCAAGGCCCTCGCGCCGTTCGGATCCCAGACGACGTAGTAGTCCTCATCCGCCGGCAACTCGGCCGAACCCACGCGCACCAGCCTGCCGGCGGCAAGGTCCTCGCGCACCAGGCTGCTGCGCGCCAGGCTGACGCCCAGGCCGGCCTTGGCGGCGTCGATCGCCAGCCCCCCGTCGCCGACGACGACGCTGAACGTCGGGTCGATCTCCATCTGGTGAAGCCGCGACAGCCACGGCCGCCAGGGATAGGCCAGGTTCTCGACCATCGGATGTTCGCCCAGCTGCGCCGCGCGGCCGACCAGGCGCGGCGCAGCGACCGGCAGGACCGTATCGCGCCGCAGCCGGCGACTGACGAACCCCGCGCCGGCCTCCGGACCCGCGACCACCACCAGATCGGCGGCGCCGCTGCGCAACGCCTCGATCGAAAGGCCGGTGCGCAGTTCGCAACGGTCCAGCAGATCACGCGACTTGGGGTCGGCGAACAGCACCTGGCTCGTGAACTCCGCCGGGGCGCCCAGCACGATCCTGGCCTGCTCGACCGGCGGCGGGGCCTCGCCCAAGGCCTCGGCCATGAGGTTGAGACCGACGCGGATACGCTGGGCCAGCTGGGCGCCGCGCGGCGTCAGCAGCACCCGCCGTCCGCGGCGCGCGAACAGCATCTCGCCCATGCGGGCCTCGAGGTTGCGAACCGCGTGGCTGACCGCGCTGTGGGTCAGGTGCAGTTCCTCGGCGGCGCGCGCGAAGTTCTCGTGGCGCGCCGCCGCCTCGAACGCGGCCATCAGACTGAAGCTCGGGGGACGAAATGACATGGGTCGCGAATGGTCTCAGATGCTGGACGGAACGACGGGGCCGCTGATCTCGCCCTGGGGCCAGGCGTTGGTGTGGATGTTCACCACCACCGCGCCGCCCTGCAGCGCCTTGACGAAGTCCCCGAAGGCCAGGGTGGATTTCACCGCCGAGGCCGACTGGGCGTACGAGCGGCCCTTGACCTCGAGGCGGAAGCCCTGGGACGTCGGCTGGTAGGTCGAACCGAAGGGTGCGGCGAAGACCAGCTCCACCGGCGCGTCGGGGTCGGCGTGATTGTGCGTGCCGTAGAAGTGCAGGTGGATCGGGCCCACCGGCGCGGTCTTCAACGGCGTGGACAACTGGTCCAGGGCGATCCCGCGCACGTCCAGCGTCAGGTCGACGGTCTGGGTCGCCACATTGACCCGCAACCCGGCGTCTCCCAGCGCGGCCGATCCTGTGTCCGATGGCGGCCGGTCGCCCCGCAACGCGGCGCGGAACGCCAACTCCTGCGCCTGGCACGGCAGGCCGATCATGGTCAGCATCGCAATGGCGATCGCAGTTTGCTTCATCCCGTCTCTCCCCACCCGCCGCACGCTCCGGATTGTCGCGTCAGCGCCGGGCCCCAAGAGAACCAATGCTTCGCAGAGGGTTTGCCCCCCAGTCGCAGACCGGCGGCGTGCGAAAAGATGTGGGCCGACAGAATGTTGTGAGGCTCGCCGCTGGGGCGGCCGGCGCTCAGCGTGCGAGGTAGAGGACGCCGTCCGCCTCAGTCAGGCGCAGGTTCAAGCTCTCGGACATGCTGCGGGCGAACGCCTTGGGATCGTTCGCCGCGTACTGTCCGGTGATCCGCGTGGCGCCCAGGTCCGGCGAACGCAGGACGATCTTCGGGTCCGTGTGGCGCGCGAAGGCCAAGGTCGCGTCCTCCAGCCTGGCGGACTGGAAGTCGAGGACCCCTTTGCGCCAGGAGAGCGCCTTGAGCACCGAGGGCACGCCCACGTGGCGCACCGAGACCTCGCCGGCCTCGTCCGCGTGCGCACGGCATCCCGGAATGAGGTGGGTCACGGGCGGCGCGCCCGGCATGTCCGCACCCACGTCGACCAGGCCTTCCCGAACCATGATCTCGGTCGGACGCTCGGGCAGCCGGCTCACCGAGAAGCTGGTGCCCACCGCGCGCACGTTCACCGTGCCCGAACGGACCACGAAGGGACGGGCGGGATCCTTGGCCACGTCGAACAAGGCCTCGCCGGCCAGGAGGGTGATGTCGCGGCGGTCGCGGCGGTAGTGCACGCGCACGCGGGTGTCGGTGTTCAGCCAGACGCGCGAGCCGTCGGCCAGCACCACGGTCCGCAGCTTGCCCCGCGGCGTGCTGTAGACCTCGCCGACCACCATCTGCCGCCCGAACACCGCCGCCAGCCCGGCGAACCCGGCGGCCAGGGCGCCGCCGGCCACCAGCGCGCGGCGCGACAGGCCCGGCGCACGAACCGGCTCCGGGTCGTTGGCGGCCATGCCGGATGGATCGGTGACCGCCGTCAGAAGCGCGAGCGCTCGGATCAGGGCGCCCTGCCGGCGGACATCCTCCCCGGTCCAGGCGGCCAGCTGGGATTGCTCGTCGGCTGACAGGCCGCGGTCCACACGGACCGCCCAGGTGGCGGCCGTGAGTTCCAGGTCGTTTGCGGTGTCGGACTGGCTCATGTGGACTGGGGCCTTCTGATCCCAATCTCGCCGGGGTCGCCAGACCCCGGCTCGCGTTGACGCAGGGCGGCCATCAGCGTGTGCAACGCTCGCGACATGTGCTTTTCAACGGTGCTCTCGGAAATGCCCAGTCGGCGCGCGGTGTCGCGCTGCGACAGGCCTTCGAACCGACGCAGCATGAACGTTTGCTGGCACTTCGCGGGCAGGTCCTTCACCACTTCCGTCAAACGCTGCAGCTCCAGGCGCGCGTGGGTCTGCTGTTCGGGGGATGGCTCATCCAGCGGGGTGGTGTCCAGATCGACCTCGTCGATCGACCCCATCCGCACGATACGGGCGCGTCGCAGGTGGCGCAGCACGATCGATTGGGCGACCTGATAGGCATAGGCGCGCGGCGCGGTCACATGCTCCACCGTGGCCATGCGGCCCAGCACCACATAGGTTTCCTGGATCACGTCGTCGGTCTCGAGGCCGGCGACCGGGCGGCGGCGCAGCCAGGCCCGCAGGGTCGGCTCGTGCGGCAGCACGTGGCTCGCGATCCACCGCATGCGGTCCTGCGAGGGGATGATCGGCTCGCCCGGGGCCTCATCGTCAGCGGTATACAAGACTAGCCGCTCGGACATGCGCTCGACGCTGGAAAAGGGAGAGCCGCAGCCCTCCTTCCTCGCCGGCAGGTGTTGGCCAAAACGCGCCCACGCACTGATCTGCGCAGCAATTGAAGTCGCTGTTCGGCGCGCGCACACAAGGGAACGCCGCGGAAAGACGACGCCCATAGCGTCGCCCTCCCGGCGCCAGACGCGCATGCCGGGAGCCTGAACACGCCCCGTCGCCGGGATCGAAACACAAGGCCCATACCGAGCTAATCCCCGGCGCGGCGGATATCCCCCAGTCCGTTTTCAAAAAAAGCTCGTCCCCTCGGCGGGCGCGCCGGCCGCGCAAATTAAACCCCTGCGCGAACTGAGGGGAACCCTGGCGCGAAGCCTCTGGGAAGCGGGAGGGGGCTTCCCGCGGCGCCAAGGCGCCGCTTCAGGAGGACCACATGAAGATCAGACGTATTGTTCTCGGCTGTCTGCTAGCCGGGTTGGCAGTCAACGCCCAGGCGGCCACGATGGACTTCTTCGGGCTCAAGGACGGCGAGCGACCGAGCCAGTTCTACGCGGGCGGCGCTGGTGATCTGGGCTCGGTCGGCGGGCCGCAAAACGACTTCGGCGTGACGTTCAACAATGCGACCGTCCGCTGCAACATCCAGTTCGACTGCGAAGGGCGCGAGCAGGACATCCTGGTTTTCAACAACAATCCCACCCTGGCGGCGAACGACAACGGCCTGAACTATTTCGTCAACGTCGAGGGCGGCTTCTTCGGTGAGGTGGCCTTCACGTTCGCCTCGCCGCAGGCGGGCATGGCCGAGTTCTGGAGCGGCGCGTCGGGCACGGGAACCCGCCTGGGCTCGATCGCGCTGGGCACGGACGGTTGCCCCGACCTGGACCACTGCTCGTTCCGCAACACCAGCGGGATGGTCGACCGGGGCCTGGTCGCGCATTCGATCAGCTTCGTCGGCCTCAGCCCCGACGTGTTCGCCATCGACAACCTGTCGCTCAACCTCGCGGACAGCCCGATCTCAGGCGCGCCTGAACCGGCGACCTGGGCGCTCGCCGTCACCGGCTTCGGCCTGGCTGGCGTGGGCTTGAGGCGCAGACGACGCGCCTCCCTCGCCTAGCGCGCAGGCGTTCACCTGCGAGAGCCGCCGCTCTGCGTCGTCGCTACGACGAGAGTGGCGGCGACCCGCTTCTCGGGGAGACCTCGATCCACGGGACCTGCAGTTCGTACGATGGGCAGACCACGGGCCTGGCGCCGAACATCTCCTTCTGGGCGACCAGCCCCGCGTTGAGGACGCGCCCGCCGCTCTCGGTCGAGATGCCAAAGCTCAGGTAGCGGCGGTCCGCATATTGAACGTGCTGAAGCTGGTCGATGATCGCGTCCAGTGCGCCCGTCTCGCGGCCTTCGTCGCTCGCCGCCATGTACTGCGTGTGCACGACCTCGCCGCTCTCGAAGACCAAAACATAGGCAAGGCTGCGATCGTCGCGCCGCGCACAGAACAGCCGGATCGCGCGCGGAAAACGGCCCGTCAGCAATTGCAACTCGGGCAAGGTGTGCGTGGGCGATGCGCCGTGGCGCTGAAGCACCTCGGTGAGAAGCGCGTGAAACCCGACGAGGTCATCGCTCTCGACGATCTCCAGCTGCGCCGCGCGGGCTTTGGCCAGACCCGCGCGCTTGCCCTTGCTCCAGGCGGGCGCGTGCGGAAGGTCAATGACCGACGTCAAGTCGCACCTCAAAAGCTGGGCGCCATGCCGGAACAGCGCGTAGAGATCCTCCTCGGCGGGCAGCCGGTGGTAGCAGGTCGGTGCAGTCTTGTAGCGAAGCCGCGAGACCCCGTTCGCCGCGAGATGGGCGCAGAGGAGCTCGAACAGTCGAAGCATCCCCGCCGCGCCCATCCGCTGGTCGGTGATCCATCCGCCGAAGGTAAGCCCAGCGTGGCTCGCGACGATCGTCTCACCGTTGTCGTTCAGGCGGCAGGCCGGCAGCAGGGCGACGACATTGTCTTGCCCCTCGCCTTCGAAGGCGACAAGCGAGGCGTCTTCGAAGCGGTCGGCATGGTAGTCCATGAAGCCCCGCTCAAAGATCAATGCGCCATTCTTGCTGGTTCTGACAAAAGCGTCCCATCGGCCGGCCAGCGCCGGCTGATAGGGCTCCAGGCGCAGACGCTCCGGCGTCAAGGCGCCCGCCGTACATCGGCGAGCATACCCGCATGGACCGCGAAGTCTCGGGCTGTGACGACGATCGTGGTCTTAGCTTGCTCGGACATCCGGGCTCCAGTGCGCTTTGGCCGACCTAGGGGCCGTCCGCAAACACTTCGACGCAACGGCCGATGACGGTCGCGACATCCGCATCGGACATGCCCGGCCACAGCGGCAGGGACAAGACCTCATCTGCGAGCTGCTCCGCCAGTGGGAAGTCTCCTGCACGATAGCCAAGGTGAGCGAAGCATGGCTGCAGGTGACAGGGTATCGGATAGTGGATGAGGGTCTCGATACCGGCCGCCTTCAGCCTGGCCTGCACAGCGTCACGATCACCGATCCGCACCACGAAGAGATGCCAGACGTGATGCGCCCACTCCGCTTCCGTCGGAAGGATGGCGCGCGTCTGCGCCAGCCCCCGGCCATAGGCCCGCGCGATCCCTCGCCGCGCCGTGTTCGCCTGGTCCAGGGTTCGAAGGCGCTCTCGAAGGAACGCTGCCTGCAGCTCGTCCAATCGCGAGTTCACCCCGCCGATTTCGTGCGCGTACTTCACCCGCGAGCCGTAGTTTCGCAGCATCCGCAGACGCTCGGCCAACGCCGGATCCGAGGTCACGACGGCGCCGCCGTCTCCGATCGCGCCCAGGTTTTTGGACGGGTAGAAGCTGAAGGCGGTCGCGTCGGCCGACGCGCCCGTGACGCGGCCACGATAGCGCGCCCCGTGGCTCTGGGCCCCGTCTTCGAGCAGGAACAGGCCGCGCGCATCGCACAGAGCGCGGAGTGGATCCATGTCCGCCGGGTGGCCATACAGCGAGACCGGAAGGATGGCGGCCGTCCGGTCCGTCAGGACCGCCTCGGCGGCGCCGGCCGTGAGCGTATAGGTGTCGGAATCGACGACGGCCGCGACCGGTCGTGCGCCCGCCATTTCGACCGCGAGCCAGGTCGCGGCGAAGGTGTGGGACGGCACGATCACCTCCTGGCCGGGGCCGATGCCGGCCGCCCGCAGCGTGAGCGCCAAGGCGTCGAGCCCGTTCCCCACGCCGACCGCGTGGCCGGCGCCGCAGTACGCCGCGAACTCGGCCTCGAACGCCTCGAGTTCCGGCCCGAGCACGACCCAGCCGCTGTCCATCACCCGGGCGTAGGCCGCGTCAAGACGGCGGCGCAGGTCCGCGTCCGCCAGGCCGAGGTCCATGAACTTCATCCGTTGGCCGCGGCGAGAAAGTCGTCGAAGTCCCGGATATAGTCGGCCTCGTCATAGTAGGCCGAGGCGAGGACGAGGCAGACGGCGCCGGAGGAAAAATTGTCGATGTCCCGCCACAGCATCGGGCCGATCTCCAGCGCGCGGTTCGGGCGGTTGAGCGTCACCCGCTCCTCCCGCCGCCCGTCATGAAGCCGGATATCGAAACTGCCGGAGACTGCGATCATCAGCTGGCGCAGTTCCCTGTGAGCATGGCCGGCCCGCACCGACTGACTGGGAACGTCGTACAGATAGTAGACCCGCTGAATCGCAAACGGCGCCTGCCGCTGGCCTTCCACGACGCAAAGATTGCCGCGCCGATCTTCGATGACCGGCAGGTCGATGAACTGGGCCAGGGCCTCGGTCATGGAATCTCCGAAACGCCGCGGACCAGCGTCCTTCGGCTGCGTTTTTAAGGTGACGTCTCGCGATGTGGCAAGCGAGCGGGGCGCGGCCTGCTAGGCGTTCTGCATCTGCAGTCTGGCAAGTTCCGCCGCGACCTCGGGGTGGCGGGTCATGACCGCCTGATTCAAGACGTCGCGACGATTCCAAAGCTCTCGATACCAGTCGCGCCGGATCGCGACCTGCTGCGCGAACATGCGCGACTTGCGAACATAGTCCCAGGCGTTGCGGGCGATACGGCGGCGCTCCTTGTCGTTGCCCAACGCATGACTGAGCAGCGGGGCCCAATCCTCGACCGTGTTGGCGATCAGGCCGGTGACGCCATGTCGGATCGTGCCCGTGTAGACCGTCGGCGAGGCGAGCGTCAGGACGCCTCTGGCGGACGCATCAAGGAACTTGGCGTCACTCTTGGTGTCCTGAAGCGGCAGACCTTCGATGGGCGACAGCGAAATCGCGCAAGTGCCCATGAGGTCCAGGTAATCCTCATAGGGCAGATAATCGTAGAAGGTCTTCGTGGGCGACGGCGTGGCGTCGAAGACATTCCGGTCCCCAACGACGACGAATTCGACGTCCGGGAACGACTGCGCCACCGGCGCCAGCGAGCGCATCACATCGACACCGAACTGTCCGCGACGGACGGCGCCATAGAACACCCGGCGCGGCGACGCCGTCGGGAACGGCGCCCGTTCGAAGACCGCGTTCGGAAAGAGCCGGACCTCGGGGTTTCGCGTCCGTATGGCGTCGGCGAGGTTGGGGGTAGAGGTCTGCACCGCGTGGACGTAGCTGAACGCCGTCCACACCTCGGGGCCGTCAGGCGTTCCATTCATCCGGGCGATGAGTTCCGGGTGGTCGTCGTAGTCCAGGATAACGAGCCAGCCCCGGCTGATGCTTTGCGCGATCGCGTTGCGCCAGGTGTCGACGTCCTTCGTCACCGGCCGCTGCAGGATCTGCAGCTTGGGTTGCTCGACAGGTATGTCCGGGAACCGGAACGGCGCCTTCTGAAACGTGACGACGAGTTCGGGCTGAGCCCTCAGTCCAAGCGCGGGCAGCCGCGCCCGGATATCCATCAGGCGCGGCACGAACGAGACCATGCGCAGATGCAGGGAGTCCGCGGCCGCATTCGCACCTTTTCGCGCGATGACCAGCAGGTCGCTGTCATCCGTCGCCGCCTCGAGATCGCCGCGCCTCCACTGTTCGGTGAGGTCGTGAGACCAGTCGTCAAACGTCTCGTTCACGGGCGCGATCGGTTGCACGCGATCGACCGCGAAACCCTCTCTCACCAGCGCCGCCAATTCGGCGGCCGTCCGCCGCAAGGCGCCACGGCTCGACGCGGCGATGAGGTGTCCGCCGGGCGCGAGGCGGTCAAAGACGCCCTCGTTGGCGTCGATGAGCGCCAGATCCTCGACAACCAGGATGTCGGCGGCCTTCGAGCGGCCCGCGCCTTCAATGAACTGCGAGTTCGGGTTGCGCGCCAGCCAGGCGTCTCGAAAGGCGTCCGGTGCGCCACCGACGTAGGCGACGCTGGCGGCGTCTGTCGGGACCCGGCCCAGCAATGCCGACTGCAAGGTCGAGAGCGGGCGCGGGCGCGCGGCCTCACGACAGGCCCGAAGCAGCGTCTGTCTCAGAAATTCGGGCGCCTGAGAGGGAACACGATGCCCAGTCTCAGGCGCGACGCGAACGTCCGTGCCCGCAAGCTCGCGTAGAAGCGTCCGGTCGTCCTCGCCGACCAGGCTGGGAAGGCGCGTGATGGTTCTCGGCGGGTGCAACGGCTCGGCGCCCAGCAGAACATCCGCCGGAGCCTGCAAGCCGGAGAGAAGGTGATGGTGGCGCAGGTCGTTCACCCCGTCGGCGGTGACGCCGTAGACTCCGGCGATGAAGTCTCGAGACGCCGGCGTGGCCGTCTCAGCCCGCACGCTGGCCTGGAGGCTCGAAATCTGCGGCCACAGCGTCGCCATCGAAAGCAGAGGTTCGACAGCCACAACCCGGCGGATGGCCGGCGATCGGGTCGCCAGCGCCACGACGGCGCCGATCCCCAGCCCGAACAACACCACCCGTCGCGAACCGAAGGCCTGCGCAAGGACTTCGCCCAACGCCTTGGCGAACACCCCGACCGATGCCCCTGACAAGACCGGCGCATGGTTGCCGGGCATATGCATCAGAAACACATCTGCCGCGTCACCAAGGACGGCGGGCAGACGGGTCATGTACTCGTCGTCCGCGAACGCCGGCGCGATCGTGATCAGCGCGGGCCGCGTGGAGTCGGGCGCGACGGGGGGATGCCAAAGGGGAACCGTCCCGAACGACGTCGGGAAATCGCTTCGGATCAGGTCGCCGAGATTCATCCGCGGAGGTCTTCCGCGCCCTTGAGTGACATAATCCGGCGACTGTAGATGTTGCGGGGAATCTTGCGACCCAAGGATGACTAACAGGGCCGCTCAGCGCGAGCAATGTCACCCCACGCCTTACGCCGAGCAGGATCGCTTCGGCTCGCACCGCATTTGACTGATTTTCTATTTTATACGATATGCCCATCATGGGCGTCGGGCGGCGAGCTAAAGCGCATCTGACAAGCGCACTGCCCCGGTCATCCGGCGGCAATTGCGGCGGGCGCCTACTGGGTGCGGTCATCGCCGTGGCCTTGGCCAGCTGCGTGACGCCGGCAGCCGCCGCAGTCGTCGTCAAAACCACGTCAGGGCGGGTCGCGCCCCTCGCTGAAGACGACGTGCTGACCTTCTACAGCATCCCCTATGCGGCCCCGCCGACCGGTCAACGGCGTTGGCGCCCCCCCGCACCGGCGCCGGCATGGCATGATGTTCGTGACGCCAGCCGGCCGGGCCCCTCCTGCCCCCAGCCCGTGCCGGGCGGTGGCCGGCCCAACCTGGGCGGCGTGACTGGCGACACGGACGAAGATTGCCTGCAGGTCTCGGTCTTCGCACCCCGTCACGCCCGCAAAGCGCCCGTGATGGTGTGGATCCACGGCGGCTCTCACCGCACAGGAGCCGGCTGGGTGACGAGCGGCGCATCGTTCGCGCGCGACGGCGTCATCCTCGTGGGTGTGAACTACCGCCTGGGCCCGCTGGGAACCTTCGCCCACCCGGCCCTGACGGACGAAGCCGGGCCGCGCGCGCCGCTGGGCAACTATGGCCTGATGGACCAGATCGCCGCCCTGAAATGGGTCCGGCGGAACATCGCCGCATTCGGCGGCGATCCGAACAACGTCACCCTCTTCGGCGAGAGCGCCGGCGGCGTCAGCGTGCAGTTCCTCTTGGCCTCGCCAGAGACCAAGGGGCTGTTCCAGAAGGCGATCATCCAATCCGGCGCCGGCTGGTTCCGCCCACAGGACCTGGCCGAGAAGTCCGCCCAAGGCGTCCAGCTCGCCGAGACCTTGGGCCTCTCCTCGGCCACGGCGGCCCAGCTGCGCGCCGTCCCGGCCGACGAACTTATCGCCAAGGCCTGTTGCGAGTTCACGCCGTTCGAGGACGGCCGGCTGGTGACGGAAACCCCAACCCAGGCGTTCGCCGCCGGACGGTTGCCCGACGTGCCCCTGATCATCGGCTGGAACTCGGGCGAGGATGTCCTGATGAGCCCGTCGCGGCCCCATCTGACCGCCACCGTCACGCCCGAGATCCGCGCCGCCTATCCCGTCGAGGCGGCGGCGGGCGAGACGGTGTTGGCCCGCGCCAATTTCGCCGACCGGATCATGGGCGCCCCGGCCCGCTGGGTCGCCGCGCAGGCGTCCGCGGGCCGGCCGGCCTGGCTCTACTACTTCACCTATGTCGCCGGCCGCTTCCGGCCGCGCCCCACGGCCTGGCACGCGGACGAGATCGACTATGTCTTCGAGCAGTTCGACAGCTGGACCCCGGCCCAGGCCATTACGGCCGAGGACCGGGCCAAGGCCGCTGACCTGCACAGTTGCTGGGTCAGCTTCGCCAGGCGCGGAACACCCGCCTGCGCGGGCGGCCCGGTCTGGCCCACCTATCGTCCCGACACCGACCAGTTACTCGACATCGGCGCGACGAACCGCGTGGTGCGGAACTTCCGCAAACCCCAGATGGACGCCCAGGAACGCGGGGTGCTGCCCGGCCTGCTCGCCCCGCGCTAGGCGCCCACGCCGATGGCGCCCAGGAAGCGGTCCAGGGTGATGTTGCGGCCGCAAAGCACCACCGCCACGGTCCGGCCGGCCAGCCTGTCGGCGCAGGCCTCCAGGCCCGCCAGCGCCAGACCGGCCGCGCCCTCGACGATCCAATGCTCATGTTCCGCCAGAAGGCGCATGCCAGCTGCGATCCGATACTCCTCGACCTCGACGCAGGTCGGCGCCAGGGCCGCCGCCAGGTCGATGGTCACCGCGCCGGGCTCGACGCCGCCGGCGGTGGCGTCGGACAGGGTCGGCCTCTCTTCGATGGCCACCGCGCGTCCAGCTTCCATCGAGCGCAGCAGACTGGCGGCGTGGGCGGGCCATGCGCCAATCAGCTCTGCCTCCGGGCGCTCCGCCGCCATGACGGCGCCGACGCCGCAGAGAAGGCCGCCACCGCCCACCGAGACAACCACCGCGTCCAACTGCGGCGCCTGGTCGACCAATTCCACCGCCATCGAACCTTGGCCGGCGATCACGTCGAGGTCGTTGTAGGGCGAGACGTAACAGAGGCCGTCGCGCTGGGCGGCCGCCCGCGCAGCCAGCTCGGCCACCAGAGGATCTCCCTCGTGCAGCATCAGGGCCGCGCCCTGGGCCGCCATGGCCTGCAGCTTGGCGGGCGAGGCGCCCGTCGGCGCATGGACGGTGACCGGCACGCCCAGCTCACGGCCGGCGGTCGCCAACGCCAGGCCGTGGTTGCCCGTGGACGCCGCCACGACGCCGCGCCGACGTTCCTCGGCGGGCAGGCCTGAGAGCTTGGCGTACCCGCCACGGAACTTGAACGACCCGGTCGGCAGCAGGTGCTCGCATTTCAACAGCACGTCGCACCCATAGCGGCGCGACAGCACTGCACTGTGCATCAGGGGGCTCGGCGGCGTCCGTACGCGCAGCCGGCGCTCGGCCTCGCGCGCGGCGGCGGCCAAGCGGGCCAGCGCAGGCGCGGCCTCGCGCGGCCCGGAACCCGCTTCAGGAGCCATGTCGCCTCCGCATCACCGGAGCGCCCATTGCCTCCCACAGGCGCACATGCTATTTCCAAAATAGACATATTGTCAAATTTCGCCGGAGACCGCATGTCCGACCTTTCCGACTCCCAAGCCTGGACGCCGGAGCTGGAGCCGCACTTCGTGGTGGCCGAAGGCATCGCAGCGCTCTTTGCGCCGTTTGTCGAGGTCGCGGTGCACGATCTGGCCAGCGAGGCCATCGCCTACATCGCCAACCCGCAGTCTCGCCGCACGCCGGGCGACCCGTCCCAGCTCGACGAGTTGAACTTCAACCCCGGCCAGCGGGTGATCGGCCCGTACGAGAAGACCAACTGGGACGGGCGGCGGATGAAGTGCGTCTCGATCGTGCTGCGCGATGGGGACGAGCCCATCGGCCTGATGTGCATCAACGTCGACGTGTCCAGCTTCGACCAGGTGCGCCGCGCGCTCGACGGCTTCCTGGGGGCTCCACCCCAGGACGAGGGTGTGCGCGCCCTCTTCGTCCACGACTGGCATGAGCGGATCAATCGCTTCGTCACCGAGTGGTGCGCCGAGCACAAGGTCCAGATCTCGGACATCGACCGCAGCAGCCGGCGCGAACTCATCCGCGGCCTGCAGGGCATCGGCGCCTTCGAGGCCCGCCGCGCGCCCGCCTATGTGGCCCGGATCCTCGGGGTCAGCCGCGCCACAGTCTACAATGAGCTGGGTGCGCTCCGGCAGGACTCCAACCCGGCGTGAGATGGTTCGACAGGGACGCCATCCTCTCGGCGATCGACCCGGACCAGGCCATCGAGACGATCGCCCAGGCCTTCCGCGACCATTCCGCGGGCAAGGTTCAGGCGATCGCCGTCGGGCACCTCCGCTTCGACCGGCCGTCCGGCGACGTCCATGTGAAGGGCGCGCACGTCGATGGCCGCGCGCTGTTCGCGATCAAGGTCGCCAGCAGCTTCTATGACAACCCGGCGCTGGGCCTGCCCTCCAGCAACGGCCTGATGCTGGTGTTCGACGCCCAGACCGGCCAACCGCTGGGCGTATTGTCCGACGACGGCGCGCTGACAGACCTGCGTACGGCCGTGGCGGGCGCCATCGCCGCCCGGCTCATCGCCCCGGCCGACGTCCAGACCCTG
>Ga0209026_1000890_pt1 | contig 15461 bp, 16 predicted proteins | sample AraplaCL_Col_mCL_FD_184262 | JGI IMG/M metagenome (GOLD analysis project Ga0209026, IMG submission 184262) | Arabidopsis root microbial communities from the University of North Carolina, USA - plate scrape CL_Col_mCL (SPAdes) (version 2) | ecosystem: Host-associated > Plants > Roots >... | reverse complement strand
CCCAGTCCTGTTCAAGATTAGTTACATGGACATAAACTTCGTCCCCGATCTTAATGCCTTCAATATTATCTGGTGCAAGGTGTGAACGGATAGCCGTCATATAAACATCCACACGGTTGCCGTTTCGAACTACTTTGGTATCTTTTTCAGACTTGGTTACATAAGCGTTTTTGTTGTCTTCCAGCTTAAAGAATTTCACTTGGTTTTTAAGGATTTTGTCGGCCAAGATCATTTGCCCATAGTGCGGCTCGCCTATCGTAGGAAAATCCAGCAAAAGCTTCATTTTATTACCGGTGATATCGATCAGCTGGCAAGCCTGGGCAAGTTCCGGGCCCGTTGGCAGGTACCTGTCCTTGGTGATCTTGTTCAATGAAAGCAGGTATTTTCCGTAGGGCTTTTTGGAATCACCGCCCACAACGGATAAGTGGCCGGGTGAATAATAGGAAGGTATCCTATCGATAATTTCCAGGTTATCCACTTTCCATTTAACCACTTCCGAAGAAACGAACATCGTCGTATAGGCATACCCTTTATCGTCAAATTCTGTATGTAAGGGACCTAATCCTGGCTTTTTAACTTCTCCGCGTAGCACCGCTTCATATTTCAACACCGGGATATTGCCATCCACCGTGCCATCATATTGCTTTTTATCGATAGCGTCGAGCATTTTCTGATAAGAGAAAACCGGAATGACAGCGGCAAGTTTCCCGCTTGCGACAATACTCAATCCATCAGGGCTTACGTCGACACCATGTGGAGATTTCGGGCAGGGCATATAGTAAACCAGGCCCGGAAATTTGGTGATATCAATGGTTTGTGTTTCAGTCTCCATAACTGAAGTGGCAGTGTGCATCTTTTCGTTATAAACATTATGCGCGTATTTTGCGGGAATTTTTGTTCCCTTTCCGGCAGCGATCAGTTCTTCTGCCTTTTTCCAGTTCACGGCCATAATGAAGTCCTTGTCGCGCTGGCTCGCATTCACTTCTAACAGCGTATGGGCCTGTTCTGTATTATAGCAGGTGAAAAAGATCCAGTCATGCGACGGCCCCTTACCGGCATGGGCCAGGTCATAATTGAAAGCGGGTACGATCAGTTGGAAGGCCAGGTTCATTGCACCGTTGTCTTTATCCACTTTAACGAATGATACCGCGCCTTTAAACGTTTGTTTAAAGCTGCTGATTGAATTATCTGCTTTATTGTTATCGAGCGGCTCACTGAAACGTGTATTTCCTACGACGTATTCCGTATTTTCAGTACAAAACGGAGATGCGTGGTTTCCGCCAATATTTGGCAATTCGATGATCTCTGCAGTTTTAAAAGTTGCGAGGTTAATGCGGGCTATACGGGGTGTATTATTTCCGTTAATAAATAACCAGCGGCCATCATCCTCACCATTGGTTTTGGATAATTCGGGGTGGTGAGAATCGTCCCATGGCACAAAACCGTGTGAAGTATTCAGCATCGGTTTGGTTTCTTCCGAATAGCCATAACCATTCTCCGGGTTTTGAGAAAATACAGGGATCACTTTTAACAAGCGGCCGGATGGGATGCCGTAGGCAGCCACCTGCCCGCTAAACCCGCCGGATAGAAAAGCGTATACTTCATCATATTTGCCTGGGGCCACGTATACTTTTTGCGCCGCATCGGCATCGACTGAAGATCCGGCCTTTCCTGGTTTACAGCCATACATGGTACTGCCTGCTAATAAAGCTAATACAGGTACCAATAATTTATAAGGTGAGAATTTCATAATCTGTAAGCGTTTAATGTTATTTACTATCGTTTTTTCTAAAATATTCCAGTATTTGGCGGGTTTCCTCATCAGTTACATTCTGAAACGTCATCTGGGTTAGGTGTTTTGCTAATAAAGCTTGTCCAACCGGATCTTTCGCTTCCATTTCAACCGGGTTGGTGATCTGGTTCATGATCCATTCAGGCGTACGCCTTTTGGTCACACCCAGCAAGCCCGGGCCGACGATCTTCTGATCGGTAACTTTGTGACAAGCACCACATTTTGCATTGAAAACAACCATGCCCTTATCTGCCATAGCGGGGTCAATGGCAGTCAGTTTCACATCCGTGAATTTGCCGACACCCTTGCTGTCGCTTTTTGCGGCCGGGTCAATATCTGCGCTTGCTGTTGCTGCCGTTGTAGCGGCCGATGTATTGTCTGCTTCCGAGCCTCCGTTTGAAGGACCGCATGCATATAAAAAGGTCAAACCTGACACGAATGTCGCGATCAATAAGGTTTTTAGATTTTTCATTTTAGTGTTTTTAATTTTTATTAAAGGTCACAGTAATCAACAAGGCTCACCGTGACCCTACTCATCGATTTATATGATATAAATCATATTTTTATTAATATTTACAGCATTATTCGTTTTAATGACCTATTTAAATCATGTCGCAATAAAAGATATAAAAGTCTTTTATTACGACAAATTTTTTATTTCAAAAAGTATTTGCGCTGTTCAAATTCTTCCACCAATTCATTAACAGGCTTTTTACTAAATTCAGCCATCAGCATATCCCGTATAGGTTTAACCTGCTCATGCATCGGGCATGGCTGTGTTTCCGAACACTTCTCGAGGCCAAGTACGCAAGAAGTGAACAGGCCATTGCCATCAATGGCTTTAACAATAGCTATCAGGAAAAGGTCCTGCCCATTTTCAATATAAAAACCACCGGTAGGGCCCTTCGCTGACGAAAGGATCTTTTTACGGACCAATGTTTGCAAAATCTTGCCCGTAAAATGCTTGGGGGAACCAATCGCTTCAGCAACTTCGATGATGCCTGTCTTTTCATTTTTCCTGCTTTTAAGGGCTATATATACGGCGGCCCTGATGGCGTATTCACAGGTTTTTGATAGTATCATTGTTTTCGCTGTTGATTAACGAACCTAAGATAATTCTTTTTCTAATTGGATCGCTTTTGGGAACAGGATATTGCTTTCCAGGTGAACGTGACGGTGCAGGTCATTTTCATACTCGTCCAGCTTTTTGAACAGAATAGTATAAGAACTGCAGGCGTCTTCTGGCAATTGATAGTTCGAAGTAATCTTGCGAATAGTTTCGAAATCTCCGCCTACCTGTTCATGTTCAGAATCCATTATCTGTATCGGTACAGATATCTTGCCAAAGCTTGCAGACGGAAGCATACCTCCTGAATTATAGACCTGTGCCAGTTCCTTGATAAAAGGAAACAGTATTTTTTCTTCTTTAGCCATGTGCAGGATAAGGTCGTTTCCGATCCCTTCAAATAATTCTGCCACTTTGATTAGTTCCGGATGTCTTTCACCATGTACCCTGGCGACCTTTTGCGAAATTTCCCGTATGAACTGGGTATTTTCACGTACATAACGGTGGTGGGTATTGATAATGTAATCACTCAGAAAACCCGGGTCCCAGTTCTGGAAGTCGTTTTCGCTGGTGCTAGCCGCTTCGCCTTTAACGGCCGCAAGCTGGCGCTCCACCTCTTCCTGGTCGATCCCCTTTTTTTGGCAAACTTCGGCAATGGTTTTCTTTCCTCCGCAGCAAAAGTCTATGCCAAAGTTTTTAAATACCTGCGCCTTCCGATAATCTTTGGCGACGATCTCTCCAATGGTCTCCGTACTTTCCGCTTCGGTCTTTTTGGCGATCTTCACCTGCCATACTTCCGGGCCGCTTTCCAGATAATCCCAAAAGAATACCTGTCCCCTTTCAGCCAGTAGCTGATAATACAAAGGTTTAGGGTCGTGGTCATTGTGAATAATAAAGGCCTCCCCTGCCAGCAAGGAGTCGAACTTGTCAAAAATCGTTGGATGTTTAAACCGCGGTTCGATCACGGTGACGTCCAGAATGTCTAATACTTCCATTTTTTTAATTGTTAAATAATAAAAGACAAACATATCTTTTATTATTTATTAAAAAAGTGATTGTCGTCACATCTGGCTCTTAGACGTTGCTTTTCGTTTCAAAAAACAATAAAATGCCGACGGGAAGGAGAGAAATGCAAAGTAAAAATAACAGGAGCTGGTAAGATGGGATTACGATGGCAAACAGCGCTAACAAGGGTTGTATAAAGAGCAGACAGAGATAAGTCACGGCGAGGATGACATAGAGGACGTTTATGGCGGCGACTAATTTACAGGACCTGATCAACCCTTTCCTTAACAATTGCCCGATCAGCAGTGGCATGATTATTCCCAGGGTGAGCAAATGGATATAACCAATGATCAGGTTACGGTTAAGAAAGGTCCAATCACCTATAGCTGGGATACAGACAAACACCTGAAAAACACATTTGAATGCCAGGCCTATAAAAGCCGCTCTTTCTATAAAAGACAAATCGCGCCATTGGCTTCTAAAACTAAAACACAGGACAAGCCAGCTGGCCAGGTTTAAGCCAGTGCTAATAGCAGCCAGAATCCAGATAATACTGCCGGGTTTGCTCCACAAGGAGAAAATAAAATAGAGGGGTACCGCAGAAAAGACAAAAACATATAGCCATAGCCTCGATCGTCTTCTTAATGGCGTGATCGGGAAAGCAGCAGCTAATAGTCCCAAAACAGCCAGAAGCATAAACCCGTTCATCTGGAAATGCAGGTAAAAGTAAATTGAGTCCTGGTAGTACGGTGTGTTTTTTAGCCCCAATGCAGCCAGTGGGCCTAAGGCGAATGGCCCCAGCGCCGAAAGGCACAATAAGACAAGGCTTCCCCGGAGCAGGATATATGCTGGTTCATTCACACGTTTTTTAAGCAAATTTCCGTGGAACACGAGGTATGTAAAGCGAAAAGTCACCAACACAAAAAGAGTTGAGAAGCTGATGGAGACCAGTTTATAGCCCTGACATGAAAAACTGGCAAGCATACCGTACGCGCTTATAAGCGTTAGCAAAAGTATAGTTTTGAAACCTGAGCCTATATTCCCTTCATTGCATAAAGAGGCGATCAAAAACGCGATCAAGAAAAACATCCAGCCTGAAAAGGCAAAGTGTGAGTGGGCATGCAGGATGAACTGGTAATTAAGCCCCGGAACATCGTAAAGCTGCATATAACGCAACATCACGCCAAAAACACTCAGTACAATAAAATTCATGATTGCCCACCGGGGATAATTCAGGTTTGGATACCATTTCATCACAGACCTAATAATCGTTTACCTTCATCCGTAATACTATCATAAGACCAAACCGGCTCCCAAACAAGGTCGACGTTAGCCACATAACCTTCATAATGGCCTTCAATACAATTTTTCACCGCAGATAGAATACTTTCACCCATCGGGCAGTAAGAAGAAGATAAGGTCATTTCAACATTTACCAGTTTTTTCTTTGCGTCTATATCAATACCGTAGACCAAACCCAGATCGATAATATTAATGTGCAGTTCAGGATCCATCACCAGGCGCAGTGTTTCCATCATTTGTTCTTTTAAAAAAGAATTGGGGTCAGTAATATCAAAGCTTGCCATAAGTTACTTTTTGATGAAATAGTACGATAAGGACGTTGGAAAGGTACAGCATGGCGGTAACCATCAGGGCCGCGATACCGGTATAGATCAGCGGCAAAAACAACAAATAACAACCCAACATAAAGGTTAAGCAAAAGATCAGGTACGAAATAGTTTGCGCCTTCAGGAGGTTATCAGCGAAAAGGTCTGCCGGCATAGGGGTTTTAAACTTACCCGTCAGGTGTTCGTAATGCTTAACCCAAACAATAAATGGCAGCGTTTTAAAGGTTTGCCCCAATATTAGCGCGGTGATCCAGCCCAGGAGCATGAATTCGCCATAGATCATGGAAAACCGGGTAGTAACCGGGTTGTTTTTGAGATGAAAATAAATAATGAACGGCACCGTCAGCGTTGCGATCTTTAGCAGGATAAACGAGAGGAAGCTGTTCATCATCGGCAAATCGATAGGTTTTCTTAACCGCGACATCAGGCATTTTAAAACGAAGATGAAATAACACGCTATCCCGGTCGCCCCTATTGTAAATATCAAATAAGTCCGTACGCTAAGTCCAAAAAGATAAGAATCGACCAGAAAGTATAGCAGCGCGCCGACGATCAGGTAGTAGCTATAGGTGAGTAATTTGGTGTTTTGATATGATGAAACCAGGAACATCGGCACCAATTTGGAACTCACCCCGATCAGCATCAGCAGGAACCAGCCGATCAAACCCATATGAGCGTGTAGTTTGAGAAAATGCAATTGATCCTGAGGAAATATGGCAAGCGTAAAGTTAAAAACCAAAGCCGCGCCCAAGGCGACCGTCAGACAAAGACAAATACAAGCGCTGAAGATAAAATCCTCCTGGATGGTCGCATGCTTTTTCTTTTTAGCGGTAAGATACACGTTGACTGTAAACAAAATCACCGCCAGCAGCAGTAAGATCGCTCCGCATTGCATATGAATGCCCGGAACAAATACCCAAAACGAATAGACCAGGGCAATGAGTCCCGGCAAAAAGAGGGCGAAAGTTATCCAGGCGAGCTTTTCGCTGTACAGGTTAGTTTCCAATACCACCGGGATCAGTTGGTAGGATGCTCCCAGAATGATCATTGTCCCCCACCCGAGCGCAGCCATATGCGTGATAGCCAGTATCTGGGGATGAAAATAATGCCCTGTAAAAGTGCTCACCGAAAATAGCATCATCAGGGATAGCGCCAAAAAACAAAACGCGGCAGCCACATAATGGGTCACGACGATTTTATAAAGGCCCGGGTTTTGCTTGATCCCACTCATTTTTTATAGATCAGCATGTTGATATCGGCAGGACCTATTGTTTTAAAGACATAGGTTAATCCTTGTTTTTCCAGTTCCGGCAACAAGTACACCGGTATCTTTTTGTGATAAACAAACAGGGCATTACCGGCAACAAGGTCCGGCGTTCGCTCCAGGATGGCCAGCATCGGTTTTGGCATCTCCAGTTGCCGAACATCAAGAAAAATAACCCGGTGTTCGTCAAATCTTTTCATCAGCCTGTCGAATCGGTCATTATCAGTTGCCGGAACTGTTAAGGGAATGGTAGCCGTTTCGTCAGCACCTGGTCCGGCTTTACTAAAATAAGTGATGACCAGGTTTGGTTCCGGATGTTCCACACGGAAGGAAAACCCTTTGTCTGCCAGTAAATGAATCAATGGCAACGGCTCAAAGGTATTGATGAGCTTTAGTCCCTGGCCCTCTTCGAGTTTTTTTATAGCTGCTAATATTTCTTTTAACGGATCTTTATCCTGTGCCAGTACCGGACGGACATCCAGTTCAAAATAGTCCAAAGGCTCCCGGAAGGAACGATTCAGCACAGCTATATTATTTTCCACCAAAGCTTCAGCATCTACTTTGAACCCGATTTGCTTCATGCTCCACATAAAATCAACGATCTCAGTTTTTGATATTTTGCAAGCATCGGCTATGCTTACCCTTTTGACCAGTAAATTCCGTAAAAGCGGGTTTTTAAGCTTTGAGAATTTTTTATTCAGACCTACCAGGGTTTTGATTACCAGGTCACGGTCAACCTCAAGCAGCTGGCTGACCTTCGTTTGCGCGTTAATTGTAAGTTCCATCACGCAAAAATGCACATGCCAGTGTGTTTAAAATATGACATAAATCATATTATTATATGATCTATTCAGAAATATGCAGTACCAGGTCTGCAACCATTCAAAACCTGATCAAAGACATCGAAATCGTCAAGACCATATTTCGGGCAATAATTTTATCTTTGTCAAAATTTTAATATGACTGCCTTAGCCCCCTGCCCATTGTGCCGATCAACCTTTACCTATGAAATGGATATCCTGCTGGTTTGTCCGGAATGCGGTCATGAGTGGGACCCGGAAGAAAACAACAGCGGTGACCAGGCATTTGTGGTCAAAGACAGTAACGGCAATATCCTGAAAAATGGAGATGCGGTGGTCGTGATCAAAAATCTGCCCGTCAAAGGGTCGCCACAGGGCATCAAGGCAGGGACTAAGATCAAAAACATCCGTTTGGTTGACAGCGACCATAATATCGACTGCAAGATCGATGGGTTCGGCGCCATGGCGCTCAAATCCGAATTTGTCAAAAAAGCCTAGCGCAGAGTGGGTTGTTAAAATAAACTATCCTTCTATCTTTTTCTTGTCGTAAATTTGAGTAGTCTGCCGCCGGGGCGCAGGTCGTTCCGCGCGAACTGGATGTGCCAGGTATCAGATACGTTGTTCCACGCACGGATATCTTCGGACGTGTTCTATAATTTCCATACTCTTTCGATGGGCTCATTAACTTTTATACTCAGGGTGATGGGCTGCACAAGGACAAATATAGATTTTTATGAATCCGGCATAGCAGACTATCTTCTCGAGTATCGTTTCCTATAATCTCTGGGTGAGAGCCCCGTCAGGCGCTTAAAGATCATTCGAAAAGTTTTGATATCCCCATAACCAGTCTGGCGCATTACCTCGGTTAGCGGACAATCTTCATTTTCTAATATTTTCCTGGCCGCCTCAATTCTTACCCGTTGCAGGTATTCAATAGGCGAATTATTGGTAGCCGCCTTAAACCTACGGATAAAGTTTCGTTTACCCGTAGGGCACAATGCCGACACTTGTTCGATCGATAGGTTGGAAGCATAGTGCATTTCGATATAGGACTGAGATTTCAAGATCTCCTCGTCTCCGTGCTGCCGTTGGCCGGAAAAAACAGCAAAGTGCGCCTGGCTAACCAGATCAATTTCGATAGAGTATCGTTTACTAACGGCCAGGGCGACCTCCCTGCCACAAAATTTTTCGATAAGGTATAAGATCAGCTTCAGAGCAACGAAGGCTCCGCCGCTGGTGTAAATACCACGCTGATCAGTGATGATACGATCTGACTGTACTTTGATCAAAGGGTATCTTCGCTGCATCTCGCCTGCCGCCGCCCAATGAGAAGTGGCGGTGATACCATTCAGCAAACCTGCTTCGGCCAGGAAAAAGCTTCCCACACACATACTGGCAATTTCCGAGCCGCAACGATACATTTCTCCTATCCAGGAGATGACATCTTTATATTTGCCGAGGACAACGGAGACGTCTCCTTTAAATCCGGGAACAATAATCAGGTGAGATCGCTCAACCTTGTCTAAGGTTGTATAGCAAACAAATTGAGCCGGGACATCGAGATGGATGTTTTTCGCTTTTTCACCTACCAGTTCTAATCGAAAGGCCTCAGGACGTCCACACTCCAGTAAGTATTGGTTAGTCCCGTAAATCAGGTCGATGACACCACCTATAGCAGATGGATATACGTCTTCGTGCAACAGCAAGGAAATGACTTTCATAATAATAGGCTATTCGCCAAATTTAACAACAAATCATGTCACAAATCCACCCCAAAGAAGTCATAAATGCCTGTTTTATTTGGCACTACCGGTTAGCAATTTTGTCAAATAAAATTCAAACAATGACTACACTAAACGTAATCACGAAAATCATGGTAAACGCTAAAGCATATACAGAAAGATATATGAATGCGATGCCTGCTGAAGGGTATAATTTTAAACCAACTCCAGCTGTCCGTTCTTTCGCTCATCAAATGCTGCATTTGGCCGACGCAAATTATTATTTTATTTCTATTGCAAGTGGCAAACCGGCCCCTTTGAATCAGGAATCATTGGAACAAATAGTTATACCCACAAAAGAAGCGACTTTAAAAGCGGTACTTGATAGTTATGAGTATGTGATCGCCGTCTTAAACGAAACAAGGGAAGATCAGTTATTGAAAATGGTAAAATTTGGCAATCTTGAAATACCCCAAATAGCGGCATGGGGAAAAGCTTTTGAGCATCAGGCACATCATCGCGGGCAAATTGCAATTTATTTACGGTTAAAAGGCATAACACCACCCGAAGGCACTATATTTTAAGAGTTGCCCGTCTTTGCTTTTCATCACCTTAAACCCGCAATATCAAAACTCATCTTTTAACATCAGGCCATATAAGTTTTTAGGCGTCCAGTACTGCGCAATCATAGCCATGAACGGTGACGAAGCTGATAACCGTTTCGATGCAGATCGCCGGGCCTTTGACCCGGAGCACCTTGTCGCGATCCTCCAGGTCAAAGTTGATCTCCGCTAAAGGAAATTGTACGGTGAGGGCTTTGAGCAATGCTTTAGCCTGCTTTTGCTGCCTGACGTTGGTGCGGAAAACCTCTACCGTACAATTTTCCATCGTGCTATTGGTCCTTTGGCTGTTGTTTCAGTTTGTGGTAGCTGAAATAAGAACCGAAGAGCAGAGCGATAAACAGGAACATGGGTGCCCAGGCGGAAACCGGGTCGCCGATGGCGATAAAGCACCAGGTCGCGCCGAGCAGGTCGAAAAAGTAACCGGCGTAAGCCCATTCCTTTAGTCTGGGATAGCCGGGCACGAGCAGGGCCACTGCGCCGAGTATTTTACACACGGCCAGGAACTGCAGGATGTACAGCGGCAGTTGCAGGTGTTTGAGCATCGCTGCGCTTTGCGCATTGGTGTTGAAAGTGCCAAATGCGGAGAACAGCATTAGCGCAACAATGAGGACGGTGCAGATCCAGTAGGTAATTTTAGTCGCTTTCATAATATTGGTGTGGTTAATTGTGGTTCCATAAAATTGATCATCCAGTTTACTCCGTAACGGTCGGTAAATTCACCGAAGTAAGCGCCGAAGAACATATCCGCCATCGGCATGGTGATATTGCCGCCTTCGGATAATTCCGTAAAAAGGCGGTCCGCTTCTTCGCGGCTTTCCGGCTCGATACAAATGTGCATGTTATTGCCGCTGTTCAGGTTAAAGCCCATTTCCTTTGGCGCATCAGTGGCCATCAGGATATGTCCGCCCGTGATCGGCAGCTCAATATGCAGGATCATTTTTTTGACCACCTCGGCAATGGGCGGATGACCAGTACTTGCTGGTATATCGCCGAAACGCTGGATGCCACGGCCGCTGAATTCGGTTTTAAATACCGACCGGTAGAACAAAAAAGCTTCTTCGGTATGGCCCGGGAAGTTCAGATAGGTGCATACCCTGGCGGCTTTGACGGTTTTGTTTTCTTTACGCAGCTGGAATTGCGCGGCCAGATATTGATCCAGGTTCTCCAGTGCCATGGTAAAGCCGTCTTTAAAGCCCATTTGAATGATCATTTCCAGGTCAGCCAGGCTATCATATTTCGCGGTGATGTTCACGAGGGTTTTGTCGCCGGCTGCGCTGAAGACGTTTTCCCACAAGGTGCGGGGCATTTCTGTATTCAGGGTGCCGTTCTCATCGCAGAAGCCGTCCAGGCCGCTGAAACTTTTCCGAGGATCGATCTTATGGTAATCGTTCTTGCACCAATGGGCTTCATGCTCCGGGCCGATCATGGCATAAAGCCAGGTCCCGCCTTCGTGGAAATCCATCGATTTGGTTTGGGTACGGTAAGGCTTTGGAGCCCACCACAGGTCGAGGATCTCGGGCTTGGTCCAGGCATCCCAGACCATCTCCAGGCCGGCGTCGAATGCCCGTTTTACATTGACCGTATGATTGCTTTTATCTACGGTAAAATCAAATTGCAGGTTCGGATTCATGTTTTGTTGATTTTAGAATGTTTAAATTCTGTTTTGGGCCTTTTTCAGGTTGGCCAGTACCTGGTCTAAATTGTCGAAACGGTTTTCCCATATCTTCCGGAACTGGTTCAGCCAATGGTCGATTTCTTTCATCTTGTCGATCTGTAAATGGTAATAGATTTCTTTGCCTTTCTGCTGCTGCGCAACCAGTTCGCACTCGGTCAATATCTGCAGGTGCTTGGATATCGTGGAACGGGTGCTGTTAAATTCGGCGGCGATGGCGCCTGCGCTCATCGTCTGCGCCATCAGCAGGGTCAGGATCGTCCGGCGCGTCGGGTCGGCGATGGCCTGGAAAACATCTCTTCTGGTGATCATCATTTCGTCATTTGGCGTCAAATGTAAAAACATTTCGTCATTTAACGAAATGAAAAAAAATATTTTTTTAATATAACGCAAAAGTCCCGAACACAATGCCGGGACGTAACATGCCCCCAAATTAAACCTGCTATAATATCTTCTTTATCATGGATCAATAATGATAGCTTACCACCCAGCTACGAACAGCGTGTATCTAATTACCTCTATTATAAATAATTTATAAAAGCAAAGACCATCAGTGAGCCGCAAATTCGCCCGCCCAATAGGACAAACATATGCCGCGAGGTCAAAAACCAACGGGAAGAGTTTTTCCCCACCGACTTTTTTATTTATGCGTGCGCCCAATCTCAGCTGTTTTTAGATGCTTACATTGTTGAATATCTTTTGGGTTTAAAACCAACATGCTGCTCAAAAACCCTTGAAAAATGACTGAGATTGGTAAAGCCCAACCGATAACCTGCATCTGAAACAGATAATTTTTCCTCTTTCAGCAAACGGGCGGCCTCTTTTATCCTGAATTCTTGGTAATAGCTAAAAATGCTATTGCCGAAGATCTGGCTAAATAAACGTTTCAATTTAGTTGGGCTCATACCGGCGCTAACAGCCAGTTCTCTAATCACCGGCGGGTTTTCCAGATGTGCAAGCATTTGCTCTTTTACCTTGTAAATGGATTGTATATCGCGGCTATTTAAAGGATACAAGCTCTTTTCATCCCGCTTTTCAAGCTCCATTAACAATCTGCAGATCAGTTCTTCTGCCTTTACCCGCAGAAAAAATAGCTCGAAAGTTTTACCAACCGGTTCAGCAACAATTTCATCCACAACTTTCTGAAAAGTAGGATAAACTATTTGCTCGAACAGCAAAGGCTGCGTATTCCGCAAAAGGCTTTGCAAAACCGGCGATTTTTCGGACACTTCAAAAAGCCCGTTCAAGTAGTCTGCATCTATTTCTATATTAACGGTAGCAGTATTGGTGTGGATCGAAATAACCTCATCGGTATTGATACGGCTGGTGGCAATTAGTACGGAAGGTGTTTCTGTTAAATGTCTTCCTGTCGATACAATTTCTGCCTTAGGGAAGATGTTTTGAAACTTAAAAAATATCATTTTCCTGGCGGGATTGAGATCCGGGTTGCTAACAGCCAAATCTTCATTCAGCTCATAATTACTTACAAGCATCCGAATGTGCTCGTTAAAAACAAAACCCGCACAATAACCCTTACCGAATTTTTCGGGGATCTCTACCCTATTGCCTTTTACTTCTGTCCCTAATAAACCGGCAAAACTTAATAGAATATTGGGTACGGTTTGGCGTTGATTTTTCTTCATTAAAGTCTTTTGCGACTATTTTAAAGTCGAAAATAGTTATTTTATCCCTATAGTTAACTACAATTTTGTATTGTCATTAAACAATGGACGATCATGTTACTAAAAGATAAGAAAGTGGCCATCATTGGCGCCGGGCCGGTTGGCCTTACCATAGCGCGGTTATTGCAGCAAAAAGGGATAACCGTAACCGTTTACGAAAGGGATATAGATCCACAGACAAGGATATGGGGCGGTACGCTCGACTTGCATAAAAACTCAGGGCAGCAAGCCTTAAAAAAAGCAGGGTTGCTGGAAAGTTATTATACGACAGCCTTACCCATGGGGATAATCTTCGCCAATGAGCAAGGCAAGGTGTTATCCACAAAAAAACCTACACCCGAAAACCGATACGACAACCCCGAGATCAACAGAAACGATTTAAGGAAAATATTGCTCGGTAGCTTAACAAATGATACGGTTATCTGGAACAGTAAATGCACCGGACTGGAGGCACACGACGGACAATGGCTGCTGCATTTTGAGAACAGACCAGATGCAGTTGCAGATCTGGTAATCGGTGCCAACGGCGGAATGTCGAAAATAAGAAACTATGTTACCGATACAGAAGTTGAAGAAACCGGAACTTTTATCATACAGGGAGATGTACCTGATCCCGAAAAAAGATGTCCGGATTTTTACTGGCTATGTGATGGCAACAGATTGATGAGCGCCTATGAGGGCAATTTGTTGGTTGCGAACCCTTACAACAACGGTGCGCTAACCTATGGTTTAATTTTCAGAAAGCCTAAAGAATGGGTTGAAGGCAGTGGATTAAATTTTCAGAATATGGACAGCATTATCGCGTTCCTTTCTGATAGATTTTACCGGTGGGATAAACGATATAGGCAATTATTTCACTCAACCACAATTTTTGCGGGGTTGCCGACGAAGAAATTGCTATTGAGTAAACCCTGGAAAAATGACCGCCCCTTGCCAATAACACTTATTGGAGACGCCGCGCATTTGATGCCTCCCTTTGCCGGACAGGGTGTAAATACCGGGCTCGTAGATGCATTAATTTTATCTGAGAATCTTACCGACGGGAAATTTGACACCATCCGCGCTGCTATCAGTAATTATGAACAACGAATGTTTGTTTATGCCACTGCCGCACAATGTGAGTCAAGTAAAAATGAAATAGAAATGCGCTCTCCCGACTTTTCTTTCCAAAAACTAATTTAACAGGTATTAACGAACCTTGATTACTCCCTATTCCTTACTGCCTGCTTTTTCACTCTTAGACGCTTCCGGCATCAACACCACTTGGGCAAAGTTATTTCCGTTTAAATACCGGGTCGCAAAATCTTTTAAACTGGCTTTGGTTACTTTGTCAAGCATGCCTTTGTAGTTCAATATCTCGTTAATATCAAATTGGTGTTCATACTGCGCTGTAATATACGAAAGCCAAAAAACATTACTTTTTAGCTGGGTTTCGAGGTTATGGCTATAGCCAGCTTTATATTTTTCGATATCAACTTCTTCGGGCCCGTTGTTTTTTATTTTGTTGATCTCATCTAACGCGTCGGCAATAAGCAGGTCCACGTGTTCGGGTGCACAGGTAAAGTTAATGGCAAAATTATATCGTTGTTCGGGCATTTTGGTAACCTGAACATTGACATTGGCGCTGTAGATTCCGCTTTCCTGTTGCCGTAGCCGTTCAAGAAGCTTAATGCGCAGTATATCTCTCAGACCGTTAAACTGGGTATTGTTTTCGCTCGTAAAATCGTACGCGCCCGACATGAAGAGGTTTACCACCGCCTTATTATCTGTACCGGCGTAAACGGTTTTCTTAATAATACCATCGGCAATATAGTCTTTAATATCCTTCGCCTGTTCGTGCTGATAGGTCGAGGGTAAGGTGCCGAGGTATTTTTCGGCCAGATCTGTCATCTCGCGTACGTTTAGGTTGCCTACAAAAACAAAGGTAAAGTTTGAAGCATCGGCAAAGCGGTCTTTATAAACCTGGTAAGCTTTGTCGAGCGTTACGCTTTTAATGCCTGGCGTACCATACCTCACAGTACGCAATATCTTATTAATCGTATCGGCATAAATTGTATTGGGGGTTACGATGCGGTTCTTGCGGTTCAGGTTGTATTTTTTGATGTATTCGTTAAACGAGGTAGTGTCTTTACGCGGTTGGGTAAAGTACAGGTTTGTAAGCTGCAGCGCCAGTTCTGCCGACTGCGGGAAGCAGGTACCATTTATCCC
>Ga0209026_1000888_pt1 | contig 15481 bp, 13 predicted proteins | sample AraplaCL_Col_mCL_FD_184262 | JGI IMG/M metagenome (GOLD analysis project Ga0209026, IMG submission 184262) | Arabidopsis root microbial communities from the University of North Carolina, USA - plate scrape CL_Col_mCL (SPAdes) (version 2) | ecosystem: Host-associated > Plants > Roots >... | reverse complement strand
GCGGCGGGGATGCTGCACTTCTCGCTGCGGCGCGCGCAGAATGTGCATTGGCAAGCCGTCGACATCACCCGCGACATGCACGCCAATCTCAAGAACCAGAAGCCTGCGGTGCTGTGGTTCACCGGGCTCTCGGGCTCGGGCAAATCGACCATCGCCAATCTGGTGGAGAAGAAGCTCCACCGGATGAACCGCCACACCTTCCTGCTCGACGGCGACAATGTCCGCCACGGGCTCAACAAGGACCTGGGGTTCACCGAGGCCGACCGGATCGAGAATATCCGGCGCGTCGGCGAGGTGGCGAAGCTGATGGCGGATAGCGGGCTGATCGTGATCACTGCCTTCATTTCCCCCTTCCGGGCGGAGCGCGACATGGTGCGGGCGATGCTGCCCGAGGGCGAGTTCGTCGAGATCTTCATCGATACCGCTTTGGCCGAGGCCGAACGGCGCGACGTGAAGGGCCTCTATAAAAAGGCGCGGTCAGGCGAGCTCAAGAACTTCACCGGGATCGACAGCCCTTATGAGCGGCCGGACAGCCCCGAGCTTCACATCGACACCGCCGCGATGACGCCCGAAGAGGCGGCCGACCTGATCGTCGATCGGATCATCCGATGAGCGGCGTCGAGGAGAGCGACGTCCGCCTCGCCGAACGGGTCTACGCAACCGTGATGGCGGCCAAGCCGTCGTCGGCCAACGACGTCAGTTTCCGCCTCGAGGTCGAAAACGAGACGCGGACACAGATGGCCCGGCTGGCCGTGGAGGACGCTCGGCGCCGGGCGAACCTGTCCGCCGAAGCCGCGGGCGCCAAGCTCGGCGCGGTCCGGCTCATCGATCCGACAGCCCGCGCCTGCGAGACCGACGTCCTGCTGGCCGGCGCAGCCCGCGCCTTCTCCAACGCCCCAGCCTATCGAGTCGCCGCGCCGGCTCCGCCGTCCGCGCAATCTGCCGAGATCGAGGAAGTGGTCATGACGGCGCGCAAGCGGGCGAAGGAGGTCGGGCTCAATCCCGATGACATCCGCATGCCCTTGCAGCCGCCCTTGCAGCGCCTGGAGGAACGGGCCTGCATCGTCTTCGGCCTGGGCTGATCGGCTCACGCTTCGTTACCGATCTTTTCAGCGGGTTCCATGGGCGATAGGCTCGCCCCAACGAGAAAAGCGGGAGGCGAGCGCCTTTGACTCCGTTCGACAGCGCCCAGGCGCAGTCTTCGATCTTCGATGCGTTGTTGGCTGCAGCGCGCAAGCACGGGCTGAAGAAGCCGATCCTGGAAGACCAGGAGCGTAACCCCCTCACCTACCTCGACCTGATCCGCGGTTCATTCGCGTTGGGCCGCAAGATCGCCGCCTTCACGGCGAAGGGCGAACGCGTCGGCGTCATGCTGCCGTCCAGCGTGGGCGGGCTGGTGACCTTCTTCGGCCTGCACGCCTTCGGGCGCGTGCCGACGATGCTGAACTTCACGGCCGGCATCCGGAACCTGAAGGCCGCCTGCGACCTGGCCGGCATCAAGACCGTGCTGACCTCCCACCGGTTCGTCGAGCAGGGAAAGCTGCACGATCTGATCGATGCGCTCGAGGACAAGGCGAAGGTCGTCTACCTCGAAGACGTCCGTCAGACGGTGGGCCTGGCCGACAAGCTGTTCGCCGCCGCCGCGGGCGCCATGCCCAAGCAGTTCCGCACGCCGGTCAGCCCGTCCGACCCGGGCGTCATCCTGTTCACGTCGGGCAGCTTCGGCGCGCCGCGCGGCGTGGTGCTGAGCCACGCGAACCTCGTGGCGAACTGCCGCCAGATCAACCAGCACATCCCGCTGGACACGAACTGGGTGTTCTTCAACCCGCTGCCGATCTTCCACGTCTTCGGCCTGACGGGCGGGGCCCTGCTGCCACTGCTCACCGGTCTCAAGACCTTCCAGTACCCGTCGCCGCTGCACATCAAACAGATCCCGGCGCTGGTGAAGGACACCAAGGCCAACGTCCTGTTCGCCACCGACACCTTCATCAACCAGTACGCCCGCTCGGCCGCCGAGGGTGAACTGTCGGGCCTGACCTTCGTGGTCTGCGGGGCCGAAAAGGTCCGCGAGGAGACGCACAACCTCATCACGGAGAAGTTCGGCCCGATCCCCCTGCTCGAAGGCTATGGGGCCACCGAGTGCTCGCCGGTCATCGCGGTGAACAAGCCCGGCGACAACCGGCGCGGCACCGTCGGCGGCCTGCTGCCGGGCATGGAGACGCGGCTGGAAGCGGTCGAGGGTATCCCCGGCGGCGGCAAGCTGCTGGTGCGCGGCCCGAACGTCATGTCCGGCTACCTCCGCGCCGACGGCGGCATCGACCCGCCCGAAGGCGGCTGGCACGACACCGGTGATGTGGTTTCGCTGTCTGACGACGACTGGATCAAGATCCTGGGCCGTGTGAAGCGCTTCGCTAAGGTCGGCGGCGAGATGGTCTCCCTCACCGCGGCCGAGGACCTGGCCGCAGCCGTCTGGCCCGACTGCCGCCACGCCGTCGTCGCCCTGCCCGATCCGAAGAAGGGCGAGCGGCTGATCCTGGTCACCGACCGGCGCGACGCCGAGCCGGCGCCGCTGATCACCCACGCCCAGCAGATCGGCGCGCCCGAACTGGCCGTGCCACGCAAGATCATCCGCGTGCCCGAGATCCCGGTCCTGGGCACCGGCAAAACCGACTACGTCGCCCTGCAGCGTATCGTCGATGCGGAGTTGCGACGCGCCGCCTGACCACGAAGGGGAACCGATCATGCCAAATCTCGCCGTCTGGGCGCCGCGGGTGCTCAGCCTGCTGCGGATCATCGCCGCGCTGCTCTTCATGGAGCATGGCCTGATGAAGCTGATCCACTTCCCCGCGCCCCAGCCAGGCGCGCCCGATCCGCTGCCGACGATCCTGATGGCGGCGGCGGTGATCGAGGTGGTCGGCGGCGGCTTGATCGCGCTGGGGCTGTTCACCCGGATCGCGGCGTTCGTCTGCTCCGGCCAGATGGCGGTGGCGTACTTCATGGCCCACGGCAGCAAGACCTTCTGGCCTGCCCTCAACGGCGGCGAGGCGGCCATCCTCTTCTGCTTCATCTTCCTCTACCTGGCCTTCGCCGGCCCGGGCGTCTGGAGCCTGGACACGGCGGTCCGCAAGCGGACCTGAGCGCGGCTAGCCGCCCAGGCTCGTGTACAGCGCGACCAGGTTGAGAGCCGCGGCCAGGCGGGTTTCCGCCATCGCCTGCTGCGACTGATAGAGCGTCCGCTGGGATTCCAGGGTCGTGAGATGGGGGTCGACCCCCTCGCGATACCGGGCGAACGACAGGTCGTAGCTCTGCTGCGCCGCGGCCTGCAGCGCGCCTTGGGCGGCGAGCTGGTCCTGGATCGTGCCCCGGCGCGCCAGGGCGTCGGCCACGTCGCGGAACGCCGCCTGGATCGCCTTCTGGTACTGCGCCAGCGCCAAGCTGCGTTCGCCCTTCGCCTGATCCAGCCCGCCGCGTAACGCCCCGCCCGCGAAGATCGGCGCCGAAGCCGCCGCCTCACCCTGCCAGACGAAGGTTCCGCCCGAGAACAGCGCGCCCAGTTGCGGACTGGCGGTCCCGGCCAGCGCCGTCAGGCTCAGGGTCGGGAAGAACGCCGCCCGCGCCGCACCGATCTCGGCGTTCGCCGCCTTGAGGGAATGCTCGGCCTCCTCGACGTCTGGCCGGGTCAGCAGCACCGCCGAGATCAGGCCCGCCGGAACCTCGGCGAACGCGCCGTCCAGCCCTTCGATCGCCGTTGGCAGCTCGGCGTCCGCCACCGCCCCGCCGACCAGCAGCTCCAGCGCATTGCGGTCCTGCGCCACCGCCGTCGTCTGCGCGGCGAGGTCGGCCTTCGCCTGTTGCAGCACGGTCTGGGCCTGAGCCAGGTCGCTGCGGGGCGCGACGCCACCTGTGAGCCGGGTCTGGGTCAGGTCCACGGTCCGCTGGGCGCTGGCCTGGGTCTCGATGGCCAGGGCCAACAGGCTGCGGTCCGCCGCCAGGGTCAGCCAGGCGTCCGCCACATCACCGATCAAGGTCAGCCGCGCGGCGCGGGCGCCAGCTTCGGTGCCCAGGTATTGCTCGCGCGCGGCGTGGCTCAGGCTCTTCAGCCGACCGAACAGATCGATCTGGAATGATGGAACCTGGAGGTTCGCCGCGTGCGCCCGCGTCGTGTCGCCGCCGCTGCGGCTCTCGCTCGCCGAGCCCGTCGCGTTCAGGTGCGGCTGTTCGGCCCGCTGAACCCGATATTGCGCCCGGGCGATCTCCACATTGGCCAGCGCCGCCGCCAGGTCCTGGTTGTTCGCCAGGGCGCGGTCGATCACCGCCTTCAGCCGCGCGTCTCGCACGACATCGGCGTAGCCCAGCGCCGGCCCTTCGCGCGGCTGGACGGCGGGATAGGCCGCGCCCACAGGCCAGGTCTGGGGCGCCGCCGGCGTCGGCCGCACATAGGCCGGCTCCAGCGAGCACCCGGTGAGGGCGACGGCGGCCAGCAGAAGGACGGCGCGCCTCATGCGGGAACCCTCCGCTCGCGCCTGGGGAAGACGCGCCGGACCAGCACGAAGAACATCGGCACGAAGAAGATCGCCAGGACGGTGGCGGTCAGCATCCCGCCGATCACCGCTGTGCCGATCTCGACCCGGCTCTTGGCCCCGGCCCCGGTCGCCACCGCCAGCGGCAGCACCCCGAAGATGAAGGCGAAGCTGGTCATCAGGATAGGCCGCAGCCGCAGCCGCGCCCCTTCAAGCGCCGCATCCAGCGCGCTGCGCCCCTGCCGCTCGGCCGCCTCGGCGAACTCGACGATCAGGATGGCGTTCTTGGCCGACAGCCCCATGGTGGTCAGCAGGCCGACCTGGAAATAGACGTCGTTGGCCAGGCCGCGCAGCAGCACCGCCACCGCCGCGCCCACCAGGCCCAGCGGGATCACCAGCAGCACCGAGAACGGCACCGACCAGCTCTCGTACAGCGCCGCTAGGCACAGGAAGACCACCAGCAGCGAGATCCCGTAGAGCAGCGGCGCCTGGCCGCCCGAGAGCCGCTCCTGATACGACAGCCCGCTCCAGGCCACCGAGACGCCCGGAACCTTCGAGGCGATCTCGGTGAGCCGTGCCATGGCTTGGCCGGTGCTCTTGCCCTCGGCCGCATCACCCTGGATCTCGTACGCCGGCGTGCCGTTGAACCGCAGCAGGCTAGCCGGCGCCTGGACCCAGCTCAGGGTCGAGAAGGACGAGAACGGCGCCATCTCGCCGTTGGACGAGCGGGCGAACCAATTTGCCAGGTCCTCGGGCCGCGCGCGATACGCCGCGTCACCCTGCACATAGACCCGCTTCACCCGGCCCCGATCCACGAAGTCGTCCACATAGTCGCCGCCCCAGGCCGCGCTGAGGGTGGAGTCGACCTCGGCCTGGGACAGGCCCAGCGCCCCGATCTTCTCCTCGTCCATCTCGACATGCAGCGTCGGCGTGTCCTCCAGTGAGTTCTGCCGCACGCCGGCCAGCGCCGGATCTTTACCCGCCGCGTCAAGGACGTCGTTCACCCGCGCCTTGAAGTCCGCGCGGCTCAGGCCGCCGGTGTTCAGCAGCTCGGCGGTGAATCCGCTGGACTGGCCCAGGCCGCGCACCGGTGGCGGATTCAGCGCGTAGAACTTCACGTCCCGCAGGTTGCCCAGCGCCCGGCTGGCGCGGCGGGTGATGGCCTGGGCGGTGTTCTCGCTGCCGTGCCGCTTGTCCCACGGCTGCAGCGACAAGAAGCCCCGGCCGGTGTTCTGCCCGGCGCCCGACTGGCCCTGGCCGATGACGGTATAGACCGCCCCGACGTTGGCCTTCTCCCTCGTCAGGAAATAGTGCTCGATCGACTTCGCCGCGGCCAGGGTCCTGGCCATCGTGGCCCCCGGCGGCAGGGTGTATTGCAACTGAGCGATGCCCTGGTCCTCCGACGGCAGGAAGCTGGTCGGCAGCAGCAGGAATGCGCCCGCCAGGATCGCGACGAGACCGCCATAGATCGCCAGCGCCAGCGGCGTGCGCGCGATGACGCCAGCCACGCCCCGGCGATACCGGTCGGCGTGATGGTCGAACCAGGCGTTGAAGCGGGTTCCGAAGCGCTCCAGCGCCTTGTCCAGCCGGCTGGTCTCTTCGCCCGGCGGCCGCAGCAGGGTCGCCGCCAGCGCCGGCGTCAGCACCAGCGCCACCACGACCGACAGCACCATCGACGAGACGATGGTCACCGAGAACTGGCGGTAGATCACGCCCACCGACCCGCCGAAGAACGCCATCGGCAGGAACACCGCCGACAGCACCAGGGCGATGGCGATCAGCGCCGTCTGCACCTGCCCCATCGACTTGATCGTGGCGTCCCGCGCCGAGATGCCCGGCTCCTCGGCCATCACCCGCTCGACGTTCTCAACCACCACGATGGCGTCGTCGACCAGCAGGCCGATGGACAGCACCAGGCCGAACAGGGTCAGCACATTGATGCTGAAGCCCAGGGCCGCCAGCACCCCGAACGTACCCAGCAGCACGACCGGCACGGCCACCGCAGGGATCAGGGTCGCCCGCCAGCGCTGCAGGAAGACGAACATCACCACCACGACCAGGGCGATGGCCTCGAACAGGGTCAGCACCACCTCATGCACCGAGACCTTGATGAAGGCGGTGCTGTCATTCGGATAGGCGTAGCGATAGCCGGCGGGGAAGCTCTTGGCCTGCTGCTCCACCTCCTGCCGGACCAGCTTGGCGGTCTTCAGGGCGTCGGCGCCGGGGGCCAACTGGATGGCGATCCCAGCCCCCGGATGCCCGTTCAGCCGGCTGATCGTGGTGTAGCTCTCGCTGCCCAGCTCCACCCGCGCCACGTCGCGCAGCAGCACCTTGGAGCCATCGGTCCCGGCCTTGACCAGCGCGTTGCGGAACTGCTCAGCCGTGGTCAGGCGCGAGCGCGCGGTCACGGTGGCGTTCAGCATCTGGCTGTCGGGCGACGGCTGCCCACCGATCTGGCCGGCCGCGACCTGGGTGTTCTGGGCCTCGATCGCCGAGATCACATCGCTGGGCATCAGCTTGAAGCTGGCCAGCTTGAACGGGTCCAGCCAGATCCGCATGGCGTACTGCGAGCCGAACACATTGACGTCGCCCACGCCCTGCAGCCGGCCGATCGGCTCCTGCAGGTTGGACACCAGATAGTCCGAGACGTCGCCGCTCGTGGACTTGTCGCTGGCATCGTAGATCGACACCACCATCAAGAAGTCGGCGTTCGACTTGGTGACCACCAGGCCCTGCTGCTGCACAGCCTGGGGCAACCGCGGCAGCGCGGCCTGCACCTTGTTCTGCACCTGCACCTGGGCGATGTCGGGGTCCGTCCCCTTCTGGAAGGTCACGGTGATGGCGACCTGACCCGCCGCGTTCGAGCTGGACGAGAAGTAGATCAGCCCGTCGATGCCGGTCAGCTGCTGCTCGATCACCTGGGTGACGCTGGCTTCCAGCACCTCGGCCGACGCGCCGGGATAGTTGGCGCGGATGTTCACCGAGGGCGGCGCGATGTCGGGGTACTGCTCGACGGACAAGGTCGCGATGCCCGCCACGCCCGCCAGCATGATGGCGATGGCGATGACCCAGGCGAAGACCGGTCGGTCGATGAAGATGCGCGAGATCATCCGCTCAGCGGCCCTTGCCGGACGACGCCGGCGGGGATCCGGCGGGCACGGGCTTCACCACCTCGCCGGCTTTCAACCGGTCCAGCCCCTCGACGATCACCTTGTCGCCGGCGGCCAGGCCCCGCGTCACCAGCCACTTGTCGCCCACCGTGCGGTCCGCGACGACGGTTCGCGCCTCAGCCTTGTCGCCCGCGCCCACCACCATCACCGTGGCCTGCCCCCGCGCGTCGCGGGTGACGCCCTGCTGCGGCGCCAGGATCGCGTTGTGCAGGGTGATCTGGGAGAGCTTGGCCCGGACGAACATGCCCGGCAGCAGCAGCCCCTGCGGGTTGGGGAACTGGGCGCGCAGGGTAACTGAGCCGGTGTTGGGGTCGACGACCACCTCGGAGAACTGGACCTGGCCGGCGTAGGGATAGGCGCTGCCGTCCTCCATCGTCAGCCGCACAGCCGCCGACGAGGCGCTGGCGCCATCTGCCATGAGCTGGCGGCGCAGGGCGACCAGGTCGGTGCTGGACTGCTGGATGTCCACGAAGATCGGATCCAGCCGCTCAATGCTGGTCAGGGCGTCGGCCTGGCCGCTGGTCACCAGCGCACCCGTCGTGACCAGCGAGCGGCCCACCCGCCCCGAGATCGGCGCCGGCACCCGCGTGAAGCCCAGGTTGATGCGAGCTGTGGCCAGGGCGGCCTTGGCCTGCCCCACCTGCGCGGCGGCCTGTTTCGCGGCGGCGGCGGCGTCGGTGTAGTCCTGGCGGCTGACCGCCTCCACGTCGGCCAGCGGCTTGTAGCGCGCGGCCTTGGCGGCGGCGGCCTCGCTGGCGGCCTCGGCGTTGGCCAGGTTGGCCTCGGCCTGGCCCTCCGCGGCGCGGTACAGGCTGGGATCGATCTCGTAGAGCGTCTGACCTTTCTGAACCAGGCCGCCCTCCTGGAACCGCCGGGCCAGGATCAGGCCCGACACCTGCGGCCGGACCTGCGAGGTCTCAAAGGCGCTGGTGCGTCCGGCCAGCTCGATCTCGAGCGGGGCGTCCTGGGCGGCCATCATCACATAGCCAGCCTCGGGCGGCCCCGACGCGTGCTTGTCCGCCTTCGCCGCGCAGCCCGACAGCAACAGCGCCATGGCCAGCGCCGGCCCAGGGTGACGCGCAAAGATCATGAAGGAGTCCGCCGTGGCCACGACCCCCAAGCGGGGCCGAAGGCCTAGGTCGTCCTCCAACTGGGCGCCGTCATGACGCCTTCCTTACATCCCTGTATGGGTTGCTGCGGCGCAGCAACGAATGGCCCGGGTTGTGTCAGATGTGCAGGACCATGCCATAGGCGTCGAGCGACGCCTCGTGCATCGCTTCGCTCATGGTCGGGTGCGGGAACACCGTCGCCTGCAGCTCGGCCTCGGTCGCCTCCAGGGTCATGGCCAGGGTGAAGCCCTGGATCATCTCGGTGACCTCGTGGCCGATCATGTGCGCGCCGATCAGCGCCCCGGTCTTGCCGTCGAAGACGGTCTTCACGAAGCCGTCCATCTCGCCCGACGCGATCGCCTTGCCGTTCACCTTGAAGGGGAAACGCCCCACCTTGGGCTCCAGCCCCTTTTCCTTGGCCTGCGCCTCGGTCAGGCCCACCGACGCCACCTGCGGGGTCGTGTAGGTGCAGCCCGGGATCGGCGAGGTCAGGTTGGTCGGCTTCAGCCCGGCGATGTGCTCGATGCAGTGCACGCCCTCGTGGCTGGCCTTGTGGGCCAACCAGGGCGGCCCGGCCACGTCGCCGATGGCGTAGAGCCCTGGCACGCCCGTCGCGCCATGGCTGTCGGTGACCACGTGGGTCTTCTCGATCTTCACGCCCAGCGCTTCCAGGCCCAGGTCTTCGACATTGCCCACGATGCCCACGGCGACGATGGCGACATCGGCGTCCAGGGTCTCGGTCTTGCCGCCGGCCTCGATCTCCAGCTGCACGCCGGCCTTCAGCTTGGTCAGCTTCTTCACATTGGCCGGGACGCGGAACTTGATGCCCCGCTTCTCGAACGCCTTGTGCGCCGCCTTGGAGACCTCTTCGTCCTCGACCGCCAGGATCCGCGGCAGCATCTCGACGACCGTCACCTCCGAGCCCAGGGCGCGGTAGAAGCTGGCGAACTCCATGCCGATGGCGCCCGACCCGATCACCACCAGCGACTTCGGCGCCGACTTGGGCGTGAGGGCCTCGCGATAGGTCCAGATGCGCTCGCCGTCCGGCTCCAGGCCGATGGCCGGGATCGTCCGCGCCCGCGCGCCGGTGGCCAGGATCACGTGCTTGGCGGTCAGCTTGCGATCGCCCACCACGACCGTCGGGGCGACCTGCCCCTTCTCCAGCTTGGCCGAGCCGACAACCACCTCGATCTTGTTCTTCTTCATCAGGAAGGTGACGCCAGCGTTCAGGGTCGAGGCGACCTTGCGCGAACGCTGCACCACGGCGTCGAAGTCGAAGCCGCGCTTCTCCACCGACAGGCCATAGTCCTTGAGGTGATCAAGCTGTTCGTAGACCTCGCCGGATTTCAGCAGCGCCTTGGTGGGGATGCAGCCCCAGTTCAGGCAGATGCCGCCCAGCTCGGCCCGCTCGACGATCGCGGTCTTCATGCCCAGCTGCGAGGCCCGGATGGCGGTCACATAGCCGCCCGGACCCGACCCGATCACGATCACATCGAACGCATCAGCCATCAGAGCAAAGCCTCGATCGCGCCTTCCAGCGCCTTGGGTTCAACGGTAGGGGCGTAGCGGTCGATCACCTTGCCGTCGCGGCCGACCAGGAACTTGGTGAAGTTCCACTTGATGCCTTCGGTGCCCAGCACGCCCTTCTTGGTCTTCTTGAGATAGGCGTAGAGCGGGTGCGCGGCCGGTCCGTTGACGTCGATCTTCTTCATCATCGGGAACTGCACGTCATAGGTCAGCGAGCAGAAGTTCGCGATCTCGGCGGCGTCGCCCGGTTCCTGCTGGCCGAACTGGTTGCAGGGGAAGCCCAGGATCACCAGCCCGCGGTCCCGGAAGCGCTTGTACAGCGTCTCCAGCCCCTCGTACTGCTTGGTGAAGCCGCACTTGCTGGCCGTGTTCACGATCAGGACGACCTTGCCCTTGTAGTCGGCCAGCGGCGCCGGCTTGCCGTCGAGCGTCTCGGCGCTGAAGTCGTAGATGCTGGTCACGGTCTACCTCAGACGATCATGTTGAGCGGGTCTTCGATCAGCGGCTTGAAGGCCGCCAACCACTTGGCGCCCGTCGCGCCATCGACCACCCGGTGATCGCAGGTCAGGGTGACAGACATAACCGTGGCCACCGCCAGTTGATCGCCGCGCACCACGGGCCGCTTCTCGCCGGCGCCCACCGACAGGATCGCGCCCTGCGGCTCGTTGATGATCGAGGCGAACGACTTGATGCCGAACATGCCGAGGTTCGAGATCGAGAAGGTGCCGCCCTGGAACTCCTCGGGCTTCAGCTTCTTGGTCCGCGCCCGCTCGGCCAGGTCCTTGGCCTCGGTGGCGATCTGCGCCAGGCCCTTGGTCTCGGCCGCACGGATGATCGGGGTGATCAGGCCGCCCGGCACCGCCACCGCCATGGCGATGTCGGCGTGCTTGTGCATCGCGATACCTTCCGGCGTGTACGAGGCGTTGGCTTCCGGCACCCGCATCAGGGCGACGGCGGCCGCCTTGATCACCAGGTCGTTCACGCTGACCTTCACGCCCTGCTTCTCCAGCATGGCGTTGATCTTGGCCCGCGACGCCAGCAGCTCGTCGATCTCGATGTCGATGTTCAGCGGGAAGTGCGGCACGTCGCGGAAGCTGTCGGTCATCCGGCGCGCGACCGTCTTGCGCATGCCGTCCAGCGGGATCAGCTCGTAGCTGCCGGCCGGGATGCCCATCTGCTCCAGCGTCTGATGCTGGCGCGGCGCTTGGGCGGGAGCGCTGCCGGCCTTGGCCTGAGAAGCCGCCTGCGGTGAAGCAGGCTGGCCCGGTTGGGCCTTGTCGATGTCCACCTTCACGATGCGGCCGTGCGGGCCGGAGCCGGTGACGGCGGCCAGGTCCAGGCCCTTCTGCTCTGCCAACCGGCGCGCCAGCGGCGAGGCGAAGATGCGGCTGCCGTCGCTTGCCTTGGCCGGCGCAGGGGCCGCAGCGGGCGCCGGGTTCGGCTTCGGGGCTTCCGCCTTGGCGGGCTCGGGCGCCTTTGCTGGCGCGGCCTCGGCTTTGGGAGCCTCGGCCTTGGGCGCTTCAGCCTTCGGCGCGGGCGCGTCGCCCTCGCCGGCCAGGCGCGCGATCGGCGTGTTGACCTTCACGCCCTCGGTCCCTTCGGCGACCAGGATGTCGTCCACGACGCCCTCATCGACCGCCTCGACCTCCATGGTCGCCTTGTCGGTCTCGATTTCGGCGATCACGTCGCCGGACTTCACGGTGTCGCCCTTCTTCACGTGCCACTTGGCCAGCGTGCCCTCCTCCATCGTGGGGGACAGGGCGGGCATGAGGATATCCGTCATGCGTGTTCCTTGGAGAGATGCGCGAGAGAGACCCCGGAGGCCTCCCAGTTCTGGCCGTCGAAGGCCTCGATGATCAGTTCAAGCCCCTCGACCGAGTCGAGGCAGCGGCCGTTGACGCTCCAGCCGTCTGGGTTCGAACGCGGCCGGTAGAAACTCTTGATGCCGCATTCCGAGCAGAACAGGTGCTTCGCCACGCGGGTGTTGAACGTGTACTCGGCCAGCCGGTCCGCGCCCTTGGTCAGGCGGAACCGGCTCTCCGGCACGATCACATGCACGTAGCCCGTCTTGGCGCACATGGAGCAGTTGCAGCTCTGCGCGACCACCTGGGCCGGCAGGGCCGCTTCGAAGCGGACCCCGCCGCAGTGGCACCCGCCCGCCCGCCATTGAAACGGGCTGTCGGTCATTTGTACGAGACCGCCTTGGCCGCCTTCACGATCCGCTCGACCGAAGGCATGGACAGCGCCTCGAGGTTGGCGGCGTAGGGCAGCGGCACGTCCTCCTGGTGAACCCGCAACGGCGGGGCGTCCAGGTAATCGAAGGCCAGTTCCGTCACCTTGGCCGCCACCTCGGCGCCGACGCCCATCGGGCCCCAGCCTTCCTCGACGGTGACCAAGCGGTTGGTCTTCTTGACGCTCTCGACGACCGTCTCGATGTCCATCGGGCGGATCGTGCGCAGGTCGACGACCTCGGCCTCGATGCCCTCCTGGGCCAGCGCCTCGGCGGCCTGCAGGCAGAAGCCGACCATGCGGGAGTAGGCCACCAGGGTGACGTCCTTGCCCTGCCGACGGACCTTGGCCTTGCCGATGGGCACCACCCAGTCGATGCCCTCGGGCACGTCGAACTCCTGGCCGTAGAGCATCTCGTGCTCCAGGAAGACCACGGGGTTCGGGTCGCGGATCGCGGCCTTGAGCAGGCCCTTGGCGTCGGCCGCGTCGTAGGGCGCGATCACCTTCAGGCCCGGCACGTGGCCGTACCAGGCGGCATAGTCCTGGCTGTGCTGGGCGCCGACCCGCGCCGCCGCGCCGTTCGGGCCACGGAACACGATCGAGGCCTTGATCTGGCCACCCGACATATACAGCGTCTTCGCGGCCGAATTGATAATATGATCAATGGCCTGCATGGCGAAGTTGAACGTCATGAACTCGACGATCGGCTTCAGGCCCGCCATGGCCGCGCCGACGCCCAGGCCGGCAAAGCCGTACTCGGTGATCGGCGTGTCGATGACCCGCTTGGCGCCGAACTCGTCCAGCAGGCCCCGGCTCACCTTGTAGGCGCCTTGGTACTGCGCGACCTCCTCGCCCATCAGGAACACGTCGCCGTCGCGGCGCATCTCCTCGGCCATGGCGTCGCGCAGGGCGTCGCGGACGGTCACCTTCACCAGGTTCACGCCCTCGGGCAGCTCGGGATCCTTCAGCGCCACGGCCGGAGCCGCCTTCGGCGCCTCGGCCGGCGCGCGGACGGGGTCACCGGTGGCCTCGGCGCGCGAGGCCGGTTGAGGATCGGCCGCCGGGGCCGGCTCAGCCTTGGGTTCCGGCTTGGCCTCGGCAGCCGCGCCGCCCTCACCGCCCAGGCGGGCGATGGGCGTGTTGACCTTCACCTCCTCGGAGCCTTCCGGCACCAGGATCTCGGAGATCACGCCCTCATCGACGGCCTCGACCTCCATGGTCGCCTTGTCGGTCTCGATCTCGGCGATCACGTCGCCGGACCGGACGTTGTCGCCCACCTTCACATGCCACTTGGCGAGCGTGCCCTCCTCCATCGTCGGAGAGAGCGCCGGCATCAGGATGTCGGTCACGCGTGGCTCTCCGTGTAGACGTCGGTGTACAGCTCGGACGGATCCGGCTCGGGGCTGGTGCGGGCGAACTCGGCGGCATCGGCGACGATCTTCTTCACCTCGGCGTCGATGGCCTTCAGCGTAGCCTCGTCAGCCCAGCCGTTCTTCTCCAGCAGTTCCTCGACGTGGTCGATGGGGTCGCGGGTCTTGCGGACCTCGTCCACTTCCTCGCGCGTCCGGTACTTCGCCGGGTCGCTCATCGAGTGGCCGCGATAGCGGTAGGTCTTCATTTCCAGGATGTAGGGCCCGTTGCCCGAACGGGCGTGCTCGGCGGCCTTCTCGGTCGCGGCCTTCACGGCCAGCACGTCCATCCCGTCGACTTCCTCGCCGGGGATGTTGAACGACACGCCGCGCTTGTGCAGCCGGGTCTCGGACGACGAGCGCTGGATCGCCGTGCCCATGGCGTACTGGTTGTTCTCGATCACATAGACGACCGGCAGCTTCCACAGCTCGGCCATGTTGAAGCTCTCGTAGACCTGGCCCTGGTTGGCCGCGCCATCGCCGAAGAAGGCGAAGCTGACCTTGCCGTCACCACGATAGGCGTTGGCCAGCGCCAGGCCCGTGCCCAGCGGCACCTGGGCGCCCACGATCCCGTGGCCGCCGTAGAAGGCCGCCTCGGTCGAGAACATGTGCATCGAGCCGCCCTTGCCCTTGGACGAGCCGCCGATTCGCCCCGTGAGCTCGGCCATGACCTCCTTGGGGTCCATGCCGCAGGTCAGCATGTGGCCGTGGTCGCGATAGCCGGTGATGATCTCGTCGCCCGGCTTCTTGGCCGCCTCGACGCCGACGGCGATGGCTTCCTGGCCGATGTAGAGGTGGCAGAAGCCGCCGATCAGGCCCATGCCGTAAAGCTGCCCCGCCCGCTCCTCGAAGCGGCGGATCAGCAGCATCTCCCTGTAGTAGCCGAGCAGCTGTTCCTTGGTCACCGCGGCCGGCCCCTTCGGAGCCTCCTTCGCCGCGCCGTTGGCCTTCCGCCGACCGGTCGTCCCGGTCTGCCCGCGCGCCATGCGTCACTCCGTGATCTTCTTGATGGCTCCTAAGACCGACGAACCGGTCTTAAGGTTTCAAGCGGATCACATAATCCCTCGGGTCGGCGAAGCCTAGCAGGGAGCGCGCCCTTTCCTCCAGGAGGTCGGCGGAAAGGCTCGTATCGCGCAGTAGTTGAGCCCGGACCTCCAGGTCGTGGCGCTGCACGGTCAGCTTGGCGAGTTCCTGGCTCTTCGCGGTCAGGGTCGCGTCGCGCTGGTTCGAGCGCAACAACCCGCCCTCGCCCGTGAACGCGTGCACGCCGAAATAGAAGATCAGCAGCGCCAGCGCGGCGGTGGACAGATAAGGGCGGAGACGAGCGAGCACGGCGAATCCCAGAACAGCCCCCTCACTTCGCGCCCTGATGGTTAAGGCCGCGCTAACCGTCTCTAACCGCAGGCGGCGCCGTTTCGTTTGACGCCGCGCCCGCGCTGCGAAACGCTCGTCCCGGCCAAGAGGTTCGCGCGGCGTCCGACGCATTTCGCCCGCCGAAGACGAACCCGGCCCGAGGG
>Ga0209026_1000887_pt1 | contig 15482 bp, 12 predicted proteins | sample AraplaCL_Col_mCL_FD_184262 | JGI IMG/M metagenome (GOLD analysis project Ga0209026, IMG submission 184262) | Arabidopsis root microbial communities from the University of North Carolina, USA - plate scrape CL_Col_mCL (SPAdes) (version 2) | ecosystem: Host-associated > Plants > Roots >... | reverse complement strand
CGGACGAATGAGTTGCGTACCTGGCCAAAGTTCTGGCGGCGGTTTTCGGCTTCGTGTATGGTTACCACCACGCATATCTCGGTTGTTTTAGGGTTTATTTTCGAAAGATCGACCTTGATCTGCTCGTCATCGCCGTCACCTTCGCCGGTCAGGTTATCGCCGGTGTGCTCCACCGCGCCGTCGGGCGATTTAAGGTTGTTGTAAAAAACAAAATGCTCGTCGCTCAGTATCTTTTTATTTTCGCCCAGGATAAACACCGAAGCATCAAGATCGAAATCGCTGCCGGTGGTTGAGGCATTGGTATCCCAACCCAGGCCAATTACAAATTTTTGCGCGTTAATAGGCTCACGTTGGCCTTTTTGCAGGTTAATTGCCATATGGTACTAATATTTTAGTGTTGGTGAATAAGTAGTGTTTGATGTAATTCAAATTTAACAAATAACTATCCATAGTGTGGTAACTATTGCCTAAAGCCATGTTATAAAGCTGGTTGATAAACGCCCGGCTTGGGTTATTTAAAAATATCCGGAAGCCCTCGTGTTCGTAGTTTAAAATGTATTTAACGATGCGGGTATTGATGCAAAAGCTATCGTTATTGATAATAGGCTCCAAATCGAATATCGATTTTACCTCGTAATAGTTGAGGTAATTTTCGATATTGGGATGGATGTCCGGATTAGCCAGTTCGGCGAAGTACAGCATGTGGATATCATTATGCAAATTATACTGCGTGATCATTTTGGATATCATCCGCTCGTGGCTGCCGGTTATCTTAATATCATCTAAAAAGATCAAAGTTTTTCCTTTTAAAAACTCCGCGTCGATATGGAAGGAGTCGTTGCCGATCAGGTTCATCCTTTGCTCGGCATTCAGCTCCCCATAATCTTCCTTATAGGTTATAGTACGATGCACTTTAGTTTCCTGTACCACCGGTAAACTATGCTCTGCCAGCCAGCGGTTCAATCTGAAAACAAAAGCGTTTTTCATGGCAAAGGTAGCAGTCGGGATAAAGGAGTACGGACTGGATATGACCACGATCTGCCCATGAACAGGGTTTTGCTTCAACACATCATGAATGAAACCTTCGGCAAGTTCGGTGCCGAACTTTTCCGACACCCGGCCATCGCCAAATTTAAAGCGGCTGTAATCACCCGCATCAAAACCAAAGCTGGTGCTGTTGCTTATTTTATGTAGCGAATAAATGTTGTGCAGCATCTGGAATGAGTTTTTTGATAGATCTATTGTTCGAATTGACCAGCAGGCTGTTGATACCAACCGATTGGGCGCCCCATATATCGGCTTTGGGGTTATCGCCTATATGGATTATCTGATCTAAAGGTACGTATCTTAATGCTGAAATTTCATCCAGCATTAATTGAAAAAATGCTTTGTTAGGTTTTGACAGACCGGCCTCGTCGGAATACAACTGAAAATCGAAATACTGGTCGATATCCAATACTTTTAAAACCTTGCGTAACGTTGTGCCTTTGATAAAACCCGTGTTGCTTAAAATGCTCATGGTACAATCCGGCTGCTGTTTAAGCTGCGATAATACCCTGGCGGTATCGTCGCTGTAAAGCAAAGGCAGGCACTCAAACAACAGGGCTTCCATTTCGGCAAATAACGCGAGCAAATCCACATCTGGCAGGCAAAATTGCCCGTCGTTTATCTGGCTGATCACCATGAGGTATAGCTCATCGGCATCGATGTTTTTGCCGGTGGCCTCGTTAATGCTGTTGCCCATCAAATCAACCTGCCGGAAGATGCGCTCCACTTCTTCGAGCGGTTTTTGCCGGCTGTTAAAATGCCGGTGAAAGTAAACGCTGCGCCGCTGTTTAAACAGCGGGTTTGATTTGATGAGCGTTAACCACAGATCGAACGAATAATGTTTGTAAACAGCCACAGCCGTATGTGTTATTTGTAACGTTCCAGTATCTCTAAAAAGTTATCCGTTTGGTGCGGTTCGCCGATAGCACGGAACTTCCACGAACCATCTTTGCGGTAAACTTCGGCAAAGGTCATGGAGCACATGCCGTTGTACGTGGCATCGCCCGAAAGGCTGAACTTCGCGATTTCTTTACCGTGGCTATCAACCGCGCGGATAAACGCGTTCTCGACCATGCCAAAATGCTGGTGGTTTTGTTTGCCCTGGTATATGGCTACGATGAACAAGATCCGGTCGTATTTAGGGTCCAGACTATCCAGTTTTACGATGATCTGCTCATCGTCGCCATCGCCGGCACCGGTGCGGTTATCGCCGGTGAGCCAGATGTGTCCCGACGGGTGGATCATGGAATTGAAGTACACCACGTCGCCCTCGTACATATTCACATTGCGGCCGTTGTTTTGAATGGAGCGGCCAAGATTGGCCACTTTACCGTTGCTGTTCAGCAAAAACGCGATGGCATCCAGATCATATTCTTCGGCTTCGCCGCCGCCAAATAGTTTGCCTAAAAAGCCGCCGCTTTTTTGCCTTACATCCCAGCCTAAACCTATGGTAACCGACGACAGATTGAATTCTTCGCCCTTGTCATTTTTCCGCAGATCGATGGTTTGCCCTTTGATTAAGTTAATTGCCATTATTGTAGGTTTTACTTATTTAATAATTTGCCCTTTGTAATATTTGGATAAAAAGTAAGCCAGGTCCTCGCGGTAGCCGATGCCCGATGCTTCGAATTTCCATGCGTTACCGTGCTTGTACAGTCTGCCGAACTCAACACCGGTTTCTATCGAGAAATCTTCGCCCAACTCGTATTTGGCAATTTCCTGTGCGGAGGTATCGTCGACAATGCGGATATACGAATCGCGCACCTGCCCGTAATTTTGCCTGCGGGCCACAGCTTCGTGGATAGTCACCACGAACAGTATTTCGTTGATCCGCGGATCAACTTTGTGCAGGTCGACCGAGATGGTCTCATCATCGCCGCCATCGCTGTTGCCGCCGGTAGGGTCGTCGCCGCTGTGGTGCAGTGCGCCATCGGGCGAGTCGGTATTACCATAAAATACAAAGAATTCTTCGGCAGGGATCAGCCTGCCCTGGTCGACCATAAATGCCGACGCGTCGAGATCAAAATCGTAACCTGTGCCCTCGTGCGGGTTCCATCCTAAACCCACACTTATTTTAGACAACCCAATATCTATTCGTTGTCCTTTTTGAAGATTTATAGCCATTTTTTGTGATATACTTATTAATGCAATTTAGAGTAATGTTACGCTAAAATATTACATGTTGTATGAAATTTCGAATTTCGGATTTTCGATTTCGGATTTGGTTGATTTTTGATTTTGTAAGGTAGTACAGAGTAGTTAGTATTTAGTAGTTAGAGGGAATGTGTAGGTAATGTAAGATGGATGAGGTACGATGGAAGATGTGGGTTTTTGATTTCGGATTTCGGATTTTTCGCTGTTATTTGCTTTTAAAGGGTGCTCAGGATGGCTGCGCCGTTTCGGATTTGGTTGATTTTTGATTTTGGAAAGGTGATACAGAGTAGTTAGAGGGGATGTGCAGATATGCGGATGTGCGGATGTGCAAATGATAAAAATACCCGTCATGCCGAACTTGTTTCTGCACCCCATCATACAGAGCAACTCTGCAAACTCTCCGCGCGTCATTGCGAGGCACGAAGACAACCGAGCTTAAGCGAGCTCATGGATACCGATAAAAACAAGTCATCAATCCATAATCTCTATGCTGTACAGAGCGGTTCTACAAGTCAGGCTTTCAGCTTTATGCTTCCGGCTTTCAGCTCCAAAAGGGCGTTGCCTGCGGCCGGGCTATCCGCTCATACTGCACGGGCCTTAGCCACAGGGCCGGTATCCGCTGCTATCCCTAACGCGGGTAGAGAGGATAACCACAACAGGGCCGCTTGCGGTAGCCGGAGGTGAAGATAATTCACTAATCTAGTTTGTAAAATTAGTAGTGAGATCGATTTTATTTAATAAATTGATTATTTCAAAATCATAAACTCCAGTTCTATAAATCGAATCCAATATATCAAAGAATCTATCCTCTCCTACGCCTGATGCAATAGCCGATTGTATTAAATAGTTGTCTTTACCACTTTGAGTATCTCTTTCTTTAATTTTTGAAGAACTATTAATCTTCGAATAAGAATTGTAATAAGCTATTACCATATTAGCTTCCAACAATAAATAAAAGCGAAAATTATGAGTATTGATCTCCTTAGGGAATAAATATCTAATCTCATTTATAAATTCTTGGGGAGAAAGTTGAAATCCCTTTATCTTTAAGTATAGTCCGCTATTAAATTCACGAATGTAGATTAAGGACAAATACATTGTCGGAAATACATAATGATTTGAATTAAAAGAATTCAAAGCGACTCTTGCGTGTGAAAATATTTTTTCTTGTTGTCTTAGTGTAGTATTCGAGCTTTCAAATAGATAAGTAGACATCTTTAAAAACTCTTCTTTGTCATCTAATAGCTCTCTGTATCTCGTTCTATCATTTGACAAAAAGAAACTATCGAATTCAAAATATTCATATAAGTATTGACAAAACTGTCTCGTTTGTGGTTTTGGAATTGAATACTCTAAATCTATGAACCTTCTTAAATATTCATCTGCGTTTATTCGCTCGCTTCCATATACGCCTCGTACGGCATTCCCTAATTGAGTTTTATCAATTGATAGAATGAAGACTATACCCGGTACGTTAAAAAAGTGTTTTATATGTTCTAAAATTTCAACAGAGTAGTTCGGTCGACACCTGTCTAATTCATCAATTATAAATACTAAAGGTTTACCATTGCTTTCGGTTTTAAGAAACTCTACCAATTCGATTCTAAATTCCTGAAGTCCATTCTTTCGTTTAGTATATTCAATTATTTCAGTTTTAAAAATTTCTGTAGCGGATTTTGTTAAGTTTTCTAAAGCGTCTGTAACAACCTCTGTATCGATATACTTTTTTGCCACGCCTTTCACAACTGCGGGTAGTAGATGTTGTGCGATCACTGCGCCTTTCTCCAATAATGATTTGTAAGCTTTTGAATTTTTGTTAATTAAGCTTTGCAACTCTGACATTATTGCAGTTAAAGGATTACTTTCAGAATCATTTTCCCACGCGTTAAAATATAAAGTAGAATATTTTTGATTTTTTAAGTGTTGCCGTAGCATTTTTACGAATGTGGTTTTACCTGTACCCCACTCGTTGTTTATTGCTAATACAAATCCATCAGTATAAGAACCAATGATACTTGTGAGTATTTCAGCGTATAATTTTCTATTTAATTTACAGTTTTCAAAAGGGTTATTGTCTGGGATTACAACATCATTGTGTCTTATTCTCATAAATATAATTTTATCGAATATACCTATAATATTTACTGAATTAGAATTATATAAATCGTATAAGTTCGCTCATCTGCCCATGTTGGTGTTATCACGAACATGTAATTACCGGTCTAAATAGATTGTTGGTGAGGATGACATAGTTTGAGAGTTTAAGTACGGTTTGTTGGTGATAATACCAACAAAGGCGGTAGAGCCCCCACTGGTCGAAGCTTGCAACTTCGATCCCCAAATCATCTAAGCTTTCAGGTTAACCTCGGGCATCTCCGCCGCTTTTGGATTGCTTCCGAAGCAAGTTCTGGAAAGACTGCCTCGCAATCACGCGCGGAGAATTGTCCTCAGAGGTTGCCACGTCGCTGCGCTCCTCGCAATAACATGAAGAGTGAGTTGTAATAATTTAAACTTGCCTAGTTTCGTTATTTTCCGTATATTTAGTGTTTAATATTACCTATGTGATTTTAGCACATAGGAATAGTATAGCGTATTTAGATCGCTTATCGACGATTCTAGTTGATGCGATAGCCTTTCGGCAGCGTTTCCTTTCGTACACTTTTAAACAATTATAGATATATGGACAACAACGATCATTATGGTAAACTGACGCATCAGCAGCAGCGCTTTTGCGATTTGTACCTTACACATTTTAATGCTTTTAAGGCCGCAATTGAGTGTGGCTATAGCGAAAACACGAGCCGCAAAGGGGCGCTTTTACATGTGCCTAAGATTCAGCAATATTTAAAAGAACGGATGGCGGAACGCAGCCAGCGGCTGGAGATCACGCATGATATGATCTTGCGGGAGCTATCCAAGATAGCTTTTAGCAATATGGGTAATTATTACGATGAGTACGGCTGTTTAAAACGGATGAATGAGCTGACGGTGGACGAGAAAGGGGCGATTGCTTATTATGACATCGTGGAGATACAGGACGGCGATGGTTACCGGGTGGGGCAGCAAAGCCGCATTAAGCTGCATAATAAGATGAGCGCGCTGGATAAGATAGCGAGGCATTTGAATTTTTACGGGACTTTGGGAGTGGAGAAGCAGGAAGCAAGAGGCAGGAAGCAAGAAGCTTTTTTTCAAGCGGAGGAAGAAGAGTCGGGAAGTGGGGAAGAGGTTTTGGAGCAAGGCGCAGAGAACACACCCCTAACCCCTCTCGAGAGGGGAAATCGCTTTGAGAGAGATGCGGTGATAGTAGACAAAAGCACGAATAACCTGCCGATGGATTACCCGGAGGAGGATTTTGAGCTGGAAGGGATCGATTTGAAAACCCAGGTGGCGTTGGAGGGGGTGAATGTTAGTCCGGGGAGAGAATTAATGTTTGAAGGATTGCATGACGGAATGATTGAATGGGGAGAGAGTTGGATGTCGGAAAGTTCTGAGTCGGGAGTCGAAAGTCTTGAGTCGGAAGTGGCGGGTGGTTCCCAAAAAAGCTTCCTGCATCAAGCTTCCGCCTTCCAGCTCAAAACTAAAAACATGGAAAATATTCTTACAATTTCCCCCCTGGCGGGTGGGAATCCGGAAGCCGGGACAGGCCGAAAGTGCCATTGGGGATAATTTTATAAGCAGAAAATGTGATTTGTTTACTATCTTGAATTGTAATTTATAAAATGATGAACAAAAAGCTATCCTATTTAAAACACGCCCTTGCCTTGATATTAATGGTAACACTTTCAATACCTGTGTTTGCGCAGGCAAAAGTAGCCGAGGCGGGTATTGCCGGTATTATGAAGGAACTGGACGCTGCGGGCGTTTCGGTAGCGGTTGTTAAAGACAATAAAATTATCTATACCCACTCGTTCGGCTATAAGGATATTGAAAGCAATACAACACTTACAGATCGGGATATCTTCAGGATAGCATCGATCTCCAAATCTTTTTCGGCTACATCGATCATGCAGCTTGTTGAAGCCGGCAAAGTATCGCTGGATGATGATTTTAGTAAACTGATCGGTTTTAAGGTGAGGAACCCTAATTTTCCGAATACGGTGATCACGTTAAAAATGGTGATGTCGCACACCTCGAGCCTGAACGATAGCCAGGGTTATTTTAGTTTGGATGGCATTAATCCCGATAAAAACCCAAATGCAAGCAAATGTTATAATAGCTATGAACCGGGTAAGGGTTTTCAATACTGTAACCTCAATTATAATATGGTTGGTACTGTTATAGAAAAGCTATCGGGTGAACGCTTTGATCAATATGTTAAACATCATATTTTAGACCCGTTAGGGCTTTATGGCGGTTATTGTGTCGACTCGTTAGATAAAACCCGTTTTGCAACATTATATGAGTACGATGCCAAAACCCGCAAACTAACTGCTGATCCGGGCGCCTACAATCCGCGCAGCGAAGAAATTAAAAAGTATGTGATGGGTTATAGCACGCCGATATTTTCGCCGACCGGTGGTATGAAGATCTCGGCCACCGATCTGGCTAAATATATGATGATGCACATGAACTATGGTAAGGCTAACGGTGTACGGATCATCAAAAGAAAGCACTCCAAACTGATGCAAACCAAGGTGTCGGACAACGATGGGGGGTATGGGCTGGCGCTGCGCGGCTCGGCCGACCTTATCCCGGGCGAAAAGATGATGGGGCATACCGGCTCGGCTTACGGACTTTACAGCGCCATGTTTTTTGAGCCTAAAAAGAAGTTTGGTTTTGTAGTGATCACCAACGGATGTAATCCTGCTTTCCTGCCCGGAAGTGAAGATATTGTACTGCTATCGCGAAAGGTAATTAATTGCCTTTACGACAATTTTATCAGGTAGGGCCTACTTTTTACCCCTGCTGTCGAGGTTGTAGCCTAAGCTAAAACGCAACGTATTTGCCAAGGCGTTATATTGCGTTTGCGAAAACAGGTACGAAAAATCTAACGCGATGTTATTGTAACGGAAGCCCGCACCTAAGGTATAAAACTGCCTGTTGCCTTTATTGGGGTTTTCGTAAAAATAACCACCGCGGATAGCAAACTGGTTGTGGAACCACAGCTCAGCACCGGTTGAATAGGTGATTTCCTGAAGCTCTTCGCTTGTGCCACCCGGGGCATCGCTAAACGAGCCGAAGATGCCCGATACTACCGAGCGGTTATCATCTTTACCGCTGGTGATATTGCCATTGGCGTCACGCAGTGGTGGCGTAGGCACCAAAAGTTTGTTCAGGTCGAGCGCGAGTGTTAGTTTGGTGTCGTCGTTAAATATCCAGGTATTGGCCGCACCGATCTTTAAATTGGTGGGTAAAAAGTATTTCTGGCCGTTGGTTACGTAACCGACCTTTGGCCCGATGTTGGAAATATTGACACCATATGCAAACACGGCATCGTTGCCAAACTCGCGTACATCGTGGGTCGAAAATATGGATATATCGGCTGCTACCGCGTTTACGGCTGCAAATTGCTGACTGCTTGTAGCCATACCCTGCGACAGGTTTGAGTGGATATAGCGCAAGGCTAAACCTAAAGATAAATTAGGGCTAAATTTGCGTGCCAGCGACACATCAAACGCAAATTCGTTTGGTTTGGAGGTGCCCAGGGAGTTCTGGTTATCATCGTACAAACTAAGCGAGCCCAGGTTAAAATAACGTAATGAGGCGCCGATGGTATTACGGTCGTCGAGCTTTTGCGAGAAGTTTAAATTTGCCAGGCTAACATCCGAAACCAGGTTGCGCAACCATGGGCTGTATGATAAAGCGAAGTTTGTTTCTTTTTCTAAAAAAGCCAGTTTTGATGCGTTCCAATATTGCGAATTAACATCAGGCGATAAGGCTACACCGGCATCACCCATCGCACCTGAACGGGCATCGGGCGAAATAGTTAAAAATGGCACTGCGGTGGAGATTATATTTGGCGAAGTGGTTTGTGCCAGCGCCAGCGTTGAAAAACCTGAAAATATAATTAATGAATAAATGTATTTCATAGTGCTGTGCCGGATGTTAGGGTTACCATCAATATACAGTGCGATTACCAACAAATAATTGAATGTTAAATATAACTACATAAATGGTTAAGTCCTAATAAAATATTTTTGATGCCGATTAATACATAAATATAAATGTCGAAAACTATCCTGTAAATATCTGCTAACCAAAACGAAACGGCGCGTTAGGTGTTAATACCAAGCAGTAATCCATTGTACAATGAACAAACAAGCGCTTAAAGATATCGCACAAAAACTAATGGCTGGCAACAAAGGCCTGCTGGCTATGGACGAAAGCATTCCTACAGCCAACAAACGGTTTAAAGAAGCCGGAATACCACAAACTATCGAATACCGGCGCAAGTATCGCGAACTGATTGTAACCACGCCGGGTTTAGGCGAATGCATAAGCGGTGCTATACTATTTGACGAAACCATTAAACAAACCACTACCGATGGTACGCCGTTTTTAGAAGTAATGAGCAGGATCGGTATTATACCGGGTATTAAACTGGATGATGGAGCAAAAGATATGGCCGCGTTCCCCGGCGAAAAGATAACCGAAGGTTTAGATGGCTTGCGCGAACGTTTGGTGGGATACGCCGAAGCCGGGATAAAATTTGCCAAGTGGCGGGCGGTCATTATCATTACTGATGAACTGCCTACAGATGGTAATATCTACGCCAATGCTTATGCCTTGGCACGCTACGCCACGCTTTGCCAGGAAGCCGGGCTGGTACCGATTATTGAACCGGAAGTGCTGATGGACGGCGACCACACCATTGAGCGTTGTTTTGAAGTAACTGAGCGGGTGCTGCATATTGTTTTTGAAGTGCTGATCAGCCAACGTGTGTATCTCGAAGGAATGATATTAAAGCCCAATATGGTTTTGCCAGGATTAAAATCGCCGGTGCAGGTTGATGCGGACAAAGTTGCTTACGAAACTATAAAATGTTTGCTACGCTGCGTTCCGGCGGCTGTACCAGGTATCGCATTTTTATCGGGCGGGCAATCAGATATTGCGGCTACAGAGCATCTAAATGCCATGCATGTAAAATATAAAGGCAAATTACCCTGGGCGTTAACCTTTTCGTTTGCCAGAGCTATACAGCAACCTGCTATGGATTATTGGAAAGGGAAGGATGCAAATGTGGCCATAGCCCAGCAACTGCTATGCCACCGCGCAAGTATGAATAACGCTGCCCGGCGGGGCGAATACAAAAAGGAAATGGAGAATAACCAATAATATCCATCCCGCTCTATGTCCCGTAACTAATAATCATTGTAGAATGTACAGGTAATAGAATCTTATCGCTCAAATCGACTTTTATTTAAAATTATAAGGTAAAATTTTATATTTTAGTACTCAAAGTAATTAACCATCAGTCAGGCCACTTGCGACAAATCTTTGATTTAATAAAAATGGAGGAGGGAGCGTGACCGATATGTTAAACAGTGGGTAAGTATTACTAAAAATAAAACCACTAACTGTGCGGAGCCTTTATGAGAGCTACGCAGGGATGCTGTTTGGTTATATTGTTGCGATTGTAAAAGATAAGCAGATAGCCGAAAGTTACCTGGTCAAAATATTCAGCAATATTTCGGTTCAGTTTAACCGGATAGATTGGGAAGACGGTAGCCCCTGGTAGCATTTGCGCCGCTTGCCAAACACGAACTTGCGGTTTTTATTAATACGATAAAATCATGCAAATACGATGTATCACCCGATGCTGTTAGGCAATTGCCGGCTAATAAATATCTGGATAGGATGACCGGCGGACAGCGTCAGATTTTTTGCAGCGTATACTATCATCGATACATAATAGCACAGCTTGCTCTTGAATTAGATAGATCCGAAGATTCGATCAATAAGATTTTAAAAGCGGCTTTCGCCATCATAAAGTAATCGCATGAAAGTTAAAGAATACATAGAGAGTGGTATACTCGAATCGTATGTATTAGGTTCGGCTTCGGAAGAAGAAACCCGCGAATTGCTGCGTTTAAAAAAACAATATCCCGAAATACAAAAAGCTCTTCACGAATTAGAGGTTGACATGGAACGCATAGCCGAATACATGGCGATTGCCCCACCTCCTGAGATGTGGAACAAGATAGCGGGTAGTATTAAAGATCTGATCAATACGCCCGAAATTGAGGCCTTACAGCTAAAAGATCGCGTGCAAAAAGAACATCATCAAAGCGGGAACAACAACGGTTATATTGATATTGAAGCCGAAACCACCCACATACGTATCCACAAAAACTGGAAGTGGATTTTTGCAGCCGTGTTTGTATTAGGGAAGATATTTTTGGCCTTGGCCATTTATTTTTACCTCGAAAACCGCCAGGCCCAGCAACAAATACAGGAGCTTAAAACCCAGTTGAAGCAGCAACGTGTTGCGCCCTAAGATTTTACCGTGAGATCAATTCACCCCTTCTCACGGCTGTTTCGTCCCATTAATTTGAGTACCTTCATGTTATACGGTAATATTGCGTATTAATGAAGGAACTAAAAAAGAATCCGTTAGATCTTAATACCATTGAGTTTTGGGCATCAACCAGCCTGTATGTATTTTCGGTTTTTATCCTGATTACGCAGGCTAACTACGGCTCCGATTACAGGGCGCAATACTACGGCCATTACAGCAGTATCGGCGGCCTTGCTGCGTTCGTTCCGCGCGCATGCCGGTATACCGTACTTTATATCACTTTTCTGGTATTTAATTTTCGTGTTTCGCCGGCTATAGTAAAACAAAAGCAACTACCGTTGCATGTGGCTTATACGGTAATGTTGTTTGCGGTAGTTTGCGCTGCCTATGCGGTTACCGATACTTACCTTGAGCCCAAACTGGTCAAATTTCATCCATCGGCTTTTTATTTCAGCCGGTCAATTTTTTTGCACTCGATGCTGCAATCGCTCTGGGTGTTTATGATGCTTTGCTTTTATACTTTTATTAAACATGCATCGGTTTATTTACTAAACCATCTGCACAAAGTCGACCCGCAATATTACCAGGTTAGCCGCGAAAGCCTCATCGCTTTTATAGGTTGGCTGGTACTGCTTTTTTTGCTGATCAGCACTAATACCAACATCGGGGTGATCATGGTTGTTGGCTTTACTATATTTTTAGCTATAGGTGTTTATTGGACATCGGGGTATTGGATCATTCCCGATATTAAGCGGAGGCGGCAAGACTTTAAAATGTATATAGCCCGCGTTGTGCTGCTAGTAGCCTGCTGCGCTATCCCTGCCGCCATACTTGCAACAAATATTGAGCATCATTCGGGGATGATTATTTTGCTGTTCAATACCCCGTTTCAGTTGCTTATTGTGGCGCCTGTGAGCTGGCAGGTATACCGTCATCGTTCGGCATCAAATGCCGAACTGTACCGCCTGAAAACGGAGTTGGGCCAATCAAACGCCAGTTATAATATGCTGCAGGCGCAGATAAACCCGCATTTTTTGTTTAATGCCCTAAATACCCTTTACGGGACAGCCCTACAGGAAAATGCCGAACGCACAGGCGAAGGCATCCAGCAGTTGGGTGATATGATGCGCTTTATGCTGCACGAAAATATGCAGCAAAGTATTTCGCTGGCGCGCGAGATAGATTACCTGCATCACTTTATCGCGTTGCAAAAACTGCGTACCCAAACTTCACCCGATATTGTGATCCAAAGCCAGATACCAGAGCATGTGGGCGGTTTACAGATCACCCCTATGCTGCTCATCCCCTTTGTAGAGAACGCTTTTAAACATGGCATCAGCCTCCGCGAACCATCGTACATTAAAATAACCCTGCAAGTAAAAGGCAATACCCTATATTTTGATGTTTATAACAGCATCCATATCAAACCGGATAACGATCCCGAAAAGGGTCATAGCGGTATTGGCCTGAATAATTTAAAACAAAGGCTAAATTTGCTTTATCCTAAAAAGCACGAACTGATCATCCGCGAAACAACGAACGAGTTTTTTGTGCATCTTACACTCGAACTTAAAAAAACCCGGCCCGGCGATGAACCAAAAACATAATACTCCATGCTGAAAGCGATAGCCATTGATGATGAACCCCTCGCCCTGGCGGTAGTACATTCGCATGCAGGCAAGGTGCCGTTTATTGAGTTGAAGGCTGAGTTTACCGACGCTTTTAAAGCGATGGAATATCTGCAACGCGAGCCTGTTGATCTTGTTTTTTTAGATATTAAAATGCCTGATATTTCGGGGTTGGATTTTTATAACAGCCTCAATAAAAAGCCGCTGGTTATTTTTACTACCGCCTACTCCGAACACGCCGTAAGTAGTTTTGAACTCGATGCGGTAGACTATCTGCTTAAGCCATTCTCATTGGCCCGGTTTATTAAAGGTTGTAACAAGGCGTACGAGCTGTTTAACCTGCGTAATGCCGTTAAGGGCAAAGATCATGTGTTTGTTAAAACCGGGTATGATCAGGTTCGGATCAGTTTTGATGATCTGTATTATCTGGAAGCTACCGGCAATTATGTAACTTTTGTTTCAAAGGATAAGCGGGTACTTTCGCGTATGACGATCACCGAATGCGATAACATATTACCCGATGCACAATTCATCCGAATCCACCGCTCATTCATAGCTGCAGTGAGTAAGATCGAAAAGATCGAACGACACCAGGTAACCATGCAAAACGGCGATGTTTTGCCGGTGGGCCAGTCCTATCTCGCGGCCTTGCAATCGCTGCATTAAAAGCCCCACCCAACCCTCCCCGGAAGGGAGGGCTTATAAAAACAAGATTCAAAAGTCTCCCCTACCGGGGGAGATTTAGAGGGGGCCGGCACTTTCATCCCACCAATATCTACTTTCGTCCCTTTTTATTGATACCGGGTGTGCTTCGCAATAATATTGTTTAGAAAATAAGCACAACTCAATCATGAAAATAAGATCTACTCTTTTATCACTCATAGCAGCCATTTGGCTCCTGCCGGCAATGGCGCAAACAACATTAACGCTTAAAGGCAGTGTTACCGACTCGGCATCGCACAAGCCTGTAGAGTTTGTAACCCTCACCTTAAAAAATGCGGCCAAACAGCCTGTTAAATCAACCCTAACCAAACCCGGCGGTGCGTTTAGCTTTGAGAAACTTAGCCCTGGTAAATATTCGCTGGTGCTGATCAGCGTTGGGTATAATACCAAACAAATAGCTGTCGATCTTACCGATAACACCAATAAAGTTACCGATCTCGGCGCGATAAGCTTTAGCCCTAACACCAAACAGTTAAAGGCGGTCGACATAAATAGCGATAAACCTATGGTGAGCCAGGAGGCCGATCGCCTGGTGTACAACCTGCAGGCCGACCCGGAGAGCAAGGTTTACAGCGTGCTCGAGATGATGCGCAAAGTGCCCATGCTTTCGCTGGATGGCGATGACAATATCAAGCTAAAAGGTAACGACAATTATAAGATCTTCATCAACGGCAAACCATCCAGCATGATGGCGCGTAACCCCAAGGATGTGCTTCGCGCTATGCCTGCTTCAACTATCGAGCGTATCGAGGTAATTACTACCCCGCCGGCTAAATACGATGCCGAAGGTCTGGTGGGCATCATCAACATCGTTACCCATAAAAAGATCGATAACGGGTATAATGGTTCAGTAAACGTAAACGAACGCTTCCCGGTAGGCGGGCCCGGAGCCGGTTTAAACTTTACCCTTCAGCAAGGTAAGTTCGGTATGGCTGTGCAGGCTGGTGGTAATCTTTATAACTCGCCTTCATCGGGCAGCGCGCTCAACCGGGTTACCACAGGTGCCGGGGCCGGCAATCTGCAACAGAACGGGAGTTCTCAAAACAATAGCCACAGTGGTTACCTGGGTGTGGATTTGAGTTATGAGATAGACTCGCTGAACCTGATATCGGGTAACGTTAACCCTAATGTGTACCGCTCATCTGGCGCAAGCGATTTGTTATCAGTGCTTAACGGAAATACCGGTTTGCTGCAAGGATACGAGCTCAATAACGGTAATACAGATAAGGGCAACGGTTTCGATGCATCATTTAACTATCAATTGGGTTTTAAGCACAACAAGCAGCAACTGCTTACGTTTAGCTACCGCTATGATAATTATAACGATAAGCAATATGCCGGCCTTGATGTGTTAAACCCGGTAAACTTTGTTCAGCCCGATTATCATCAAAATAATGATGCGATATCGAAAGAGCAAACCGCCCAGGTTGATTATACTCAACCCTTTAGCAAAAAGTTTACGATGGATATAG
>Ga0209026_1000886_pt1 | contig 15505 bp, 11 predicted proteins | sample AraplaCL_Col_mCL_FD_184262 | JGI IMG/M metagenome (GOLD analysis project Ga0209026, IMG submission 184262) | Arabidopsis root microbial communities from the University of North Carolina, USA - plate scrape CL_Col_mCL (SPAdes) (version 2) | ecosystem: Host-associated > Plants > Roots >... | reverse complement strand
TTGCTTACCTTTCCTTCGGCGATCATTTTTTCGCAGATCGTGTTCCATGCCGGGATATTGGCTTCGTCGGATAGCCAATGCATATACGTGGCCTCATCACACCATGTTGGTAGCTTTTGCATGGCCTTACGGTGCGGCGGCGAGTTCCGAAAGGTCTTCATATCGGCATCGGCCTGCCACATGGTAACCGTCCAGAATACAAAGTTTTTATCTATCAGCTCCTTACCGGAAATGAAGCCGGGAGTTATAAGCAATTGCTTTGCGCATCGGCTATTACTTTTCAAAAAGCCGGGGACGTACCAAATGGACCGTAAACGCAGCCGGGTTAAGGAGATAAAAAACATACTTTTAGTTTTAATATACCTTATAAATAAAAATAGCGATGTAGCAGTTAACCCATCGCTATTAAATTCACTTAATAAGGCAAAAAGTCTACCATAAAAACAAAGGTACCAGCCATATTGGCGATACATAATACGGATCGTAATAAGGCTCGTAGTATTCCACTGTTTCGTACACAACGGTATCGCCACCATTGCCATTATTATTATTACGGTCTTCAGCTTCCTGCTCCAACAGTTTGATCATCAGTTCTGATCCCTGATTGATCATGTCAACCATGGCGTCTTCGCCAACTTCTTCGGGTTTTATCGCAGTTTCGCAAATCGCTTCAATTTCTTTCCAGATATCGCCCGACATCAGGTCGATCTGCCAGTCTTCGGATGTGGTGTTAAACCTGTCCTCGTTTACAAACGACATAAATACGATCTCGGCCGGATCTATCTTCTTAAAAAGAGCCACAGCGATGCGCAGATCGTCGAAACGTTCGTTATTTTTAAAGATATCCCAGGCTTCGTCGGTGTTAAAATCGTAAAAGCGGGCAAACGCAAACTCTCCTTTCTCCAGGTCGACAAACGAAAACACATCGTAAACCTTTAGATACTCGGTATAGCGCTGCATAAAATTATCAAAGGCCTGTTGCCCCTTCATGGTTACCTGGTAGTTAACGCCCGATACCTGCACGTAGCCTTTTTCTTCCAGTTCAATAAACAAAGGTTTTAAAATGGGGTCGTTACCTTGCGGGGTAATTTTAAACTGGTGGTCGCCATTGATGAGTTCGTTCAATAAAATAATGGCCCGGTATGTCTTTTTATTTTCTTCTGTGATGTACATAGTAATTAGTAATTGTATTAAAGCTTTTAAACTTATCTCCGGCGGCCAAAGCCCGAATGGCTGCCACCAAAACTACGGCGCGATGAACTGCCCCGGCTAAAACCTGAACTGCGTGACGAACCGTTGCCAAAGCCACCGCTGCGTACGCTTGACGAGTTGTTACGTGTGCCAAACGACCGTTGCGAACTTGAATGGCTAAAGCTGCGGTTAGCCGATGTTGGTGCGCTGGTATGGTATACTGTGCGCACATGTGTACGTGAATAGTACGATGGATAATAACCGTAGTGATACATCGGCACGTAGTACATGTGCGGACGCATCAGGTAGCTCATCAGCAAAAAGTCGCCAAAGGTAAAGTGCGAGTGGTAATAGTAATTATCGCCAACGTATTGCGGGTTGCCTTGTATGTTCAGATCGGCATTGCTATTGTCCGTTGGGTTTACTTTAATAGAAGCTACGGTTACCGATTGATCTTTGCTCACATCGTCGACAACATCCAACTGGTTTTTACCGGGTTCGTTAACTTTCAGATAGTCGATATTACCGTCTTTATCCAAATCGAGATTACTGATCTGGCTGTTAGGATCGTTAATCGCTTTCTCCAACACCTGCGGATCGGTGCTGGTTTTAACCAGGTTGGCCAGTTTATTGACATCAAAGCCAGCTGTGGTATTGCTTTGTATAGTTACATTGTTTTGTTGCGGAGGCTGCGAACAGCCAACAAGAATTGCTGCAAAAGCAAAAATGGATAATACTTTTTTCATGATTGGGTTATAATACTGTTATAAAGATATAAAAGTTGTGAATTAACATAGGCAATTGGGGGTGTGTTTGCCTGAACTTTTAAGATACCGTTTAACACGATTGTTTTGTTTAACATTTGGATGCGTTGCCGCTTTGTTTGTTACACCAAAGATAGAGATAAGTCGCGATAAGCTACAATAGCAATCGGGTAAACAAAAACAAATAGTCGGTGAACAACGGTTTTGCGCCGGTGATAGTAATTACATACCAGGTCCGTTACCTGCTTCCGGAATAACCAGGCCATCTGGATAAGTGGGAAACTTCTTTTTTACGTCCTGCAGTTTAAATGCTGCTGTATCCGTAAAATACCATCGCGCGCCATTGTTGTACGATACAGCTAATAAATAAGCACCCCTTGTAATAACCGTACCATTTGCTGAAAACTGCATAACATCGGGAACGATACTATAAAGATCGCCCTTTGATCGATAAATATCTTTGATATCACCTGTCGCGAGAGACACAAAGGCAACACCGTGGCTTTGTATTTTAACCATGGATTGTTTTATACTCTCCACCATTTTTTCTTTACCACCAACAGCTTTCATAATTTGCGGAGCGGTATAATAAGCAATTTTCTGATAGTTCTGCTTTACGAGGGCGGTACACATCTCATCGGCTTGGTGTTTAAGCGCTGCGATTTGGACAGTAGTTGCTTTATAAGGCTTTGGTTGAGCCTGCAGATTTACAGACACGACAAACAGCAACAAAACAATAAGAGCAGTGTTTAATTGTTTCATAGATACGATAATTCTGGAATTGAAGATAGGGATTTTCCGATTAAACATTTAAGCTCTTGCCTCAATCTTCCCTCAACCGCTCATCGGTATAAGTGATCTCGGTTTTGCCGTGAGGTACGGGTTTACCATCAGCATCTACGCTAACAAAAACTATCTTATCAATAGTGAGGATGGTTTTTAGCGTGATCTTGTTACGAACCTCACAGGTGAGCGAGATAGAGGTACGACCGAAATGAATAGCTTTAATACCCAGCTCGATAATATCGCCCTGCTTGGCCGAGTTGATAAAGTTGATTTCGGACATGTATTTGGTTACACATCCGTTGGTACCTAGCTGAATAATGGAATATATCGCGGCTTCCTCATCGATCCAGCTTAGTAGGCTGCCACCGAATAAAGTTCCGTGTGCATTCAGGTCTTCGGGCTTAACCCATTTACGTGTGTAGAAATTCATTTTTTGAGCGTGACGCTTGAAGCATAAAGCGCGAAGCCGTCTGGATTGTTTATTAAAAAAGCTTCTGGCTTCATGCCTCCTGCTTCGAGCTCAATATACTATTTTTATTTCTCAACCAATGATCCGCTAAAACCATAGCCGCCATCGCCTCAACAATAGGCACAGCGCGTGGCACCACGCAGGGATCGTGGCGGCCTTTACCGCTGATTTCTGCTTCGTTACCTTGCGCGTCAACAGTTTGCTGGCTGTGCATAATGGTAGCAACGGGTTTAAAGGCTACCTTAAACTCTATGGGCATACCATTGCTGATACCGCCCTGGATACCACCCGAAAAATTGGTGATCGTTTTAATACTGCCCAAATGATTCTTCACAAAAATATCGTTATGCTCCGAGCCGCGCATTTCGCTGCCGCTAAAGCCCGAGCCAAACTCAAAACCATGCACCGCGTTAATGCTTAGCATCGCTTTGCCTAATTCGGCATGCAGTTTATCAAAAACCGGCTCACCTAAGCCAACCGGGCAGTTTTGAATATGGCAACTTACTTTCCCACCAACCGTATCGCCGTCCTTACGTACCGAATCGATAAATTCGATCATTTCTTCGGCCGTGGCAGGATCAGCACAACGAACGATATTGCTTTCGCGAACGGCTAAAAACTCTTCGGCGGTAGTTATTTCAATATTTGGTGCATCAATTTTACCAACGCTGCTTACGTGCGCCAGTATCTCGATGCCCTGTGTTTTTAATAATAGCTTGGCAATAGCGCCGGCTGCTACGCGTGCGGCGGTTTCGCGGGCCGATGAACGGCCGCCACCGCGGTGGTCACGGATGCCATATTTAGCCTGGTAGGTATAATCGGCATGCGATGGACGGAAAACATCGGTATTGTGACTATAGTCCTTAGAGCGCTGATCTTCATTCGGGATGATCAGCGCGATAGGCGTACCGGTAGTTTTACCTTCAAACACGCCGGATAAGATTTTCACCGTATCACTCTCCTTGCGTTGGGTAGTTATTTTGCTCTGACCGGGTTTGCGCTTATCCAGTTCGCCCTGAATGTAATCGAGGTCGATATCCAGTTGCGCTGGGCAGCCATCGATAATTACCCCAATAGCCTCGCCATGCGATTCGCCGAATGTAGTTATCCTGAATAATTGCCCGAATGAGTTTCCTGCCATTTTTTAGTAGTTAGTATCGAGTATTTAGTAGTTAGACCTTGCCGCGCTATTTTTTTTGACTTTTTAATTTTGAATTTGATAACCTGCTTTCTCCAGATCTTTCCAAAACGCCGGGTACGACTTCTCGACCACCGTCGGGTCTTCAATTTCCACTTGCGGAACAACCAAGGCCAGCGGCGCAAAAGCCATTGCCATGCGGTGATCTTCGTAGGTATGTATCGTTACCTTTTCGGGGATGTGTTTTTCGCTGCAATCCAGCTTATACACTTGTCCTTTTTCAGTCAGCTTCACGCCTATTTTTGCCAGTTCGTTTTGTAAAGCGGCTATACGGTCGGTTTCTTTAATCTTTAAAGTTTCCAATCCCGTAAAGGTAGCATCATGGCCCAATGCCGCGCAAACCACAATAACAGTTTGTGCCAGATCGGGGCATTCTTTAAAATCAAATATCTTACGCTGGATAGGCTTTGCTTCCTTTTGCAGGTATACGCCGCCATCTTTAAATTGCGACGTGATACCAAAGTTAGCCATGATCTCGGTGATCACGTTATCGCCCTGCAAGCTATAAGGTTTTAAGGCAGGCAAAAACAGTTCAGCCTCATCGCATAAGGCTGCAATGGCATACCAGTATGATGCCGCGCTCCAGTCAGGTTCAACCACCAAAGTAGTTTCGGTAAACGGCTGGTTGGCAATATGAATACTGTTATCCACCCATGTATATTGAATACCAGCTTGCTGCAACATCGCCAATGTCATTTCGACATACGGCTTTGAGGTTAGTTCCCCTTCTATCTGCAAAGTTAAACCTTGCGGCAGGCTTGAGGCGATCAATAACAACGCTGTGATATACTGGCTGCTGATATCTCCTTTAATATTGATGGTTCCTGTTTTTTGCTCAAAACCAGGTTTGATGTTTAGTGGCGGGTAGCCCTCGTTTATCTCATATTCAATATGGGCTCCCAATTTACACATGGCATCAACTAAAATACCTACCGGGCGCTGCTGCATTCGTTTAGTCCCGGTTAAGGTAAACTCCTGGTTTTGCAAAGGCAGGTAAGCTGTTAAAAAACGCATCGCTGTGCCGGCGGGACCGATATTGATTTCGGATTTCGGATTTTCGATTTCGGAATTATCAGCCAAAGTCAATTTTTGAATTTTGAATTTTGAATTTTGACTTAAAACCCCTTTCAACGTCACCGCATCCGCAGCATCCGACATGTTATCAACCTTCACTTTGCCCTTACTCAATGCCTCGATAATCAGCGCGCGGTTACACTCGCTTTTCGACCCTGTGAGTTGTATAGTACCTTTTAAGGTTTTAACTGGTTTTGATATAATGATGTTTGCTTGCATCAAAACTAATTAAGCGTGGGTTAAATGCTCCTGCTGCGATCCGGCAACACCGTCCTTATTCATGATCTCGGTTTGCTTGCGGATAGATTCGCTGTGGATCAGTTCCAAAAACTTCTCGGTAAACTCTTTGCTCAGTTTTAATGCCGAACCGTAAGTTACGCGTTTGTTTAAGATCTCTTCCCAACGGTTAACCTGTAAGATTGTAATACCATTTTCTTTTTTGTAGGTACCAATTTTCTCAACTATCTGCATTCTTTCAGCAACTTTTTGAATCAGCAGATCATCAATCTTGTCGATCTCGTTACGTAAAACGCTTAGTTTATCTTTTACTTCAGCAGTTCCGGCTTCCGATTTCCTAACTTCCAAACGGCTCATAATATCGTTAAGCGCGGCAGGAGTTAATTGTTGTTTAGCATCTGTCCAGGCCACCGAAGGATCAATATGTGATTCGATGATCAAACCTTGCATGTCCAGGTCAAGTGCTTTTTGAGCGATGTATGGGATCAACTCACGGTTACCGCAAATGTGGCTTGGGTCGCAAATGATAGGCAGATCAGGCGCATGTGTTTTAAGGCTGATAGCCAGGTCCCACATGGGTTCGTTACGGAAAGCTGATTTTTCGTGCGATGAAAACCCGCGATGGATAGCCGCCAGTTTGGTAATGCCTGCATTATTGATCCGCTCTAAAGCACCAATCCATAACGACAGGTCGGGGTTAACCGGGTTTTTAACAATAACCGGCACATCATGACCTTTTAAAGCGTCGGCAATTTCCTGTACGGTAAAAGGGTTGGCGGTCGAGCGCGCGCCTACCCATAAAATATCAACGCCAGCCTTTAACGCTTCTTCAACGTGTTTAGCTGTAGCCACCTCAACAGCGGTAGGCAAACCTGTTTCGGCTTTGGCGCGTTTTAGCCACTCCAAGCCAATGCTGCCAATGCCTTCAAACTCTCCGGGACGGGTTCGGGGTTTCCAGATACCTGCACGTAAAGCCGATACGCGGCCTGTAGCTGCCAGCAAATGCGCTGTTGCAACTAATTGCTCCTCTGTTTCGGCGCTGCACGGGCCTGCAATCAGTAAGGGCTCTTTTCCAACTTTCATCCATGAAGAAAGCGGCTGTATGTTAAAATTGAGTTTCATCGTTTTTTGAATATGAGATATGAGTATTTGAGATTTTTAATTGTTCATAGTTAATAGATCATGGTTCATAGTATATATTAAGCTGATTAGTTCCATGATCTATGAACCATCAACCATGAGCTATCACACCGTATCGTTCTTTAAATATTCGCCCAGTATGTTAAAATTGTGGGTGTATTTGAGTATCTGTTTAATGGCTGCATCGTATTGATGCTGCTCTTCCCATTCGGCATCTACATAAAAATTATATTCGTTGCGTTTACCTAATACCGGCATCGATTGGATCTTGCTCATATTAACACCTTCTACAGCTAAAATATTGAGCACCTTGGCGAGCGAACCAACTTCGTTACTTACCTGGAAGCAAAGCGACGCTTTATTGGCTTTAACCTTCGTCGCGTTGGCATGATCGGTTAATATTAAAAAGCGGGTATAGTTTGTTTTGTTCGACTCGATGCGGCGCTCCAAAACTTCCAGTTCATACAACTTCGCGGCAAGCGTATTGGCTACAGCTACGGTGTCGGTTAGTTTTTCGTCGCGTACGCGTTTGGCGCAAGCAGCGGTATCGTTACCTTCAATTAATTGGATATGGGGATAATCTTCAAAAAAGTCCAAACATTGGCGCAAAGCTATTGGGTGGGATATCACTATTTTTACATCTTCAAATTTAACACCAGGATAAGCCAACAAATGTAGCTGAATAGGCAAATAAACCTCGCCCACAACCGGGAAGTTGTAATCCATCAGCAGCGAGTAGTTTGGCAATATACTGCCTGCAATACTGTTTTCTATTGCCATGATCACGTAATCGGCCTCTTTGCTTTCCAGCTTTTCGAAAGTTTGTTTGAACGATTTACATTCAATAGTTTCGATATCGTCGCCAAAAAATTTAAAGGCTGCCTCTTCGTGAAACGAGGCACGTATTCCCTGTATGGCTACTCTTGGTTTTTGCGTTTTCATATCGGTGTTAAAGCAAAAAGTCCCGGCTGTTTGGCCGGGACTTTTTGCTTATGCTTTATATCATGTTATGACATATTAGTCCCGGCTTGTACTTGTAAAGTAAAAGTAATAACCGAACCAGTATGCGTTTGTAAATTTCATTGTTTTTGTATTGCGCCGTAAATGTACAGTTAAAAATCAATTTGTCAATAGCTAATTTTTATTTTTTTATTTATTCCGAATTTTGTTCGGATACCCCCTCTTTATTCGCAGCCAAACCCAACTATATCCTGATAGTTTTAAAACAGCCCTTATTTATCTGCCGATATTTAAAAAATCCGTTTTCCTACAAATTTCAAAACCGGCATATGTAACATTTCCGTACTTAAACAGTCTTTAAATTACTTAATAGACCATTAATACTTTTGTAATCTTAAGTTAACATTTATAAAAATTGCTTTTTTATGAGACTTCTTTAAAAGCAATTTGGTCATTTTGCAGTTTCTATCTTATCACTAACATCAACTTCATGATCGAGTACCCTGAAGCAAAGGAGAAAAGCATTAAAAAATGCGTTCCCATTTCCACCCAATCATTTACCGAAGATAATTCGGCACGCTTAACCATCCTATTAATTGCTGTTACCTTTTTTGCACGGATATTCATAGCCGCCTTCACCGGATTGGGCATTGGCGAATCATATTACTTTCGCGGAGTTTTACATCTTAGCTTAAGCTATTTCGATCAACCGCCTTTGTTCTTCTGGTTGAGCTGGGTATCCACCAAACTATTCGGACTAACTAATCTCGGGCTTCGTTTCCCGGCGGTATTACTATTTGCCGGCACAAGTTGGCTGCTGTTTCTAATCACCAAAAGATTGTTCAACTCCAAAGCTGGTTTTTGGGCCGTAGTGATGATGAACCTAAGTGCGGTGTTCACCATACCAGTAGCTGCCTGGTTTCAGCCTGATGCGCCTTTGATGTTCTTTTGGCTAGCGGCTACCTACTTTATGGTGCAGATTATGCTGCCCGAAAAACACCAGCTATATACTAAAAGCAAAACCATTTTATTGTGGACTTATGTGGGCATTTGTATGGGTTTTGCAACCTTAAGTAAATATCATGTACTGTTTTTGTTTGTAGGCATCCTGCTATTTGTAGCAACTAATAAAAACCAAAGGCACTGGCTAAAACACCCCGGGCCGTACTTAGCGGTATTCATCACCTTGATATTTGCCTCACCCATCATCTGGTGGAACGCGCAAAACAACTGGGTATCTTTTGTTTTCCAGGGTTCGCGCGCGGGCAGTGATGGTGCTTTTCAACTGCACCCCGATTGGTTTATCCGCAGCTTTATCGGCCAGGCCTGCTGGATATTACCTTGGATATGGGTACCTGTTATTCGCCAGCTTTGGGTCTCTTTCAAAAACCGTACAACCTCGCAGGCATACAGTTTTGTATTCTGGACATCGGTTTTACCACTCGTGTTCTTTACTACGATTACCCTCTGGGCCGATTTACAATATCATTTCCATTGGCAGGCACCCGGTTACCTGATGCTGTTTATGCCTTTAGGGTATGCGATCGATAAAAACCTGAACAACCCGGCCAAAGCCAGCAGCACCCGTCGTTGGGTTAAATTTTCGGCCTATTTTACGATAATAACCATCGTTTTTTTAAGCGCGCATATGATCACCGGATTTTGGCAATGGTACGGGCCGAAATACATCGTAAACAAAACCCATTTGGGTATTGATGACCCTACCATAGAGGGTAATGATTATAATGATATTAAAACCCGCTTCGATCAGGAAGGCTGGAGCAAAAACCCCAAAATATTCGTCGGTTGCACCCGTTGGTGGCTTACAGGTAAAGTGGACTGGGCATTGAAAGGAAAAGAACCCATTGTTTGCTTTAGCTGGGACCCACGCAACCTGGCTTTTTTAGTCGACCCCGGAAAGCTAAAGGGTTACGATGCAGTAGTGGTTATGCAAAATGACACCACAAGCATGTATCAGGACGTGATCCCTTTCTTCGATAAGGTAAAACGCGTGCCCGACATCGTCATTACACGCAACGGCCGCCCCGAACTGCATTTATCAACTTACTATTGCACCGATTTCAGGTTGCCCAAAAAACCACGTCCTGATATACCGGCGTACTGGCAACTAATGGGTTTACCACCATTTGGGCACTGATAGGGACGCAGGTATTTTCGGTATTTTGAGAATAGTATCAATTCGCAAGTATCAGGTATACTTTAGTATCTTGTCTTGATAACCCAGGGGGGAAATTGTAAGAAATTTTTCGATACAATTTCTCCTTCTTAAATCCGGTTATCGCAACCGGATATCCTAATTTACACATTTCTTATGTAAAAATCAAGCGCTTATACGGCTAAAACCAACGCTGCGCCCCAATCTTTCTGCCTACTGGTAATTGAGAGGTTTACCACCATTTAGGCGTTAAGATAAAAGTGTTTTGCTATACGAGATTACTGACTTACCTGTTACCTTTTGATATTCGAGGGATAAAATGACCGTGAGCAGCAAATCGGAAACGATAGACAGATATAATCCGGCAGCTAACATAAAATAGCTGATGTACATAACCGGTTGTATAACGGTCATAATACCGGCAGTTAAGTAGTATTTTTTTAAGTGCCCTGTTTTTTTAAGCCCTTCAAAAATAGCCCCAATACCAAAAGCAATACAAACCAGTAAAAGTATATCATAAGTTAGCCTCAACTCATTCATCCACCTTAATAATGACAGTGTGTTTAGGTAAAGTACATTGATGAGCGGGAGTATTATGATCATCAATATGGCCGAAATAGCAAGCCATGTGTTTTTGCTACGTTTACCTAACAGGTAAAAGGCATAGTAAAATAATAATGGTGTTATAGAATGGATACTAAAAACAACCATTTTTGAAACTCCGGTTATCGAATGGTGTACTAACTCAATTACGACTAGTATAGAATTGATCGAAAAAATAACGCCGCTTAGCAAAGCTAATTTTAGGCTTTTAGCCGAAACCTGTTTTTCTTCAATTACAGGATACTCCTTAAAGTCATACCCCAACGCTTCGGAAAGTAAATTGATGGTGTAAGTACGCGGGTCAACATCACCCGATTCGATCCGTTGTATGGTTCGGATATCCACTTTACAAAGTTCTGCCAGTTCTTTCTGGGTAATGCGCCTGTCGTTACGCAATTCCACAATCTTTTGTCCTAATGCCGGTTGTTCCATTGTTTTTTGATTTGGTAGCACAAAACTAAACGTCAAAAATATAATTTAACCCTAAATTCATACGGCATTTGTACGGCATTTAACTTTCCGCCTAAAAGACCACCTCGTACTGCGGTTTTACCTTGATCGATCTTAGTTCAGCATGATTCGTTCTGGCAAAATCCAGATCTGTGCCCGGCTCAAAATGAATCTGCCTGTTTTCCATCAAAGGAGTTATCTGCAGGATAAACTTTTGTTTACCTAACAGATCAACATCACGTTTTAGGCTATAGGGCATCGCATTACCGGTATAGTAGTCATCGGCGATAATCAGGCTATTAGCATATAAAGCCGCCGTATTACCTTTGTAATTAAACTCTACCAACACATCATGCACGTTTTTCGGCAAAGCCGAAGGCATATTTATCTCATAGCTCTTGTATGGCAGTTTCGCATCGTATCTGATGCCATAAGTCGGCCCGGTTGGAGTTTTATCGGCTAAGCTCTGCGTATATCGCGTAAAGCTGGTGTCAACCGAAATCTGTTTATAAGCAATATCTATCGGTTTACAAACCGGCAGGCTAACCGAATATTTGGTAAACAAGCCATCTACGCCTGCCTCGGTAACCGCTTTGTTTTTGGTGCGTATGGCCGGTAGGGCGTCAAAAGTAAACGCCGCGCTACCCGTCGACCGGATAGTAAGCTCATCTTTCACATCATTATAAAAAGCCATATTGGGCGTCAGCAGCAATGTCTGTACGCCTTTGATGTTAAACACATAGGAATATCTGGCCTGATCGCGGGTCAACAACAACACCTGTATATTCTCACCATTTTTGGTGGTGATGCTGATCGTGCAATTTTTACCGGCCGTCATTCCATCAACCACCACGTCCTCGCCGCTGGTAGTCATCCCACCAGAAGATACTTTCAGGTTCTTGATGTTTTTGTTCTCGAATTTAAACTGTGGGGCTATCCCGTCCATCGCATAATAGCAATACACTTTAGTTTTGTTGTTGTTGAGTATCACCGTTGGATGTGCGGTTGCGTATTTGAGCAGCACACCATCCATATCATAGTTAAAGGGCATTGCACCATAAGCTTTGTTATTGATATTGATCGTGCCTTTTTCAGGTATGCGGATGGTTTCCTTTTCAGTTTTGATTGTAAATACTACGCCTTTATGGTCAGCCATATCAAAATGACGAACATAATTGTTAAAGAACACATACCCTGCCCCTGCCCGGGTACGTACCGAGTAGCGCAAAGTTTTCAAATCATCCGCTTTTTCGGGATTATCAGTCGGGATCTGCGCCGCCATTGACGCCAGGTTACTGCCGTAAGTATCGATAAATTCATGTAGCAGTTTAAAATCGTGGTAATAATCACGGATATATCCCCATTCGCCTATCGGCGCCTCAAAATCATAACTGATCATGGGGTAATCATTCGGATAGGGATAGATGGTCGATTTTGACTCCTGGGTAGGATATTCTTTATTCCAGCTTAGCGGGTGCTGCGTCCCATGAAAAACATAATACCCCAGCATATTAGCACCAACGCCTAAACGGGTATAATCCAAAGCCAGCAGATCGCCCGCCTGCAAGGTTGGCCTGCGGTGATAGGTTATCTGCATACCGCCGCCCAACTCCACCGTTAAAAACGGATGCCGGTAAACCGGCGTCTTCGCAGCGCCCGGCTGATAGGTCAATACATCGTTGCCGATGTTTTTGTCTTTCCTATCGGATGTGAACATATAAATATTATTCGGCGGCAGGTCTTTAGTGTTCTGCGTCCATGGCGCATCCGGGTAACCGCCCCACAGTGGCATTACATCATCCTCGGGCACTTGCGGACCGGGCCAACCCGTCACCACATACAGCGGAACATCCATCCCATCGGCAACAGCCATTTTCTTTAGTGCGGCCAGGTATTTATAACCATCACTGTTGGGTCCGTTACTGCGCATTTCATTATCAACCTGTATCCCTATCAAAGGGCCGCCGTCTTTATAATATAAACCCCTAAACTGCTCAGCCAAAGATTTGTACCACTCGCCTACTTCGGGTTCAACGCTGCCGTTTTTTGTTACCCGGTCAAAGCCGCCTTTCATCTTCTTTTTTACAAACCAGTCTGGCATTCCGCCGTTGCGTGCCTCGCCATGCGCCCAGGGGCCAATCCGCGCCACAGCTTTTAAACCGTGTTTGGCGCATAACTGGATAAAGTAGCGCACGTCAAGGTTATCATCAAACCTGAATTTCCCTTCCTCCTGCTCATGATGGATCCAGAAATCGTAGAACGCGATCACGTTGATCCCAGCGGCTTTCATTTGCAACAAGGCCTCTTCCCATTCCGCCCGCGGGTAGCGCGAATAATGGATCTCGCCCATTACGGGTAAAACCGGCTTACCTCCAAGCCGCAGGTAATAATTGTTCAGATCAAACTCAACACCCTGCGGGTTTTTATTAGCGCCTTGCTGGAAGTGCTGCCCCTCGATATAGGTTATATCCTTACCCAAAACAACGGCATGCTCTTCGGTTTGGGCATGGGTATTAATGGAGATTGCAATAAAACACAAAGCCACAAGGGCGGTCTTAGTAATTCTGAAATACATATTGGAATGCAGGTTTATACCAACAATTATAAAACTATAAAAGCATTTCGGCATCCTGAACTGTTGGGTGGAGAGTCACGGCAGATTTGACAACTTTTAAAAAGTTGTCAAATCTTTATTATGCAAACACATCGGTATTCTTCGGTATTTCAAATAACATTTTCGCTTTATACCCAACCGTACCAATCAACGAATAAACCGATCAACCAAACCATCCAGGGGGGAAATTGTAAGAAATTTTCGCAACTTTTTTGCTCTCCGCTTCGCGTTTCAAACTTCCGGTCACTACTAAAAATATGAAAAAAATCTGGTAAAATCAAGACTCACTTGTTGATTAAGTTTACCATATTAAAAAGCAATTTATCACTTTTAAGCCCCGGAGATGATGGAATGATACCAAAATCTCCTGCTTTTTCCTTCTTCACTACAAAGGTTGCAATGCCGGCTTCACATTTTTTCACACTATCCCCTACCAAAATAGCTTCGCCCGTTACTTTCATTGTAATTTCATTCGTTGCATTTAATACTATTGTCCCATTAGCATCCAGTACACTAACATGTACCAAAACAATATCATCAGAGTTATCGGCATGGAAAGTTTTTCCACTTTCGTCTATCACAGTCTTAAACTTTATCGCTTTCCCCGGCGTTTGCCTAACCGCATCTGCAGCTTTAACACCGTTTACATACCCAACCGCTTCTAGCTTGCCCGGCTCAAATTTACCAATGGCAAAAGTAAACGGCGGGTGCGGCAGGTTGTTACTATAGGCATCCTTATCGGGATGCTGCCGGGCTATCAATTTACCATTCAACAGTAATTCCACCTCATCGCAATTGCTGTAAACCTTTACCGTTTTGGTCGCCGGGTCGTTCCAGTAATTCGCGATGAAAACCATCGGGTTGCCAAAACCCCGGTCATCCGGCTTGGACCCGTACTGACTCTGATAAAAATAAAACGCAAACTTAGGCAGCCGGTAAATATCCATAATGCCCGACGATTCGATATCGCTGGCATATCCGCGTTTATAGTCGAACATCAGCCAGTTGGCGTCGCCAAAGTTCGGGCCGTTCAGGTTGTCGTTGTGCGATTCCTGGAAGTTGTAGGCTTGCTGCAACATCCGGGTTTCGCCGTCGGTACGGAGCTGGCGCGAATTGCGCTCTTCCTTTTTTAACCCTTCGTAAGCTTTTTGGTTAAAGCCTGCATTCTGGGCGTAATATTCCCAGTCGCCATATTCGGCCAGCAATAAAGGTTTGCCCTTGCTGTATTTTTTCCAATAATCGGGTGCTTTAGCGTGCTGCCTTGCCGGATTAACCACGTCGTAAGCATAATCAATCCAGCCTGTCGAATACACATCTTTAAACGGCAACTCTGCATGCACAATGCGGTTAGCTTCGGTCATGTAGGCTTTGCTCATTCCTGATTCGTTCAGCGACGCTTCCCACAACACGATAGATGCATGGTTCCTGTCTCGATGAATCATATCGCGGATGTTCTGAAAACTATTTTGCTGAAACACTTCATCACCAAAAAACTGCCAACCCGGTATCGCATCCATTACCAAAATACCCAGTTCGTCACAAGCATCCAAAAACGCCGGCGAAGGCGGATAATGCGAGCAGCGCACAAAATTAAACCCGGCGTCCTTGATCTTCCAGGCATCGCGGTATTGGGCGTTATCGCTCAGGGCGTAACCGATATAAGGATATTCCTGGTGGCGGTTGGTGCCCACTATATTTAGTTTTTCACCGTTCAGGTAAAAGGCATCTGCGGCAAAGCGAAATGTTTTGATACCGATACGAATAGTTTGCTCATCAACCTTTTTACTGCCATGCCAAACCTGTACATTAAGATTGTACAAATAAGGGTGGGTTGGCGACCATA
>Ga0209026_1000884_pt1 | contig 15547 bp, 9 predicted proteins | sample AraplaCL_Col_mCL_FD_184262 | JGI IMG/M metagenome (GOLD analysis project Ga0209026, IMG submission 184262) | Arabidopsis root microbial communities from the University of North Carolina, USA - plate scrape CL_Col_mCL (SPAdes) (version 2) | ecosystem: Host-associated > Plants > Roots >... | reverse complement strand
CATGCTAAACCAATCGCGGGCAACCGGCAACTGACGGAATATCTCAAACATAATGGGTGCGGCAGTACTTACACCGATCAAACCGGGCCTGCCTTCACCGTTGGTATTACCAACCCAAACTCCAACCACATACCGGGGTGTTATGCCAATGGCCCATCCGTCGCGGAAGCCAAAGCTGGTGCCTGTTTTCCAGGCGACGCGTTGCGTAGAACTAAATTGCTGCCATAGCAGTTCGTCGCCGGGGCGCATTACTTCTTCCATAGCCTGCAAGGTATAATAAATGGACGCCGCGTCGAGTAGGCTTCCTTTCTCAAGCACAGGTTTGGTCGCTTTGGCTTTAACGTAGCAAGGGTTGTGAAAGTCCGCGCGGTCATAAAGACCTTTATAGCGATGGTAATGATTGAGCACACGGGCCATATCCGCGTAAGCACCGCTGAGTTCCCATAAGTTGTTTTCGCCGCCACCAAGGATGAGCGAAAGGCCATAAAAGTCGGCAGGCTGTTTTAAGGTTGTGATACCTGCGGCACGCAGCAAGCTATGGAAGCGTTCGTATTTATACTGCTGCAGCATACGAACGGCTGGAATATTGAGCGAGCGCGCCAAAGCCTTTGAGGCTGGTACAGCGCCATCATAGCCCAGGTCGAAATTTTCGGGATGATAGCCTGCTATCTGTGTGGGGATATCGGGGATGATACTGTTGGGTAATATCAAGCCATCGTGCATCATAGCAGCATAAAGCAAAGGTTTTAGCGTGCTGCCCGGACTGCGCGACGCACCTATTACATCCACATTGCTTTCCAGTTCAGGCTGGTCAGTATGAAAGATATTTCCTACATAGGCCAGAGCCTCACCCGTTTCAACGTCCAGAACTATGGCGGCTGCATTACGAATATCGTTTGCTTTGAGTACCTGGTGATGGCGCTCTAGAATATCGGTGACGTTTTGTTGCAACACCGAATTGATGGTGGTGGTAATGCGGGTGCCGTTTTGCTGGTCACCAGCATGGTCGTTCTTAAAACGGTCGAGCAGGTGTGGCGCCAACTGCGGAAGCGGTACTGGCTTTTCGGGTACGGGTTCGGCTTTAGCCAGACGGGCCGTTGTTGCGTCGATGACGTGCAATCTGTATAGTTTATCCAACAAGCTGTTGCGCTTTTTAATCAGGATCAGTTTGTTTTTGCCGGGATGTACCAGCGACGGCGAGTTGGGCAATACCGACAGTGCCGCCATTTCGCCCCAGGAAAGCTTATCGGGACTGCGACCGAAGTACCGCCACGACGCAGCATCCAGCCCAACCACATTGCTACCGAAAGGAGCGTTGCTGGTGTAAAGTGCCAGTATCTCAGCCTTTGAGTGGGTCAGTTCCAAACGCATGGCCCGAAAAACTTCCACAACTTTTTGCCATATTGTTCGATCGTTACGGGTTGCCAGCCGGATAACCTGCATGGTTAAGGTACTGCCGCCGCTTACCACGTGCCGGGCCTTAATATCCTGTTTAATGGCACGGGCAAGTGCCATGGGGTCAACACCGGGATGATGCTCAAAGCGCTGATCTTCAAATGCGATGATACAGGCTTTAAATTTAGGCGGTACCTTTGGATTATACGGAAAACGCCATTGCCCGTCGGAAGCAATGGATGCACCCAAAAGCTGCCCATGGTCATCATCAATTACAAACGATGTTGGCGAACGGAACAAATGTCGCGGCAAGCAAAACCAGAAAAAGAGTAGTAATGCCAGTGTTATGGAACCGAGGATAATTTTTTTTCTTTTGGATTTCACTTATTGTAGTGATTGCATTGATCCTTACAAGGCGTAATTGCGAACGGTTGTGAAGCAATTACGCCTTTTTACTTACTATTCGCCATTCACCGCTCACTATTTCACCACATTAACCCATTGTCCTTTTGCCATCGCGCTTATCGATTTTTGATACATTGCCTCGCAGTATGGAGCCGATTGATAGAAACGGCCCAGATAAGCAGCATTAAGCATTACGTAATAGGTTACTTCCTTGCCTTCGGGCAGGCTAAAGTAGGTATATACCCGGTCATCGCGAATATCGATATAGTCGGATGCCGATTGTTTAAAGGCTTCTTCGTTATCCATTATCCGGGTATTAAGTATTTCCCAACCCGAAGGGAAGATCTGCGAAAGCGCCATATTATCATAACGGCCACGGTGGCCGGGGTTTTTAATAGTGACCTGCGCTACAAAATCGCTTCCTTGTTTTAGGCTTGACGGATCTACCGTTGTGCCTTTTAAGTTAAAGTACGATACGCGCATCTGCAATACGTCGGAATTATCGATCGGTTTGACATCTTCGCCGCTAACTGGCTGGCCTTTTTGGATCAACCGCACGTACAATTTGTTTTTGCCTGTGTTTTGTAGCGTTATTTTACCCGACTGTGCCTTTACCGGTAACGACCAAATGTATGATGCCGAGCTAACGTTTGTCCGCGCACCACTCACTTGATAATTGAACAACAACTTGCTACCACCCGCGTTTTTGCCACAGTATTCGGCAATAGCTATTAAACTGTAGGCTGTGGTTTGGGTACTGTACCAGCTGTCGATTGATAACTTAGATGCGACATTACGCATTACTGCCGATGCCTGGCTGCGTTGGCCTAACAGGGTAAGGGTTTCCAGTATCATGGCATCATCGCGCAAGTCGGACCCATAGGTGCCAAACAAAGTATAATAGGGCTTGATGACCGTTGGCAGTCCGGCAATCATATTCGCGGCAACTTCCGGTTGCCCTGCCAGCTTGTAAGCTGCAGCCAAGCGCCATTTAGCTTCTATGCTGATATATGGGAACTCTTTTAGCCTGTTCATCGCTCCAAGCTCTGGCGCGTGCGCTAGTGCCAGCAAATACAGGCGATATGCCTGCACCAGGTCGGCACCGTAAAAGCTGCGCGAATCGGGCGCCCACGAGAGGGCTGTTTTGCGTTGGTAGTTTTTCCAGTGATCAATAAAACCAACAGGTAAAGTATAGCCGGCCGCCTGTGCTGCCAGCATAAAGTGGCCGGCATAATTGGTTCCCCATTGATCGGCTTCGCCTACCCCCGGCCAGTAGCTTAAGCCTCCGCCTGCTACCTGGAAGCCGTTTAACCTGTTGATACCCGATTTGATGTTGCGGCTTGTGATGGCTTTTTGATAGTCGGAAAGATCGGTAAGTTGCCCCAGAAATAACTGAGGAAATACCGCCGACGTGGTTTGCTCCACACAGCCGTACGGATATTCGATCAGGTAATCCAACCGTTTCGCCAGGTTGATAGCGGGAATGGTTGAAGCTTCCAGCGTGGTTTTATTGGTGCCGTTCATGCCGATAGCTTTGTAATCGGTGGTGTAGGTTTCGCCGGGCAGCATTTCCTTTTCGGTCACCCTCGTGATAGGCGGATTGGGGTTGCGTACTTCCAGCTCTACGTCATAGGTGGCTTTTTCGTTTCCGCTTTGCGCGATGACTTTGACTTTGCCCACGCCGATGAAATCCTTCACGGTCAGATCAAAAGTTACCATCTGCTCGCCGGTTTTGGTAAAGGTTACCGTTTGGCGATTGTTCCCGGCAAGGTTGGTGAAGGCGTTTGATTGTACCTCGAGGCTAACCGTTTTTACATTGTTTTCCATCGCAAAAACGGTTACAGGCAACTGCACTTTTTCCGATGGGCCCAATACGCGCGGCAGGGTGGCCAAAATCATTAGCGGTTTTTTTACGGCTACCGCTTTATCGGCAAAGCCATAACTGCCCTGGTGGCCGGCAATAACCATCGCCTTAACCGAACCGATATATTGCGGTAGTGTAAATGAATGGGTTTGCTTCCCGCCGGCACCAAGGTGAAACGGCCCCATAAATTTCACCACTGGCTTAAACCTGTTTACCGAGATGTTTTTATTGAGCGATTTACCACCTGCGTCGCCACCGATGCTCAGGATGCGTTCCAGATCGCCGCCAAAGGCACCGATCACGTAATCGAACAGATCCCAGGTTTTAACACCTAATGCCTCGCGGGCATAAAACGCGCTGTGCGGATCGGGGGTTTTATAATTGGTGATATCTAATAAGCCTTCGTCGACAATAGCTACGGTATAAGTCATTTCCTTACCCGATGCTTCGGATACGGTAATAGCCGAAGTTGTTTCGGGACGGATCTTATCCGGCATATTGATCACCGGTTTTAATATCGTCGCCGGGTCTTCAACCAGCAACGGTATTGCCCCATACATGCGTATCGGCAGATCGTTTACCGTTTGCGAGTGCGGCTGCAGCAGGGTGACATTTACGAACACGTTTGGCGACATGTTAGCTTCTACCTTAAAGTGGTATTGGGTTTCGCCTTTTTGCGTATTGATCCAATCGGTTTTTAAAACCTTGGTGCCGTTCTCAAAACTGATGAGGGCGCGGCCGTTAGCCATGGTTGGGATAGTCAATACAGCATCTTCGCCAACTTTATAACTTGGTTTACTTGAAGTGAAAGATAACATCGCCGCTTCGGTTGGGTTATCCTGTTGCAGGCGCTGGGCATAATTTGGCCAATCGAAGTAAACGATCTTACCCGTAGAGTGCCCGGTTACTTCGTCTTTAACGCGAATGAGGTAACGGCCCCAGTCTGCCTCGGCTACTTTTAAGTTCCATTTGCCCCGTCCGCCATTAAGTGTTACGGTTTCAGTACGGATGAGCTTATTGTATTTATCCTGCGTAAAATTGCTTACCTCGTCGCCGCTGCTATCCCACCACCAGCGCCATTGGATCTTATACAACTCCACGCTTACGCTACGCCTGCCGCCGATCAAATTGCCTTTGGTGTCTACATCGGCAATATCAAATTGGTGATTGCTGCCTGTTACCAGCATCCCCGAAAGGGCAGCACCTTTTTCGGCTTTGATACCTACATAACCCGGGTAAACATTGTACGGGATGCTAACCTGGTTAATGCTGAAGTTGCCGCCGGGTTCAAACACCTTGACTTCAAAGTTGGCTTTCAATTGTCCCGGCGCTTGCTTTTCAACATTAACATCGGCGTTGATCGTGGTATTGCCTTCTGCATCTAAATGCCCGTCGAAAACATTTTGTACCTGTGTGTCAAATGCTAATGTTGGATCATCAAAATCGTAATCCTCAAAGTTTTTAAAGGTTGTTTTTTGCGATGACAGGTAAGCGTCAACCTTGGCCTTGAGGTTTTGGGCTATACCGCCGAATAGCCATTTGGCATTTAATGTGCCGATGGTGTTTTGCCCTTTGGTCAGCGCTTTCTGGTCGCCAAAACTCAGGTTGATTTTCAACCGGTTTGGCATAATGGTTTCAACTTTGATGTTCTTTTCAAATATAGCGCCGCCGACTTTTACTTTCACCTTCCAATTACCGGTAATGTCGCTCGTTTGTGTCGCTAGGTGGAAGCTGTAAAAGCCATCAACCGAAGCGGTGCGGGTGAGCGTAGTATATAACTGCCCCGTCGGGTTATAAAAGTTCAACTCCACCGGGTGATCAGGCGGCAACTTGTTCTGCTTATCCTCTAAAATAAACGACACAAAAATGCTATCGCCGGGACGCCACACACCGCGTTCGCCATAAATAAAGCCTTTTAGCCCACTTTGCACCTCTTCGCCACCAACGTTAAAACGAGTTAAGGGGAGCGAATTGCCATCGTCCAGTTTCAAATAGCCGCGCTCATCGCCGCGTTTGGCAACAAGCAAATAGGGCTTGCGTTTGATGTCGAATTTGGCCAGCCCGTAACTGTCGGAAGTGGCTTTGTAAATCACCTGTTTCTGATAGTCGAGCAGATCAAGCTCAATGCCCGAAATAGGCTGTGCGGTAATAATATCGGTAGCAACCACCATCATACTGTTATCGGTGCCGCGTTTGGCCACCAGGCCAATGTTTGATGCGATGATGTTGCGCGTTGCCCATTTTTGTTTGGTAAAATAACTGTCGGTGCAAGGGTTATCCCTGTCGCGCCAGTTAAAGCCCGATGGGTAATAGCTATCGTACCTCGACCAGAAGCTATCGTCGTCATCACTGATGGACGAGTTTCTATCGCCCTCGCCATAATAACCTTCGTCTCCTTCCTCATCGCCGTTGTTAGCTTCAGTCTTCGCAGGTCCGCCTGCCTGACAGCCATACAGCGAATATTCTTTACGGAAACCGATGATCACCCGGTATATCGCGCCCGGCTCGCTGCGGAAAAGCTTATCGATATCGAGCATAAAGCGGGTCTTCTTATTCAGGTTTACCGATTTATCGCCATCAAGTCGGATAGTTTTTTGTACGATAGGTTTACCTACACGGCGCAGCTCATTATCCCCATTGATATCGTTGTTTTGAAAATATTGAGGAACGTTATCTTCATAGATCTTGATAATGCTGACGTCGACAGCATTTAGATTAACTGCTTCAAAAGGCATGAGCAATTTACCCGAGCTGGGTAAAATAACGCCCTTGCCGGGGATAGTAACTGCCGGAAGTTTATTCTCAAAAAACACATTAGCTGTATAACTTTTGGTTATTTTTTTGTGCGATATGTTTTCGATACCGGGGTTTACAAATACGCTGTAGTTGCCGTCTAATCTTTCAGTAGCATAAACTTTAACCTGGCTGCCGTCGATGGTGTAAGCCGGTTCGGTCGTGTTGCTGATGCCGATCAATCCGTTTAGCTCCTGCCCAACCATGATCGCGTCCGAAAACTGGATCAATACGTATTGTTCCTGGTCCTGCACCGCTTTAACATCCAGCACCCTGAAATCGCCGATGGCGGGTACATCGTATTTTTGGTTGCCTTTTTTATCTACGTTCAACGGCCCGCCATCCCACGAAACAGTTACTGGGTTTACGCCATCGGCCAATCGTTTTAACTTATCGATAGTAAAGGTGTGCGTATGCGTATAAGCATTGTGCTGCCAGCTGATATGCGTGTCTGACGAATAATTCACAGCAATGATCTTTTCAACCTGATCGCTTTTTTCGGCATCGGCGGTTTGTACTACGCCTTCCAGCTTCATCATATCGGTTGATGTGCGTGTTGAAGTTTGCAAACCGTTAAAGGTTACCGTATAATCCGGACGAATAGTTTGAAACCCAAACTTAAATTCGTCGTAATGATCGGGCACTTTGATCACTTTGCCCAAAGCGAACTTTGCACTGTATTGCTTATCGGGGTCGAGGTTTTTTTCGGGCTTGAACTCGATGGTGCGCGCATCAACCCAATAAGTTTTTCCTTTTACGGATGGTGATATATCGAAAATGTCATTAGGCAAAACCTCATTTTGCACATGCATCCCTTCCACATTGTTGGCCAGCCGTATGCGGATACCGCTCTCTTTTGAGATGACTCCCGTAGTATACGATTCGATATACTTACTAAATGAAGTATCAACCGTGGTTTTTTTGCCTTGATGAACAAAATAATAGGTAATTCCGCTTACCACTATTACAAATGATAAGGCATACAGAATGCCCGCTTTACTAAAAAGAGAGCTTTTAAGTGACGACATGATTGTGTGGGATTTGTGATGTAAATTATAAAATTTATATCACAAAATACTTTTTTGAGAAAAATATTTATAGCCGGGCCAGGGTGCGGTTAATGCAGGATATAACTACTTGGATTATCACCTTCTCAGTCGGTTATGAAGCTGTCGGAGCTTTTGTACAACCAATCTCCAGGCCGTTAATAGCGGTTTATTTTAATCGCTTTTATTTTATGCTGAATATAAATAATTGAATATTATTATATTTACTTATCAATGCCATGCCTCACGAAAGTCCCATAAAAGCCGGTGTATCGCCGCGTGCAATAACGCGCGGGTCAGCAACGGGCGGCAAATCAATGCCCGCTGTACCTGTGCTGCAGCAAAAACCCAAAGAGCAGAATGGCCTACTACAAAAAGCAGAAGATAGTGAACAGCCACAAGGTGATCACAACGCCGTATCTGCGGTAGCGCAAATGAAACCCGCGGACTGGGCAGCATCGCCTACAATAGCGGCGGTGATATTACATGAGCCCGGATACTTCAGCACCTGGAAGAAGATAGTGAAAGCGATAAATGAATATAAGGTACTGCCCGAAAATGCCTACGGGCGGCGTGTCGGGAAGCTTGACCTGATGACCACGCTTATCGCCGCCTGGAAAGAAGGGCACAAAGATGATACAACAACCGCCAGAGTGGTGGGCATCCGCGGTGCGCTACCTGGCCTGGAAGGGCTGATTGGAGTTGAACGGCAGGAATTGCGGGAAATGTTGTTTGCCCATAACGTTAGGCAATATGCAACAGCCGGAACCACCTACACCTCGAGGACAAGAGCGGATGTATCGTTCACGGTGACTAAGGCGGGCGATAAACTTAATGTAGTAAGCGCCGACCCGCAAATAACGGGGCATATACAATACGACCTTAGAGGCGCCAGCATCGATCTGAAACATTTTGAAGCAAGCCCCGAAGGCCTCGGGATCGGATCGGTGCTGATGCACGAGTTTGCAAGGTTTGCAAACGGGATGGGTTTAGCAACCGTGAATGTACAGGCGCCCGCTTACTCTGCAATGGGTGCTTATGATTTTTTTGGTGGGGTACCACAGGCGGATAGGCAGGGTGCATTTAACACGCGAAGGGGCCAGTACGAAACCGTGATGGGACTAAGAAACGACGACGGCCGCGGAGAGCGTATTGCCGATGATCCGAACGACGAAACCTACACTAACTTTATTAGCGAAGAAGCTAAGGCCGTTGGCAAAAGCGCCGCGAATAAGGCCAAATTTGCAACCCCGGACATAAGCGCGGGCGACCTGGAACGAGTGGAAGCTTTAGCAGCTCAGGCGCATATAGGCAGAAACGTACGCAATGTAGACAATGTAAAACGCGCAGCCCGCTTAAAGGCGCTTTCAGGATTCCTGAGCTATGATATCGCGGCGCTTTTGGGTAGGACGCGCGGCCAGGTAGCAGGGAAATGGACCATCGGAGAGTAGACACGCCCCTACTGCAAACGCTGTTCAGGCACCACCCAAACTAAACCCCTTCTTTTATAATTTATTTATAAATAATATTATTAACAATATTTTAATATAATAATATTATCTTAGATGAGTTTTTTATACGGTATTCGCGTATTTTACATGCTCTATTATTTTTATGATCTAAAACATATCCCGACAAGGCTTGTGTAATTTGTATTTATGCTTTTATGGCAATAAGAATAAAATATTATTTCAATCCCAATATCTTATCATAACCATTTAATTAACATGAGCTTTCAGCAAAACCTCGAAAAGATCGGGCAGCAGCCCGACATCGTTATTTTCATTACCGATCAGCAGCGCGCCACACAGCATTTCCCGCCAGGCTGGGAAGAAGAAAATATGCCCAATTTAACTTTCCTCAAAAAGAACGGTTTTAGTTTCGACAGGGCCTTTTGTAATACCTGTATGTGTTCGCCAAGCCGGGCTACCCTGTTAAGTGGCACCTACCCGGCGCAGCATGGGGTTACGCAAACGCTTACCGAGTTAGGTGCCTATTCGCCTGCCGAGGGCCAGCTCAATAATGCCAACCCCAACATCATGAATATGTTGCAGGGCAACGGCTACGACGTGCAGTACCGTGGCAAATGGCACCTCAGCAAGGGCCAGACTACTTACGATACCCTTACCCATGCCGATGTGGCCCTGTATGGCGCTATGGGCTGGGTAGCACCCGATGCCGGCGAAGATGCCAACCCGCTCAATTTTGGTGGTGGCTATGCCAACCACGATGCCAAATATGTACAGCAGGCTATTGAGTTTTTACAGCAGGTTAAAGCCAGGCGCGCCAATGGCGATATGAAACCCTATTGCCTCATCCTGTCGCTAGTAAACCCGCACGATGTGCTGGCCTACCAAAAAAGCGCTGCGGCTTATGGTTACAATGCCTCGCAATGGGCGGGGCGCAGTATCGGCCTGCCTGCCACCGTAAACGAGGATCTGTTACGAAACAAAAAGCCCGTCGCGCAGGAACAAACGCTGCTATTGGTTAACGCCGGCCTTGGCCCGCTGCCTACCGAAAACGACAAGCTCAACTATATCAACTTTTATGGTTACCTGTTAAACAAGGTTGATACTGAGCTGAGCTATGTAACTAAGGCGCTGTACGAGGCCGGTCCCGATGGTAGATCGCTGGCCGATTCGGCGATAGTGATCCAAACCTCCGACCATGGCGAAATGGGCCTTGCCCACGGCGGCCTGCGCCAAAAAATGTTTGTGGCTTATGAGGAGGCCCTTCGCGTGCCCCTTGTTGTATCGAACCCAATATTGTTTGATGGCAGCTCGCCCCAAAGCTCATTTAACCTGGCTTCGCTGGTTGATATTATGCCTACCATTGCCCAGCTGACCAATGTCGCCACGCCACCATCAGGACTGCGCGGTGTGAGCCTGGTGCCTGTGATGGAAAGCGGCACAGCCGTGCAGGAAAGCATCCTGTTTGCTTTCGACGATACCAAGGCAGGCCTAAACAACAAGCCTTCGATGGTAAACGCCGCCAACCGGATCCGTTGCATCCGTACCGAAAAGTGGAAGTACGACTACTATTTTGACGCACTGCACGCTTATGCCAACCAGTACGAACTGTACGACCTGGTGAAGGACCCCGACGAAACTACCAACCTGGCCTATGATCCGCAATACCGCGCCGTACGCGATGTGCTCGAGCAACAGTTAAAAAAACTCGAGATCAGTAAACTGATGATACACGAGCCTGAATCTGTTTAAAAACCAATCTTAAAGCTATGGCCTCCGGTAAATTTCCGGGGGCTTTTTTGTGACCGGTTGCGATGCTTTCAATTATAGGACATGGGTATTTATGGGTATTTCACTGTAAATATCATGTCGCAAGTATGAATTTTTTGCGGTCTTACGTTGGCTTTCAGCTTCGTGCTTCAAGCTTCCCGCTCAAAGGGGGGATAAAGTAAGAATTATTTCGACCTCTTTTTGCTTCCCGCTTTCAGCTTTACGCTTCCGGCTCTCACTGCAATGTACCAAAAAAGGGGCAGAAATGGAAGCATAATTTGAAAAATCCGGCCAGATTTAGCGCCATCCAAATAGCGCGGCAACGGCTGCGATTGTCGGCAAATCTGAACTAAATCAAACATTTGTGCGTATAACCAAACGTTCAAACTCGCCGCGACCGGCAAACTTGCACGGTTTTTGCAAACCCTTAACTGTATACTAAATTAATTACCTACAATGAAAACTACTAACTTTCTTAAACTACCTGCCATAGTGTTACTATTGGCGGTGGGTGCATGTTCAAAAAACAATGATAACGCCTCGGCTTCTATCTCTACCGACGACGCTGCTACCATAATGGCCAATTCCGTATCGTCGGGTTCGGGCGGTTTGGTTAGCGCATCGGCCGATGTTACCGTTAACGCGCAATTGACCTTTAACGCCAACCCGGGTTGCGGCGGCACCAAAACTTATAGCTTTGCCCGTCAAAACCCGCAGGGGTCATCGGTTACTTACAGCTATTCGTTTAATTACACCTATACGCTTAACTGCGTTAACAACACCCCCGATAACGTAAGCAGCACTGCAACCAGCAACGGATCTTACGACGGGCCGAGCCTGAGCAGTACCGACTCCGGCACCTCTACCTTTAACGTAGCCGGATTGGCACCAAGCTCCACCGCCTACACGCTTAGCGGCGAATACAAACGTGCCGGCAGCTTTACCCAAAAAACCGGTAATATGCGCAAGGGCAGCAGCAATGTAGATATTATTTTAACCAGCCTTTCTATACCAAAAACCGGCGGAACCATTGCCTCGGGCAGCGCTACTTTTACCTTAAGCGGTACCAGCAACAACGGCACATTTAACTTTAACGGCACCATTACTTTTGTTGGCAACAACCAGGCTAACTTAACCTTAAACGGAACTGCTTATGTGGTTAACCTGTTAACCGGCAGCTGCGCACACGCGTAACTATTGATTTAATTCCGAATGAAAAGGCCCCGTGAGGGGCCTTTTTTGTTTGGGGTTTTACAAAGAGCGATTGCGATGAATGAAACAATTCCACTTTCAGAGCATCATGTCATATATAAATACCACAAGCTAACGCGCCTGCAACAGCGGGGGATTTCAGGAATAATTTATATATTTAAATATTATTTTTATACCTATACCTAATAAGCTATGATTAAAGAACTTCCTCCTTACGTTAACGCAACAGGCGCGTTAAAAAAGGTATTTGAGAAAATTAAAGAGGCGTCGGTTCCATCACGATTTACCCAAGACTTTATAACAACAAAACTTGGATTCGCAAAATCGGGCAGTACAATGTCTATGATCCCGTTCTTAAAAAAAATTGGTTTCATAGGTACCGATGGTTTACCAACTGAACTATACGAAAAATTCAGAAATCCTGACGACAAAAAAGCTGGCATAGCAATAGCGAAAGCCATGAAGATTGGTTATCCGGATTTTTATGAACGAAACGAATATTTTCATACACTCGATAAAACGGCTTTAAAAAGTTTCATTATTGAAGCGACAGGTATGGACGCAAAAAATAGCACGGTAATCGCGTTATTGAACACGATCGAAACCTTAAAGTCACTAGCAAATTTTGATTCCGATGAAAGAAAATCGGATGATAAAGTAAAAGCAAGCATAGCAGCGGCAGTGGTTGAAACAATACCACCAGTTCGCCACGCGTCCAAAAACACAGAGTTAAATATTTCTTATACTATAAATTTAAATCTACCTGAAACGTCTGATCCTACCGTATTCGATGCAATATTTCGAAGCCTAAAAGAACATATTTTGTCTGATGGAAAATAAATCAACTGAAAACTCAATCAAACTATTTGGTATTACGAATCAAATGCTCGAGTTAGATTTGGATCGAATTGAAAAAAGATTTGAAATCGATTTGGGGCGTAGAAAGCCCAAAATTCAGAAGGATAACGACTATTATCCGCAATTTGAATTAGATATTAGAAATGAAGCTAAAAGAATGTCAAAAAATTATGAGGTTTTTTACTGTCTTGAAAATTCTATAAGAAACTTAATAAATACGATGATGCTTTCTTCTAAAGGTGAAGATTGGTGGAACACAGAACATGCTGTACCCGATGCTGTTAAAATAGAAGTGAAAAAACGTATTGTAAATGAAATAGATTCGGCGGTAACACTTCGTTCATCTGACCCAATTGATTTTACTACATTTGGCGAATTAGCGCAAATTATACAATCTAATTGGGCTATTTTTAATTCTATTTTTAAAAGTATTAAAGCAGTACAAGGTGTAATGGCAAAGTTGAATACTTTAAGAGCCCCCATCGCGCATTGTACCAAACTTGCTGAAGACGAAGAATTAAGGTTGCAACTGAGCGTACGCGATTGGTTTAGGTTGATGGAATAAAAGTAATTTAATCAGTCCAGCGTAATGATCCATACAAAATATTATAAAACTACATCATGGCGGTAAAAATGAAGTCAATCTGGTTATGTTATGATTTTGGATTAAAAGGTAACTATGCTGCGTTATTCACTTTTTTAGATAATCATGATGCAATCGACTGTGGAAATGGGCTTGCTTATTTTAAATATGAAAATAAAGACTTTCTTAAGTCAGAGGAATTAATAAAAAAATTAGAATCAGAGCTTAAGGAGTTAATATCTCCGTCCGCAAGTGATAGAATTTATGTAATTTGGAGAAATGATGATAAAACAGTGGCTACCGTAAAGGGAAGATTCCTGTTTGGAAATAGAAAAACACCACCTTGGAATGGTTATGCCACGAAAGACGGCGATGGTCAGGAAGAAGAAGCTATATAATAATGGCAAGAGCGAACATTCTAGTCGATTCCTGTTTTTGGATCGCTTTATATACACCGGAAGAAATTCAAAGACACGCAAGAGCATTAGACATAATCGATGATTTAGAGAATAATGAAGTTATTGTTCCTTGGCCTACTCTTTATGAGTTCGTTAATACTAGGCTGGCTAGGAGAAAAGAACATTTATTTGCTTTTGAACAATTTCTACTTAAACCGAATGTTCGAAAAATTTCTGATGAAATTTATAAGCCTTTGGCTCTGCAAAATGTGTTCGAGCTAAATATTTCTCGAACAACTTCCGTAAGCCTAATAGATGAGGTACTAAGGCAAATGATTTTAGATGACAGTTTAAAAATTGACTGTTTGGTTACTTTTAATAGGCTTGATTTTGAATATCCTTGTCAATTAGCAAAAGTACTAATTATAGAATAATCCCCCCAACCCGGCGCAAGTATGCGGCGTTAGCCATTGTGGGAGAATACTTGTGCCTTTATATTCCTAACTCCCCATCGCATACACCACAATATTCACAGCGAACTTGGTATTATCTTCGGCCATAAAGCGTTTGTTCCTAAAATCATAGTCCCACTCGCAGCCGTAGTCCTTATTGCTGTAAAGTACCGCTATGCGGCCGTTTATTTCAATGGCTTTCAGGTAATCGTGTATCAGGTCGTCGCCCCAGCCGTTGAGTTCAAAAACGGTATTGGGCGGTTTATCAAATTTGAAGAATGAGCTATAGATGGGATGGTTGTTCGGGATCTTTTTCAGCGCGCCATGCCCGAACAAAACGTCCATCTGCGCCTCGAACGATTTGGCGAACAGCCCGTCGATATCGTGGTTGCAATCGTCCACAAAAACAAAGCCGCCGTTTTGTACGTACTTTTTAAAGTTTTCGCGCTCTTTGGTATCAAACTGTACCAGCTTATGCCCGCTCAGGTAGCAAAAAGGCGCTAAAAAAATATCGTTGCTATCCAGCGCGATCACCTTTTCTTTCGGGTCGAAAGGGATGGTGGTGTATTCCAGCAGCGAGTTCAGCACATTTACGGGCATGCGCTGGTCGGTATCCCAATCGCCGCTGTGGTAACTTAACCTGGTAAATGTAAATCTGGTGCTGATAGCCATAGTACTTAAAACAACTAAATTAGTACAATATTTTAAGCAAAATCCGCCATCTTGTATCTATCTTGTAAATATTTAGATACTTTACTGTAATTATTGATAAAAAATTACGCGCTAAGCTAAAAGCGCTCTATATTGTGTTCTTAAAGTTAACTACTTCAAAATAAAATAATGGCGCAGGCACAACTCACCGAAGCGGATATAAAAACATTACTGGCAAAGCTGCCGACTTTAAAAGCGGAGATACAAAAGGTTATAGTTGGGCAGGACGAGATACTCGACGAATTGCTGGTGGCTTTTTTAGCCGGTGGGCATTGCCTGCTGGAAGGCGTACCCGGGCTGGCCAAAACGCTCATCGTAAAAACCATGTCGCAGGCGCTGGAGCTGTCTTTCAGGCGCATCCAGTTTACGCCCGACCTGATGCCGACCGATATTGTAGGTACCGAGATTTTGGAAGAGGACCATGTGACCGGCAAGCGCTTCTTTAAGTTTAACAAAGGCCCGCTTTTCGCGAATATAATTTTAGCGGATGAGATCAACCGTACGCCGCCCAAAACACAGTCGGCCCTGCTGGAAGCGATGCAGGAGTTTGAAGTAACTTATGGCGGGCAAACTTACCCGTTAGACCGGCCT
>Ga0209026_1000883_pt1 | contig 15565 bp, 12 predicted proteins | sample AraplaCL_Col_mCL_FD_184262 | JGI IMG/M metagenome (GOLD analysis project Ga0209026, IMG submission 184262) | Arabidopsis root microbial communities from the University of North Carolina, USA - plate scrape CL_Col_mCL (SPAdes) (version 2) | ecosystem: Host-associated > Plants > Roots >... | reverse complement strand
GTTGCAGGTATTTATGGGTAGTTCGTTTGTAAACGACCTGACCATTTACGGCCGTACGTTTCACGTGGTTGAACAGGCGGACACCAACTACCGGACAAGTATTCAAAACGTTGGACAATACTATGTGCGTAACCAGCAAGGCACCATGGTACCATTAAGTGCTGTTACCAGTTCGCAGATCATAGAAAATGCTCCGTTGATTACCCACTTTAACTTGTTCCGTTCTGCCGAGGTAGACGGTACGGCCAAACCTGGTTATAGTAGTGGCGATGCTTTAAAGGCGCTTGAAGAAGTAGCTGCGAAGACGCTTCCTCAGGGTTATGGTTATGAATATTCGGGTTTGAGCCGCGAGGAGAAATTATCAGGCTCGAAGACAGTTTACATTTTTGCCTTGTCAATAGGCTTTGTGTTCCTGTTCCTGGCTGCGTTGTACGAGAGTTGGTCGGTGCCTTTCTCGGTATTGTTGGCCGTTCCATTAGGTGCATTTGGTGCAATATTGTTCTTAACCTTTAACAAGAGTCTTGATAATAACGTGTATGCACAGATAGGTTTGATTACGCTGATAGGTTTAGCAGCTAAAAACGCGATCCTGATCGTAGAATTTGCAAAAGAACGCGTAGATAGGGGCGTAGAATTGGAGAAAGCAACACTCGACGCCGTAAGATTACGTTTACGACCGATCATTATGACCTCTATGGCTTTTATCCTGGGGGTATTGCCATTGGTGTTTGCCAGCGGTGCAGGTGCGGTTGCGCGGCGCACCATAGGATGGACGGTGTTTGGCGGTATGTTGACTGCAACCTCTATGGCGATATTTATTGTGCCGGTACTGTTTTACGTAATAACCAAGTTTGCCTACGGCAAAAAAGCATTGGCCGAGTTGGAGAAACATTACAAACCCGATCCGGATAGAGATAAAGAATTTTAAAATGAAAGTGTCCCACTTTTGGCGTAAAACACCTCTAAAAGTGGCCAATTTTCAATCTATTGATTATGAGTAACTTATTTGAAAATTCATACTTAAACTTACTGACTTATAAGGTGTCCCAAAGTGTCCCACCAATTTTAGATAAAATTCTGAATACTAATAGCTTATGAAATAAACTTGTCCCAGGTGTCCCACTCCTGAGCGGGACACTCAAATGCTGTGGGACAAGGCCCTTACCGTATTATCGCAGTAAGGGCCTTTGTTATTTCCAATTTATGATAAAAGATGAGAATAGTGCCGTGTTTTTCGGGCAGTTTTGGCGTTTATAAAAGTCAAAATTAACTTGGAAGCGCTGGGTTTGTGCCAAAAAACCATACACTTTTAACCACCTAAACGGGCAAATTATATTTAAACTGCCGTTTTTTCGTACCTTCCTGAAAATCAGCAATTGGCGATCTTAACAAATGTTAAAATCCTGTAAAGTGTACGAATTTAACATTCCCCAAAAATGTTAAAAAGTATTAAAAAGGGGCATTATGGCAAGGTGTTTGTTTAAGTGGTGTTATAAATATCTACTTATTACTAAATAACACAACAATGAAAACAACAACCAAATTAGCGGCGGCAGCTTTATTAGCAGGCGCGCTATTTATCGGAAACAATGTAAAAGCCCAAACTACCCCAAGTAACCCATGGCGTTTAGGTATAGGTTTAGAAGCAGGTGCACCAACAGGTAGCGCACACAACTTTTCGAACTTTGAATTGGGCGGTACCGCCCGTTTGCAATATGACGTAAGCAACAGCTTTGCATGGACCTTAACTTCCGGTTACTACAACATGTTTGGCAAAGAAGTACCTGCATTCCCAAATACTAAGTATGGAAGTTTGGGCGTAGTACCGGTTAAATTGGGTATAAAAGCATTTTTTGCCGGTGATTTGTACTTTGGCGCAGAAGCCGGTGCTGCTTTCGAAACGCATAACGGTAGCAATACCAAGCTGGATCTAGCTCCATCTATAGGTTGGGCTAACAAAACGGTGGATGTGGGCGTACGTTACGAGAATTTCTCAGGTCAAAGCAATAACTATGGCTTAGTAGGTTTACGTATTGCGTATGGCTTCGGGCTGTAAACAATTGAAAATTAGTTGATCAAAGATCAATGATTAGCAAAAAGGCGATGAATTTTTATGTTCATCGCCTTTTTTATTTATCAGCAATTGTAACTAATCTTTAATCTCTTTATGCCAATTTCGCCAGCGCTTCTTTGATGCGTCTCATCGCTTCGATCAACTTATCTTCAGCAGCGGCGTACGATAAGCGGATGGATTTGGTGTCGCCGAATGAGTCGCCGCCAACAGTAGCTACGTGGGCTTCTTCCAGCAAGTATAAACTTAATTCATCTGCATCTTTAATTACCCGGCCGTTATAGCTTTTGCCGAAATAGTAAGTTACATCGGGAAAGAAATAAAATGCGCCGTCAGGCAGGTTTAATTTTAGTCCGGGAATTTCTTTTAGTAGGCTGTAAACCAGGTCGCGGCGTTTTTTAAACTGTTCGCGCATAGCATAAACAGTTTCCAAACCGCCTTCGTAAGCGGCTATACCGGCACGTTGGGTAATAGAGCAGGTACCCGAAGTGATTTGCCCCTGCATTTTATCAAAAGCAGCGGCTAATTCTTTGCTTGAGGCCGAGTAGCCTATGCGCCAGCCAGTCATTGCAAACGCTTTAGACATGCCGTTGATGATCACTACACGATCGCGAATGCTTTCAAATTGGGCGATAGACTCATGTTTAGCAACGAAGTTTATGTGCTCGTAGATCTCATCAGAAATGATATAGATATCAGGATGTTTTTCAAATACTTTAACTAAACCCGCTAATTCATCTTTGCTGTAAAGGCTGCCTGTAGGATTACATGGCGAAGAGAACATGAACAATTTACTTTTTGGCGTAATAGCTGCTTCCAATTGTTCCGGTGTGATCTTAAAGTTTGATTCGACAGTAGTATCAATAAATACACTTTTACCTTCGGCCAGTTTTACAATTTCCGAATAGGATACCCAGTAAGGGGTGGGAATGATCACATCCTCACCAGGATTTACCAAACACATTATAGCATTTGCTAATGATTGCTTAGCACCTGTGGAGACGACTATCTGGCTAATATCATAATCTAACCCATTCTCGTTTTTTAACTTGGCAGAAATGGCTTTACGCAGTTCAGGATAGCCGGCAACAGGGGTATAGTAGGTGTAATTCTCGTCCATTGCCTTTTTAGCGGCATTTTTAATGTGCTCGGGTGTATGAAAATCGGGCTCGCCCAAGCTTAAACTGATCACGTCAACTCCCTTTGCAGAAAGCTCGCGACCCAGTTTATTCATTTTCATAGTTGCCGATTCTGACAAATTATTAATCCTGTTACTTAATGCGCTCATCTGTTTATGCTTGTTTTTTTCGGCCAAATATAGAAAAACTATCGACTAAGCAGATATTTCCGTGTACTTTAAACACAAATTAATTATCGGCTTTAAAACAAACATTTGTTTTGCTTATTTATAAATTTGGCAACTCAACTACAGGCTTTGCGCGAAAAGAAAAGGATCATATTAATCTCGCTCATTACGGGCATTGTTTTAATGATAGCAAAGTTTGGTGCGTATTTTATCACCGCATCTAACTTTGTCTTAACTGATGCGGCTGAAAGCATAGTAAATGTTTTTGCCAGCGCCTTTGCCTTTTTTAGCATTTACCTGTCGTCACAACCGCGCGATGAAAACCACCCTTATGGACATGGCAAGGTTGAATTCTTCTCCGTTTTTATCGAAGGAATTTTAATTGGTATTGCAGGGTTGATGATCGTCATTAAGTCAATTTATGGCATCTTTCGTCCAAACGAAATTCATGATTTGTTAATAGGTGCCATAATTATCGGTATTACCGGCGCTATCAACGGAGGGTTGGGATACTACATGATCCATCGCGGAAAAGCTATCTCATCTATCACTTTAGAAGCAGATGGCCGGCATCTATTGACGGATATGGTAACCAGTGCGGGATTGGTGGCAGGCTTGCTGATCATCCACTTCACGCATATTCTTATGCTGGATAGTCTACTATCGATAGTTGTTGGCTTATATATTTTGTACACTTGCTATATTTTAGTGCGTCGCTCTGTAGGCGGTTTAATGGATGAAGCCGATGTCAACGAAGTAAACCGTATTGTAAAGGTTTTAAACGATTGTCGCAAAGAGGAGTGGATCGATATACATAACCTACGCGTACAGAAGTACGGGCATGAATTGCATATAGATTGCCACATGACGCTGCCCAATTATTTTGATCTGAACCGTGTGCACGAAGAAATATCGCTGGTAGATAAGCTCATCAACGATAAAGTAACCAAAACAGAACTATTCATTCATGCCGACCCTTGTTTGCCCAACTGCTGCCACTACTGCAGCATGCCCAATTGCCCCATACGGTTTGAGGGCCAACGCGAAATAATAGAATGGACAATTGAGCGTGTGGTAAGAAATAAAAAACATTTTGAGGATGAATAATTTCAATGTTCGTGTATATGGCTTGCTGATTAATGATGACCACGAAATATTAGTTAGCGACGAGTACGAGTATAAAATGAATTTTACCAAGTTTCCGGGCGGGGGATTAGAGTTTGGTGAAGGATTGACAGAGGGCCTTAAACGCGAGTTTATAGAGGAGTGTAATGTAGAAATTGTTGTTACCGGGCATTTTTATACAACCGACTTCTTTGTCAAATCCGCTTTTAATGATTCGCAAATTATTAGTGTATATTACCTGGTAAAACCTATCGGGAAACTGGAACTGAATTTTAAGACTGAACCTTTTGATTTTGATGGTGAGGGCGACGTATTGCAATCTTTCCGCTGGATAAAATTAAACGACCTGCGGCCGGAACATTTTACTTTCCCGATAGACCAGCACGTAGCTAAACTTTTAATTACACAATGAATTTATCGGAACGCGATCTAAAAGTCATTTGGCACCCGTATACGCAAATGCAAACCGCCAAGCCTCCGGTGGGTATTGTTCGTGGTGAAGGCACTTGCGTATATGATGATAACGGTAAAAAATATATCGATGCAGTATCGTCATGGTGGGTAAATACCTACGGACACGCGCATCCGCATATCGCCAAAAAAGTAGCCGAGCAACTTACCAAATTAGAGCACGTAATATTTGCCGGCTTCACACACGAAGGCGCCATCGAATTAGCCGAAAGGCTACTAGCTATTTTGCCGGATAATCAGCAAAAATTATTCTATTCGGATAACGGCTCTACAGCTGTTGAAGTTGCGATAAAAATGTGCTTACAATACTGGCACAACCAAGGCAAAAACCGTACTAAAATGTTAGCTTTCACCAATGCTTATCATGGTGATACCTTTGGTGCTATGGCAGTAAGTGGCAGAAGCGCATTTACAGCAGCTTTTGATTCATTATTATTTGAGGTTGAGTTTATTGAACTGCCAAACGCGGACAATATTGAAAATCTAAAATCGCACATTTCAAACCTTAAATCAGAATTAGCTTGTTTCATTTTTGAGCCTTTAATACAAGGCTCGGGCGGCATGCTGATGTACGAAGCTGAATATTTAGAGGAGCTATGTGCACATTGCCGCAAAGAAGAAGTGTTATTGATTGCTGATGAAGTAATGACCGGTTTCGGTCGCACCGGCAAACGTTTCGCGACAGACTATATCGAAACCAAAGCTGATATCATGTGCTTTTCTAAAGGGCTTACAGGCGGTACAATGGCCCTGGGAGTAACCACATGTACGCAAGCTATATTTGATGCCTTCCTGTCTCAGGATCGCTTAAAAACGCTGTTTCACGGGCATTCGTTTACTGCAAACCCGGTAGCATGTGCTGCGGCATTGGCCAGCCTTGACATCTTTATGAAAGAAGCTACGATGCAAAGCATTAAACGCATTGAGGCGAAACACCAGCAGTTTGCAGAAAGGATAAAACATCATCCCAAAATTCGCACTACCCGCCAAACCGGAACAATTATCGCGCTGGAATGGGAGACAGGTAATAACACCTCGTACTTTAGTTCGCTGCGCGATACTTTGTATCATTATTTCCTGGAGGCAGGTATTATTTTGCGACCGCTGGGAAACGTTGTTTACATTTTACCTCCGTATTGCATAACCAACGATGAGTTGGATTACATTTACGGCAAAATTGAGCAGGCGCTCAATGAAATTTAGTCTACATGAGTTTAACTACAATTCTGCCGAAAATAATTGCCGATAACCAACTACACGCTAAGTGGTTAAATACGCTTTCACTGATGGAAAATACCGGCGCGCGTAAAATATCTGCCTGCGAAAATCCGGTTACGGTTACTTATATCATTTTAAAACATGCGGCTGAAGAACATCGCCATGCGTTTTATCTGAAAAAACAGATCGAAAAGACCGGTCAGGATCTTTGCCCAACCTATGCTGATGACTATTTAGTTGCTCCGCAATACAGCAAATATTACCTGAATGTATTGGACGTGGAAATAAGCCGTTACTTGAAGAAAGAATTAGGAATTACCGGGCAAGCATTACGTTTCGCGGCTTACTTATTAGTGACCTATGCGATCGAAGTTCGTGCTGACGAGCTATACCCTATATATCAGGACGCGCTAGATAAAGCTAAAAGCAAAGTTAACGTTAAGTCTATTATCCTCGAAGAAGAGGGGCATTTGGAAGAAATGATCAATCAATTGAAAAGCTTTTCTCCCGTTTGGCAATTACATGCTGATAAGGCTGTGGAAATGGAAACGCGCTTATTTAATGATTGGGTGGTTGCGTTAGGGAAAGAGATAAATTAGAGAACCATTCCCACCGTCATTGCGAGGAACGAAGCAATCTTATTGCATTATACTTACACCTGCATAGCGAGTTAGGATTGCTTCGTTCCTCGCAATGACGCGGTTGTTGATCTTCCGGATTAATAATTCAAATATTCCGTAAAGATTTCCTGCATAAAAGCCTTGCCGGTTTGCAAAGTGCTCTGCGTAGCCTTTTCACCGGCAATCTTATTACCACGGTAAATGACGCGTTGTCCGGAGTTATCATACGACACCTGCTGCTCAGGCGTCATAAAGCCAAATCCGTTGTCCCAATCAAAAAATGCAAACTCTTTGCTATACGGGTTCATTAAATCTTTAGACCATTTAAACTGCGCGTGAGGCATATTCAACTGCGCCAAAATAGTAGCAGCAATATCAGTTTGATTACCCAGTTTGTTGATCTTTTGTCCGCGATATTCCGGTTTTATCACATCGCCGTAAAACAGTAATGGGATGTGATATTTAGCCGGATCGTAAGCCATGTGTGTGCTTAAAGGCAAACGGTGACCATGATCGGCAACTAATACAAAAAGCGTGTTCTTGTACCAGTCCTGTTTTTTAGCAAAGTCAAAATAGGCATTAAGACATGAATCGGTAAAATACGCCGTGCTTCTAAACATATTGGCTACCTCTGTGCCCGGGAAATGTGGCTTTGTTGGCAATACAAAAGGCTCATGGTTGGTTAGCGTTTCCAGCAGCGAGAAGAATGGTTTTTTCTCGGTATTTAACCACTTTACTTGTTTGGTTAGCAATATATTGTCGTGTGCGCCCCAGGTAGACCCGATATCCTTTTTGGGGAGGCTATTTTTATCTACAATATGCCCGATGTGGTGGTCGTGCATATACGTGTCAAAATTCATGTATTCACTGCCGCCGCCGTAAAAATAGGAGGTGCCATAACCGTGATCGTTAAACGAAGTTATGAGTGAAGTTAACCTGCGCTGCTTGGTCGTATCGACAATAATGGTGCGTGTAGCTTGCGATGGAAACCCGCTCAAAATGGCAATAATCCCTTTATCGGTGCGGTCGCCGGCAGAGTAGATTTTTGTAAACAACACACCATCTTTAATAAATTTTTCAAAGTTTGGTGCATCGCCTTTTTCGCCGCCTAATGACTCGATCAAATCAGCCGTAAAACTTTCTAACTGGATGATAACGATGTTGGGCTTGTCGGTTATGAGAATTTTAACCGTAGTGTCTTTTTGAACGGCAAAAGTAGAATCTACCAGGCGCTTTGCGTCCCATGGCTCCATAAATAAATAAGGGTTGTATGGCGGCCGCAGATTCTCAAAAATATTATTTGCCAGGTTCCACTCCGTATTTTGGGCAGACAGATCAAGTATTTGGTTATCAGAAAAATATCCGGCACTTTGATTTATTGGCGATGGCGAAAGAGTGCCCCGCAAGATCAAAAAATTCACAATGAGGAGAAGTGCAGAATACAATACTTTAGATTTGGTGCTTTCAGATGGCTTTTTAAATGAATAATCTAAAATAGCATAAGAGAAAACCACGCCTAAGACCAACAAGCCAACTCCAATAGAAACATTTAAAAAAATAGGCGATGAACCTGTTGATGAAAGTGATTCGGAAGGTGCGTTAAACAAGGTATCAAACGCGCGGAAATTCACCTTGGCACCCCATTCCGTAAAAATACCTAAGTCGGTAATAGCGATCAGGCTGATAAAAAAGAGGCAAAACCAGGTATATATTTTTAGCCAAATTGGGTTAAGATGTGTTCCCGGCTTTAAAAACCAGTTGATAATAAAAACGATCAGTGGTATGAGCGCAATATACGCCGTAGCGGAAGCATCCATACGGATGCCATATAGGTAGGTGTCGAATATTTCGCTGGCACTTACACCCTTTAGTTTTTGGAAGAAGTATAACTCGAACGTGAGTCTTGCAATAGCGAAGAATAGCAACCAAAAAAGGTAGAAACGGATAAAACTAAAAAGGCTTCTTAACATCAGGGCGCAAAATTAATTATTTACCACAATGTTAAGAAGCCCTAAAATGTTTGCTGCTATAGATTAATGACCTCTCATGGCCTTTAATTCGTCGTAGGTTATTTTGTCGTAATCTTTCGTAACCGCAAAAGTTCCTGCAGGTACTTTTTGCTCGGTAATGGTTTTAAGTGTAGAAGTTGCTTTAACGCCTTGCTGGGTTGCAGTTATTTCAACCGGGAAGCCACCTGTTCCGGCAAACGCCGAAGTAATTAGGTTGGATGGCACAGAAATATCGTTGGTTACCCAAACTTCTGCATCGGCACCTGTTTTAGCGTCTTTACCTAAAAACTTTTTGCAGTTATAACCGGCAATCTGTTTTGTTTCGGTAGTAGCTGTAAAGGTATATTTTGGCGATTCTTCGCTGGTTTGGTCAACTTCGTCGGGTGTTAACACAGCAGCTTTTTTTATTGATGCAACCGGAACATCAACCATTATTGCAAAATAACCGCGATTAGCAGTGGTAACCAATTTAATGGTGGCCGGGCCGCTGTTGATCACCTGCTCTGATGAGTCTCCACGGAAAACTATTTTAGTCTCCACTTCTCCGGCTGCCGAAGAACTGTTATAGGTTATAGTGCCTTCGGTATATTTTTTTTGAGCGTTGGCAGCAAATGCAAACGTGGTTAAGGCAGCGCCTAAAGCTATAGTTACAATTTTATTATTCATGATTTTAAGTTTATATCCCAAGTTACAAATTTTTAATTAGATACGATGCTTATCGAATTGTTACGTTTTAGCAATTGATAATTGGTATGGGTCGTTTCGGCTTGTATAACAATATTTTTAATGAACTGATTATTGTTATCAGCACTAAGAATTAGTTTTTGATAGTCGAAATTTTGATTGATGGCCGATAGATCTACACGGGGATTGTCAGTCAAATAAATATAATCCACTTTCAATTTTTGAGGTAGCGGCATGGTTTGGATGCGCTTGTCGAATATCAAAATTCGCTGATTTTTGAACTGAATGAGGTTTGATTTTTTGGCAAAGAAAGCTGTGGTTGTATCATGGTTAATGTCACAATAAACAACATGCTCAATTTGTAAGCTGTCTAAACCGGGTTGGATTGAATAACTGAATGCTTTATCATTAGGAGCAATGTCTGATAGAACTACCGCCTCATTGCCTTTTTTGAATACTAAACCCTGATGTTTACGCAGATTGAGGAATGTCATACCATCTGATTGATAATGGTTTACTCGTTTGATGCTGATGCTCGTGCAGACCAGAAACAGCAATGCCATTGCCGAATACAATAACCGCTTGTTGCGATAATGCGAAAAGCAAAATATCAAAACAATAATCCCGCATAGTAACAGACACTCTGTTGTATTCAACCAGATTTTACTAATGCCAGAATACGGCGCGAATTCTATCAAGGCCAAAACCTTGTTCATCAATATAATGCTTTTCTCCAAAATCCAGCCTAACACAGCAGAGACAACAGGAAGTTTAGGCAATAGCAAATAAGCCATACCCGCAACCATTATTACTTCGGTAGGGATGATGATGAATAAGTTGCTGATCAAAAAATAAACCGGAAACTGATGGAAATAAAAGGCGCTCAGCGGAAACGTGATCACTTGGGCAGCGATAGAAACCGAACACAACTGCCAAAGTTTATCGGCCCACTTGTTATTAAATGTGAGCCATTTGTAAACGATGTGTTGAAAAATGATCAGTGCTGCCACTGCCAGGTAAGAAAGCTGAAAGCCAACATCAACAATAAATAGCGGGTTATATAACAATAGGGCAAAGGCTGATACCGCGAGAATATTCAGTGTGTTGATGTAACGGTTAAACGTCTTGCCGATAATGACCATACTGATCATCACCGCTGCGCGGCAAACGGCGGGAGAGAAGCCTGTAAGCAACGAGTAGTACCAGATCAACCCTATAATAAGCGCAGCTTTTATGATCTTACCATGTTTATACCGATTAAGAAAACTTAGTAAGAAGTTGAGCAACAAATAAATAATAGCTACATGCGCGCCGGAAACCGACAAAACATGGATGGTCCCGGTTTTAGAATAAGCCTGCAAAACATCATTGCTTAAATCCGCCTTATAACCTAAAATAAGGGTAGAAGCTACCGCAATAGCCGATGTATCCTTCATGCCGCGTTTAAACTTTTCCACAAAGTGTTTACGCAGCTCGAGCGAGTACGCGATCACCGGGTTGCCCTGGTTGTGCGCCACCACCTTGTACTGCCCGGGGAACAGAAACTGCCGGTAATGGATATTCTGGTTGGCGAGGTAGCGCTTATAGTTAAACTCGCCCGGGTTTCGTGGGGGTTCAACTACCGCATAGTTTCCCGGAACTAATAATTCATCGCCATAAGCTAACCCTTGCGCCGCAGTGTCTTTTATCGCTAATAAAAACGCACCGTTTGCTGCGGTTTGTTTGTCTTTAGATGTGGTTTGCTCCACATTTGCCACGCAACGGATGATACCATTTTTCATCGTCGGCTCGCTGACGATTTTTATCATCAAAAATTTGGCAGGAAACCGGGAGAAGTGACGAGAGTCGTTCATCTCATTATTCTGAACAACCGCCAGCCATCCGGCAAAAAATAAAAGTGCATTGATGAGCACACCGCCGATCCACGCCCTCCGGAAAATATGTAACCGCCGATAGCCTAAATTCAATACGATAAACGACAGGCAAAACAGGCCAAATAGAACCCACAGAATTTGCAGATATTGATGCTCAGTAAAATTCAGCCCCCAAGCGATGCCGATGAGAAAAGGCAGGAGCAGAATAAGGGATGGGATCTCGCCTTTGTGATTAGCCAGCATACAAGGCTAATATAGCTATTAGTCCGAAAGTCGAAAAGTCAGAAGGTCCGAAAGTTAAAATTCAGGCTAAAGTTGATCGCGCACCTCGAGCAGGAATTTTTTCAAATTCTCTAACGAGTTGATCACCTTTTGGGCATCTTTTGTTTCGCCGCCGTTGTTCTTAAGGTGGTCTTTGGCACCTTGCAGGGTATAGCCTTTATCGTTAATCAGGTGGAAAATGATCTTAAAGTTCTCTATGTCCTCGGGCGTAAAAAGACGATTGCCCTTCTTGTTCTTCTTAGGTTGCAGAATATCAAACTCTTTTTCGTAAAAGCGTATCAGCGAAGCGTTTACATTAAACATGGCCGCGGTTTCGCCCATGGTGTAATACATTTTGTTGATGTCGCGCTCTTTGTAAGGCATGTACAAATGTAGGATTTTGTTTTTTAGTCCGAAAGTCCGTAAGTCCGAAAGAAAAAAGCTTTACTAATGAATCAAACTTAAAACTCTCGACTATCAACTCAACACTTCCGGACTTTCGGTCTTCCCGACTTGCAGACTAATCCCTATCTTTGCACCTATGACCGCTAACGAAATTCGCAAAGCCTTTCTTGATTTTTTTGCTTCTAAACAGCACACCATTGTGCCATCTGCACCTATTGTAGTGAAAAACGACCCGACGCTGATGTTTACCAATGCCGGTATGAATCAGTTTAAGGATATATTTTTGGGCGAGGCGCCCGCGAAGGCTCCGCGTGTTGCGGATACCCAACGTTGTCTGCGTGTTAGCGGCAAGCATAACGACCTGGAAGAGGTAGGTATTGATACCTACCACCACACCATGTTTGAGATGCTGGGCAACTGGAGCTTTGGCGACTATTTTAAAAAGGAAGCTATAGAATGGAGCTGGGAGTTGCTCACCGACGTTTTAAAGATTGACAAGAGCCGCCTTTACGTTACTGTTTTTGAGGGTGACGCTAAAGAAGGCCTGCCGATGGATCAGGAAGCGTATGATTTTTGGAAACAATACGTGCCCGAAGATCATATTCTGATGGGTAATAAGAAGGATAACTTCTGGGAGATGGGCGAAACCGGTCCGTGTGGCCCATGTTCTGAAATCCATTATGACAATCGCCCTGAAAACGAGCGCGCTAAAGTTAGCGGTGCTACATTGGTGAATGCCGACGACCCACAAGTGATAGAGATATGGAACAACGTATTCATGCAGTTTAACCGTTTAAAAGATGGTTCATTACAGCCCCTGCCAGCTATGCACGTAGATACCGGTATGGGTTTTGAGCGATTGGTGCGTGTGATACAAGGTAAGACTTCTAATTACGATACCGACGTTTTCCAAAACACGATTAACTATATCGCCGAAAAATCGGGTATAAAATATAATGCTGCTGCCGCTCCTGGCGATGCCGATTGGAACAGCGCTGTCGCAATGCGTGTATTGGCAGATCATATCCGCGCAGTAAGCTTTACTATTGCCGATGGGCAGCTACCATCTAACAATAAAGCGGGCTATGTTATCCGTCGTATTTTACGCAGAGCGGTGCGTTATCAATATCAATATTTAAACTTTAAAGAGCCGTTTTTGAATCAACTGGTGCCTTTATTGGCCGAGCAGTTTCATGGCGTATTTGATGAGTTGTGGAACCAAAAGGATTTTGTTCAGCGCGTGATTTTAGAGGAGGAGCAAAGCTTCTTGCGTACGCTTGAAAAAGGCATCCAGGTATTTGATCAATATTCGGGAGATATCACCGGTGAGCAAGCTTTTGAGTTATCGGATACTTATGGGTTTCCTTTAGACTTAACTGAGCTGATGGCTCGTGAGAAAGGTCGTTCAGTAGATATTGAGGGTTTTAACAAATCACTTGCTCAACAAAAAGACCGCTCCCGCGCCGCTACCAAAATTGATACCGGCGACTGGACCGTGTTAAAAGACGACGACAGTGTTGAGTTTACCGGCTATGACGAAACCGAAAGCGTTGCCCACGTGGTAAAATATCGCAAGGTAACCGCCAAAGGCAAAGAGCAATACCAAATCGTGCTGGATAAGACACCATTCTATGCTGAAAGTGGTGGCCAGGTAGGCGATACCGGCGAACTGGTTTTCCCAGACGGTGAGGTGATCAATGTAACGGATACCAAAAAGGAAAACGGCCTGATCGTTCATTTTGTAGATAAGCTGCCTAAGGATATTGATGACGCTTTAACGGCTATTGTTGATAAGGATCGTCGTGCAGCGATAATGAATAATCATAGTGCCACGCACTTGCTGCATGCCGCTATGAAACAGGTGTTGGGAAGCCATGTGAACCAAAAAGGCTCATTGGTAAATGCCGATTATTTACGTTTTGACTTCTCGCACTTCGCTAAAGTAACCGAAGAAGAATTACAGCAAATTGAAGCCATTGTTAACGAAAAAGTGCGCGAAAACATTGGCTTGAAAGAAGAGCGCAATGTGCCTTATGATGTCGCCATTAGCAGCGGCGTAACTGCGCTATTTGGTGAAAAATACGGCGACTTTGTGCGCGTGATCACCTTCGACGAGAAATTTAGCAAAGAGCTTTGCGGTGGTACACACATCAAGTCTACCGGCCATATTGGTTTCTTTAAGATCGTCAGCGAGAGCGCCGTGGCTGCAGGTGTGCGTCGTATCGAGGCCATTACAGGCATCGCTGCAGAAAACTATATTCTTGAGCAAAATAAACTGGTTGGCGAGCTAAAAGAGTTGCTGAAGAATCCGAAGGACATTGCGAAAAGCGTTGAGGGCCTGATAGAAGAAAATAATCTGCTAAAAAAGTCAATATTAGCATTTATTGAAGCCAAATCGGCAGGATTGAAAACGGAGCTGGCCGCGAAAGCTGAGTTTATCAACGGCGTAAACTTTATTGCCCAAAAAGTAGATCTGCCTAATGTTGACGCTGTTAAAAACCTGGCTTATCAGATCAAAGACATTGTTCCAAATGTGTTCCTGGTACTCACAGCCATAATCAACGACAAGCCAAACATCACGGTGATGATTGACGAGAAAATGGTGAAAGACAAAGGTCTAAATGCCGGAAACATCGTCCGCGAACTGGCCAAAGAGATCAAAGGCGGCGGCGGCGGTCAGCCGTTTTATGCTACGGCCGGTGGTAGTGATGTGAGTGGGTTGGATAGTGTGCTGATGAAGGCAAAGAGTTTTATCTGAACTGTGATTTAAAGATTACCTTTATAAAAAAAAACGATGGGAACCATCGCTTTTTCTTTTATCCGAACTTTGTCATTTCGAGCGAAGCGGAGCGAAGTCGAGAAATCTTTCGCGCTACAAACGGGGAAGTATTATCTTCTGTGAAAAATGAGTAACTCCATTCCTCATGTGGAATCACAATTACTACGTTTACATAACCACTAATCCTACAAACACCACTTTATACATCGGTGTGACTAATGACCTAAGGGTACGGATATCTCAACACGAAAATAATAAGGGCGATAATGGTTCTTTCGCTGGTAAGCACTATTGTTAAAAATTGGTTTATTACGAACACTTTATTCACATTGAAGAGGCAATCGCAAGAGAAAAGCAACTAAAGAAATGGAGTCGTGCGAAAAAAGACGCGTTGATTGTCTCGGTCAACTCTGATTGGCATTTTCTTAATAAGGAAATTATGGACTGAGTGAGTGTGAATGTCGCTTACGAAAGATTCCTCGACTTCGCTGCGCTTCGCTCGAAATGACAGGCTTTTTGGAGGGCATTATCCGCACATTTGCATATCCTCACATTTGCACATCCGCATAAAATTCTATATTTGCCACTATCCCTATAGGGTTTGTAAAATATGTCTGTTCTGCCTGCGGAAATTATTGAAAAATACGAACTGGTTGTTGGCTTAGAGGTGCATGCGCAGCTATCAACACATAGCAAATCCTTCTCGTCCGATTCTGCCGGGTTTGGCGCCGAGCCCAACCAT
>Ga0209026_1000882_pt1 | contig 15573 bp, 16 predicted proteins | sample AraplaCL_Col_mCL_FD_184262 | JGI IMG/M metagenome (GOLD analysis project Ga0209026, IMG submission 184262) | Arabidopsis root microbial communities from the University of North Carolina, USA - plate scrape CL_Col_mCL (SPAdes) (version 2) | ecosystem: Host-associated > Plants > Roots >... | reverse complement strand
GCCATGCAGGGCGCCACCGGCCTGTCGGTGCGGCAGGAATTGCAGGCCGATTGTTTTGCCGGCGTATGGGCCAACCGCACGCAGCAGCGCCTGCAATGGTTGCAGCCGGGCGATGTGGAATCCGCGCTCAATGCCGCCAGCCAGATCGGCGACGACACCCTGCAACGCGAAGCACGCGGCGCGGTGGTGCCGGACTCGTTTACGCATGGCACGTCGGCGCAGCGCGTGAAGTGGTTCAAGACCGGCCTGGAGGGCGGGGACATTCGCTCGTGCGATACGTTTAGCGGCGACCTGTAGTTTTGGCGGGGATGAAGATCGCGCCCGTGGCGTGCACGGGCTGCCGCCGCCGACGCTGCACGATTGGCTTGGCGTCAACGCATCGGCGGAGTAACGCGGTCGTCCTGGAACGCCAGCACGAAGCGGCGTAGCTCGCTCTCGTCGACGTCGGACACGGCCACGAAATGCATGCGGTCGGCCGTCCACTGGATGGCGGTATAGCCGTCCGATTGCATGGTGTCTTGTGCGGTGTCGCCGGAAGAGACCGGCCACTGATACAGGTTGATGACGTGCAGGTGCCGCTTGTAGATCAGCGCGGCCACGCTGTGTCTGCCGAGCGCATCGAGCCGGCCGCCCACCAGCGGGAAGCCCTGGTTCGCCAGGTCTTTCACCCGCGGCGAGAAATCCAGCTTGCCGTCGAACCACGGCTTGACCGTGTGCTGGTCGGTCGACGCCACGTCCATCAGATGCTGCGGCTGCATCGAGCGGATATGGCTGGAAATGGCTTCATCCGCCCATGGGGTATCGCTGGCGCGCTGCGTGAGCCATAGCGGTGTGCCGATGATCACGGCGGCGGCAAAGCCCGCGGCCATGGCCAGCGCAAGGGGCGCGCGGCGCCCGCCCGCCGATGGGGCGGCGGCTTCGGCCGACCAAGGCTTGCGCAGAACGTCGGGTGCGCAGCGGTACAGGGCCGCACGCGCCATGCCCTGGCGAAGCTGCGCGTAATCGGCATAGCGCGCAGCGCAGCTTGGGCAGGCCTGCATGTGCCGGACGATCGCGACGCTTTGCGCGGCATCCAGCTCGTTGTCGAGATAGGCGTGCAGAAGCAGCCTGGCGTCATCGCACATCATGACGGCGTGCCTCCGTGGAAGATGAAGATAATTCGGCTTTCAAGCGTTCGCGGGCGCGCGCCAGGCGAGACATCACCGTGCCGATTTTCTGGCCGGTGATGCTGGCGATTTCCTTGTACGAACACTCTTCCAGTTCGCGCAGCACAATCACCTCGCGCAACGGATGCGGAAGGCTTTCCAGTGCCGTCTGCAAAGCCTGGATGTCGACGGACAACAGCGCCCGCGTTTCGGGAGAAGGCTGCTCGTCGACCAGGACGTGCGCGTCATCGTCGAAGGTTTCGTGCACGGCGCCCGCGGTTTTCGCGCGCAACGAATAAAACGTGTGGCGCACGATGGCGAGCAGCCATACCCGTGCATCGCCGCCGCGGAAACTGTGGAAGTAGCGAAACGCGCGCAGCATGGCCTCCTGCGCCACGTCCTGCGCATCGGCATCGTTGCGTGCCAGCCAGCGCGCCAGGTTGTAGGCGGCATCCAGGTACGGCACCACGCACGCTTCAAAGCTTGCGCGGCCGAGGGTGGACGGAGGAGGTCGGAGATCGGAGGGCATAGAACCTCATACCGCGGTAGCGGCGACTTTATTCCCGCAGCCACAAACACGGAATAGGCCGGTCGTTCGGGCAGTAGAGGCGAACGAGGGCGGCGTTGCGCGGCCCACTCATGCGGAGCGAGTCATGGACATCAACGACAGCCGTGCCGATGGCCGGCGGCAATTTCTCAAATGCATGGCCTGGGCCGGGGCCGGCACCTTGTGGCTGATGAAAAGCGGAGTGCTGCATGCGCAACCGCTGAACCAATCCACGACCGGCAGCGACGCCGCTTTCAGCTTCGTGCAGATCAGCGACTCGCACATCGGTTTTCATAAGGCGCCCAACCCGGACGTGGTCGGCACCCTGCGCCGTTCATTGGCGATGATCCAGGCCCACGCGACGCGGCCGGCGTTTGTGCTGCATACGGGCGATCTCACCCACCTGTCCAAGCCGGAGGAGTTCGACACGCTGGCCGGCGTGATGCAGGACGCCCGCGTTGGCCGCAGCTTCTACGTTCCCGGCGAGCATGACGTCATCGGCGACAACGGCGCCGAGTTCTTTCGGCGGTTCGGCGAAAAGCAGAACGCAGGCGGTTGGTACAGCTTCGATCAGGGCGGCGCGCATTTCGTTGGCCTGATCAATGTGCTCAATCTCAAAGCCGGTGGCCTCGGTTCGCTGGGTGCGGAACAACTGGCCTGGTTGAAGAAGGATCTGGCCGGTCTGTCGGCCGAAACGCCCGTGGTGGTGTTTGCGCACATGCCGCTATGGCCGCTGTATCCGCAGTGGGGCTGGGGCACCGACGACAGCGGCGAAGCCTTGGGCTATTTGAAGCGCTTTGGTTCGGTGACGGTGCTCAACGGGCATATCCACCAGATCCAGCAGAAAGTGGAAGGCAGCATGACGTTCTACACCGCGCGTTCCACTGCCTATCCGCAACCCGCGCCGGGCGACGGACCGGGGCCGGGACCGCTGCGGGGCGTGACGCCGGAAGCTTTGCACCGCTACCTGGGCATTCGTGACGTACGGCATGTGCGAACCGGCGGCGCCTTGGCGGTAACCGACGAGGTGATGGCATGAAGCGGTTGTTCCTGGCCGCTTGCGCGCTTGCATTGGGCGGCACGACGGTTTCCTGCATGGCTGCGGATGCAGCAATGCCCCAGCACAAGCCTTACGCGATAACGATCCAGAATTTTGCCTTCTCGCCGAAGACGCTCACCGTGCCGGCCGGCACGCGCGTGGTATGGACCAATCGCGACGAGGAGCCGCACACCGTCACCAGTGCCGGCAATCTGTTCACCTCATCCAAGGCGCTCGATTCCGACGAGGTCTATGCCACCACCTTCACCAAGCCGGGCACGTACGCCTATTACTGTTCCATCCATCCGATGATGGTCGGCACAATCATTGTGCAGTGAGGGCGACCGATGCGCTCTCGAAGCGGTAGATGTCCATGGCCATGAAGCCAAGCTCGATACCCGCATCGATACGCTGCCCGTCGACGTGCTCGCCGGCGGCGCCGAGCGCCACGTACAGCGGCAGCAGGTGTTCGTCGGTGGGATGCGCGCGCGCGGCGCCGGGCGCCTGGCGGCGATAGTCGAGCAATGCATCGATATCGCCGGCCTTGATCTTCTGTTCGATCCAGCCGATGAACGGGCGCAGATACGGTGCTTCGTTCGTCTCGCTGTAGCCGGCGCGGAAGTCGTGCAGGTTGTGCGTGATGCTGCCGGACCCGATCACCAGCACGCCTTGCTCGCGCAAGGGCGCCAAGGCGCGGCCGACCGCGTATTGGTGCGCAGGGCCGAGATGGGGCTGGATCGACAGCGGCACCACCGGGACATCCGCGTGCGGGTAGAGCAGGCGCAGCGGCACCCAGGCGCCGTGATCGAGGCCATGCGTAGGATCGAGGCGCGGCGCCAGGCCTGCGCGGTCGAGCAATTGCATGACTTGTGCGGCGACCTCCGGCGCGCCAGGCGCCGGGTACTGCACTTCGAACAACTCGCGCGGGAACCCGTAGAAGTCGTGAATGGTTTCCGGCTGCGTGGCGCCGCCCACGCTCGGCTGGTGCGCCAGCCAGTGCGCGGTGGCGATCACCACCGCCTTCGGACGTGGCAGTTCGGCGGCGATGCCAGCCAGCCGCTTGCCGACCAGGCCGGGGTGCAGCGCGGTCATGGGCGAGCCGTGGGAAACGTAGAAGCTGGGTAGGGTGTTCATGGCGGTGAAGTATGGCCGCATGAACCGGTTTGCAGCGGTAAGCAGCTGGGAACGCACTGTTGCGCTGGGGGAACGACCTTGCGCAGCCTGGGTGCGATGCCCGCATCACGGACACCGAAAAGCTGGGATTGTCATCCCAGCCTATGGATCGAGCCGGCGGTTTATTTGCGGCGCACCGGCTTGTCGCCGCCGCGGCCATGCTTCGGCTTGCCCGCGTGCCCACGCGCATGCGGCGGCTTGAAGCCCTGCTTGCGCGGCGCGTGCGTGGCGGCGGCTTCCGCTTCGTTGCCGTCCCACTCGCTGATGCGCAACTGCTGCTGGTTCACCCACACCTTCTTGAGATGCTGGAAGACTTCTTGCGGCATGCCGTCGGGCAGATCGATCAGGCTGTAGTCGTCACGGATGCTGAGGCGGCCGATGTGCTGGCTTTCCAGGCCGGCTTCATTGGCGATGGCGCCGATGATGTTGCCGGGTTTCACGCCGTGCTCGTGACCGACCTCGATGCGGTAGGTGCGCTTGCCGCTTTCGGTGGCATGCGGGCGCTGCTGGCGCGGGGCGAAGTCGCGCGGCTTGTCGTCGCGGTGGCGGGATTCGCGGAAGGACTGCTTCGTTTCGCCATCGTGCGCGCGGGCCGGGCGCGGCTCGCGTTCTTGCGTGCGCTCACGCTTGGGCGGCGGTTCCAGCAGCAGCGGACGATCGCCCTGGGCGATGCGCGCCAAGGCCGCCGCGATCTCGATGGCCGGAATGTCGTGTTCCTGCTCGTATTGCTCGATCAGCTGCTGGAACTGCTCCAGCCCGCCGATCGCCAGCGTGTCGCTGATGCTCTGCTTGAAGCGCGCGATGCGGCGATCGTTGACCGCTTCCACCGTGGGCAGCTTCATTTCCTCGATCGGCTGGCGCGTGGCGCGCTCGATCGCGCGCAGCATGCCTTTCTCGCGCGGCGTGACGAACAGGATCGCTTCGCCGCTGCGGCCCGCGCGTCCGGTGCGGCCGATGCGGTGCACGTAGCTTTCGGTGTCGTACGGAATGTCGTAGTTCAGCACGTGGCTGATGCGTTCCACGTCCAGGCCGCGCGCGGCAACGTCGGTGGCGACGAGGATGTCGAGCTTGCCTTCCTTGAGTTGCTGGATCACGCGCTCGCGTTGCGGCTGCGCGATGTCGCCGTTGATGGCGGCGGCGGCGAGGCCGCGCGCCTGCAGTTTTTCGGCGAGTTCCTCGGTGGCCTGCTTGGTGCGCGCGAAGATGATCATCGCGTCGAACGGTTCGGCCTCCAGGATGCGCGTCATCGCATCCAGCTTGTGCATGCCGCTCACCCACCAGTAGCGCTGGCGGATGTTGGCCGCGGTGGTGGTGGCGGCCTTGATGGTGACTTCCACCGGATTTTTCAGGTGCTGCTGCGCGATCTTGCGGATCGGCGGCGGCATGGTCGCGGAGAACAGCGCGACCTGGCGTTCCGGCGGCGTGGCCTGCAGCACTTTTTCGACGTCGTCGATAAAGCCCATGCGCAGCATCTCGTCCGCTTCGTCGAGCACGATGAAGCGCAGTTCGGAAAGATCGAGCGTCTTGCGATCCAGGTGATCGATCACGCGTCCGGGCGTGCCCACCACCACGTGCACGCCGCGACGCAAGGCATGCAGCTGCGGGCCATAGCTCTGGCCGCCGTAGATCGGCAGCACCTGGAAGCCTGGCATATGCGCGGCGTAGCGCTGGAACGCTTCGGCCACCTGGATGGCCAGCTCACGCGTCGGCGCCAGCACCAGTGCCTGCGGCTTGCCCGGGCGCATCTCGATGCGCGAAAGGATCGGCAGCGCGAACGCGGCCGTCTTGCCGGTGCCGGTCTGCGCCTGGCCGAGCACGTCGCGGCCTTCGAGCAGGGACGGGATGGTGGCGGCCTGGATCGGCGATGGCGATTCGTACCCCACGTCGGCCAGTGCACGCAGCACTTCCGGCGAGAGGGCAAGCGCAGAAAAACCAGCGATGGCCGGAGCAGAGTCGGAAGACGGGGACGACATGGAGAAAACCTCAAGGTGACATGCGCGCGGCATGCAGGAGAAAGGTGACTATTGTAACAGCCCGTGGCGGACATACTCTTGATCGATTACGTCGTCATCAAGGAGCCAAACCGCCGTGAAGAACCGTCTGAAAGATCGCATTGCACTGGTTACGGGAGCGTCCTCGGGCATCGGCGAAGCCACTGCGCTGGCGCTGGCGGAGCAGGGCGCCAAGGTGGCGATCGCCGCCCGGCGCAAGGACCGCCTGGAACAGCTGGCTGCCAAGCTTGGGGGGCTGGGCGCGCAGCCGCTCGTGCTGGTGGCCGATCTTGCCCTGGAAACGGAGGCACAGCGCATCGTGAAGGAAACCGAAGCGCACTACGGCCGCCTCGACATCCTCGTCAACAACGCGGGCGTGATGTACCTGGAGCCGGTGGCCGAGGCGGATCTGGGCCGCTGGCGACGGATGCTGGAGTTGAACGTCCTCAGCCTGATCGCTTCGTCGCAGGCAGCCTTGGCCGGCATGCGTGCGCGGCGTGATGGGCACATCGTCAATGTGTCTTCGGTGGCGGGACGGGTGGCCAATCCCAACGCCGCGGCGTATGCGGCGACCAAGTTCGGCGTGGTGGGTTTTTCCGAATCGCTGCGGCGCGAGGTGTACAAGGACAATATCCGCGTCAGCGTGATCGAACCGGGCATGGTGGATACCGAATTGCGTGAGCACATCGGGCACGAAGCCAGCCGCCGCGCGCTCCACGCACGCGCCGCTGAGATGCGTCAGCTGCAGGCCGAGGATATTGCCGATGCGATCCTCTTTTGCGTGACGCGTCCGGATTACGTGTGCATCAACGAAGTGCTGATGCGTCCCACGGACCAGGAGCGTTGAAAGCCGTGGTGGCCTTCCCGCTGCTGGAAACCCCGCGCGCACGCATACGCGTGGCGCAGATCACGGATGCAACCAGGCTGCTGCGTTACCGGCTGGAGAATCGCACGCACCTTGCGCCGTGGGAGCCGCTGCGCGGCAGCGAGTTCTACACGGTGGAGCATTGCATCCAGACCATCGGCCAGAGCCGCCAGAACGCGGAGCAGGATCGCGGTTATCCGTTGCTGGTGTTCGATCATGCCGAGCACGCGATTCTCGGTACTTTCACCTTCGCCAATCTCGTGCGTGGCGCCTGCCAGGCCTGTCACCTGGGCTATGGCTTGGCGGCGCGCATGCAGGGACAGGGTTTGATGCGCGAGGTGCTGGAGGTGGGCATCGCCTGGGCGTTCGATGAACTGGGCTTGCACCGGCTCATGGCCAATTACATGCCGCGCAATGAGCGCAGCGCGCGCTTGCTGGCGTCGCTTGGGTTCGAGCGGGAAGGGTATGCGAAGCGTTATCTGCAGATTGCCGGCGCGTGGGAAGACCACGTGCTTACCGCGTTGATTGCACCAGGCGGCTGAGCTTCGACGCAGATCCCCAGATCAACTCCCTCCCCTGCTTGCAGGGGAGGGTTGGGGTGGGGTTGTTCGAGCTTGCAGCATGATTTGAACGCGCCGCGAGGTTGCTTCACCCCAACCTGCGCGAGCCTGCCTCTCGGTAACACGCATCTTCCCCCTGCAAGCAGAGAAAGAAGCCGTGCTCCATCAAGCCTTGGCAGCAGGCCTGCGTCCACGCGAGCGCTGGCGCTTGCGATTGCCCATCGCATGCTCGCCGGTCGCGTTGTTCTGCTGCGCATGCCCATGCGGCCGATGGCCATTGCCGCCCTGGCGCGGCGGACGTGCCTGCCGCTGTCCCTGCTTGGGGCGCGGTGCCTGCGCATCCAGCCGCAGTGGCATGGACAGCTCGAAGCCGGGCACTTCGCTGATCGCAATGTCCTGGTTCAACAGTTTGCGGATATCGCGCAGCAGGCCCGATTCTTCGTGGCACACGAGTGACAAGGCGATGCCGCTGGCGCCGGCACGGCCCGTGCGGCCGATGCGGTGCACGTAGTCTTCCGCCACCATCGGCAGGTCGTAGTTGATCACGATCGGCAACTGGTCGATGTCGATGCCGCGTGCGGCGATATCCGTCGCCACCAGCACGGTGATGCGGCCGTTCTTGAAATCGGCCAATGCCTTGGTGCGTGCATTCTGGCTTTTGTTGCCGTGGATAGCCGCGGCGCGCAGGCCCGATTGCTCCAGGTAACGCACCAGCTTGTCGGCGCCGTGCTTGGTGCGGCTGAACACCAGCGTCTGGCGGCGGCTGTCCTGGCTGAGCACGTGCAACAGCAGATCGCGCTTGCGCGCGCCGTCCACGGGGTGCACCTCGTGGCTCACCGTGGTGGCCACGCTGTTGGCCGGCGTTACGGAGACTTCCTGCGGCGAGCGCATGAACTGCATCGCCAGCGCCTTGATCTCCGGCGCGAAGGTGGCCGAGAACAGCAGCGTCTGGCGCTGCTTCGGCAACGCGCCAATGATGCGCTTGAGCGAGGGCAGAAAGCCCATGTCGAGCATGCGGTCGGCTTCGTCCAGCACTAGCACTTCCACGCCGGAAAGATCGATCGTGCGCTGTTGCATGTGATCCACCAGCCGGCCCGGCGTGGCGATGACGATGTCGGTGCCGCGGCGCAGCGCCTGCACCTGCGGGCCCATGCTCACGCCGCCGAAGATCACCGCGCTGCTTACGCGCAGGTGCTTGCCGTAGGCGCGGACGTTGTCGTTGATTTGCGCAGCCAGTTCGCGCGTGGGTGTCAGCACCAGTGCACGCGGGCGCTGTTTGCCGGCGGGTGCGTTGGTCGACAGATGCTGCAGCAAGGGCAGCGAGAACGCGGCGGTCTTGCCGGTGCCGGTCTGGGCGGCGGCCAGCAGGTCATGGCCTTGCAGCACCACGGGAATGGCGCCGGCCTGGATCGGGGTGGGGTCGGCGTAGCCTTGTTCGGCGAGCGCGCGCAGCAACGCAGGGGCAAGGCCCAGCGATTCGAAAGACATGATTAGCTCCTGTTGCAACCCGGAGCCTTCGTCTAGAACCGCGTTGCCGTATATGGGGATTTGGATGGGAATGCGTGGCCCGAATGGCCGCGATCCGTGGGGCAGTATACATGAAGGTGGCTGAGGCATCGTGCTAGCCTCGCGCAGCCGTTCACCAGGAGCCTTGCATGTCCGTCCTGTCTGCCCTTCGCGAGTTGAATCATGAGCAGCGGCATACCGTGCTGGCGAGCTTTCTGGGCTGGACGCTGGATGCGTTCGACTATTTTCTCTTCACCTTCGTGATCGTCGGCATCGCCAACGAATTCCACGTGGGTCGCACCGAGGTCACGCTGGGCGTGTTCCTGACGCTGGCGGCGCGTCCGGTGGGTGCCTTGTTGTTCGGACGGCTGGCGGATCGCTTCGGTCGCCGGCCGGTGTTGATGGTCGACGTATTGCTGTTTTCGCTGTTCGAACTGGCGACGGCGTTTTCCACGTCGATGACGATGCTGCTGGCCTTGCGTTTCCTGTTTGGCGTGGCGATGGGCGGCGAGTGGGGCATCGGCGCCTCGCTGGCGATGGAGTCGATTCCGCCGAAGTCGCGCGGCCTGGTGTCGGGCTTGCTGCAGAGCGGCTATCCCTGCGGCTTTTTCCTGGGCGCTTTGGCGAACTGGCTGTTGATCGATCACATCGGCTGGCGCGGGTTATTCATTGTCGGCGCGATCCCCGCATTGCTGGTGCTCTACATTCGGCGCAAGGTGCCCGAATCGCCGGCGTGGCAAGCGAGCCAGGCGGTGCATGGCAAGCGCAGCCTGGCCGACGCGATGCGCGGACACTGGAAGCTGGCGATCTACCTGATGTGCCTGATGGCGGCGTTCAACATGTTCAGCCATGGCTCGCAGGACATGTATCACACGTTTGAAGAAGTGAACCTGCATTTGCCGACCGGATCGGGCGCAGCCTTCGTGCTGGTGGCCTTGCTCAATCTGGGCGCGCTGGTCGGCGGCATCTTCTTCGGTGGCTGGTCGGAAAAAGTGGGGCGGCGCCGCGCCATGATCGTGTCCGCCTTGCTGGCCATCCCGGTGATTCCGCTGTGGACGTACGGCGGCTCGCTGGTGTTGCTTGGGCTGGGCGCGTTCCTGATCCAGGTGATGGTGCAGGGGGCCTGGGGCGTGGTGCCGACGCATCTCAACGAATTGTCGCCGGATGCCGTGCGCGGCACCTTGCCTGGTTTTGCCTATCAGATGGGCAATCTGCTCGCTGCCGGCACGGCCACGGTGCAGTCCTGGCTGGCCGCGCAAGGAGTGGGGCTGCAGCTGGTGATGTCGCTGTGGATCGCTGCGGTGGCCGTGCTGCTCGCATTGCTGGTGTGGCTGGGGCCGGAAGCCAAGGGTGTGCGTTTCGCGGAATAATGGCCGGCCACGCACCAGGACGGAGCATGCCATGTATAACCTCAAACTTGCCGAGACCGCCGACGTTGAGCAGATCGCCGAGCTGTTGCAGGCCAATTCGGCTGCCCGCGGCGGGGCGCTGACGGGCAATTTCACGCGCGAAGTCGTGGCGGACATGAGCTCGAACGACATGCCTGTCATCGTTGCGCGCCGTGCAGGCCGGATCGTCGGCGTGGTGTTCAGCGCAGCCCGCGACGGCGCAGCCCAGCCCCCGCCGATCAAGGCCATGTGGCGGGCATGGCCGGGTGGCCCGTCCGCGTATGCCTACGGCCCGGTCTGTATCGCAGAGTCCGAGCGCGGGCGGGGCTTGCTGCCGCAACTGTATGCGGCGTTGAAACAGCGACTGCCAGGACGCGAAGCGGTATTGTTCATCCGGCGCGACAACCTCGGTTCGATACGCGCGCATCAGCGGTTGGGCATGCGCGAAACCGCGCAATTCATCTTGCAGGGCGAACATTTCGCGGTTTACAGCGACGGCGTTGCCGTGAAGGCCGTGGACGCCGAGGAAACCAGTAGAATGGACGCTTTACCCGATTCGAGAGACAAGCAATGAAGGCTGGGAAGGACAAGGTCATCGCATTCCACTACACGCTCAGCGTGGACGGCGAGAAGGTTGAAAGCTCGCACGACGGCGGCGAGCCGTTGTGGATTTTGCTTGGCCACGGTCAGCTGATTCCGGGCCTGGAAAAAGCGCTGGAAGATCACGGCGCCGGCGACACGCTGCAGGTGGAGATTCCGCCAGCCGAGGGTTACGGCGAGCGCCAGGAAGGCCAGATCCAGCGCGTGCCGAAAAAATATTTCCACCAGGGCAATCGCCTGAAGCCCGGCATGACCACGGTGCTGTCGCTCAAGCAGGGCGGCCAGCGCGCGGTGACGGTTCACAAGGTGGGCATGTCCACGATCGACGTGGACATGAATCACCCGATGGCGGGCAAGACACTGAATTTCGACGTCGCGATCCAGGAAGTGCGCGAGGCGACGGAAGAGGAAATCCAGCACGGGCATGCGCATCCACCGGGTGCCGCGGCGCATTGATTGCATCTACGACAACGGCGCCGAAAGGCGCCGTTGTCGCATTCAGTGCAGGCAGATCAAACCAAACTGATCTGCACATCCACATTGCCGCGCGTGGCATGCGAGTACGGGCAGATGTCGCGATGCGCGATGTCGATCAGCTCCTGCGCTACCGCGCGATCAATGCTCGGCAGGCTTACTTCCAGCTTTACCTGGATGGCGAAACCGGTGGGCTCGCGCGGGCCGATGCCCACGTGGCCGGTCACCGAGGCATCCTTCAGCGTGACCTTCTTCTCGCGTGCGACGTAACGCACGGCGCCTTCAAAGCATGCGGAATAGCCGGCGGCAAACAGCTGCTCCGGATTGCTGCCCGGGCCGCCCGGGCCGCCGAGTTCCTTCGGCACTTTCAGATCGAAATCCAGCACGCCGTCGCTGCTGTGGATGTGGCCTTCGCGGCCGCCCTTGGCGGTGGCGGTAGCGGTGTAGAGAACTTTGGTCGGATGGCTCATGGCGTTTACTCTCGTGGGTCGGTAGGGGAGGCGAGCTGGGTCGCCAGGGTTTTCAATTCGTCGCGCAGGTGCGTCATGGCGTTGACGGACATGCAAAGTTTTTCGGCCAGGCAGCGCGGCACCGCCGCCGCGCGTTCGCGCAGCCGGTCGCCGGCGTCGGTCAGGGTGATTTCCACTTCGCGCTCGTCGCTTTGACGGCGGCGGCGGCCGACCAGGCCTGCTTGCTGCAGCCGCTTCAACAGCGGGGTGAGCGTGCCCGAATCCAGTTGCAGCCGTTCGCCCAGTTCGCTCACGGTCAGCCCGTCCCGTTCCCACAGCACCAGCATCACCAGGTATTGCGGGTAGGTGAGATCCAGGGCTTCGAGCAGCGGCCGGTAAGCCGCCGTCATGCGCCGCGAGGCGGCGTAGAGGGCGAAGCAAAGCTGTTCGTCCAGCAGCAGGGAGGGGGCGAGGGGCTTGTGCATGGTGAGAAACTTAGCATCAAATTTAATTGTGCACAATATATATTTTGTGAAGGGCCGGGCGGGCGGTCGAGCTCAGTCCAGCAAGCGCTTGCCGTATTCGAAGTGGTCGCGCCAGTAGGGCCCGTCGATATCGTCCAGCCGCACGGTGCCGCCGCTATTTGGCGCGTGCACGAAACGGCCTTTGCCCACATAGACGCCGACGTGGCTGATGCTGCGTCCGCTGCCGAAAAACACCAGGTCGCCGCTCACCAGGTCGTCCATGCGTTTGATCCTGGGACCGTTCACGGACGCCATGTCGCGCGAGCTGTGTGGCAATTCGATATTGGCGGCGTTGCGGTAGATGTATTCCACCAGTCCGCTGCAATCGAAGCCGCCGGTTGGCGTGTTGCCGCCCCAGCGATAGGGCGTGCCGACCAAGGCCATGGCGCGAAACAGCACATCGTTGGCCGTGCCGACGTTTTCGGGTGCGCGTGCCGGTTCGTTGGCAAGGGCGGAACGGGATGCCTTGTAGGTAGCCTCGCGACGCGGAGAACTGGCGCAGGCGGCCAGCAACAGCACTACGCCTGCCAGCACGCCAAGGCGCAGCGCGCGGCTGAGCGATCGATGTCGGTCGGTATCCCCTGCGTTGGCCAGGCCCATCTGCAAAACTCGGCGGCGATGCTGGCTGAGTTATAGCAAATCAACGAGTTGCAGGGAAGTTTTTAGGAAATGGAAGAGCTTGTGCTTGGCTTTCAATGGGCTGCCACGTCGATGTCCTGCTGCTGCAGGGTTTTGCCGCTGACGTCCCAGGCGCGCAGCCGGTAGTGGCCAGGGAAGAGATAAAGCAGGTTGTGCGAGCGGCCATGCAGGAAGGTGTAGCGATCGGCGGGCGGAGCGTCGTCGGGCTCGCCGGGGTCGTGCGCCTCGACCACGCAGGGGATCTGGCCGGCGCATAACTCGGTGCTGATCCGATACGGCAGGCGCTGGCCACCCAGTGTCAGCCACGCTGGCCGTTGGCTGGCGTCGAAGGGCGGACGCGGCATCATCACCTCGCGGCGCAGGACGTCGCTTTTCATGATGCCGTTCACGTCCAGGTCGCGCCCGAAGGCCGGCGGCACGATGACGGTGACGTCGTGCTGCTGCGGATCGGAACTCCAGATCGCGCCGCTGCCGCGCTGGCGCAAGACGTAGGGCACCGGCGACGAGAAATGGCTGGCGACATCGCTGTAGAACCCGAAATCGAGACCGCCGATGGCGACGTCGCGAAACTGCGTCTGGTCCACGCTGAGCGGGTCGTAGCCGCTGAGTCGCCGCAGTTGCATCGCCATGGGTTCGATGCCGCTGCCCAGGTTGCCGGCGGTTTTGTCGATATGCGAATAGCCGGCATGCACGAACAACTTCGCCTGCGGATCCTTGGCGAATACTTTTTCATACAGCAGGCGCGCTTGCGCGGAGTCGCGATCGGCGACGGACACATGCTCCGGATCGTAAGCCACGATGGTGTAGCCGAGCTGGATCGCCTGGCGCACGATCTCGCCGTACAAAGGTTCCAGCAGGTACTCGCTGCCGGATGCCTCGGTGACGTAGCCACGGTGCATGAGCTCGGTGTCCTTGGGGCTCAGCGCTTCCACTGCAAAATATTGGAAGCCGAGCGCGCGCAGGCATGGCAGCAAGGCCAGCGTGAGTTCGCGGGTATGCGCGTCGTGGTGCGCCTCGTTCACCATCACGATGTGGCGCGTGACGGCGAGCTTGGCGATCGCTGCGGCGGCGTCCTCTGCCTGCCACTGGTCCGGCATGGGCAGCGGCGTGACGCGTGGCGGCGCGATGCGGTTGTCGAACGGGAAGCTCATCACGGCCTCGTTGTAGAGGCCCAATTCGCTGTCCACGGTCGCCAGCAGTTGCCGCGCCAGCGATTTGTCGTCGCCGCTCAGCAGGGGCATCACCGCGGTGAGGTACTGGTAACGGGCCAGGCCATTCGGTGCGCCACCGAACTGCCTCAGCAATTGCGTGGCGGACGGCGGCGACGGCTGGCCGTACGCGCTGATCGAAGCCACCAGCACGGTCGTGCACAGCAGATACAGCATCGAGTTCGGGCGCATCGGCATGGGGACGATGTCGTGGTCGCGACTGCAGCCTGCGCCCGCGAACCAAGACCGCGCAAGTACCAATTCCCGACCGTTACAATGGTCCGATGAATGCTTCCCGCAGTGATGTATTGATCCTCGGTGGTGGTGTCATCGGCCTGGCTTGTGCGCTGCATCTGCTCAAGGGCGGCGCCCGCGTGCGCGTGCTGGAGCAGGGAGCGCCCGGCTGCGGCAGCTCGCACGGCAATTGCGGCACGATCACGCCCAGCCATGCCGGCCCGCTGACCATGCCCGGCATGGTGGGCCTCGCCTTGCGCTCGGTGCTGCGTGCCGATGCGCCGCTTTACCTCAATCCTCGCCTGGACGGCCCGCGCCTGCGCTGGCTGCTGGGTTTCGCGCGGCACTGCACCTGGCCTGATTTTGAACATGCGGCGCAGGCGCGTGCTGCCATCTTGCAGCGCTCGTACCGGCTGCTGGCCGAATGGGTCCGCACGGAAAAGCTCGACTGCGAATTCGTGGAAGAGGGCACGCTGTACGTCTATCGCAGTACCGCGCAGATGGCCGACGACGAACAGCATCATGCGCAATTGCTCGATCGCCTCGGCATTCCGGTGCAACGCTTGCGCGGCGACGAGGTGGCCGCGATGGAGCCTGCACTCAAGCCCGGCGTGCTGGGCGGGCTGTTTCACCCCGGCGATGCGCGGCTGCGGCCGGATCGCTACGTCGCCGAGCTGGCCAGACTGGTGCGCGAGCGTGGCGGCCTCATCGAAACCGGCGCGAAGATCGAGCGGCTGGCCACGCAGGGACAAACCATCACCAGCGTGGCGACGACCCTGGGCGATTTCACCGCCGAGCGGGTGGTGCTTGCCTTGGGCGCCTGGTCGCCCTTGCTCGGCAAGCAACTGGGCCTGCATTTGCCGATGCAGCCCGGCAAGGGTTATTCGCTGACGTATTCGCGCCCCGCGCTGGCGCCGCGCCATGCGATGGTGCTGCGGGAAGCGAAGGTCTGCGTCACCACCTGGAACAGCGGGTTCCGCCTCGGCAGCACGATGGAATTTTCCGGTTATTCCGAAGGGCTCAATCGCCGGCGCATCGATGCCTTGCGGCGCGGCGCGGCGGAAGGACTGCACGAGCCGGAAGGCCGGCAACTGCAAGAAGAGTGGTGGGGCTGGCGGCCGATGAGCGTGGACGAAATACCGATCATCGGCCCGAGCACGCGCTGGTCCAACCTGCACCTGGCGACCGGACACGGCATGCTGGGTGTCAGCATGTCCGCGGCGACGGGGGA